>Ga0208297_1000044_pt1 | contig 347327 bp, 332 predicted proteins | sample LMS_cellobiose_e_FD_187367 | JGI IMG/M metagenome (GOLD analysis project Ga0208297, IMG submission 187367) | Rumen-fistulated moose microbial communities from Alaska, USA - LMS_cellobiose_enrichment (SPAdes) (version 2) | ecosystem: Host-associated > Mammals > Digestive system > Stomach >...
GAAATACCGCAAGACACTCTGGGAAGACGTCGTGGATATGGATTTCGTGAATTATCTTACCAAAGAGATAATCCTGCTCAACCCCATAGAGGGCTGCCGTTTCATAGGTCCGTCGTCGGACTGGGACAACCTGCCTTTCGAGAAGAGCATGTTCCACACGCCGGATGGCTGCGGCCTGCCTATAGGAAACCTCACTTCGCAGCTTTACAGCAACGTGTATCTCAACGTGTTCGACCAGTTCATGAAACGGGAATTAAAGTGCCGCCACTATGGTCGCTATGTGGACGATTTCTACGTGGTGAGCACGGATAAGGAGTGGCTGCAATCGTTAATACCGAAAATCACTATTTTTCTAAAGGAAACCTTGGGTCTCACCATTCACGAAGGCAAGACGAAAATAATAAACATCAGAAAGGGCGTTGATTTTCTCGGCGGCTACTTGTTGCCGTATCGCATCTACACGGAGCGTTCAACACTGGAGCGCATGGATAACAAACTTTTCGCCCTCGAAAAATGCGGCGACTGGGAGCATGTAGAGAAATCGTTAAACTCGTACTGCGGTGTCCTCTCGCACTGGCAGAACTACAACACCCGCCAGAAGATGCTCCTGCATCGCCATAAATTCACAGAATACGGCATGTTTGACTACGAAGTGAGGCATTTTTATGGGATAAAGCCGGTTAGCAAGTTAGTCGAAGCCGTCATTTCGGCTGGTAGGGACGTGCCATTGGCGCGTCCGGCGGAGCGGAGAAATCTCCTGTAAAAATAACGTGAATTAGTTTATGAGTTTAGACTTTAGACTTTAGAAATCCTGTCAATCCTGTCTGAAAAAAAATCAAAAAAAGGTTGCACGTGTCAAAAAAGTTCGTATCTTTGCATGTTGTTTTAAAAAAAATTGAAATATATGAAACGCAATCCAATTTCAGAGGCGAGGCGTTATGTTGAGAACGCAAGAAGGACGTTGAGGGACAATGGAAACCTTGATGTTGAGACAAATATTTATCAAGATGAGAAATATGTGCGCGCTGCGGGCAACTATTTGTGGCTTGGTGTTCTTATGGCACTCGACGCGGTGTTCCATGTGCGCGCCGACCGCCGCACACGTGTTGATATAAGAGACTATTTAGAGGCCGTTGGCAAACGCGACAGAAAACTGTTAACCTACGTCAACAACGGCTACGACGTGATGCATCTTTCCATGACCTATGACGGAGTACAGGCAAAAGAGGTGTGCGAGGGTGGTTTCCGCATAGCCAACGCCATCATCGACCGCTGCGAGACGATGTTGAACTGACAAGTTGCCTTGTTTTCATTAGAAAATGCCGTATTAGGGACACCTTAACCTGTTTATGTGCCCTATATCCGTTCGCATTTTATCACCATTTTCCGTAGTAAGATGGATAACCTCTCATTCGCGAGAAGTGCCTCAAGGCTCTGGTGCATGCGATATTTCCATTTCCACTTAGGGTCGGCGGGGTTGTTTATCTGCTCGTCCTGGGTGTTGTCCCAGCGGAATCCGCCGTCCATTGCAATGTAATCCTGTATCGGGATGATGACCCATTGCGAGCTGGAGTTGAGATGCTGTGCGATTATCTCTTTGCAGATGAAAGGCTCGCAGAAATATGGCGCGTTGTCGGTGTGTTTCAGCAGCTCACGGTAAAAACGCCCCGACAGCTCACGGTCTTGTTCCCACCATCCGCGTATCGTCGGCATGTCGTGTGTCCCCGTGGTATCGACGCTGAGATAAGGGTTCTCGCGCGGGTCGCTGAACGGTCGTCCGCTCTGCTTCGGCATACGCTGCACCTCAAGGCTCAAGATGCCCAACTCGCGCATCACGCCCGGCACACACGGCGCCACCATGCCGAGGTCCTCGCCACAAATCAACAATGATTCATTGCCAAAAATCGTTTGCAACCGTTTCCGTCCCTCAATCTCCCACAATCGCGGGTTTTCGGGGGAATAATGTCCGTAACTTGCGTCGGGGCTGCCTTTCGGTATCTCCCAGATGCGGAAAAACCCTAAGATATGGTCGATACGCAGGGCGTCGAAGTATTTCTTGAGCCATTGCACGCGGCTTTTCCACCATTGGAAATCTTCAGCTTCCATCGCCGCCCAGTTATAGGTGGGGAATCCCCAGTTCTGTCCCTGAGGCGCGAAGCCGTCAGGCGGAGCGCCGGTCTCCATGTCCAAGTTAAAAAGATGCGGATTGCTTTTTACATCGTCGCTGTCACGGCTTACACCAATAGGCAGGTCGCCTTTCAGCATAATGCCCATTTTATGCAGATAATCAACAGCTTCGGTGAGCTGCTTGTCGCAATGCTCCTGCAAAAACTCATAAAAACCATCATCTTCAGCCGTAGGCTGCACATTCCTTGAAGCATAGATTCTACGAAGATACCACATCTTTGCCGCGAAGACGGCGGGATAATCCACAAACTCCTTGGCGTTAAGCTCTTTTTTCAGTTCCCGGAAACGTAGTCTGTCACTCTCTTCTTTCAAAATCCCGACTTTCTCAAGATTGAGATATATTGGATGTAATGTCTTGGTGCTTATCGACTTATAAGGATAAGAGTCGCTCCATCCGCCGTCGGTGGTGGTGTCGTTGATAGGCAAAATCTGAATGAGTTTCATACCGGTCATGACGCACCAGTCGGCGAGCTTCTTCAGGTCGGGAAACTCACCGATGCCGCAGCCTTCGTCGCTTCGAAGCGAAAAAACAGGCACCGCAACGCCGCTATAGTATGGATAATTCATATCTCAAAGTTGTCATTTCTCGACTACACTTCGCTTCGTTAAGTTCCGCTCGAAATGACGTTTATAGTTTATCTATTTCTTTACAAAGATTGTTAAAAATCTCACTTATCTCTCCTACACCGTTGATTCCTACGAGGTTACCTCGTTTTTTGTAGTAATCCAAAACGGGTCTCGTCTTCGCGTTATATTCCACGAAACGGTGTTTTATCGAATCTATGTTATCATCGGCGCGACCGCTTGTCTTTCCGCGCTCGAGCATACGGTTGATGAGTATCTCCTCTGGCACTTCAAGACTATATACTGCGTTGATTTTCAATGAGAAAGCCTTCATTATCTCGTCGAGCATCTCGGCCTGACGCACCGTGCGCGGAAAGCCGTCGAACAAAAAGCCCGTCGATTGCAGGTTGGTGCCGACCCTACCTTTTATTATGGAGACGACGATCTCGTCCGACACCAAGCCACCTTTGCTGATGATGTCCTTCACTTTCTTGCCGATTTCGGTCTCGGCCGCCATCTCCTCGCGCAGGATGTCGCCGGTGGAGAGGTAAATCAAGCCGTATTTTTCCTTGAGTTGTTGCGACTGAGTGCCCTTGCCGGCACCCGGAGGTCCAAAGAGTATTATGTTCATTGCTCTACAATTTTATAAATATCCTTATAATTTCGTCCGTATTCGTTGTAGTCGAGACCGTAACCCACGATGAAGTCGTTGCCGATTTCCATTCCTATATAGTCGATGGGGTAGTCAAATTTGAATGCTTTTGCTTTGAACATCATCGTGGCAATATGGATGCTGCCAGCCCCGCTGTTTTTGAGGTCTTTGAGAAGCTCGTTCATGGTGAATCCTGAATCTATAATGTCTTCCACTATTACGATTTCGCGGCCTCTCACCAGTTCCGCGTTGATTCCGATGAGGGCGTTGGCTTTTGCCGTACTCTCTGTCCCCTCGTAGGTCTTGTATTTTACAAACGACATCTCACAAGGGATTTCGAGACTCTTGAAAAGCTCGGCGGCAAACATGAAAGCACCGTTCAACATGACAAGGAAAAGCGGGTTCTTGCTCTCCATGTCCCGCTTGATTTCGTTGGCGACACGGTGAATCTCTCTTTCAATGTCTTCCTGCTGGATGAAAGATGCAAAATTTTTGTCAGAAACTTTTATGATGCTCATAATCAATGAATTATAAAATATTGTTAAATTTTATCAACTTTTGCAAATATAAAAAGTTATTTAGTAACTTTGCAAAAAAAAAATTAAGAAAATGAATCCTGTAGTAAGTGTAATAATGGGAAGCACGTCCGACATGCCTGTTTTGGAGAAAGGGCTGCTGTTTTTGGATGAGATGGAGATTCCGTTTGAGATGAACGCCTTGAGCGCGCATCGCACGCCGGAACTGGTGGAAGATTTTGCCCGCAACGCTCAGAAACGCGGCATAAAAGTTATCATCGCCGCCGCCGGCATGGCGGCGCATCTGCCAGGCGTGATAGCTGCTATGACACCGATACCTGTCATCGGGATACCAGTGAAATCGGGTAACGACGGCATGGACGCACTCTTCTCGATAGTGCAGATGCCTCCGGGAATACCTGTCGCCACAGTGGGAATGAACAACTCTCTCAACGCCGCCATCCTCGCATCGCAGATTCTCGCAGTAGGTGATGAAAGAATCGCTAAAAAAGTGGTCGATTACAAAGAAAATCTTAAGAAAAAAATCGCTAAGGCAAACGAGGAACTGAAAGACATCCATTATAAATTCAAGACGAATTGATGGATAATAGTGAAAACCGATGGCTTTCGTCTTCGTTTGTTAGCCGGTGAAGTCTGCCGAAACGGCATCTCGGGTATTTTGCTGTTTCATTACAATATACCCTAAAAAAGGTATTTTGTGTGATGAAAAATACCTAAAAATGGTGAGAAAGTTGTGCGTTGTTATGCAGTAACTTTGCAGCACTGAAATAAATGCGCAATTTTTAAAGAAATGAAGAGGTTCTTATTACCATTATTGACACTCGCGACAGTGATGTCTTTTTCTTTGCCAAAAGAAATGAATGCTGCTGAAAATGATACAATTAGTATTGAAAATCAATATGTCAAGAAATCACGCCTTACTGTTGGAGGCTACGGCGAAGCAGTCTTTACCCGTAATTTTTATAGCGATAATATGTTCCGCTATTCCCACGCCGACCGTTATAAAGACGCTAAAGGGCATGGACGCGTCGATTTACCTCACGTGGTCATCGGACTCGGCTACGACTTCGGTAACGGCTGGACAATGGGCAGCGAAATAGAGTTTGAACACGGCGGAAACGAAGTCGCCATTGAAATTGAAGCGGAAGAAACAGGCGAGTTTGAACATGAAATAGAACGCGGCGGAGAAGTGACCCTCGAACAATTCTGGATTCAGAAATCATTCTCTGAAGCATTGAATATCAGGCTGGGACATATCATAGTGCCCGTAGGACAAACCAACAACGCTCACATCCCTACACAGTTCTTCACCACCTATCGCCCCGAAGGCGAGATGACAATAATGCCGTGCACGTGGCACGAGACAGGTATCAGCCTCTGGGGTAAAGCGGGAAAATGGCGCTATGAGGCAATGGTGATACCAGCCCTCAACTCCAATATGTTCAATAACGCTAACTGGGTGAAAAACGGCTCCGCATCAGGATATGAATTTAAGGTGGCTAACAACCTCGCAGGAGTAGTCCGCATCGACAATTACTCGATTAAAAATCTTCATATCGGCGTTAGCGGATATATCGGCAACACCTTTAATAACGACATCGTAACCAATGAGGCTGAGAAATATAAAAACGTGAAAGGTACCCTGATGATCGGCACTTTCGAGTTCGACTACAAAGCTGATGGCTTGATTGTCAGAGGCAACTTCGATTACGGTCATCTCAACGACGCTGCCATCATCTCGGCTTACAACAAAAATCAAAATCACCAAAGTTTCTCGCCTTACCCGCGCTCCCTCGTCGGAGAGGAAGCCATCGCTCTTGGCGGTGAGGTGGCTTACGACATCTTCCACTGTTTGAAACGTACTGGCGACCGTAAACTCTACGCCTTCGGACGCTACGATTATTACGACAGCTATATCCCTTACGCTTCTGCGATAACACTTTACGAGTGGACTGAACGTCACGTCATGACGCTCGGCGTGAACTATTATCCAATCAAGCAAGTGGTTATCAAAGCCGAATACTCCCAACGTTTCCTCAAAAAACAATACAACACCGAACCAATGTTCTCACTTGGCGTGGCATATAGCGGATTGTTTGTGAAATAACAATAATTTTCGAAATCTAAATAGTTTTAAGTTGACATACACATACCTAATATTAACACAAATTAAATGAATTTTTAAAATGAAAAAAGTATTCAAAAGTGCAATGCTGATTGCTTTATCAGTGTTGTTTGCAGTTTCGTTCGATTCATGCAAGAAAGACAAAAATGATGATTCAACAACACCTACAACCGACAATTCGGCCACGAAACTGGCTATCATCAACCAGTTTATTGACCATACCGTCGCTCCTACTTACAGCAACCTCGCCACAATGACCAACCAACTCGTCAGTGATTTACATGCTTTAAAGGACGACATGACCGATGCTAACGTTGCAACGGCTTGCGCCACGTTCCTGCAAGCCCGCCACTGGTGGGAGATGAGCGAGGCCTTCCTGTTCGGTGCCGCCTCCGATTTCGGTATCGACCCGCATATCGACTCTTGGCCACTCGATGAGGACGCTTTCAACAATCTCATGGCAAGTCCGAACATGATTGCCGCCCTCGACGCTGAAGACGGTGATGTCATCGCTGGCGAACAGCTCGGCAACGCACTCCTCGGCTTCCATGGCATCGAATACATACTCTTCCGTGATGGAAACCCAAGACCTGTTGCAGAACTTACTAACGACTATATGATTTACGTCGTGGCAGTGGCAGGCGACCTCCGTAACCGCTGCTTCCAACTCGAAGTGAGCTGGCTCGGCGATGACGCCCCGGAAGCACATGCCGCTCTCATGGAAGAACTCGAGTTCAATACCACAGTCAACGGCGGTGATTTCAGCTATGGAGAAAACATGCGCAAAGCAAGTAACGCTGGCAGTACCTACGTCACTCTTACACAGGCTCTTCAAGCAATTATCGACGGCAGCATCGACATAGCCGACGAGGTGGGTACATCAAAAATCGGCAAACCTCATACAGGGGAAGATGTGACGTATGTCGAGTCTCCCTATAGCCGGACATCTATCAATGACTTCAAAGACAATATCACCAGCATCTACAACTCATATATGGGCGGCAATGAAGGCGAACGCGACGAGAGCAAGTCAATGCACGCTTATATCGCCAGCTTCAACGCTTCATTAGATCAGCAGGTTGTTGACGCTATCAACGAAGCTCTCAACGCTATCCAAAACATGGCGGCTCCTTTCGTACTCAACTACGCTGATGCCTCAGCAGGTGCCGCAGTGGAAGCATGTCAGGCTCTGTCTGAGATCCTCAGTAATGCTAAAATCGCTGTCGGAGAAAGATAAACTAAATTAAGTTCAACTGAAATAGCATGTTAAAAATCAGACAAATAAGCGCAATTGTTGTAACGTACCTCATGGCCGTAGGAATGACTTCCTGCAAGAAAGAAAATCCAGTTGCCATGACACCATCGCCGAATCCGGCAGTCATTGAGGAAACGTACACAGGAGGATTATTGGGAACAACGTTCAATACTTCTCATTCTGCCTACGAAGACCCCACTCCTGCTATAGAAGAGGCTGGATTGGTCACTAAATTCAAATATGGAGAAGCTTTCTTTGAACGTTCCTATACCATTAATAATGAGCCTTTTAAAGGTCTCGGACCTCTCTACTTGCGCAGCTCTTGCATCTCTTGCCATCCAGGCTACGGCCGCGGCATGCGCAAAACGAACTACGACTCTAACGAGTGGGGAAATAGTTACTTGCTTATTGTCACCAATAAAGCCGGAAAAATCGTCGAATCATTAGGTCTTGTCCCTATGACAAAGGCAGTGGCAGGCTTCAAACCGATGATTGACGAATCAAAAGTGCGTATCAACTGGCTCGAATATGTCGATGAATGGGGCAATTCTTTCCCTGACGGAGAGAAGTACAGCCTCATCTATCCAGAACTTATCATCCCTGAAGATGCCTTCAACGTGCCTCTTCTGATTGATGGGCAACTTGTCGCTTATGAAGAACTTGATATGACACTTGAGGCAACTATAGGCATTTATGGCACTGGTTTGCTCGATGCTATTCCAGACGATTCTCTAAAAGCCGAATATCTTAAACAGGAAAGATTCGGCGTCAGTCTCAATCCTGCAATATGGGCCGCCGGTGATTGGGTGACACTCAACACCGACGGTCATCCATTCCGTTTTGACTATGCTTTAGATGCGTCTTCAACACAAGGTAACGTAAGTCTTTGGGAGGTGACCAATGTCGTAACCGACCCTTTCACCTATAACTATATCCCCGAGGCTTATTTCACCGCTGCAGCTAACGACCATGATGTACAAGCAACGTTCTACGACTTTTATCCCGACCAAAATATCACCGGCGATGTGGCTACCGACATCTATAATTACCTCGCCAATCCTAATATTAGTCTGGAAATGAGTAGCGAAGACCATTATTTGCTTAACCTCTGGATACGTGGCCTCGCAGTGCCCGCCGCCCGTAACCTGGAAGATGATGAGGTGCAACTCGGACGTAAACTTTTCCGTGAAATTGGTTGCGCAAGCTGCCATCGCCCATCATGGACTACAGGCGACGACAGACAAATCCAAGACCCTTATGATATTTTTGACGGACGTGAATTTCCACATTATCCTTATCAGAAAATCTGGCCTTATACCGACCTCGTACAACATCGTCTCTTTATGGAAAATGATATCCGCACGGGATGGTGTCGCACAACTCCTTTGTGGGGCAAAGGCTTGATGAGTATGTGCGCCGGACATAGCGACCGCTTGCACGACTGCCGCGCTCGTAACGTGATGGAAGCTGTTATGTGGCATGGTAACGCTCAAAGCGACGCACGCTTCTCTGTCGAGAAATTCAGACAACTTTCAAAATCTGAAAGAGACGCTATTGTTAAATTTATTGAAGCAATTTGATTTTTTTGTATATTTGCAATCAATAACTTTGTATCTAAACTAAAAAATATTATGTTAAAAATCAAACATTTGAATATTCTTATCTTAGGAGGACTTCTCGTCATGGGTGTCAGTTCTTGCAAAAAAGACAACAACACAGATGTACCTACGCCTACTCCTTCGACACCGACTATCGTTGAGGGTACTTACGCTGGCGGCGAACTTGGAACCACATTCAACGCCACGCAGACTGCCTATGAAGACCCTACCCCCGCCACCGTAAACGCTGGCATGACAACGGCTTTCAAGTACGGCGAATATTTCTTCGAGCGTACCTACACTCAAAACAACGAGCCTTTCAACGGACTTGGACCTCTCTACGTGCGTAACTCATGCATCTCGTGCCATCCCGGCTACGGCCACGGCATGCGCATGAATCGCTACCGCGCCGACGACTGGGGTAATGGATACCTTCTCGTCCTTACCGACCAAAACGACACCTATCTCAGCTCATACACCGGTATGCCACAGACTAAGGCTGTCGCTCCGTTTAAAAACCCTATTGATGAGAACGGCATCCATATCACATGGCTCAACTACACCGATGAATGGGGTAACAAATTCCCTGACGGAGAGACCTACAGCCTCACCTATCCTGATGTCACTATCGATGAAGACGCTTTCTATGTGCCTCTCGAAGTGAATAACGCTGAGATCTCTTACAGTAACCTCGTTGTCCGCCTCGAATCAACAATAGGTATCTATGGAACAGGTCTCATTGACGCCATCCCCGATGACTCTCTGAAAGCTCAATATCAGAAAGAGTTTGACGATCATTACATGCAGAACGGACTCAACCCTGCGATGTGGGCCGGCAATGACTTCGCACCGACGGGTTATTATGGTAACACCACCCATCCCAAGAAGTACACCTACGCCCTCACACGCGGTCCGCTGCAAGACGCCCCAGGCGCCAATGCCATCTGGAACATCACCAACGTGACACACCGCACCAAGATGGGACATTACATGACAGGTGCCTACGCACTCAAAGCATCGCAGGATCGCGACGTGCAGGCTGAGTTCTATAATTATTTCCCGAAATTCAACCTTACGGGTGATCCGGAAACCGACATCTATAACTACCTCATGATGAACGACAAGATTCCGGATTCTCTCAAGGTTCCTGAAATGAAAGACGAAGACTACGTCAACTTCATGGTGTGGCATCGCGGCCTCGCCGTACCTGCCGCTCGTAACCTCGACGATGCCGAAGTGCAACGTGGACGCGAGCTGTTTACCGAACTCGGATGCGCTTACTGCCACCGTCCGTCGTGGACGACAGGCGACGACCTCTTCGAAGACCCTGCCGGATTCTTCGAGACAGCCGACCCACGCCTGCCTCGCTATCCTAATCAGACGATATGGCCTTACAGCGACTACGTGCAGCATAAACTCCACATGGAAAACGACATCCGTACAGGATGGTGCCGCACGACACCACTGTGGGGACGCGGACTGTCGGCAATTTGCACCGGCGCCAGCGAACGCCTCCACGACTGCCGCGCTCAAACGGTTATCGAAGCCATAATGTGGCACGGTAACGCACAAAGCGATGCACGCCGCTCCGTCGAACAATTCCGCCAGCTCTCTAAAACAGATAGAGACGCCGTCGTGAAGTTTATCGACGCAATATAATATGTCACAATCGTAGGGATGCCATGATTATGGCGTCCCTATATCTAAATCTTTTAAACAATATTTTATGAAAAAAAACAAAGTGTCGTTGATAATCTGGGTTGTCACAATTATTGTATTGATAATCAGTACGTTGATACCAAAACAAATCTACGGAGAATGGTGGTTTGTTGCTTTGCTGGTCGTGTTTTCAGTAAATATGCTTGCCAATATCATAAAAGATAAAATGTGGAAACGCCCCGTGAACTGTGCCGTGCATGTCTCCATACTTCTCGTCCTCTTCGGCGGATTCCTTACCTTTACCACAGGTCAGGAAGGTAGCATGAAACTCACTGTAAATGAACCGACAAATATATTTATTCAGGATGAAAAACAAGTAGAAATCCCCTTTAATGTCAATCTGAAGAAATTCGACATCATATATTACACCGGTACCATGTCACACGCTGATTACGTTACCAATGTCGTACTTACCGATGATAATGGAAATGTTCTCAAAGAGGATTGTATCTCAATGAATAACATATTGAAATACAAAGGATTCCGCTTCTTTAACGAAGACTTTGAGGAAGACCTCAGCGGCTGCACACTCGCCGTGACCCACGACCCTTTAGGCACCACCGTGACATATTTTGGCTATGCTCTGCTTTTCATTTCTATGATAATCATGTTTTTCCAAAAAATATTCACAAAATCCATGCCAAAATCATATAATTCCGGCATTTCCATGAAAAATATTCTTGGACTGTTGATTCTCACGATGATAGGAACGACGGTGTCTGCCAAGGAACTCAAGACTTTACCTAAAGACGTCGCCGCTCAAATGGGCGATATCTATATCTATTACGGCGGAAGAATCTCGCCATTACAGACTTTCGCTAAGGATTTTACCGTGAAACTTTACGGAAAACCGACCTACAAAGGCTATTCATCGGAACAGGTACTCGCCGGCTGGATGTTTTATTACCCCGATTGGAAAGAAGAAAAGATGATAAAGTTGAAGAAAGGCTCTGTAAATCAATTACTTGGCACTGAAGAGAAATATATCTCAATGGAAAATTTCCGCAGTCCTCGTAATGAATATCTCCTTGAAGATGCCGCCGCGCAGGTCAAAAAACGCACCTATCAGGGCGAGAGCAAAAGTATCAAAGCCGCTGACGAGAAATATAATCTGATAGTCTCGCTTTATTCTGGCAAACTGATGAAAATATACCCTTGTCTTCAGGCTGACGGCTCCGTGAAATGGTTAAGCCAAAACGACAACTTGCCGGAGACCTTAAACGAAGATGAATGGATTTTTGTGCGTAAATCATGGAGCTATGTGACAGAACTCGTGGTGAAGAAAGATTATGAAAATCTCTCAGCTACCTTGTTGAAAATCAAAGCCTATCAGGAGAAAAAAGGCGTCGAGGCCGACGGCAAGACTTCCCTGCCTTCAAAAACGCGTTTCAAAGCTGAGAAAATATACAACGTGTGGGCAAAATATAACTTCATCGCTTATATCGCACTGTGTTGTGGAATCTTGCTCTTTGTAATGTACTGCGGTTTCACTGCAGCAGGAGAACAGATGTCGAAATCTATTGCAAATGTCTCAATATCAATAAGTTGGGTGCTGTTTTTGTTCTTAACTTTCCTGATAATCCTGCGTTGGATTGTAGCTGGTCACATCCCCTTGGCAAAAAGCGTTGAGACTCAACATTTTATGGCTTGGGTGTCGCTGCTCTTCACCGGATGCGCTGTCTTCATCAGAAACCGTCGTGACGGCAGATTCGCCGATAACAACGGCATAGTGAACACCATAGCTGCCGGACTTATAGTGTGCGGCCTGATGATGCTCGTCTCGGTGATGAGTTCCGCCAACCCGACAATCACTCCGTTGGTGCCGGTGCTTTCGTCGCCTCTCCTCGGACTGCATGTGGCTGTCATCATGGTGGCTTACGCCTTGCTGGCTTTCATGTTAATCAATGGCTTGGCAGCCGTGATAGTGAAGCTGGTGAGCAAACACGCCGACGTCGAGATAGCGCGCATGGCGGATGTTAGCCGCGTCTTGCTCTATCCGGCAGTGATGTGCCTGACGTTCGGAATAGTAATCGGCTCGATTTGGGCTAACATATCGTGGGGCAACTACTGGGCATGGGACCCGAAAGAGACGTGGTCGCTCATCACGGCAATGATTTACGCAACGGCATTGTACAAAGATATGACACCAAGCCTGCAAAAACCACTTAACTTTCACATTTTCTGCATCTTAGCCTTCCTTAGCGTGCTGATGACTTATTTCGGCGTGAACTACCTTGGCGGAATGCACGCCTATTGATAATCAACATAATATCTTAAATTTTGGTTGATTTCCCCGCCTACGACTTTCACAAGTTGCGTCCACGAGGAAATCATTCCTTTCTGTTCGCGATGATTCACTATTTTCTTCACGTCGTCGTATTCGAGATAAGGATGTCGCAGTAACGTTTTAAACGTATCAGTATTGATTTTCAGGCGATTAACATGAAAGGTGGTGTCGATGAAGATAAAATCCTTGAATCCATCGTAACGCGTTGTGTCCATGCCGAAAACTTCAAGCAGTTGCTCTGGGGCGTAATAACCACCCAGCCGCTCACGGTAACTCACAATGCGTGACGCAAACGACGACCCTATGCCCGGTAAAGTCTGTAAAAGCGTGGTGTCAGTGACGTTAATATCAACCATTTTTATTTCTTTTGGATAATTATTTCTACTTTTTAAATCATATTTTTCATTATTTTGTGTGTTTTTAGGTAAAAATTTATCTTTTTGATATTTTTTTTCATCGTTGTTGAATGCGCTTTCTTCTTGTTTTCTTTTATCCTGCTCATTTTCCAAAATTTCTACTTCCACCTCCGCAAGGGCTTTTTCACGTAACGCGATAATTGAATCTAAATCATGAAAATAATACGTCTTTTTGGGTGGAATTGTCACTGTTAAATACTTGATAATCATGATGATAATGATTGCTGTCGTGATGGTCACTACAGCAGTACGTTCACTTTTTGAAAAAGATAAAAATCTCTTGAAATCATTCATAAATTATTGGTTTTTAATGACTTAATAATGCAGAAACAAGGCTGTTTCTCCCTATCTCTACGTATTTTGTTTGGTGAAATTCTATTCTTCTTTTTCGCCGTATGCAAGGTCGCCCGCGTCGCCTAACCCCGGCACGATATATGCCTTGGCAGTCAGTTCGTCGTCGATATTGCCTACCCACAGTGTGGCGTCGAAGTTAGAAAGTTTCTTCTTCACATAATCAATGCCCTCGGTGCTTGCGATGACTGCCACGAGATGTAACTTCTTGGGAATCATGTCATCGTGAAGCAGTCCGTGGAGGCATTTCACCAACGATGAGCCTGTGGCGAGCATCGGGTCAACGAGCATCAGAACCTTGTTGTGGATATCAGCAGCGGAGTAATATTCAATGCGAATTTCAAAATCCTCGTTCTTGTCATATTTCCTGTACGCCGCTATGAAAGCGTTGTCGGCATTGTCGAAAACGTTTAAGAACCCCTGGTGCAACGGCAGTCCTGCACGCATGATAGTGGCGAGCACCGGCTGCTCCGTCAAAATGTTCATCTCCTTCTCGCCAAGCGGCGTGGTGACACATACATTGCTGTAACTCAACGTCTTACTGATTTCATACGCCACCAATTCCCCGATGCGCTCAAGGTTACGGCGGAAACGCATCCTGTCTCTCTGAATGTTGACGTCTCTAAGTTCTGCAATGTAATTGTTGATGATGCTGTTTTTAGCACCAAGTTCTATGACTTTTACCATGTTTTTAAGTTTTAATATGCTTTGTTTTATCCAAAATTATCTTTTTTAAGCCTTTAAATCTATTGAAACAAATTCCTGTGTAAAAACACTCTTCTCCTCCAAAACCCTTGTAAAATCTGGCTAATCCCTCATTGTCAGAGCCTTCAAAATCGAATGTTTTACGTCTCCCACTGTATCTCTCAATAACGTAATCAAGTAAAAAAGTTAGTCCGTGATTTTCTTTATTTGACTCGTCAGAACCGGAAAAAAGAAACACTATTCTGTCGTGGCTTATCATAAAAAATGCACCCGCAACAATCTGATTATCAGGGTTTTGGACTCCTAAAATGCTACAATACCCACGATTTTTTGCCGTATTGACCAAATTTAGCAGCCGCAAATATTCCTTGTCACCCCAATGCCTTATTTCCTTGCCTTTGTTTTTTCTGAAAAGTTCAATAATTTCAAGAGGTTCGGCGTTTTCTGCCATACTGAGATTCTCTTTTTTCGCCTTCGCTAAATTACGTTTTGTATTTGAATTATATTTTTCATATAAAACCTGATATTCCGACGATAAATCAAGTTCTATATTCCTGTGATTATCAATAACATAGATATTAGATCCGGTTGATTTATACTGATTATTAATTCTAACATCCGCGAAGCGATATTTTAAGGGAATTGCGTTCAAAAAGCGTTCTATATCATTGTTTGAGAGCTGTTTTTGCGAGAAAACACCTAATTTTTGTGTGAAAAACGGCTGAAAGAGATAGTTTACACCGAACTTTCTGTTGCCTGTGAGAGGCATCACAGTCTGATAATCATCCTCCACAAGGGCTTCCCAGCTTGGATGTGCCACGTCTAAATACCACGACCAAGAATAGATGTTTCCGTTGAGAGAACGCTCTATACAGTCATCCCAACGTTGTGTATCTATTTGATTATGAGTTAAATAACGTATCATCAGTTTTTCAGTGCATAGTCGAGAATTTTTCTATATAAGGTAATCCAGCCTTCCCATCGTTTCTCGCCGCTCAGCGTCTCGTTATGCCATAGCAGGATGAAAGTGCCGTTCACGTCTTTCACTTCTTGAATCAGTTTCGTCACTTTTTGATACGACTCCTCGGTGTTGAGGTCGAGGTAATCGCGCAACGTGCCGTCCATCACGGCAAAGGGATGTACATTGAGGTTTGTCACGTTGTCTTGTTCGAGGTCGAAGAAACGGAAAGTGCTCGCGATACCAGCACGGAAACCTGCCTGCGACGCATAACCCATTGTGTAGTCGTCAGTTATGTCTAAATCTATTAAAATCTGATAGCTGAGCGGCATGTTAAGTCGTAAAAAATGTTGCCGGCTCGTAGTAATCTCGCGGTTCAGCACCTTCGACAGGTTGTCAATCTCAGTTTTTACCTTCTCCTTGTTGAGATACGACGAGAACGAGGGATGTATTCCTACCTTTGCATAGTCGCCGAGATGTTTTATAAGATTACGGAAGTCATTGTTTCTCAATGAGATATTTTTGTCGTTGAGGTCATATTCTCCGCAGAGGATGAAATAGAGCGGATGCAGGTTTAACTCCTTTTGCAACTGCAACTGGTAGTCAAAGGTGTCGAACGGGTCTATTAGCCTCCCCAAAATGACGCTCCATCTCCGTCTCATCTCCTTGAAATCGAAATTCATAAAGTCGCGCACAAACGCCGATGTGGTCCTGAAAATGCCCTTGTTTTTGTACGCCCATGCAGCATCCACGTCGTATGTTGGGATGAAAGTGAACGAATTTTTCTTGATTTTTAACTCCGGATATTTTGAGGAGAGAATATTGCCGAATTCTATTGCCCAGATGTTGATGAGCGGCTTCTCTAACATATTCATTTTGAATAAGATAGAGTCTTTAGCCTGAAATCTGCCAAATCTGTCGTTGATATGTGGCAGATATTCCTCATAGCGCGTCACCAAATAAAACGAGGCGGCAAAGAGGTCGAAAGGCATGATGGATTTGTCGTTATAGACAGGGAAAAATGCCTTAACATCTTTATAATCAACGATTTTCAATTCCTTTTCAGTGATATCGTGCTCAAAAAGCAAAGTGGTCGCTTTCAGGAAAAGCTCATCACCTAAAGGACTGTTTCCATAATGCAATTTCATTCCCTCGTATGACGCAAACGCTCCTTTGTCGTTTGTAATTCTAAAGGAAATGTTTAGCAAGTCTTTGATAATCAAGTCAAAGATATAATGTAAACGGTTTGTCGTTTTCGGTACTAAAATGAGCATATCCATAATGCAAAAATACGTATAATTCTTAAAAAAACAAATTAAATATTAATTTTTTCTTTCAGACGTATGTCATCCGACGATGCACCTATCATTATTGTGAACTCACCTTCCTCTAAATCATGTGTCGGGATATCAAATGTAACACGTTGAATATCATTGTTTTGAATAAAAATTCTCTTAAAACCCTTGAGCATTTTTTCAGCTGGAGTGAATGACGCAAACTCATCACGAAGATAAAGTTGAATTACTTCTTCGCCATCATATTCCCCGGTATTTTTTACCTCTACCGAAATCTCGATTTTATCTTTTAATTTATTGATAATCATATTGTTATATTCAAATTTCGTGTAACTCAGCCCATGACCGAAGCAATACAGAGGAGAACTCTCGCATTCAAGATAGTTGTGTGGTTTTGGTTGGGAATAATATACCGGAATTTGTCCTGTATAGCGTGGTTGCGAGATAGGCAGGCGTCCTGCAGGGTTATAGTTACCAAATATAACGTCGGCAATGGCGTTGCCTCCTTGTGCACCCGGGTAGAACGCCGTGATGAGTGCGTCGGAGACTTCCGCAGCGGTGTTTTTTAACATCGGACGGCCTTCGATATATATGATTATCAAAGGTTTATGAATCTTTGCTATCGTCTTGATAAGTCGTTCTTGCAGTCCCGAAAGTTCGAGTGTGACGCGGTCGTAACCCTCGCCGCAGTCCATGTCGGAAACGTGTTCATTGACTACCGCTGCCCCCGTCGTCGCGTATGACGTCTTGAAGTCGCGTGCTGACGAGCCTCCCACCACCAAAATGGTGACATCGCTTGATTTTGCTGCATTTAGTGCTACCTCTAAGTCGGCGTCGGTGGTGTCGCGGATGCTGCATCCTTTCACAAAGACGACTTCTGTGTCATGTTTGGCACGATTTTTGATACCCTCAAGCACGGTGACGACGTCGTCGGGATGTTGTGGCGCGGTGTAGTCGCCAAGTTGGTTGTACATGTTATCGGCATTCGGTCCGATGACAGCTATCTTTTTTATGTCGTCGCCGAGAGGCAATATTCCGTTGTTTTTCAGTAACACAACCGACTCGCGTGCAGCTTGTAATGACAATTTATCTCCCTGACATTCAATATCTTGAATCTTTTCTTTGTCAGGAATGGGGATATACGGGTTATCGAAGAGTCCCGCTTCGAATTTGAAGCGCAGCACGCGGCGTACTGCTTCATCGAGAGTGTTTATGTTCACGAGGCCGTCTTCCACCGCTTTCACGAGAAACGCCCCATAGTTTGACGCGCCGAGGTCGATATCGACGCCGGCGTTGATGGCTTGTGCCGTAGCTTCAAGTTGGTTTCGTGCTGTGCGGTGCGTGCTGTGCAATGCCCAGATGCTGCCGAGGTCGGAGAAGACGATGCCGTTGAAGCCCCACTGCTCACGCAGCACGTCACGAAGGAGCCAAGTGTTTGAGGTACAAGGTGTTCCGTCGATGGCGTTATATGATGTCATTATGCTTTTTGCTCCGTTTTTCACTGCTATCTCGAAGTTAGGCAGATAGTTTGTCATGAGTTGATGTCGTCCCGTGGTGGCAGCAGCGCCGTTATGTCCGCCCTCGGGGATGCCGTATGCCGCAAAGTGTTTTATTGTGCTTGCGAGATGGTTCTGCATCCCGTTTATCATCGCGCTGCCGAGTGTACCGGAGAGGTAAGGGTCTTCGCCTAAGCCTTCTTCCACGCGCGACCAGCGTGGGTCGCGGGCTATGTCGAGCACAGGTCCATACGCAAACTGAGCGCCTCGGCCTGCGGCCTCGGCGCCTATGCCTGTACCTATGTTATATAATAACGACTCATCCCATGTGGCGGCAAGACCAATACCCGTAGGATAGACAGTGGCACCTACCGCCATCAGTCCGTGAGGACACTCCTCGGCAAAATAAATAGGTATCTTCAACCGCGAATGCTCCATTATATATCGTTGCATCTCATTGAAAATCAATGCCGATTGACGTGCGTCGAGACCTGTCTCCACCGTCTTACGCGACCACGGGTCAGCACGCTGCACCGCCCAAAAACCTCCGCAAACTAAGGTGTCTGACATGTTTTTGAACGCCTCGTTGGGAACAACGATGCTGTCGTTGACTTTCTCATACAAATAGAAACCTATAGGACAACAAAGCTGCCCCACTTTCTCCGTTAAGGTCATCTGACATAGTAAGTCGTTGATTTTCTTATCGATACAATCATGCTTAGACCCAGAACATGAGACTAAAAACAAGGCGACAAAAATCATTATCTTCGTTTTCATACCACAAAAGTATTATTTTTTTTCAAATCAAAAAACAAAAAAAATAAAATAATTTGATAATTGCAGAAAAATTCGTATCTTTGCACGTTATAAAAATTAAAAGCAAGCTATGATGAAAAAGTTATTTTCTTTGATAATTTTGTCAGTTTTAAGCCTTTCTATGATGGCTCAAGCAGTTGAGAAAACTTATCGTTTTGAGGAACCTAAAATCGTGGAACTCCGTGGTTATCAGCAGATTACATTTAACGGCTGTATGCAGACCGCCATCGCGGGCAACCCGTCGCTGCCATATTATTCTGTCAGTCTTTTGCTTCCGCAAGGCATGGAAGCTGAGTCGATAGAAGTGGAACTTTCTGATTTTCAAGATATTGAAGGTATTGTTAACCTCTTTCCTTATCAGCCATCAAGAACGATGAACGACAAAGAAGAGAGAGATTTGATTATAAATGAAGAAATTTATGCCTCTAAAAGTGTATATCCATCTGAAAATCATGGAGTTGTAACGACACAATACAAAAATGGATATGGCTTTGCCTTCTCATCGTTTACTCCGGTGCAGTACATTCCGGCAACGGGTAAGGTTATGTATGCAAAAACAGCCAATGTGCGTGTCAGCCTGAAAGCAGCGAGAAACTATAATTCCGCTATGCTTTGGGGTACGCCGGAAATCAAAAACGCTGTGAGACGCCTCGCACAGAACCCCGAGATGGTAGATTCATATCAGACAAGAGGCCGTGAGGTTAACGCTTACGACCTTCTTATAATAACCGGCACTGAGTTTGTTGAAAATTATAACGCATATCGCGAATATTATAACTCTGTCGGCTTGCGTAATGAGATAGTCACGACGGCTGACATCTATTCCTCAATGGAAGGTGTTGATAATCAAGAGAAAATACGTAATTATATCATACAGGAATATCAGAATAATGGTATTATGATGGCTGTTCTTGGCGGAGATGTCGATATCGTTCCTTACCGCGGTTTTTACTGCTATGTGACTTCTGGCGGCGGAAATCAGGAGAGCAATAATATTCCGGCAGACCTTTATTATTGTGGCCTTGACGGCACTTGGAACGACAACGGCAACAACAGATGGGGCGAAATTGGTGAAGACGACCTCCTTCCGGAGATTGGCATGAGCCGTATGTCGTTTAACAATGCCACAGAACTTGCCAATATGATTAATAAATCGATGTCGTACCAGCAGACACCCGTCTTGGGCGAGTTCCAAAAAATTATCCTCGCTGGTGAACATCTTTACGATAACCCTGTGTCGAACGGCTCAGATTATCTTGAGCTTCTCATCGGGACACATGACGACAATGGCTATACAACTACTTGTTATCCGGAGACTTATAACTTTACAAAACTTTATGAAGAAGAAGGTACATGGAGTGGTACAGCTTTGAAGCAATCAATCAATGCAGGTACGGGTTATGTGCATCACGACGGGCACGCCAACACTTCTTACGTGGCTGGATGGTACAGTATCTCCAATAGCGATTTCTCCAACGTCAACGGCACCACGCATAACTACACGTTCTTCCATACGCAAGGCTGCGACTGTGGTGCATTTGACGAGAACTGCATACTTGAGAAAATGGTGACGATACAAAATTTTGCCGTCGCTGTCATAGGCAACTCACGTTATGGATGGTTCAACGAGGGTCAGACCGAGGGTCCTGGCGCACATCTCGAGAGAGAGATGACTGACGCACAGTACAACGACCGCATCGGACTGCTCGGATGCGCTCTCTCCGACAGCAAGACGATGACGGCACCATGGGTGACTGCCCCGGGACAGTGGGAGGAAGGCGCCCTGCGCTGGAATTTCTACGATATACACGTCCTCGGTGACGGCGCCGTGAGCGTGTGGCTCGACGAACCTTTCAACGCTACGGTGGAATGCCCTTCACAACTGGTAACCGGCACGCAGTCGTTTAATGTAACCATCACTGATGATAACGGATCGGGACAGAAAAACTTCCGCTGCCTCCTTTATAAAGACGGTGAAGTCATAGCAATGAGTACTACCGACAACGAGGGCGCAGCAGAGATAACAATAGAAGGAGGACTGCAGTCGGTGGGTGAAATGAAACTGAAAGTGACAGGCGTGAACGCTTGGCCACAAGAACTTGACATACTGGCGGTACCTAACAACACCCCTTACGTTGTTTATGACAGCTACGCGCTGAGCGGAGGCATGCAGCAGATTGAGTTCAACGGCACATACGCATTCGATATGGTGCTGAAAAATGTTGGCAATATCAATGCAAACAATGTGACAGCTACACTGACGTGCGATAACGGACATGTTACGATAAATGAAGCTACCGTCAATATTGATGAAGTTGTTGGTAATCAGAGTGTTACATTGCAAAACGTGTTCTCGTTCTCAGTAAGCGACAGTATCCCGAACAATACCAAAGTACGTTTCTATATCACGTGTACCGACGGCACCGACACGTGGGAGAGCTATTTCAACGCTAACATCTACGCGCCACAGTTTGAGTTGGTTGACGCAGTGCTTGAAGTGACGACACCGGTACTCAACCCAGGCGAAAACGGTATAGTGCATTTCATAATGAAAAATAACGGCGGAGCAACGGCACCATCTGCTACATTTGTGGTGTTTAACGGACATCCGCAGGTGATTGCCGAGACGACACAATGGACATTCGGCAATGTCGGAGCAGGACAGGAGTTTACCGCCGACCTCGCTTTCACGTTAGGTGACGACGCTGAAATCGGTGCGATGTATGAACTTATTTATGCCGCATATTTTGGCCATTATGTGCTTAGAGACTCTTATTTCCTGCCGGTGGGACAATCAACGGAAAACTTCGAGAGCGGCGACTTCAACACTTTCAACTGGATATCAGAATGGCGTATCTCTACTGAAAACCCATACGAAGGACAATATTGTGCAAAATCAGGCTCAATAAGCAATAACGAAACCACCTCATTGTCGATAAATGTGATGGTAGGCCAAAACAGCGAAGTGAGCTTCTATTATAAGGTGTCGTCGGAACAAAACTACGATAAACTGCATTTCATGATTGATGGTACAGAGAAAGCTAACTGGTCGGGCGAGATAGGTTGGACACAGGCTTCTTACAATCTGTCGTCGGGTACTCATACGCTCACTTGGCAATATACAAAAGATGCTTCGGTGTCGAGCGGCTCCGACTGCGCTTGGATTGATAACGTTGTCTTCCCTGCATCGACTGTCATAACGGGAATAAACACCGTTGACGAAAAACAGAATATTACTATTTATCCTAATCCTGTTAGCAATATTTTATATATGCAACTCGGTGATAATCAATCAGATGTGAGTATTTATAACAATATCGGGCAGATGGTGAGACACCTTAAATCAGTATCGGGCAATGTTCAGATTAATGTATCTGACCTCCAGTCGGGATTATATTTCGTGAAGGTTGGAAATGTTGTCGAAAAGATTGTAAAGATGTAAGACATTTTTTTTCGGCATAATTGATACAGCAAAGAGGCGCGATTTTTTCGCGTCTCTTTTTTGCAAAACCTTAGAGCCAGTTAGTCAGTTTATTAGTTTCGTACCATTATTCGCCTGTATGACAAATCACCGACAACAATATGTAAAACAAAAATATGAACGGTAATGCCACCCACTTAAGGATGACAATTGACACTACTGCAAAAATCACAATAAAATAACGCAGGACATTATCTTTAAATTTGAGATTTTTAATCTTGAACGAAAAAAACGGTATCTTGCTGACCATCAGCCAGCTGAGAATGACTATTATCGCAAGGAAAAAATAAGGGTTCATGACGAATCTGAAGAGCATGCTATCGCGTGCTATGCTGAACACCATGAACGGCAGTGAGGCTATGAACATACCTGCCGCCGGCACCGGCAACCCGATGAACGAATTTTTTTGGCGTGTGTCGATGTTGAACTTTGCGAGACGTACCGCTGCGAACACCGCGAGGAAAAATGCCGTCATCGGCAAAATATTGATGCCCGCTACGTACCATTTGACGGTCATCTTGTTGAGGAACCATGCTACAACGAATGAAGGCGCAACGCCAAACGAAACTACGTCGGAAAGAGAGTCGAGTTCAGCTCCTATCGGCGATTTCGCATTGAGTTGGCGCGCCGCAAAACCGTCGAGAAAGTCGAAAAAAGCAGCGATAAATATCATGGCTGCAGCAACAGTGGGACGGTTAGCACTGATGAAAAGTATAGATACACAGCCACATAGCAGATTGCAGCATGTGATGGCATTTGGAATGTGTTTTGCTATTGACATATCTCAAAATTTTTTGCAAATATAAATATTTTTTTTATTTCTGACGATAAGAATTCGGAGTGTAACCGGTGTGCGACTTGAAATATTTGTAGAAAAACGACTGGTTCGGGAAGTTGAGTTGGTCGGCTATCTCCTTGATACTCAAGTCGGTATGACGTATCAGATGCTCAGCTTCGAGAATCACATATTTGTCGATGATATTAGGTGCTGAATAGCCACTCACGTTTTTGATTATCTTGGAGAGGTATTTCGGCGTGATGCAGAGCTTGTCGGCATAAAAACCGACGGAACGCTCCCTTGTGTGGTATTTCTCGACAAGTTCAATGAATGATTCGAACACCCTTTTGTTACGATTTGAGGTCGTAGTGTGGCCTTTTTCTTCTTCTGCCAAGAGACGCTTCATGATGAAACCTCCTATCAAATAAAAAATGGATGTGAGAAGGTATCGGATGCTGTCGTTTCGATAAGCCGAATCTGTATTTATCACATTATCAATGAGTTGGAAGTACTTTAAGGCGAGTTCCACCTCCTCCGGAGCCATCTCCATAGTCGGACTTTTCAGCACATTGATGGCATCAATGAATATTTTATTTAGGTCAGAACCGAGCGTGGTCATGTATCGTGGCGACACGGCAAGTATCGTAAGCTCGATGGGACTATCATCGGTATCAATCGGCGACAGCTTTATTATGTTGTTAGGGAGGTTGACAACTAACATACCGTCGTGAATATCATACTCCGTAAGGTTGATGGTACATTTGAAGTGTCCTTTGCGACAATAAGCCGCCACAAAACCGTCGATACGACTTGGAAACTTAAGTAATTCAGTATCAATGTCGTTGGTCTGCCGCGCGAGTATGAAATCGTCGCCTATACTAACGATGTCGTCTTTCAAAAAAAGCTCTCTTATCTTTGAAAGGGTAAATTTGTTATATGATTTATTATCCATAAAGCAATATTTTCGACAAAAATACATATATTTTTTGGAATATTGTTTTTAAAAAAGCAAAAATTCGACCAAAAGATATTTTTTAGTAACATTTTGACCTTTACAGATAAAAAAAAGTATTGTTATTTTGCAATCCGAAATTTAGAAAAAAATAACAATAAGGAAAAATAAATTTTTTAAAATGAAAATATCAATAATTACAAGGAGTTTAGCGGTTTTAGCCGTGATTATGGCGATGGTGTTGCCTGTCACGGCACAGCAAGTTTTAACGCTTCGGGATTGTCGTGACCTTGCACTTGAAAACAACAATAATCTCAAGATTTCACAGGAGAAAGTCAACATTGCAAATTACGACAAAAAAATTGCCTTTGCTAACTATTTTCCGAAAATATCAGCGCAAGGCGTTTATATGCGCAACGAGAAAGAGTTGCAGTTGCTCAGTGACGACAAGATTAACACCATCAACACGGTAGGCTCGTCGATTCAGGGCGACATCAATGGCTACATCGACCAGGTTATCCAAAATTTGATGCAGAATCCTACGATGTATCAGATTATCATAAATAGTCCCGAACTGCAAGGTCTGATACAGAACATCCACAATATCAATGTTTTACAGGCTCTTGACGCTATCGGACAAGAGATAACAAAAGAGTTTACGCTCGACACGCGCAACGTGTATGCCGGCATGATTTCGGTGCAGGAGCCTGTGTATGCTGGCGGTAAGATTCGTGCTTACAACAAGATGGCGCGTTACGCACAAGACCTCGCGCAGCTGCAACTTACCACGGAACAGCAAGAGATAATTGTCAGCACCGACAAGGCTTATTGGCAGATAGTGTCTTTGGCGAACAAAGAAAAACTGACGGAAAATTACGTGGATTTGCTCCGTACCATGTCGGACAACGTCGAGAAACTGGTGAATGAGGGCATGGCGACAGCTGCCGACCGTCTTTCCGTCAAGGTGAAACTCAACGATGCGGAACTTACGTTAATCAAGGTGCAGAACGGACTGTCGCTCTCGAAGATGCTTCTCTGTCAAAGTTGCGGACTGCCTCTCGATACCGAAATTTCACTCGAAGACGAGAACCTCGACGACGTGGTGATTCCGGCTTACAAAAACGAATACACCGAAGATGATATCATGAAAAATCGGCCTGAATTGCAAAGCCTCAACCTCGCGACCAAAATCTATGGTAAGAAAGTGAACATAGCACGTTCCGAGTTCTTGCCGACGGTCGCCGTCTTCGGTAACTATGTCGTCACAAACCCGTCGGCTTTTAACGGCTTCGAGACGGAGTTCCACGGCTTCTATAACGTTGGCGTAGTCGCAAAAGTGCCTATCTTCCATTTTGGCGAAGGCTACAACAAGATACGTAAAGCGAAGTCGGAGGCGATGATAGCTCAACTCAAACTCGACGACACCAAGGAACTCGTGATGCTTCAGGTGAGTCAATATGAGAAACAGATTAAAGAAGCTGAGTCGAGGCTCATCATGACTACTGAAAAGATGTCGGATGCCGAGGAAAACCTGCGTATGGCGACGGTGGGCTATAACGAGGGCGTGGTACCTTCCTCTACACTCGACGCGGCGCAGACCTCGTGGATGCAGGCTCATTCGGAATATATCGACGCTAAAATAGATGTCATTATGGTAAACACATATCTTAAAAAAGCAGTAGGAAATCTTTGATAATCAATAAGTTATAAATTATAAAAACAAAATAATTTTAGTAAAATAATTTTTAAAAAAATAAAAATCATGGCAACAGACAAAACACAGAGAATAAACACATTCATTGCGTTGGCGGTTTTAGCAATAGTGATAGCAGTGGTATGTATTATTGGTTCAATAACTTACGGTAAGACCAACGAGATTTTACAAGGTCAGGCGGAGGCAACGGAATACCGCGTTTCGAGCAAGGTGCCTGGCAGAATCCTTGAGTTCAGGGTCAAGGAAGGACAGAAAGTGAAGGCTGGCGACACACTTGCCATCATCGAGGCACCAGAGGTGAAGGCTAAGAAGGCGCAGGCCGAGGCTGTGCGTACACAGGCTATTGCATTGAACGATAAAGCCGAGGCTGGCGCACGCGAGGAACAGATACAAGGAGCTTACGAGCTTTGGCAGAAAGCTATAGTAAATCGCGACATCTGGGAAAAATCGTTCAAACGCGTGAGCAACCTTTATAAAGAGGGCGTGGTGAGCGAGCAGAAATACGATGAAACGAAGGCTCAATACGACGCCGCCGTGGCAACGGAGAAAGCCGCCAAGTCGCAGTACGACCTTGCCGTGAAAGGCGCGCAGAAAGAAGACAAGGAGATGGCCGCCGCCAAGGTGGAGCAAGCAAAAGGCGTCGTGGCTGAAGTGGATTCTTACATCAACGAGACGATACTGACAGCTTATTCCGACGGCGAGGTGACAGATATCTTCCCGCACGTAGGCGAACTCGTGGGTACCGGCGCTCCTATCATGAACGTCGCGATGATGGACGACATGTGGGCATCGTTCAACGTGCGCGAGGATTATCTGTCGCAAATGTCTGTAGGACAACGTTTTACGGCTGAAATTCCCGCTCTTGGCGAGACCGTGGTGATGGAGGTTAACTATATGAAAGACCGTGGTGACTATGCCGCATGGAAAGCCACGAAACAGACCGGACAATACGACCTCAAGACTTTCGAGGTGCGCGCCGTACCTGTCACCCACGTCGAAGGATTGAGACCTGGCATGACGGTGCTTTATAGAATTAATGATAAGTAATTGAAAATGAAAGGTTTAAATCAGATATTTGCAATTGCAAAACGCGAGACAAAGAGACTGTTGGCGCGACCGATATACATCTTCTGTATGGTCATCGCTCCTGTCGTAGCCTTTTTGTTCTTCACCACTTTGATGGGTGAGGGACTGCCGTCGGGACTGCCAGCTGGCGTCGTCGATGAGGACAACACCTCTACGACACGTAACGTCATCCGCAACCTTGACGCGTTTCAGCAGACCAATATTGTGGCGCATTATCCCGATGTGGCGTCGGCGCGTAAAGCGATGCAACGAGGAGAGATTTATTCTTTCTATTATATTCCGGAAGGTACCACACAGCTCGCTATATCGGGGAAACAGCCCGTGGTGTCGTTCTATACTGCGTCGTCGTACCTCATTCCCAGCTCGCTGGCATATCGCGACATGAAAATGATGTCGGAATACGCCTCTGGTGCCGTCGGACGCGCCACCCTGTACGCCAAAGGCTATACCGACGACCAAGCAATGGCAGTTTTGCAGCCTATCAAGATGGAAATGCACGCCATCAACAACCCTGGTCTTAACTACTCCGTTTATCTGTCGAACACCCTTCTTCCCGGTGTCTTGATGCTGCTCATCATGCAGGTAACCATCTATGCCATCTATGTGGAGCAAAAAGAAGAGACAGCGAGGGAATGGATGGCGATGGCTGACAACGACATCGTTAAAGCGTTGATAGGCAAACTGTTACCTCAGATGGTGATATGGTCTGTTATGGCATTGTTATGCTTGTTTTTGCTTTACGGATGGTGGCATTTCCCGCTCAATAGCGGTATCTGGCCAATGATTTTGAACATGTTTTTGCTCATAAATGCGTCTATGGCGTTCGGTGTGTTCTTCTGCGGTGCGGTGTCTTCGATGCGCTGGGCGTTGAGTCTCGCCACGCTATGGGGCGTGCTGTCGTTCCCTATCTCCGGCTTCTCTTTTCCACAGATGGCATTCCCGACACCGCTGAGAGCGTTGTCGTGGCTATTCCCGCTGCGTCATTATTTCCTTATTTACGTTGACCAAGCACTCAACGGACTGCCACTGCATTATTCGTGGCTTAATATTGCTATAATGTTGGCATTTTTAGGACTGCCTCTGCTGGTGTTAAGACGTTTGAGAATGTTTATGCTGGAATATCATTATACACATTAAACTGTTGATTATGAAATGGTTACGAAATATAATAGAAGTCTGGGCTTATGAGATGAAATGTGCTCTGCTTGACGAAGGCGTCATCGTTTTCTTCATCATAGTGCCGTTTTTATACCCGATTCTTTATGCTTATCTTTATGATAAAGAAAATGTCAGGGAAGTGCCTACTGTGGCTGTTGATGACTGCAACTCGCTGATGAGCCGTGAGTTCCTGCGCCGTGCCGATGCCACCGCCGACATCATGATTGTTGGACATTGTGCCGATATGGAAGAGGCTAAGGAATTGATACACAAACGCGAAGCCTATTGCATGATTTATATCCCAAAGGAATTTGACAAAGACATCGCTGAGATGCGTCAGACCACGGTGCAACTTTATTCCGATATGAGCGGAATCCTTTATTACAAAGCCATTTTAAGCGGCTGTACCGAGGTGTCACTCGATATGAACAAAGAAATAAAGGCTTCGCGACTGCCCGGTGCTACTGAAGAGCAGATATCGGCTTTTCAATATCCTATAGAATATAAATATGTCCCGATGTTCAACACACAGAGCGGATTTGCCACTTTTCTCATCCCGGCAGTTCTGATGCTGATAATACAACAGACTATGCTACTCGGTGTCGGTATGATGGCAGGCGAGGAACGCGAAAAACAACGCAGACACATCGCCGAGCCGCACATCATAGGGAAAAAACCTATTGAGGTGCTTTTGGGCAAATCGACGGTTATCTTTACGATTTATATCCTTGTCGCGGTATATCTGGCATGTGTTGTGCCGAGCCTGTTTAACCTTATCCATATCTGGCGATGGCAAACTTTACTGGCGTTTATGGTGCCGTTCATCCTCGCATGCACGTTTTTCAGCATTGCACTCTCATCAATGTCACACGATAGGGAGTCATTCATTATAATGTTTGTATTCATGTCGATACCTCTGCTGTTCATCAGCGGAATATCTTGGCCGTCAAGCAATATCCCGATTTTCTGGAAAGGCTTCTCATGGCTGTTCCCATCTACCTTCGGCATAAACGGTTTTGTGCGAATCACCGAGATGGGAGCATCACTCCTCGACGTGCAACGTGAGATAAACGCCCTCTGGATTCAGACTTTCACTTATTTTGTGATATCATACATAGTGTATAAGCGAACTTACGGCAAGCAACTCTGGACGTGATTTTTCAAGAAATTTTTATCGACTTTAAAAACAAATTACTATCTTTGCGATTTGTAAAGATGGTTTTTTTATGTGGGACAAAATTGCTGATTATGTTTTAAAACATCGTGTTTTAAACCTTGTTATCGTTGCTATCTTATTGATATTCTTTGGGTTAAGAGCTTTTAACGTGAAGATGGGACATAATATTGCCAACACTCTTCCTGAAAACGACTCCATCATGGTCGTATATAGAAACTTCCTTGAAAAATATGGACAAGACGGCTGCTCTATCTTCATCGGGATGCAAGACGACAAACTGTTTGAACTTGCGCGTTTTCAAGATTATTATGATTTGAATGAGGAAATCCGAAATATAAAGGGCGTGAACGAATGTCTTTCTGTTACAAGGATTTACGATTTAAAAAAGAATGACAGCATAAAGAAATTTACTCTTGAGCAAGTGGTGAAAAGCAAGCCGCAAACACAGGACGAAGTGGATGCCATCAGAGATGAGATTATGAGCCTCGCTATGTACGACGGACTTCTTTTCAACACAGAAAAGCATTTTATCATGATGCTCGTTTCCATTGACAAAGATTATATCGCTTCGAAACTGCGTACAAAAATGGTTAATGAGATAAAAACCATTGTAAATCAATATGGTAAGGCTCATAACATAGATATACATATCTCGGGAATGCCCTATATCCGCGAAGTGACGACTCAAAAAATGATACACGAGATTGTCGAGTTCAGTTTTCTCGCAATATTTGTGGCAGGATTGATGCTTTTTCTGTTTTTCCGCTCATGGCGTATCCTTGTATCCGTTATCGCTATAGTTTTAATATCAGTGATTTACATGTTCGGCATCATGGTGCTGCTGAACTTTGATGTCACTATCTTGACTGGTGTTCTGCCGCCACTTTTAATCATAATAGGAGTGGAAAATTCTATCTTTATGTTGAACAAATATCATCGTGAGTTCAATAATTGTCATGATAAGTTTAAGGCACTTCGTGCTGTGATAATGCGTATCGGACCGGCAAATTTGCTCACCAATACTACCACGGCGGTCAGTTTCGCCTCGTTTATTATCACTAAAAACGTGCTCCTTGTACCTTTCGGAATACTTGCAAGTGTCTGTATCATGCTGACTTACGTCTTGACGATGGTGTTGCTTCCCACATTTTTCAGTTATCAGAAAGCACCGAGCGACAAAAATATCAACTATCTCGACAATGGCAATGTAAATCGCATCATGGTAAAGATTTCGGCTCTTGTGATGAATCGCAGAAGGGTTGTTTATGCGGTGTTGTGTGCGTCGCTCTTGCTTTGTGCCGTCGGCATCACCAAGATGTCCACTTCTGGCCGTGTGGTCGATGACATCGCAAGAAACGACAAATTGTACAAAGACATAATGTTTTTTGAGGATAACGTGGGCGGTGTGCTGCCTTTTGAAGTCGTAATTGACACGAAGAAACCGAGAGGCATCATGAACGCGGGTTTCATTCGAAAAGTTCAGCAATTTCAGGACTTTCTGGCTACTTACGATGAGTTCAGCAGACCGCTTTCTGTCGTTGAGGTGGTGAAATTCGGCCGACAGGCTTTCTACAATGGAAAACGCGAGCAATATAAGGTGCCTAACAACAATGAGTTTGGTTTCATTGTGAAATATATACCGGAAGTGAGCGGTGGAGAAATGCCTGAAATCATCACGCAATACATGGATAAAGAGATGCAATGTGCAAGGATTTCAGTGCAGATGGCAAATGTAACCACACCGAAAATCAACAGCATAAGTAAATCGCTGAAACCTAAAATTGAATCGATTTTTCCAAAAGAAAAATACGATGTCGTGATGACAGGCAGTGCCATGGTGACTTTGCAGGGAACCAATTATCTCATCAGAAATCTGTCGCATTCGCTTGTCCTTGCGTTCATCGTGATAGCTTTGTTGATGGTGATAACGTTCCGTAAATTCAAAATGGTAGCAGTCTCATTGATACCCAATATGATACCGTTGATGTTTACCGCCGGCATAATGGGTTTTTTCAATATTCCGCTGAAAATGTCCACGATACTTGTGTTCAGCATAGCACTCGGCATCAGTGTTGACAATACTATACATTACCTGTCGCGATACAGGTTGCAGATGAAGAACAACGACAACGATATTAAAAAATCGGTGATGGCGGCCATCATGGAGACGGGACCGAGCATGATTTATTCCGCGAGCATACTCATCTGCGGATTTCTCATTTTTGCTTTTTCGTCGTTCGGCGGAACGAAAATTGTAGGTTTCTTGGTGCCGTTTACACTGCTTATTGCATTGATAACCAATATTATAGTGTTACCGTGTTTAGTTTTGACAATAAATAGAAAAAAGATATGACTTCTGTTGAGAAAATTCAAAATCTGATAACGCAATTCATTGAGTCACAGGATTTTATGGGTGTCCCGAGTGAGTTATACGCGCCTATCGACTATACTATGCGTCAGGGAGGCAAGCGTATGCGTCCTACCTTGTGTCTGCTCGCGTGCGAGATGTTCGGCGGTGACATCAACGAATGTCTCATTCCGGCAGTAGCTGCTGAGATTTTCCATAATTTCACCCTCATACACGATGATATCATGGACGAGGCTCCGTTACGTCGTGGGCTGGAAACGGTTTATCATAAATGGAACTCCGATATTGCACTGCTTTCTGGCGACACCATGCTTATTAAAGCTTTTCAATATGCATTGAAAACCAATGAATTATATTCTCAAGAGATTCTTGTGGAACTCTGCAAAGTGGCTGTTGAAGTGTGCGAGGGGCAGCAGTACGACCTCAATTTCGAGACGCGCAACGATGTTACTTTGGATGAATATATAGAGATGATTCGTCTCAAGACGGCTGTACTTCTTGGTTCGGTGTTGAAAATAGGTGCCATAGTGGCTTCTGCCGGCGATGCCGATAAACGAACTATTTACAATTTCGGTATTGACCTCGGCATCGCTTTCCAGCTGCAAGACGACCTCTTCGACTGCTATGGTGACGTGAAGATATTTGGCAAGATGCCGGGCGGTGATATAGCCGACAATAAGAAAACATATCTGTATCTCAAGGCGTTAGAACTTGCGAGTGACGAGGATAAACAACTTCTTGAAGGCTATTTCTCGCTACCTAAAGGACGTGACGACAACAAGATGAAAGCTGTCCTTGACATTTTTGCAAAATACCACGTCATGGAGATTGTAACTGATGTCATGACGAGTTATTACAAGAAATCGCTGAAATCTTTGGATAAAATCAGCGTCTCGGATGACTGCAAAATCGTTCTTCGCACATACGCCGACCACCTATATAACAGGATTAAATAACTCTCGTAGGACGCAAATCTCGCGTCCGATTGCAGGGCGACGGCGGTATGCTATTTTGCACGTTTCAAGGTATGAAAAGGCACGAATCCCCATAGCTTAGAAAACGAAAATCGTGATTCAGTGCGAAGCGATATGCTTCTTTCCAGCGGTCGCCTATCAGTGCTGACACGAGTAGCAGCAACGTGCTTTTGGGCTGATGGAAATTGGTAATCAGTGCCTTTGTAATCATGATGGGGCACGACGGTGCTATCATCAGGGCGGTGGTGGCGTGAAGAGCATTGAGACCGTGCATGTCGAGATATTTTAAAATCGTTTCGAGACTTTCCTGGGCGGGAGGAAGATATTCCCTTTCCTGATACGGATACCATTGATTTACATGGATATTACGTTCTTCAAGACCTTGTTCGAAAAGCATCACACCAGTCCAATATACCGATTCGATGGTACGCATGCTCGTGGTACCGACAGGAATTATCGTCCTTTCGATATTATCTATAAGATTTTCAATAGCTTGGCGTCTCACGATGATTGTCTCTGAGTGCATCTCGTGTTCTCCTATGGTGTCGGTTGCCACCGGACGGAAAGTGCCTGCGCCCACGTGAAGCGTCACTTCCTCTATAGTATGACCTTGCTCTTTGAGCTTGTTTATCAATGGTTTAGTAAGATGTAGTGATGCCGTGGGTGCAGCCACGGAGCCTTCATATTTAGCAAAAACGGTCTGATAGCGTTCCCTGTCGCTCGGCTCCGCCTCGCGATGTAAATACGGTGGTAGCGGAATCTCTCCCGCCGCTTCAAGGACGTCGGCGAAACTGATATTCGCCGGCTCCCATGAGAACCGTATCAACGAGTATGCATCGGTTTTCTCGACACGTTCTGCTTTTAAAATCACGTCTTTCCCCCTGATTTTCAGCTGCATAGACAATTTTCCGTCTCTCCAGCGGCGGGAGTTGCCTACTAAACAGTGCCACTCCACCGGTGAAGCGGCCGCAAACGCTAATTGGTAGTCGCCACCGCCTGTGACAGGCTCAAGACAAAACACCTCTATGGCAGCACCGGAGTCCTTGGTGAAGAGCAACCGCGCCCTCACTACTTTTGTCTCGTTGAAAATCAAAACAGATCTCTCCGGAAGATAATTCCCGATATTGCGAAAGTAATCCTCACATAACCCGTTGTCTTTCAACACTAAAAGCTTTGAAGCATCACGCTCCGCAAGCGGATATTTCGCAATCCTCTCATCGGGTAGCGGATAGTCATATTCCGCAATGTTAATATTTTGAACGTTAAAAATCATGACGCAAAGATACTGATTTTGCTGTTATAACAATAAAAAAAGGGTCACTTTCCGTAACCCTTTCGTGGTACCAGCGGGAGTTGAACCAGCGACACACGGATTTTCAGTCCGTTGCTCTACCAACTGAGCTATGGTACCCCCTCTTTTTGCGCTGCAAAGATACAACATTTTTTTATACAAAACTAAAAAAAAATATTTTTTTGAAAAATTTTAAAAAACGGTAAATAATTCACTCATTTTCAATATTTTTGCAAAATAAAATAATTGTATGGCAAATGTTCTAACCATAGATATTGGAAATACAAAATCGAAATATGCTGTTTTTCACGATAAAAATGTAGTGGAACTCAACGTTTTCGACCCTTTTAGCGATGCCCTCACGGAAGTTATAGCTAAGTATCGTATCAAAAAAGGTATAATTTCGTCGGTGAGCGGAAAAGTCGAAGAGTGCCTCAGCCAGACGAAAAATGTTGCAATGACGGTGCTTTCAAGCGATACCAGACTGCCTTTTTCGCTGACTTATGCTGAGAAATCGAAGATTGGTGCCGACCGCCTTGCCTTAGTGACTGCTGCTTTCGCAGAAAAACCTCATCAAAACAGCCTGGTTGTTGACGTAGGCACTTGCATCACTTACGACATCTTGACAGCCGATGACCGTCATCTCGGAGGTCCTATAAGCCCGGGTATGAGGCTGAGATTCAAGGCGATGCACGAACACACAGCACTGCTTCCGCTCTGCGAACCGTCACAAGAAGAGAAAAAAATTATATGCGACACCACTGAAGAGTGCCTTACAAGTGGTGTACAACTCGGTATCGAACACGAAATAAAAGTTTTTGTTGAACGTTACTCGTTGATATTCAATAACTTAAATGTTTTTATTTCGGGAGGTGACAATATTTTCTTGCAAAATAAGTTAAAAAATTGCATCTTTGCAAATTCAAATTTCTTGTTTAATGGTTTAAGATATATTTTAGAATATAATGAAATTCAATAAGTTACATAAAATAGCCTTTTTGACAACCATTCTTTTTGCGGTTGCAAGCGGTGTTTTTGCGCAGTCTGACATCTCTACGCCGTATTCGAGATTTGGTTTGGGAACCTTAAGCAAGAACAAGGTAAATACGGCTCTTCAGGCAATGGGTGGTATCAGCAATGCCGTTGACGGATCTTATCTTCTCAACAACGCCAATCCCGCCTCATACGCCGAAATGGACTCGCTGACTTTCTTGTTTGATGCCGGTTTCTATGCAAAAACTGTCACTTACAAAAGCGCGGGTATATCAGAAAAGGGCAGTAACGCGTCATTCGACTATTTTGACCTTGGTTTCAGCGTCGCAAAATGGTGGAAAATGGGTCTCGGCGTCACACCTTACAGCAATAGACAATACTCATCAACAGCTAATTTTGATTATATCTATCCTTATAGTATCGATTATGAAGGTTCTGGCGGCCTGAATAAGGTATATTGGGCGAATGGTTTTAAAATTTTTGAAGATCTTTCTTTTGGCGTAAAGATGAACTATTTGTTCGGAAACATTGTTGACGAAACCACTTTGTATTTTCCGGATTATGTGTATTTTCATAATGAAAGACGTACTAATAATCTGAGATTCAGTGATTTAAGTTTTGACATGGGTCTTATCTACAAGAAAAAATTGAGAAATGATTATCAGATTACATTGGGTCTGACGTATTCTCTGCCTGCTAAATTTAAGGCCCATCAGGACGTTTACATCAGGACGATGTTTAAAGGATATAATTCAAATTCGGAGACGGCTCGCGACACAATTCTCTACAAGACAGGGGAGAGGGTAGATGTGGATTATCCGCAAAGCATTGGAGGCGGTGTTACTCTGCGAAAAGGCGACAGATGGCTCTTCGGCTTCGATTTCAACTGGAGCAACTGGGAGGCGTTTCGCATGGACGGACAGAACGACTCGCTTCAGAACGCGTGGAACATAGCAATAGGCGGTAGCTTCACACCATATCATACCAATATCTCCAACTATTTCCGTACTGTGACGTACCGTGCTGGATTTCATTACGACCAAACGTTTTTCAACATCTACGGGGAGTCTATTAGTAAATATGGTGTGACTTTCGGTTTCGGCTTTCCGATTCCACGCGCCATGACATCGGTGAACATAGCATTCGAGATTGGCAAAATGGGTACGACCCAGAAAAATCTTGTAGAAGAATCATATTTCAACATATCATTAGGCGTTTCGATACGCGACAGATGGTTTGTAAAACGACGGTATAAATAACAAAAATAACAAAAAAAATGAGTTTAAGAAAAATTTTACTTTTTGGAGCCGCTTTGTGCCTGTCAACGCTGGCATTTGCACAAGAGCAAAATGTAGATTGTGAAACTGAGATTTCGGTTTACAGGGAATCGTTCAAACAATGGGACGGCAAGACAGCAACAGCTAATCCTACCATGATTAATGCGTGGAGGAGAGTTTTTTTGAATTGCCCGAGTGCAAAGGAAAGGACACTCCTCGACGGAACGAAAATCGTAAACAACGCACTTATCAGAAGTACTAAAGATGCCGCTTTGAGAGAGAAATATATCGATACTCTCGTGATGGTGTATGAAGCACGTATCCAGTATTTCCCGAATAGTCAGAAGGGCGCAAATCAGGTGGGAAACATCAAGGGACGTATGGGTCTCGACCTCATGGGATACCCTTCACGTCTGGAACAGGCATGCGAGGCTCTGAAGCAAGCTATTGAGATAGACGGAAATAACAGTAACTACGCTTTCATCGACGGCTACTTCGCATCACTCATCAATATGGCAAAGGCAGGCAAACTCGACGAATCGGTCATCATTGACGAATACGGTCGCCTCATGGATATCGTGGAAGTCAATATCAAGAAATATACCGACCTCAACGATGAGAAGATGCTCGGCAACTATTCGCAAACGAAGACTAATCTCGAAGGCGCAGTGCAACCTTACGCCAACTGCGACGACCTCGTCCGCATCTATCAGAAAAAATACAATGCCGACCCTGACAACGTGGAGCTTCTCAACAAGATTGCAACAGTGCTCTCAGCAAGAAACTGCGACAAGTCGGATCTTTATCTCGCCGTGGCGATAAAACTGCATAAACTCAATCCTTCGCCGGAATCAGCCTATTTCATCGGCAAGAGATACCTCTCCGACCAGGAATATGGCAAGGCTACTAACTATCTCATCGAGGCTACAAAATCGCAGGATGTAAACTCTGCACAGCAGGCTTATAAATATCTCGCACAGATAATGCTCAAGGAAGGCAAGGGTGAGCAGGGACGTGCTTATGCGAGAAAAGCTATCGAACTTAACAAATCTGACGGCGAGCCGTACATGATTATTGGCTATCTTTACGCGTCAAGCGGAAAAGAATGCAACGGCAACCCGCTCCATGCCAAGGCGATTTACTGGGCAGCAGTGGATAAATTCCAGAAAGCCAAAGAAGTCGATCCGTCGCTTGCCGCAAAAGCCAACGATATGATAAGAGAATATTCGAGACTCTTCCCGACAAGTGAGGACGCGTTTTTCTACAATGTGTTTGAAGGTGACACTTATCAAGTAGAATGCTGGATTAACGAGACGACAAAAGCAAGATTTTCAAATAATTGAAAAAGCTGATTTATATAGTATTGGAAATCAACATCATAGCACATCTTGTTATGATGTTGTTTTCTTGTGAAAATTCGATGGAGAAAGTCAAGCAGTTCATCGACAATGATACTATTTCCGGTTTGATGGCATACGACGTGGTGATTGAACGCAGCGATTCGGGCATGCTTGTGGCGCGGCTCACAGCCCCTGTAATGCGCAGCGTCGATAACAAAGACAGTGCCGTGCTTGAGTTCCCCAAAGGTTTTATCGCCATGATGTTCGAAAACGGCAACCCTACCCCTACATCGATGATTAGCGGTGACTATGGCGTGAACTACGAACGCAAGGAACTGGTGTTTGCAAAACATAATGTTGTGGTGCAAAACATTGAAACACAGGAAGTTCTGGAGACGGAAACGCTGTTCTGGGACCAAAGAAAAAAGAAAATCTATACGAGCAATTTCGTAAAAATAACAAGTCCTGACAAAGTCATTTTCGGCGACAGCATGACAGCTAACGAAGGCTTCACACGCAGGGAAATTTTCGGTATAAGAGCTACAATGGAGATAGAAGAAGATGAATAATTGGGTCGTCATAATAATTTCTCTTTCAGCCTCGGCATTCTTTTCGGGCATTGAGATATCGTTTCTTAGTTCTAACAGACTGCAACTGGAGCTTGACTTGAAGAAAAAAAGCTTCTCCGCCAAGTTGATTAATCACTTTGTGAAACATCAGTCGCAGTTCATGGGCTGCATATTGATTGGTAACAACATCGCTAACGTCATCTACGGCATTGCGATGGCAAGGATGCTGGAACCTGTGATTATCAATATCTTACCAGAGTCAATAACCAACGAATTTACGCTTTTGCTGTGCCAGACCCTCATCTCGACGCTCCTGATTCTTTTAGTTGGTGAGTTCATTCCTAAGGCTCTCAGCCGCATCAATCCGAACGGCCTGATGAAGACGATGGCTTTCCCGATGATGATATTGTATATCATACTTTATCCATTGATTTTCATATACATAGGTATCTCGGAGCTTATTATAAAATATTGTTTTAGTACGAAAGTCACGCCAGAAGACTATAAGCTGAGCGTCGTTGACCTCAACGACTATCTAAAAGAATATGCCGACCACAACGAAGAGGATGAGGACATACAACAAGGTATAGAACTTGTCCAGAATGCCATTGATTTTCAAACTGTAAAATTGCGTGAGTGTATGCAGCCAAGAAATGAGATAATGGCAGTGGAAATCAATGAGTCGGTTGACGAGGTTAAGCGCATCTTTGAGGAGACGAAACACTCAAAACTCATTGTGTATGAGGATAATATCGATAACATTGTGGGATATATCCACATCAACGACCTCTTGCATAAGGGAGGCAGCATCAGGCAGAAGGTGAGACAGATAGAATTTTATCCGGAGACATACGGAGCTCAGGATTTGTTGCAGAGGCTGTCGAAAAAACGTCAGAGCATCGCCGTCGTGGTCGATGAGTTCGGAGGCACGGCAGGGATAATCACTACAGAAGACCTCGTGGAAGAGATTTTTGGCGAGATAGAGGACGAATACGACGAGGAAGATGACATCGAGAAGACAATCAATGAGAACGACAGGATTTTCTCGGCGAGACTTGAAATAGACTATCTTAACAAGACGTATAAATACGATTTCCCGGAATCGGACGACTACGAGACACTTGCCGGTTATATAATACACTATCATGAAAGTATTCCGCAAACAGGAGAAGAAATCGTCATCGGAAATTACCTTTTCAGGATAATAAAAGCCTCTGAAACCAAACTTGAGGAGGTGGAAATCAAAAATAATCAATGAGTTAGCTTTTTTTATTAAAAATGTTGGTGATATTTACATTTTTTGTAAATTTGCAAGTTTAAAATTATGTAGAAAAATAAATAAAAGAAATAACTATGGCAGCAATTGGAAAAATCAGACAACACTATGGTATTTTAGTGATTATCATTGGTTTGGCTCTTTTAGCATTTGTTTTGGGTGACTTGTTCAAAAGCACAAACAGAAGAAGACAAACTGACGTGGCAGTAGTCGATGGTGAAAAGATTTCATATCAGGATTTTGCAAACAGAGCAGACCAGAACCTTGAGAATCAGAAGAGAAACAACGGTTCTATCACAAATGATGACTCATTCAACGTCCGTAACCAGACTCTCGACCAGATGATTAGAGAAATTATCATGGGTAAGGAATTTAAGGCACTCGGTCTCGCAGTGACATCGGAAGAACTTACCGATCAGTTTTTTGGTGAGAACCCTAATCAATATGTGGCTCAGAGTTTCCGCGACCAGAATGGAAATTTCGACAGAGAGATGTTGAGAAATTACATCAGCAATTTTGATAATTTCAGTCTGGAGACACAAACGGCATGGATTAACTTTGAAAACGCCATCAAGGAAGACAGAATGAATACGAAATATGAGAGCCTTCTCAAACATGCGTTTTATTTGCCAAAGAAACTTGCAGACCGCTACAATGACAACAAAAATCTCAAGCGTACGGCTGAGGTTTATGCGGTTCGCTATGCATCGGTGCCGGATTCAACAGTGGTTGTTACAGAACAAGATAACAGAAAATATTACGACACATACAAAAACAAATATCAGACTGACGCCATGCGTGGCATCGACTATGTCATTTTCGAAGTCAAGCCGTCGGAAGCTGACAGAGAAGCGTCGAAAAAATATGTGGAAGACGTGAAACAAGGTCTTGCCGAGACAAGAAACATCGTTAATTTTGTCGGTTACAATTCCGACAGGCCATACGACAGCGCATGGAAGAAGATGTCAGACCTTCCAGTGGAACTCGAGAGAGTGGTAGTCGAAAACGAGGTTGGTTTCGTATATGGTCCTTACGAAAATGACGGAGCTTTCAACGTGGCAAGAATCATGGCAAAGGATAACCGTTCCGATTCACTGATGGCTTCACATGTCCTCATCGCTTACAAGGGTGCAATCCGTTCAACGGCAACACGTACCAAGGACGAGGCACAACATCTGGCGGATAGTCTTTATAAAGCTGTAAGTAAATCAGGCAAAATTGAGACCATTGTGAGTTTTTCCGATGACCCGAGTGCAAAGACTAACAACGGCGACCTCGGCTGGTTTAACGACGGCATGATGGTGACAGCCTTCAACGAGTTTGTGCAGGATAATAAAGTAGGTACGATAGGCGTGGTTGAGACCCCATTTGGATATCATATCATCAAAGTGACGGGTCGCAATGAGAAACAGCCTATGGCACGCGTTGCCGTCATCTCACACGATATTATCGCAAGCACGGTCACCGACCAAGCCGTATTTGCCGAGGTGAACAAATTCGTCACAGAAAACAAGACAGCCGAGCAGTTCAATGCGGCTATAGAGGCACAAGGTCTCAATAAGCGTACACTGCAAACGATGAGACAGAACACTAACCGCATCACAGGCATCAACAATCCACGCGAAATCGTCCGCTGGGCATTCAAAGACGGCGTGAAAGTTGGTGATGTGTCAAACGTGTTTGAGCTTGAAAACATGTATGTAGTGGCATTGCTGACAAAAATCGTTCCGGAAGGATATGCACCTTACGAAGACATAGTGGAGCGTTATGCCGTCCAGATTAGAAAAGTGAAGAAAGGCGAGATGCTTGCTGAGAAAGCAAAAGCTTACGGCACTGACTATCAGAAGATGATTGACGAGTTGCACGGTGAGAAGACTACCGTGGAAAACATCTCATTTGAAGGACGTGGCTTCGGCAGCTTCGGTGTTGAAGACAAGATAGGTGGTACCACTCTCGGCCTTAAAGAAGGCGTCTATTCGTCTCCTATCGAAGGAGGCAATGCTTTCGCGGTGGTGAAAGTGACAGGCGAGACACCGGCAGGCGAGACGGATTTCGCAGCTATCATGCGTGAACAGAAATCAAGATTCAACAATGCAATCCTCGGCGGCTCACCATATTCGGCATTGCTCGACAACGCTGACGTTGAAAATAACGGCATACTCTTCTTCTAAAAAAGAGAGTAAGCATTAAATAAATGAATTAAAAAAGGTGGAGGTAGGGTGTCACTGTGTGGCACCCTATTCACAATTGACAGTTTAAACTTTTTCTTTGTATCAGAATTTTTAATGCTATGTTAACAATACCTTACATCAGAGAACATAAAGAGGAATGTATTAACCGCTTGAGTATCAAGAATTTTACGCGTTTTGAGCTTCTTGATGAGATTCTTGCCCTCGATGATGAGCGTCGTAAGACACAACAAGAAAACGACGAGGCGTTGGCAGAGGCTAACACTATCGCGCGTCAGGTTGGAGAGATGTGCAAGCAGGGTAAGGCTGCCGATGCAGCGCCGTTGAAAGCGCGCGTCGCCGAGTTGAAAGAGTTTACCAAAGCGAAGAATGACCGTCTTGAAGAGCTTAAAGCCTTGATACAGAGTAAGTTAGTGGAGATTCCTAACACACCGCATCCTATGGTGCCACGAGGCAAGACCGCCGCTGACAACCTCGTTGTAAGCGAGGAAGGCAAGATGCCTGAGCTTCCAAAAAACGCTTTGCCGCATTGGGAACTGCTCAACAAGTATCAACTTGCCGACTTTGAGCTTGGCAACAAGGTGACTGGTGCTGGTTTCCCGTTCTACAAAGGTCAAGGTGCGCGTCTGCAACGTGCTTTAATAAACTTCTTCCTCGATGAGGCCGTCGCCGACGGATATTTCGAGGTGCAGCCTCCTATCCTCGTGAACGAGGCGTCGGCATACGCCACAGGTCAGCTGCCAGATAAAGAAGCACAGATGTATGCAGTGCCCCTTGATAAGATGTATATGATTCCTACCGCCGAAGTGCCGGTGACAAACATGTTCCGCGACATTATAGTACAGGAAAACGAGTTGCCTCTCAAACGCGTGGCTTATTCCAACTGCTTCCGTCGCGAGGCAGGCTCGTGGGGCAAAAACGTGCGCGGCCTTAACCGTCTGCACCAGTTCGATAAGGTAGAAATAGTGGAGATAGCACATCCCGAGAACTCTTACGAGCGCCTCGAGGCGATGAAAGACCACGTGGCAGGACTGCTCCGTAAACTCGAACTACCGTTCCATGTGCTGCGTCTCTGCGGCGGCGACATGAGCTGGACCTCGGCAATGACATACGACTACGAGGTGTGGTCGGCAGCACAACAACTCTGGCTCGAAGTAAGCTCGGTGTCATGTTTCGAGACATTCCAATCTAACAGATTGAAACTCAGATATAAAGACAAAGACGGAAACATCCGTCTGGCTCATACTCTCAACGGCAGCGCCCTCGCATTACCGAGAATAGTGGCAGCATTGCTCGAAAACAACCAGACAGAAGACGGTATTTTAATTCCCAAAGCACTTCAACCATATACAGGATTTGAAATTATTAAGTAAGATATTGATAATCAGTGGTTTAGTTCTGATGGTGGCTTGCAAGGACAAGTCACCGTCAGAACAAGTCAAATCGATGCAGAAACGCGTAGAAGCGGTTGAGCGTCAGGTGGAAGTGCTTTATAATCAAGATTTTAGCTATCTTATTGGCGAATATCAGGCACTCGACACCACTGTGGCAAGAGCCAAAGACATTCGTAACGAGATGGAACTTTTACAAGCTTATTTGCAACAATTTGAAAATGAGAGAGTTGTAATGCAATCAGAGATTAAATTCTCAAAAAAACAACTTTCTGACCTGCAAGATGACGTAAAAAACCATCAAATTGATGACAAAATGACGTCACAATACATTCAAGATGAAGAAAAAGCACTTCATACTCTGGAGGCTCAAATCAAGTATTTTCAGGAAAAGTTCAACCAGCAAAAAGAAGTTGTGAAGCAACTGAGAAAGGAGTGACGCCGTGAATTTGCTGCACTCTCCTAAGACGCTGATTGTGACGTTGTTTCTCGCAATGACTTCTGTTTTTATGCAACATATTGACGCTCAGAATGTTAGCGCTCAGAGACAACTTGATGAGAAACTTGCAAGAGAATTTTATCAAAAAAAAGATTATGAAAAAGCCCGTGATATCTACAGAAGTCTTTATGATAACTATGCTCAGACGTATTATTTTAATCAATATGCTGATTGTCTGATACTTACAGGTGATTATGAGACAGCAGAAACGGCTCTTAAGACATTTTTGAAAAAAAATCCTAAGCAATGGAAGTCGCATGTCAATCTTGCATACGTTTATTCGCAACGTGGCGAAAATGATAAGGCGGAAAAGTATCTTAATAAGATGATAAAAGACGTTCCTGACACAAAAAACTCGATAATAGAAGTGGCTAACTTATTGAAAAACAGAAAGTTCTATGATATTGCCATAGTGCTATTAGATAAAGGGGCAAAAAATCCGAATATAGGTGATAAATTTTATCTTGAGAAAGCTTATACATATAATTCTATGCTTGATTTTGAGAATGCCACCGAGTGTTATCTCCTGTTTTTACAGGAAAATCCGGAGCAATACGAGATGATTAAGAACCGTTTGCGTGTGATGATGATGTATAATCTTAACGGTAATGTGGATGACGTTGTTAGGATGGCACTTTTGCGAAAAACACAGGAAGACCCTGAGAATGAAGAGTTTTCGTCGCTATTGATGTGGTTCTCGTTGCAGCAACAGGATTACGACCTTGCCATAGCGCAACTCAAAGCCCTTGATAAGCGTGGCAAAGGTGACTATGAAAATGACATTCTTTACGTGGCGCAAATCGCTTGCGACAACAGATATTTCGATGTCGCGATAGAGGCTTACGACTATGTGGCAAAGAAATCGGACCAAGGTGTGTTTTTTGTTCAAGCTATAGTCGGATTGATAAAAACAAAATATGATAAGTCCGTTGCTGAGGGTAATCATGATAAGATTTTTTATGAAAAATTGTCGGGAGAAATTGATGATGCGTTTGGGAGAATAGGCATCTCGCGCGAGATGTTCCCGCTGATAACGGTGCATGCAGAGATTTTAGCTTTCGAATTGGGGCAATTTGATAAAGCTAAGACGTTGTTAAACAATGCTTTAGAGATGAATATGTCGGCTCAAGATAAGGCGGAGATAAAGATGAAACTCGCAGATATTTATTTGTTTACCGATGAAGTGTGGGAGGCAACTTTGCTTTATTCTCAGGTTGAGAAGGCTTTGAAAAACGAGCCGATAGCACATGAGGCGAAGTTTAGGAACGCGCGGTTGCGTTATTTCATTGGTGAGTTTGAGTGGGCTGACGCCGCACTGAAGATATTGAAATCGGCAACGTCGAAGCTGGTTGCTAACGATGCTATGACACTGTCGCTCACCATCAAAGACAACCTTGAATATGACACTGTGGCACTGCAAAGGCTATCTAAGGCTGATTTTTATCTCTATCAGCATCGCTATGACCTTGCAAATCAAATGCTTGACTCAATTGTAGCGTACAATCCAAACGAGGTGAGCCTGCCAAATGTCTTTTATAGGAAAGCAAAAATAGCGCAGAATTTGGGGATTTTTGACGTTGCCGACAGCCTTTTCCGTCGAGTTTACGATGGTTATGCTGACAGTTATCTCGCAGACAAAGCCCTGATTGATAATGCACAAATGTTTGAAAATCAATTAAATAGAAAAGAAGACGCAATGGAATGCTATGCGAGGCTGTTCGATTATTACACCGCCAGCGTTTACGTGGCACAAGCAAGGAAAAATTATCGTCGTCTGCGTGACGAATTGAAATAGAGATTATGGAAAACTATTCAAGAAACGATTTTGGCAACGATTTTGTGAGACCGAAAAAAGCTCTCGGGCAGCATTTTCTTGTTGACCAGAACATCGCGAGAAAGATTGTAGAATCGTTGTCGCACGACCATGAAGCGGTAATAGAAGTAGGAGCCGGTACGGGAGTTTTGACCCAATATCTTATTGAAAATCAATTAGATAAATTGCAAGTTGTGGAAATTGACACGGAGTCGGTGACGTTTTTAAAAAATAAATTTCCAGAGTTGGAAGGTCATTTGGTACATGGCGACTTTTTGAAATATGATATTAGTCGGTTGCCGAACGACGTTGCCGTCATAGGCAATTTTCCTTACAATATCAGCTCGCAGATTTTTTTCCATATCTTGAAATACAAAGACAACGTCTCCGAATGCGTCGGTATGATACAGAAAGAGGTGGCTGAGCGCATCGCGGCACGTCATGGAAACAAGACTTACGGCATTTTAAGTGTGCTCCTGCAAGCGTGGTACGACATCGAATATCTCTTCACTATAAATGAAAACGTCTTCAACCCGCCACCGAAAGTGAAATCGGCAGTGATAAGGCTTAAACGTAACAGCGTCAAGGAGTTGGAATGTGATGAGAAGCTTTTTGTGACAGTGGTGAAACAGGCGTTCAACCAGCGCAGAAAGACGCTGCGGAACTCCTTGCGCTCGATGATTCCAACAGAAATCATTGATAATGAGATATTTGACAAGCGTCCGGAGCAACTTTCAGTAGATGAGTTTGTGGCGTTGGTGAAACTGCTAAGTTGAAATCACAAAGTTTTACATCATTTCTTTTTTCATCGAAACCTTCACGGTGGTGAAGGCTGCGATTCCGCCGATAACGGTGATGGTGGCAAGAACGAGGAGTACGTCTTGCAGTTGAAGTGCAACGGGGTAATAATCAACGATATAGCTGCCGGAGCCGTCGCCGAGCCGTATGATACCAACACTTTGTTGTAGCAACACCGCTATGATGCCGATAATCAATCCGAGTATGCCACCCATTACAGATATGATGGTGCCTTCGTGCAGAAAGATGCTACGTATCAAGGAGTTGTCGCCGCCCATTGCGCGCAAGACGGAAGTGTCTCGTTGTTTTTCAATGATGAGCATCGAGAGCGAGGCGGTGACGTTGAACGTAGCCATGATAAGGATGAACACAAGTATCAGATACACAGCGAGTTTCTCCGATTTCATCATCTTGTAGAGAGTCGCTTGCTGTTCATATTGGTCGTACACGTTGTAATCGGGGCCGAGTATCTTCTTTATTTCCTTTTTTACAGTGGCGACACTATGTTTAGCAATATTGTCCGTCGCGTCTTTTCCAATTTGTTTCACGAAAACCTCCACATCAGAGGCGAGGCCGTTGTATCCAACCAGTCCGGCAAGCCACTCAAATGGCGCAAGGATAAGCGTTTCATCAATCTCTTGTTGTGTTGAAAATACTTGATTTACAAAGAGTTGACCCGTATTAAAACTGTTTTCGAGACTGAATGATGACGCATTGCCACGACGTGGCACATATACTTGTATCATCGAAAACGGATTGTTGGGGTTGATGCCGAGATAATAAGCCATACTTGAGCCAGGGATGGCAAAATCGAGATTGGAATTGGTGCCGAAAGACTGCCCTTCACTTATCACAGAGTTGCCGATACGCTCCACCTCATAAAACTCCGACGGCACACCCTTAATCTGTCCAATTTGTTGCTTGTCCTGATTCCTGAAAAGAGCGTCTTCGGTGATGGTTGGCAAAACAAGTTCCACATTTTTGATTTCTCTTATCTTATCGAAGGGGAAATTATTGATATTCAACGTTTTGCCATTTACAGACGTGATTTGTAAGTCAGCCGACATCTTATGAATAGAGTTGCTGATGACTACATTGAAGCCATTGAAAACAGAAAGCACGACAATCATTGCGAATGCCGCCACTCCAACGCTCACTATCGATATCCATGTCACGATATTGATGAGGTTGTGACTTTTCTTCGCGAGAAGATAACGTTGTGCTATGAATAACGGCAGTTTCAAGATTTTAGTAAATTGTCAATGTTTTCAATATAATCCAAAGAGTCGTCCTCGAAAAATTGCAGTTCCGGAATCACTCTTATTTGAAATCTTATGCGTTCGCCGAGGAGCCGCCTGATGTTACGTCCCATATCATTGACTTCTTTTACCACGCTGATTTTTGACTCACGGTTAGTACCGAAAATGCTAAGATATACGCGGGCATACGACAAGTCGCTTGTTACATTGACCTTAGTCACGGTAATCATGATGCCACCATGTGTCTTTATTTCACGCTGAAATATTTCGCTGAGCTCTTTCTGAATCAGCTTTGAGATTTTCTGTTGTCTTTTTGTTTCCATATCAAATGCAAAGATACAAATTTTTTTAAATGAAATGAAAAATTAGTGATATGATTTTATTTTGTATCTTTGCGAATTAAATAATCTGTGAAATGAGGGTTGTTGTGCAGCGTGTGTCGAGAACTTCTGTCACCATAAAAGATGTTTTGAAGGCAGAGATAGGAAAGGGTATGATGGTTCTTCTTGGAGTGGAAGAGGCTGATAGTCAAGAAGATGTGGAATGGCTTTGTCATAAACTATCTAAACTGCGGATTTTTGATGATGATAACGGTGTGATGAATGTCGATATCAATCAAGTTGAAGGCGATTTCCTCGTAGTGAGTCAGTTTACACTTCATGCGATGACAAAAAAAGGTAACCGACCGAGTTTCGTCAAGGCGGCGCGACCAGAACATGCAGTCCCGCTTTATGAATTGTTTGTCAAGAGGTTAGCAGAGGTGTCAGGCAGAAAAGTGAGATGTGGCGAGTTTGGCGCCGACATGCAAGTGGAACTGGTGAATGACGGTCCGGTCACGATTTTAATCGATACCAAAAATAAGGAATAATCACTACCGATTAATTCTGGCATGAATTTTGATACTGATTAAGACAAATAAACATTGAAAAAATTAAAAATTTATAAAAATGAAAAATCTCAAATTTGAAGCATTCCTTTTGATGATCGGCATGATTGTCATGGGAGTAATGATTATGCTGGGTCTGGGGAGGGTCAATACCATCCAGAGAACGGTAAACGTCAGAGGTCTCGCCGAGATGGACGTCGAGGCAAACAAAGTGACATGGCCTATCGTGTTGAAAGTGGTCGGCGATGATATTAACAGTATTTATTCGGTTGCGAATAAAAACAATGTTACTATTGTTAAATTCTTGAAAGACAATGGTTTAACTGATACTGAAATCAGAGTTGACGCCCCTCAGTTAGTTGACCGTGCTGCCAATATGTACGACAACGATTGGAAAATACGTTACAATTTGACTTCAAAAATCATTGTTACGTCGAAAAATGTCGCTACAGTCATGGACTTAATGAGTCGTCAGGGGGAGTTACTAAGACAGGGGGTCACTATCGCAGCTCAGGACTATAATTCAGTTCCGGTTTATGAATATACCGATTTGAACAGCATTAAGCCGCAGATGATAGAAGAGGCGACAAAAAACGCCCGCGCCGCTGCTGAGAAGTTCGCGAAAGACTCTGAGAGCAAACTTGGCAAGATAAAAACAGCTACACAAGGACTGTTTACTATTGAAGATGTTGATCAAAACACACCGAATATCAAGCATATCAGGGTGGTGACAAACGTAACATATTTTCTTGAAAACTGATGCGACTTTTTTATAGGACTTATGGCAATTCCGCAAACAAACCGATAGTGGTGTTGCATGGACTGCTTGGGCTTTCCGACAATTGGGATTATTTTGGCAAGCGTTTTGCTGAGTTGGGTTTCTATGTCATAGTACCCGATATGCGAAACCACGGGCAGTCACCGAAGATGGAGGCGTTCAACTACAAGGTGATGGCGCGTGACATAAAGCAACTGCTTGATTATGAACAAGTTAGACATTGTTATGTGATGGGGCACAGCATGGGTGGCAAAATCGCTATGATGTTAGCTTTCAATAACCCGCAACTCGTTGAACGTCTTGTAGTTCTTGACATCAGTCCGCGACAGTTTGAGACGCCGATGGAACATGTGGGATTCATCGCCGCGATGGGTGCCATTGACCTGAAAAAGGTGCAGCGTCGTTCCGACGTGGAGGAACAACTCGCAAAAAATAACTACGAGAAACGCCTGCTGCTCTTCCTCATGAAAAACCTGTCGTACAGTCACGAGCACGGATTTCGTTGGAAACCTTATCTCAAGGCTATCTACAGAAATATGACCGAAATAGGTAAAGGCCTTGAAAATCAAGGTGTTTATGCTGGTCCAACGCTCTTCATCAGAGGCGGAAAATCGGATTATATCACAGATAAAGACTTGCCGGTAATGAAAGAACAATTTCCGAATTACGAAATGGTGACGCTTGAGGAATCGGGACATTGGATTCATGTGGATGACCCTGACGGCTTTATAAAGGTAACAGAAGATTTTTTTGGTGTAACTAATTGATAATCATAATTTTATTACATAGATATTATATCATGACATGATAAAAAATCTTTTGTTAAGAAAAAATACGCAGTATTAAAATATTTTGTATCTTTGTGGAAATTATGTTTTTATAAATTAGGAGTTGGTCATGATACCGTCAAAACAGGGAGTTTTAGAGGTTTTAAAAGACGTTGTTTATTTCCCGAAAGGTGGAAATATTGTTGATTTAGAGATGGTTAAGGACGTTGAGGTTGGTGAAAACTCAGTTCGTTTCCATCTTATTCTTGATGATGTTGATGATGAAAAAAATAATTTTTTATTTGAGTCGGCAAAGAAAATTTTGAATGATAATTTCGGTGATATAGATGTTGATATCATCCCGACTGCGCCTGTCACTATGCTTTCGAAGGTGAAGCACATCATCACGGTGGCATCTGGCAAGGGTGGTGTCGGCAAATCGACGGTGTCGGTGAATCTTGCTATAGCGTTGGCGACACAGGGTTTCAAGGTGGCTGTTCTGGATGCCGACATCTATGGTCCTTCGGTGCCTATCATGTTTGGCATTGAGAGTACGCAGCCTGAGGTTTATGACAAAGATGGCAAGACATATATGGTTCCTGTCGAGAAATATGGCATCAAATTGATGAGTATAGGTATGATGGTAGCTGCCGATCAGCCACTTATTTGGCGTGGACCTATGGCCACCAGTGCCTTGACGCAGCTCATGACGGAGACCGACTGGGGTGAGATAGACTTTTTGGTTGTTGATATGCCTCCAGGAACAGGCGACATACAGCTCTGCCTCGCGCAGAATTTCAAGGTGTCGGGTTCTGTCATAGTGACTACGCCGCAGAAGGTTGCTTTCGCCGATGTGCGTCGTGCAGCCATGATGTTCAAACACAAAGGCGTGAGTGTGCCTATCCTCGGTCTCGTGGAAAATATGGCTTATTTTACGCCGTCGGACATGCCTGAGAAGAAATATTATATCTTCGGAGAAGGTCACGGCAAACAGTTTGCTGAAGAATTAGGGATTCCATTCCTCGCAGAGATACCTATCGATGAGAATATCGCGAAATCAGGCGACAAAGGAACACCTTATACCTTCAACAATTTTTCACCGGTGGCGGCGGCTTTTGAAAAATTAGCAAAAAAGATAATTGAAAGATTCTGATATGGATAAAGAAGCTATCATCAAGAAAATCAATAATGTACTCGCTCAGATAAGACCATATTTAGAGGCTGACGGCGGTGGTGTGAATTTTGTTGACCTTACAGACGATATGATTGTGTTGTTGAAACTGACAGGTGCATGTGGCGACTGCCCGCACAGTACGCAAACAATAAAAAACGGTATCGAAAGGACGATGAAAAGCGTCATACCAGAGATAAAATCAGTGGAAAAAGTTTAATTTTGACAATATTGTATAATTAAAAATCTGACAAAATGAAAAAAATTTTATTCTCATTATTAGCTATTTTGCTAATGGGTGCCGGTGTGATGGCACAGACAAACATCTACACATTGGTCAGGTCGGAGTCAGAACTCAGCGTTGGCGACAAGATTCTCGTTGTAGGTTATGACGATAATGGAACGGCTTTCGCGATGTCGAACCAGAAGACCAATAATCGTAATGCTGTTGAAATCGAGTCAAACGGCGGCGACATTACTACCGTCGTTGCTATGGATCCTGCAAGCACCACGGAGCCTTACGAGCTGACACTTGGCGGCGTATCGGGGGCATGGACGTTTTTCGACGCACTCAACAACGGTTATCTCTATGCCGCAGGTGGCGGTAATTATCTCAAAACGCAAACCAATAATGACGAAAAAGGTGAGTGGAACATGACTTTCAGTGACGATAATGGCATCGTCATGGAGTCGAATGGCAACGTGGAGCAGAACCTCATGCGCTATAATGTCACCAGCACTTTGTTCGGCTGCTATAAACCATCATCGTCAGTTGTCAATCTTGTGTATATCTTCAAGTCAGGTGGTTCTCCAACCATCGATCCGGAGCCGAGCAACTATCCTACCAACTTCATTGCCGAAGTGGAAAACAACACTGTAAACATAGAGTGGGAAGCCTCGGTTGGTTCACAACTGCCAAGAGGTTACTTAGTGGTCGGCTCGACAGGTACAATCGACGTGCCGGTTGACGGCGTTCCGGTTATAAACGATACCGATGCATCAGATGGCACAGTGGCATATAATGTTCTTTCAGGTACAGAAGTAGAGTTCCACGGACTTCCTGCTAACTCTACATTCACATTTGCAATCTTCCCGTTCACAAACAATCTTGCTAACATAGATTACAAGACTGACGGTTCTTATCCGACAGCCACAGCCACAATCGGTGACATCTACAGCGTCCTTTATGCGGATTTCGCCACCGGTCTTGCTCCTTTCACAGCATTTAACGTGGAAGGTGAACAGGTGTGGACAACATCTACGTATGGCGGTATTCCTTTTGCTAAGATGAGTGGATATTCCAGCGGTGCTGCATACGATAACGAAGACTGGCTTATCACCCCAAACCTCTTCGCAAACGGTACATATCAGACGTTGACGGTAAGTTTCATGAATGCTTACAGTTATGAGGGTAATCCTTTAAAGGTCTATATGTCAACAACTTATGACGGTGTTAGCGACCCTAATGAGTTCGATTGGAACGACGTGACAGCAAGATTCAGCTGGTCGGGAGGTGATTATGAATGGGAGACGACAGAGGAAGAGTTCACCAATTTTGGCGGCGCGACGAAACTGTACTTTGCTTTCGTTTACACCAGCACAACGGCAGCAGCTTCAACTTGGGAAGTCGCAGCAGTTCAGATTCTTGGCACAGGCTACAACACCGTGAGTGAGAACGATGCAAAATCATTCAGCATCTATCCGAATCCTGCATCAAGCCAAATCAGCGTGAAAGCTGAGAGAGAGACCGAAATTCAGATTATGGATATGACGGGTCGTATAGTGTTGAATGTCAATGCTGTAGAAGGCATAAACAGGATCAATGTGTCAGAACTCGAAAGCGGTGTTTATTTTGTGAGAATGAACGGTTCTGCCGTGAAATTTGTCAAAGAATAAATAAATAATAATTTTACAGAGAAATGTGAGGATGTGACGCATCATGTCCTCACATTTTAACTTGATGATTATCAGATATTTAAAATATAGACGCAAAGCACAGGGCAGATATCGCCTGCATTCACCTCTGGTGTTTGATTTGTATGAGAAAGTCTTGAAAAACAAAGGAAGGCTTTCTTACGAAGAATTAGAGGAGCGGTTGAAGGCTTTTGTTATAGATAATACATTGATTTTCAATGATAAAGATTATTTTATGATAGTGAAAGGCATTCATCGTGATAAAGCAAGCGAGGCATCTTGGAAAGGTTTGGTGAGTAATGAAAAAGTGAGTCTGAGCATTGACTGTTGGCATTTTGGCATGATTTTTGTCATGAAAAGAATAAAAAAAGAACATTATATTTTAAAAATATGAAAGTTTACACAAAGACAGGCGACAAAGGCATCACGTCGTTGGTGAATGGCACACGGGTAGGCAAGGACGACATTCGTTTGGAGGCTTATGGCACTCTCGACGAGTTGAGTGCGTTTATCGCTGTGCTTATGGATTCGACCGATAAATATCAGGAAATCTTCAAAAAGATACAGGAGCGGCTATTAGTGTCCGAGTGTCTGCTGGCAACCGACGAGAACAGCGAGTTGAAGAAACAGCTCCCGCAGATGAATGACGACGACGTTGAAGGCATTGAAAGGTTCATAGATGAGATGAACGCTACGTTGAAACCATTGAACAGCCTGATAGTTCCGGGAGGAAATCTTATAGCGTCGAAGTGTCATGTATGCAGGACAGTGTGCAGGCGAGCGGAGCGTGCGGTGGTCAGGATGAGCAGAGAATACGAGGTTAATCCGGTGATAATGAGATACTTAAACAGACTTTCTGACATGTTTTTCGTGATGTCGCGAGTGTTTGCAGAGGTTGACACAAAATGGATTCCCCAATAATTAAATTTTTTAAAAAAATACTTGACAGAATGAAATTTTATAGTATTTTTGCAGCCCGATAAATAAATAGATAAAGATATGTATTGGACATTAGAATTAGCGTCGAAAATGGAGGATGCTCCATGGCCGGCAACGAGAGATGAGCTTCTGGAGTGGGCGATGAGGACAGGAGCACCACAGGAAGTTATAGAAAACCTTCAAGAAATAGAAGACGAGGGCGATGTTTATGAACGCATAGAAGACCTTTGGCCCGACTATCCCACAAAAGACGATTTCTTCTTCCACGAAGATGAATATTGATTATTTAAACTATTGCCACAACACCTGAGGCTAACACCGCTAAGGCTGCCATTACATTGATAAAACTGTTGATAATCAATTTGATAGGAGAAAATTTGGTGCTTATTCCGATGATACCCCAGCAGAGGCTGGCAGCGATAACATATAAAGGTGTAATTTTGCCGAACAATGGGAGAAACGGCTCACTCGCCATAAGTCCGGCTATCAATGCGTTGAATCCCAGTGCTATAGCGAGAAAGACGAGATGTTTCAGGTCGTCTATTAAGAAAAGGTTTTTTCCGCTTTTGATTTTCAGTGTATCGAGTATCATTCTGAATGCGATGACGGAGCACAGTGCGATGACGATAACTTCTGAGAATCGTTCCACCGTATGCATAAATGTGCTGCCAAGCAGCGAACCGAGCCAGTACATCAGCCCCTGTCCCACCGCCAAGGCACTCACAAACAGCATGTTACGCCACCATCCGTTCTTTTTTTCGACATTGAAGGCGGTTGAGGCGGATTCCACACAAAACGTGAGAGCTATGACAAATACTATATCCACTTGGAAGTTTGAAGTTAACAGTTTGAAGTTAACAGTTTGAAGTTTGAAGTTAACAGTTTGAAGTTAATTGGACTTCCCCAAAACTTCAAACTTCAAACTCAAAACTTCAAATTATTTAATGCGTTCGAGTTGCACGGTAAAATGTCTCATGAGTTCAGCTTCCCAAGTGATGCGGACACCGTGACGGATACTGTTGCGGCGGTCGTAAACGTTTTTCAGTGCTGCTGCGATGACGTCCATGTGATTGTTAGTATAAACACGACGTGGGATGCAGAGGCGCACGAAGTCGTTGCCGCCGAAGCGGTTTTCGCGTGTGACAGGGTCACGGTCGGCGAGCATGTAACCGATCTCGCATGCACGGATGCCGGCCTCAAGGTAAAGCTCGCATGTGAGTGTCTGGGCGGGGAACTCTTCTTTAGGAATCTCGGTGAGTATTTTGTCGGCATCGACAAAGATGGCGTGACCACCGGCAGGACGCTGGTAAGGGATGCCGTACTCGTCGAGTCTCTGTGCGAGGTAATGTACCTGTTTGATACGGGTCTCCACCATATCGAACTCAATGTTTTCTTTCAGACCGACGGCGAGGGCGTCCATATCGCGGCCGTTCATACCGCCGTATGTGAGGAAGCCTTCGAACGGGATGCAGAACAGCTTGGCGCCTTCGTACCAGTCTTCCTTGTTGGTGGCGATAAAACCTCCCATATTGACGAGACCGTCTTTCTTTGCCGACATTGTCATACAGTCGGCGTAGCTGAACATCTCAAGGGCTATTTCACGAAGAGACTTGTTTTCATAACCTTTTTCACGAGTCTTGATGAAGTAGCAGTTCTCAATGAAACGGGCACTATCCACATTGACCGGCACGCCGTATTTGTGGCATAGGGCGCAAGTTTCGCGGATGTTCTGCATGCTGACCGGCTGTCCGCCGACGGTGTTGTTTGTTACTGTAAGCACCATAAACGGCACGTTGCCTTTGTTTTCTTTAAGCACTTTTTCGAGTTTCTCAAGGCTGACGTTACCTTTGAACGGCACTTCGAGTTGTGTATTATAAGCCTCGTCAACTGTGACGTCTATTGCGAAAGCCTTACGGCTCTCGATATGACCTTTTGTAGTGTCGAAGTGGGCGTTTCCTGGGATGACCATACCAGGCTTCACGAGGTAGCTAAACAGCACGTTTTCTGCCGCGCGGCCTTGGTGTGTCGGGATGACGTATTTGAAGCCTGTAAGCTCGGTGATAGTGTCTTTCATGTGGTAGAAGCTGCGCGCTCCGCCGTAACTCTCATCGCCTTGCATCATTGCTGCCCACTGACGGTCGCTCATAGCACCTGTGCCAGAGTCGGTCAGCAAGTCGATATAGACATAGTCTGACTTCAGCATAAACACATTGTTGTGGGCTTCTTCAAGCCATTTCTCGCGCTGTTCGCGAGTGCTTTTTCTGATGGGTTCAACCATCTTAATCTTCCATGATTCTGCAAATGGTAATTCCATGTTTTTATATTTTATATTATTAAATCCAAAATTATCCGCAAAGGTACGACTTTTTTTTGAAAAAAAATGTGTGAGAGAATAATTTTTACCTCATACCCTAAAATTATGATATAAAAAGTATTATTTCGATTTATATACTAATTGAAACACCTTTCCCAGACAAGATAAGTGGGTTAAAAATCCTTATTTTTGAACCATAATGTAAAATTCATTGGTAGTGAAATAATCACACGAAATGGTTATTTTTACCCACAAAATACCCTAAAATGGTGAATAACCATGCTTCAGAATGGATTTATCTTTGCAAGAAAAATTTGATAGAGGAAAAACTTTTACAAGTTTAAAAATTTAAAGCAAAAAAATATGTCAAAAATTGGAATTTTCTATGGTTCTACCACGGGGACGTGTGAGGACATCGCTAACAGGATAGCGAAAAAATTGGGTAATGCTGACGTTATGAGTGCGGCAGACCTCACAGAAAGCAAAGTTCAGGAGTACGACGTGCTTTTGTTAGGCTCATCGACATGGGGTGCCGGCGAGTTGCAGGATGACTGGTTCGAAGCCTGCGACAAACTAAAAACCATTAATTTGAAAGGCAAGACTGTCGCATTGTTCAGCAACGGTGACTGTGAGGGTTTTGCCGATACTTTCTGTGGTGCACTTGCTCCACTATATGACGCGGTAAAAAATACCGGCGCGAAGATAGTGGGTCAGGTTGATGCCGACGACTACAGTTTCTCAAGCAGTGACGGCGTTGTCAACGGCATGTTTTTGGGTCTCGCTCTTGATGAGGGTAACGAGCCAGAGAAAACAGACAGCCGTATCGATGCATGGCTGGCAGGGATAGGATTGAAATAATCTTAAAAATTCGTCATAATTTGTTTTTGTAAAAAAGACGATGCGTCAGCACCGTCTTTTTTCGTATAATGGTAAAAAACTTGGATTTTAATATCCGAAAATCTCTTCTGTTGAGACTCTGCGGATTTTTCCGAACTTTTTCAGTGACTTCATGTCGAGTTCATTCTCGTCGCCGAGTATCACGTAACGATAAGTTTTGCCAGCCATCTGCTCCTGCTCGAATTTCACGATGTCTTTCAATGTAATTTCCGGCAGGGCGTTGAAGATTATCTCGTTGATGTCATAGTCGATACCGCGCTGTTGTGCTGACAACCATGCGTTGATGAGGCTGAACTTGGTGGTACGCTGGCTGGCGAGACGTTTTGTAAGTGCTTCTTTAGCGATGTTAAACGCCTGTTCGCTTTCCGGCATCTCGTCGAGAATTTGATGGAACTGACGTACGCAGTCCATCATCTTGTCGTTCTGCGTGATGATGTGGGTGAAGAAATACTCCGGATAGTCTTTGTAATACGGTTCGACGTAAGCGGCGTAGGCGTTGTATGCAAGTCCGCGCGCCTCGCGAAGCTCCTGAAACACTATGGTGTTCATGCCGCCTCCATAATATTCGTTGAACATGGCTTTCAATGCTGCCTCACCGGGATTCCACTGACGTTTCTCGTTGTGAATCATACGCATATAAATATTTTTGGCATTGTAAGGCGCAATAATTACCTCGTTTTCCGGTGTGGACTGCATTACATAATGTTTGCCTTCTGGAACAGGAAGTAATTCACTGTTTGTCAGATGGTTAGATGTTACCGCAGTTGCCATCTCCTGCTCGCTCATCGGACCATAGTATAGCACTGTGTGCTTGTAGTTCTTCAGATTTTTAAGCAAATCGAGCAGCTCTTGCGGATTTTGTTCTTGTAACTGTTTGATAGATAATGTGTTACGATATGGATTATATTCTCCATAGATGCCGTATTGGACGAGATGGTTGAAATTGCTGTTTTGGTTGTGTTTTGCGTCAGCACGTGATTTTTCTTTCAGTGCGACATACATTTGCCATGCGTCGTTATCTACTTGAGCGTTGTGCATCACGTCTTCGAGAAGTGCGAGTGCCTCCGGCATATTTTCGCTCAAGCCGCTGAGACTCACGTTGATAGTGCGGCTTCCCACATTGATACTGTATCTGCAAGCAAGTTTGTAGAACTGCTGATTTATCTCTTCGTTGCTGAGTTTGTCGGTGCCGAGATAATCGAGATATGCGGCGGCGTAAGTGTATCTCAGGTCGGATTCCTCACCGAAGTCATAGCGGAAAGCGAGGGTGAATCGTCCGTTTTCGGTATTTTGCACGTATATATACGGCAGTCCATTCTCGGTCTCGCCGAAAGTCATGTCTTCTTTGAAATTGACGAAACGTGGTGCGATAGGTTCCACCGGTGTGTCTTGAATCTCTTTCACGAAAGCACTCATGAGGTCGCGGTTGGTCGGGATAGGAGTAATCTGCGGTTTGTCGATTTTCTTGAGATTCTCATCTACGCCCTGACGCTTATACACCACCACGTAGTTGTTGTTGAAATGACGGTTGGCGAAATTGACGATTTGTTGTTTCGTCATATTTGAGATACGGTCGAGATAGCTTACTTCTTGGCTCCACGGCACTTCATTGATGTAGGTATTGACGAACATATTAGCGCGTGCGCTGTTGCTTTCGAGCATCTTGTAATAATTGAGTTTTTTGTTGTTGATGATAGAAGGCAAGAGGTCGTCGGAGAAATCGCCTTTTTTGAGTTTCTCTATCTCGTTGAGTAACAGTTCTTTAGCCTCGTCAAGTGTTTGTCCTTCTTTTGGTGTGCCTCCCATGATGAAAGAGGAGTAGTCGCGCATTTGTTGCGAGCCTCCCCATGCGTTGAGCATCTTCATTTGATTGTTGATGTCAAGGTCGATAAGACCGGCAGTGCCGTTGCTGAGCATCTCGCCAATGATGTTGAGAGTGTCGAGTTGCAGTGAGTTACCGCGGTTGAAACGCCATCCCATCCAGATATTCTCGGCTTCGAGGCCATAGACTGTGGTGTCGCGAGGCTCGGTGATAGGTGCCAGTGCTGCGAACTCAGGCTGACGCACGTCGTTGCCGGGCTGCCATCCGCCGAAATATTTGTCGATGATAGCGATAACCTCATCAGGGTTGAAGTCGCCTGCCATGCAGATAGCCACGTTGTTAGGACGATACCATTTGTTAAAATAGTTCTTTATGTTGATGATTGAAGGGTTCTTCAGGTGTTCCTGTGTGCCAATAGTGGTCTGTGTCCCATAGGGGTGAGTGGGGAAGAGCATGGCACTCAATGCCTGCCAAGCCTTGCGGCTGTCTTGCGCTATACCTATATTATATTCCTCATACACAGCTTCAAGCTCAGTGTGGAAGCCGCGTATCACCATGTTTTGGAAGCGGTCTGCCTGTATCTTAGCCCAGTTATCGACCTCATTGGAAGGGATGTTTTCAGTGTAGCATGTCACGTCGTCGGAAGTGTAAGCGTTAGTGCCCTCGGCACCTATTGCCGACATCAGCTTGTCGTATTCGTTAGGGATGAAATACTGTGCTGCAAGTTGGCTCACCGAGTCTATCTCATGATAAGCCACGCGACGTTCCTCAGGGTCGGTGAGGGTGCGGTATCTCTCATAACGTTGTTCTATCTCATCGAGATAAGGCTTCTCGGCTTGATAGTCGGTGCATCCGAATTTGTCGGTGCCTTTGAACATAAGATGTTCGAGATAGTGGGCGAGACCTGTTGTCTCCGACGGGTCGTTTTTGGAGCCTGTGCGTACCGCGATGTAGGTCTGGATACGTGGTTCCTCGGTGTTGACGCTAAGATAGACTTTCAGGCCGTTGTCGAGCGTGTAGATACGAGCCTCGGTGAGGTCGCCTTTAACCGTCTCATACTTGTACTTCTTGCCACCGGAGCAGGCTGTGAAAAACAGGGCGAAAGCAATGCAAGATATCAATGTCGCCATTCGTTTTAATTGTAATTTTTTCATGACTTAATCTAATTTTTAATTTTTAATCTACATTTTAAGTATAACGATGCAAAATTAGCAAATGATATAGCACAGTAAAAAAAATTGATTACCTTCAAAGCTATTGCCGGCTGTAAGTCTGCACCTCGTCATAGACGTATTCTAACTTCACGCCGGCTTGGGCGAACATCTCTTCTGATTCGGCGGCATCGTGGTATTTACGCTGGCACACCACGCGCACTATGCCACAATTGATTATGAGCATGGCGCATGTCCTGCACGGTGTCATCCTGCAATACAATGTACTGCCTTCGAGTGCTATGCCGCGTCGTGCTGCCTGTGTGATGGCATTCTGTTCGGCGTGCACTGTCCTGACACAATGTTCCGTGATACGGCCGTCGGCATGTATCATCTTACGGAACAGATGCCCCACCTCGTCGCAATGTGGCAATCCACGTGGCGAGCCTACGTAACCTGTCACCAGAATCTGGCGGTCTTTGACGATGACACAACCGCTGCGTCCACGGTCACAAGTGGCGCGCTCCGCCACCGTGTCGGCGAGATTCATGAAATACTCATCCCATGACGGACGTTTATATTTCTGATTCTCAATATCTTGCAGCACTTCTTCCACCCTTTTGTGAAGATCCTCGATGCTGCCGTTGTTTTGGAACACATAATCCGCCTGATGTATGCACTCGCCGAGGTTCTGCTTGTTGGGGTCGGTGTTGTTCATCTCACGTTCCTCGTTGGCGACGAAGGTGTTGAAGCTCACAGCGTCGGTCTCCGATTTACGTTCCGTGATGCGCTCGTAACGTACTTTTCTGTCGGCATCGACGGCAAACAGATGGAAGTTGCCTTTCGAGCGCAAGGCCGCTATCTCGCCGGGGGTGCGGATGCTCTCTATCACAGCATCCTTGCCGTTGTTATATGCACGGTCGTAGAGCTGCTCAGCGATGTAGCTCGGCGTATGCAGCGCACGCAAGTCGTTGGCAACCATAGTTAAAGTGTCACGGTTCACCTCAAGACCGCGACGATTTATCTCTTCAGTGATGAAGGCGCGCACCGAGTAATGAACGTAGCCTTTTTTCTCCACGAGATACTCGACTATTGTACCCTTCCCGGCACCAAGAGTTCCTGTAATTCCAATGATATTCATAATTTTTTAGAATTTAGAATTTAGAAGACAGAAGACAGAAGTCGGAATCTGTTCTTCCTTATATAACATTTTATCTCTACTCTATACTCTTTTAACTTCTTCTTTGATGTCATGAATCCATTTCTCGATTTTCACCGGCTGGTATTGTTTCATTTTCTCGAACAAATCAACCGGGTCGTCGCTCACGATAATGTTTTTATAATGTTCACTACGGATGAAGCCGTCATTAACGCCGCGTTCCATCCATTGCACGAGTTTGTCGTAATAACCGAGGGTGTTATACAGTGCGACGGGCTTTTCCATGAGTCTGAGCTGGTCGGCGACAGCCACTTCCGATAGTTCGTCGAGGGTGCCGAAGCCGCCGGGCATTGCGATGAAAGCGTCCGACTCGCGGAGGAGAATCTCCTTACGTTCCGCCATTGTCGTCGTCGCAATCATCTGATGAATAGCGGGATGCCCTATCTCATGAGCGAGCAGGAAATCAGGCATCACGCCTATGACTTTCTTGTTGCGTTTGAGCATTATCTCGGCTATCACGTTCATCAGACCCACGCTGCCGCCGCCGTAATAAAGCGTGCAGTCGTTGTCGGCAAGCACCTCGCCAAGTCGCCGGGCGGCCTCCTCAAAACGCCGGTCGAACCCCATGCTGCTCCCGCAAAACACACAAATATTTTTCATTATCAAATTTTTGCAAAGATAGGAAAAAATTTTTAAAGTATAATAATTTCTAAAAAGTTAAAAAGACTTATGACAGCATCATCTCGCAGCGGTCGATGATTGCGTTGGCGATGCGGAAGCCGTCGTCGCATACACCCTTCGACTGGTTGCCATCGTAGTTCATATAAAGATGCATTACATCATAACCGTCGTTGATATACGCAAGCAGTTTTTTGTCTCTTTTACCGATAGCTTCCTTATAGTCGTTTATCTGAACGCGGGTGCGACGGTCAGCACGGACGTGAAAAACGGCATCGAGAGCCATCAGAACGCCAAGCCAAAGATAATTTCCAGCGGAACGTACATATTTCCCATCTTCATAACGATTCATTTCAATGTTAAGTTCACCTTTTTCTTTTAATGTTTCGCGAGCGTTTTCCACATAACGTCTCGCCTCAGCAATCGGGTCTTTTTGTTTCATAATTATTTTTCAATCTAAGAAAATGCAAATCACACCGCAAAATTACAATTAATAATTGTATCGGAAATCCGCAGCAATCTGATTTTTTGTGTTTTTTATGATTTTTTAACACAAAATGTAAGAAAACGAAACAAAGTTAAAAACATTTTAACATTTGTTTGTCACGGTCAGTTGAAATGTGGATTGTCAATGCCTTTATGATAAATTTTAACGATTTTCTGTTGAAATCTCCGCAATTTTCTCAAAAATATCAATTCCTGTCCCGATAATCTCATCTTCAAAGATATAATCGGGGTTGTGCAATGGCAGATGGTTCTCGCCACAGCCGATGCCGAACATCGCTATCGGGCACACCATTGCGAAGCGTCCGAAGTCCTCCGACCAGCGGAAGGGCTCGTCGAGATACTGGTATTCGAGGTTGAGTGCATTGGCGGCTTTTTCTATTGTAACTATCTCATTATCAACGTTCATAGTTGCTGAAAAAGCCTCGTGTATGCTGCTGCTGAACTTGAATCCTTGTTTCTCAGCCACCATAGTACACAGTCGCACTACGTCGGCAGTGAGGTGTTGGAGCTTCTCGTTGTCGAACGAGCGCAGGGTGAGCCATATCTCGGCATGTGCTGGTGCTACGCCAAATGTCTCTTCCCCGAGCACAGCGTGTGTCATCGTCATCATGGTGAGCGGCACCTCGTTGCGTAACATTTCCGCTTTCTTGCCGAAGATGTCGAGTAGAGCTGACAGCACGTATTGAGGGCTGTGACCCGTTTCAGGCTGCGAGGCGTGTGCCGTGACGCCGTCGAACACGAGTCTCAGTCCGAGAGAAGCGGCGGCGAAACATCCTTTTCTGAGCAAAATCTTATTTTTCGGGAAGCCCGGAATGTTATGCAACGCAAATGCCATGTCGGGCTTTATTTGTTCGAACTGCGGGTCGGCGATGACGGCTTTGGCACCTTGTCCCGTCTCTTCGGCGGGCTGGAAAAGCAGCACAATTTCTCCATTTTCAGGGCGTTTTTCGTTCAATCTTTGCGCTAACCCCGCCAAAATAGAGGCATGTCCGTCGTGACCGCAGCGATGTGAGCAGCCACGCCCGCCCTCAGGGATGTTCAGTGCGTCGATGTCGGCTCGTATCATAACGCGTTTGCCCGGCTCTTTACCTTTGAAAACCACAGCGATTCCGTGGCCTCCAATATTGCGGATATGCAAGTCGGGATTGAGCTTTTCAAGAAATTCATTTAAAATGGCGTTGGTTTTCACTTCCTTGCCGGAAAGTTCAGCGTTGTCATGAAGAATGTGACGAAGTTCAAAAATTGTATTCATAATAATATTCTTGTCGAAGATTTATTCATTTCGCTACGCTCCGGTTGAAATGACGAATTGTTGTTGATGTCATTCCGACCGACTGCAGGGAGTGAAGAAATCTCATATAATCCTGCAAAAATAAAAAAACTTCTAACTACTAACTCCAAACTTCAAATTTTTTTGTATCTTTGCAGCTCGGAAGAGTTGGTTTTGACAGGGTCTCTTTATTCCGGCTTCTGTCTCCTGACTTCTGTATTCTTAAAAAAAAATGAACGTGTTATATCCATTGAAGTTTCAGCCCATTTATTTAGAGAAGATTTGGGGCGGTCAGAGTGTCAAGACCTTGTTACACAAGGACTTTGCCAAGCTGATGAACTGTGGCGAGATGTGGCTTCTCTCTGGCGTGGAAGGACAGAATAGCGTGGTGTGCAACGGCAATTTCGAGGGTGACGAGCTTAACGACCTCGTGGAGACGTTCATGGGAGACCTCGTCGGAGATAATGTTTTTGACAGATATGGAGAGACTTTCCCTTTGTTAATCAAGGTGATAGACCCGCTGACGTGGCTCTCGGTGCAGGTGCATCCCGACGACGAGATAGCACAACAGGTTGGCCTCAAAAACGGCAAGACCGAGATGTGGTACGTAATGCATGCCGACAAAGACGCACAACTCGTCTCCGGCTTTAACCGTGAGGTTACGAAAAACGAGGTAGAGAAACTTATTTATGAAAAAAATATCTCGGAAATCCTTAATTATGAAAGAGTCAGCGATGGCGACGTGTTTTTCATCCCGGCAAGGAGGATACATGCTTTAGGTCCTGGCTGCATGGTGGCTGAGATACAGCAGACCAGCGACACCACTTATCGCGTTTACGACTGGGACCGTCTCGACCAGCACGGGATGTACCGCGAACTGCATATTTCACAGTCGCTGTTCACGCTCAACTACAAACATGAAGACAGCTATCGTACTGAATATCAACGAGATAAGAAAAATGTCACGGTGCCGATGGTGGAATGTCCGTATTTCACGACTAATTTTATCAATCTGGAGAAAGGTAAAATCCTCGCGAAAGACTACACCGAACTCGACTCTTTCGTCATCTTGATGAGCGTGGATGGCAACTTCAGCTTGAAATACGACGGGGGTGAGGAAATAGTCAATATCGGCGAGTGTATCTTGATTCCAAATGTTGTTAAAAAAGTGGAAATCAATGCGTTAGGTAATAGCAAAATTCTTGAAGTTTATATAGTTTAATCAAATAAAATTTAATCATGAAAAAATTATTTTCAATTTTAGCTTTCGGTTTTATGTTTTTCGGCGTGACAGCCCAAAACAAGTCAGATTTACCGAATATCACATTGAAAAACCTTGATGGTGAGACAGTTAACGTCTCTGAAATAAACAACGGAGGCAAGCCTTTCGTTATGACGTTCTGGGCAACATGGTGCGGTCCTTGCGTGAAGGAGCATAACGCGCTCACCGACGTCTATGACGATTGGGTTGAGGAGACAGGCGTGAAGATTTATTCCGTTTCTATTGACGACTCGCGTTCTTCAGCCAAAATCAAGCCTTTTGTTGAAGGCAAGGGCTGGCCTTTTGAGATAATTCTTGATGTGAACAAAGAATTGGCACGCGCTATGAACGTCACCAACCCGCCTCACACTTTCCTCTTCGACGGCGAAGGCAAAATCGTTTGGCAGCATACCGGCTATCTTGACGGAGGCGAGGAGGATTTGTATCAGGAAATCCTTAAGATTTCCAAGTAACCTTCGTCATTTCGACCGGAGCGAAGCGATCCTTTTGGTTTAGAGTTTAGAGTTTAGAGTTTAGAGTCAGTTTTAAAGTTTAGAGTAAGGTTGTCATTTCGACCGGAGCGAAGCGAAGTGGAGAAATCCTGTATTAAATATAAATTAAGTTAAAAGTTAAAAGTTAAAAAATGAAGAGATTATTGTTATTTGCAGTGTTAAGTCTTTGTGCCACAATGATGTACGGTCAAGGAATCTTAGAAAAGTCGAAGGTGACCGGCAGTTTTGAGATTGATGGCAGTTACTATTGGTCCGACAGCGGCATTGGCATAACGGAAGAAAACATCAATGGTGAGAATTTCGGTGCCTACGGCTTCGGGAAGCTACAGTATAACTTAGGAAACTTCACTGCCGGAATGCGTTTCGAGGCATACCAGACCACTCCGATGTCGGGCTTCGACACGAGGGTGAAAGGCATGGGCATCGCCAATTATTTCGCGACATACGACAACGGCACCATAGGCGTCACCGTGGGCGACATCTATGACCAGTTCGGCAATGGCCTGATTTTCAGGACGTATGAAGAGTGGACGTTGGGTTATGACAACTCGTTGCGCGGCATCAGGGCAGTGTTCCGTCCATATAACGGCGTGACTGTCAAGGGACTTTATGGAAAACAACGTTTCTATTGGGCGAGTTATACCGAAGAGAGAGGTCTCGTGCGTGGCATCGACGGTGAATGGGACTTGAACCAGAGCATCTCATCGTTAAACAGCGCGAGATTCAGAGCGACACTCGGAGCCAGTTTTGTGAGCAAATACGAGCAAGGCAAGACGATGACAGATGCCGACCTCGTGACGTATAACCTTCCGGAGAACGTGGGTGCCTACGCGGGACGTTTCAACATCGGCTACGGACGTTTCGCGCTGTCGGCAGAATACGCCCGCAAAATCAACGACCCGTCGGCATTCAATAACTGGATTTACCGCGACGGACAAGAGGTGCTCGCATCGCTGTCATACTCACAGAAAGGTCTCGGCGCCGTGCTGCAGGTGAAACGTGTCGATAACATGAGCTTCAAATCAATGCGTACAGCCACGCAAAACGACCTCGACCTCGGCTTCATCCCACCTATTAACTATACCCACACACACAGCCTGCCGTCGATGTTCTCTTATTCGACACAGCCTAACGGCGAGATGGGCATACAGTTTCAAGTGAACTATACTATTCCGAAAAAGACAGCTCTCGGCGGGAAATACGGCACAAAACTCGCGTTCAACTATAGTCAGGTGAACGACATCAAGCGCGACTCTATCGTGGTGAACGGCGTCAACACGCTGAACGAGATGGGTACCAAAGGCTACGACTCGCCGTTCTTCGCCATCGGCGACCGCATGTTCTACCGCGATTTAAATTTCGAGATAGAGAAAAAAGTCAGTAACAAATTCTCTTTCACTTTGATGTACATCAACTTATATTACGATATGGAGACCATAGAAGGGCATCCTGGAGCGGAGCCTGTGAAGGCTAACATAGCTTTTGGGGAGGTGATTTACAAGATAAACAGGAAAAACAGCATCCGCCTTGAGGTGCAGCATTTATGGGATAACATCGGCAAAGACCATGAAATAGAAGTCGGACATGAAGATAACTACAACAAACGCGGCAACTGGATGGCATTTCTTTTGGAATACACCATAGCACCGAAATGGTTCGTCTCTGTAGCCGATAAATATAATTACGGTAACCCTATCGCTGAGAAACGCGACCATTATTTCACAGGCTCGTTCGGTTACATCAAAGATCAGACACGTATTGCCATCAGCGGAGGTCGTCAGAGCGAGGGACTCGTATGCGTGGGCGGTGTGTGCCGCGCCGTGCCGGCATCAAGTGGAGTGTCTTTGACGGTAACGACATCATTTTAAAGAAGCAAGAATCAAGAAGGGCTGTCATACCATGGCAGCCGCAAATAAGATATAATTTTAAATCAAATCAAATAAAATGAGAAAAATATCAATTTTTTTAGCGACAGTGGCTGTCATTTTAGGAATGGCGTCGTGCGATAAGTTAAAAGAGCCTTATATCATAGAACCTCTTGTGGCTCAGAGTGATACGATAGCGTTGGAGGTAGCTGACACCTTGAATTTTGACGGCAAGGTGGTGGTGCTTCTTGAAGATTACACCGGTGTGAAATGCTCTAACTGTCCTGATGCGGCAGCCATCGCCTCGCAGCTGCAAGAACAGAACGAGGGTCATCTCGTCGTGATGGGTGTGCATCCTAAAGATAACTTACAAAACCCTTCGGGCGGCTTCCCCGACTTCAGGACTGACGACGGCGACGCATGGAAAAACAATTTCAACATCAGTGGATATCCTAAGGGCTTGGTGAACCGCGCGTCAGTGATAGGCCCGGCAGAATGGAGTACCGCCGTGAACGCTGTCATAGGCGACGATGCCCCTATACGTCTGATAATAAAAAATGAATTTGATGATGCTACGAGGGAACTTAAACTCAGCATACACTCGAAATTCCTTGCAGATGCCACTGGTGATATAAGACTTACAGTGTGTATGATGGAAGACAACATCCTCGGCAAACAAGTGACGCCAACGGGTGTTGACACTGCCTATATGCACCGTCACGTGTTCAGAGGCACCGCCGACGGTATCACATGGGGACGAGCTTTCGACAACTCCGCGATGACAATCTACGCCGGCAGAAATTTCATCACAAACATGAAGTTCACCGTCGATGAGGCATACAACGCCGAACAGTTCTATATCGTGGCGTTCGTCACTAACGACGACGATAAGAGCGTGCTGATGGCGGCAGAGAAGAAGATAAAATAAAAAAAGGAGGCCGAAAACCTCCTCTTAGTAGCGGGGGGCGGATTTGAACCACCGACCTTTGGGTTATGAGCCCAACGAGCTACCGGACTGCTCCACCCCGCATCGTGAATTGCGACTGCAAAGATACAGCTTTTTTGCTTACGCAAGTATATTTTTTCGAAAAAAATTGAAATATTTTTAAAATATGGAGCATAAAGCAGGTTACGTAAACATCATAGGCAAGCCAAATGTCGGAAAATCAACGCTTATGAATAATCTGGTGGGAGAGAAAATCTCCATCATCACGTCAAAGGCGCAGACCACGAGACACCGCATTTTGGGCATCGTGAATGGCGACGACTTCCAGATAGTGTTCTCCGACACGCCGGGAATCATCAAAAACCCCGCCTACAAGATGCACGAAATCATGAACCAATACATCAACGTGGCATTCATCGACGCCGACCTTATTCTGTATGTCGTCGATATTACCGACAAAAAAACCGATGAGGAGACGGTGGAACGTATCAAGAAAATGGAGGTGCCGGTGTTCGTCTTGTTGAATAAGATAGACCTGTCGAACCAAGAAGAAGTGGAGAAAGCCGTGATGTTGTGGCGAGAATTGCTTCCCGCGGCGACGGTGTTCCCTATCTCGGCGATGCACAACGCCAACATCAAATATGTATTCGAGAGCATAGTGGAGAAACTGCCCGTCTGTCCGCCTTACTTCCCGAAGGACGAGCTCACCGACCGCTCGATGCGTTTCTTCGTGACGGAAATCATCAGAGAGAAGATTTTGCTGAACTATCAGCAAGAAATCCCTTATTCTGTTGAAGTCGCCGTTGACGCTTACGAGGAGAGTGCGAAACTCATCAAGATAACGGCAACAATTTACGCCTCGCGCGAGTCGCAGAAAGCTATTTTGATAGGCAAAGGCGGTGCCGCCATCAAGAAAGTGGGAATACAATCACGTGCCGATATCGAGGAGTTCACCGGAAAGAAGATTTTCCTCGATTTACGAGTGAAAGTCGATAAAGACTGGCGTGACAACGAGGAAGAGTTGAAGCATTTTGGATATGAAGCGTAACCTAATCACCGTCATTTCGACTGAAGCGAAGCGGAATGGAGAAATCTTTGTTATTTGAAATCAATCAATTGTTTACGTTAAAAAAGGATTTCTCGACAAGCTCGAAATGACATTTATAAACGAATAAAATTTTAATACATGTCAAATATTGTAGCAATAGTAGGAAGACCTAATGTGGGAAAATCGACTTTATTCAACCGTTTGGTGCAGTCGCGGCAGGCAATTGTGGAAGAGAGCAGCGGCGTGACACGTGACCGTCATTATGGACACAGCGACTGGAACGGCAAGTCATTCACCGTCATCGACACGGGCGGCTACGTGGTCGGCTCGGACGATATTTTTGAGGAAGAGATAAGGAAACAAGTCGATTTGGCCATTGACGAGGCCGATGTCATCATATTTGTGGTTGACGGTCAAGCGGGAGTACACGTCCTTGACGAAGACGTGGCGTTGATTTTGCGCAAATGCAAGAAGAAAGTGTTTCTCGGCGTGAACAAGACCGACATCCCGAGCAAGTTCGGCGAGGCGGTGGAGTTCTATGCCCTCGGCTTGGGAGAGATATACCCTTTCTCCGCCATGACAGGCACCGGCACAGGCGAGCTCCTCGACGAGGTGGTGAAATATCTGCCTAACGACAGCACCGAAGACTATTCCGACCTGCCGAGATTCGCGGTGGTGGGACGTCCCAACGTCGGGAAATCGTCGATGATAAACGCTTTCCTTGGTCAGGAACGCAACATAGTGACCGACATCGCAGGCACCACGAGAGACAGCAACAACACGCGTTTCAACGCTTTCGGCATGGAGTTCATGCTCGTCGATACCGCTGGTCTGAGAAAGAAAAGCAAGGTGTATGAAAACATCGAGTTTTACTCGGTGATGCGCTCCATCAGAGCAATCGAGGAATGCGACGTCGCCATCCTCATCATCGACGCGACAGAAGGCTTCGAGTCACAAGACATGAACATCCTTAGACTCATCGAGAAAAACAAGAAAGGCCTCGTGATAGTGGTCAACAAATGGGACTTGGTGGAGAAAGACAGCAACACTCATCTCGCCTTCGAGAATAAAATCAGGGAGAAGACAGCACCGTTCACCGATTATCCCATCATCTTCACCTCGGCGATAAACCGACAAAGGACGTTCAAGGTGCTGGAGACAGCACATACGGTGTATGAAAACAGGGAGAGAAAGGTGTCGGTGCGAGAGCTTAACGACAAAATGTTAGAAATCATCAACAGTCAGCCGCCACAAATAGCGTCGAGAGGAAGATATCTGAAAATCAAATACATAACCCAGCTGAAGAGTCCGACGCCGCAGTTCATCTTTTTCTGCAACCTGCCGAAAGACGTGAAAGACAACTACATGAGATTTTTAGAGAACAAAATCAGGAGTATCTGGGACTTCCACGGAGTGCCGATACAATTATTTTTTAGGGAAAAATGATTTTTAGCCATTAGCTATTAGCTGTTAGCCATTAGCTATTAGCCATTAGCTATTAGCCATTAGCTGTTAAATGAGATTTATGACATATTATGGGAACAATGGAAAATGATGAGTTAAGAATCGATAAATGGCTTTGGTGTGCGCGGTTGTTCAAGACGCGGACATTAGCTGCCGATGCCTGCAAGGGCGGCAAGGTCAAGGTCAACGAGGTGTCGATGAAGCCATCGCACGACGTGAAGGTCGGCGAGGTAATCAGCGTACAGCTCGGGCAGCTGCATAAGGTGGTAGAGGTGGTGAGCATCCCAAAGAGCCGTGTCTCACCGAAGGACGTGCCGAACATATACGCTGACCGCACCCCGACGGAGGAGTACGAGCGCATAGAGTTTATGCACGCCTATAAGGTGGAATACCGCGACAGAGGCGCAGGCCGTCCTACTAAGAAAGACAGAAGAATTTTGGACAAACTTAAAAATGAAGAATAGTTTTTAAAATTTAATATTATGGCAACAATACAAGGAATTTACAAAGGCAACTTGCGCAACGAGATGACGCATTTGCAGTCGGGCAACACCATTATTACCGATGCACCGACAGATAACCACGGCAAAGGAGAAGGCTTTTCACCTACTGATTTGGCCTGTGGTGCTTTGGCAGCTTGCATGATGACAATCATGGGTATAAGCGCACAGACACACGGTTTCAACATCGACGGCACCACATACGAGGTGCAGAAAACGATGTCGTCCGACCCGAGACGTATCGGACAGATAGACCTCGTTTTCACTTTTCCGAAAAACGGATACACACCGCAGCAGCAGACGATGCTCAGGAAATCAGCTGAGACCTGCCCCGTGGGACGCTCGCTTCATCCTGATGTGAAGATAAACCTCGAGTTGAAATTTTAATCTCGACTTATATCTCAAACTTACACAGAAAACGGCGTTAATATTCCTCAACTAATATCGGTGGAATAAGCGACGTGGAAAACGATTTGAAGCCATTAGACGTTAGTCATTGGCCATTAAATTTTTCATCCTGTTTAAAAAAATCGTATCTTTGCAGCCGATTTATTAACCCAGGGGTGCTTGGAAACCCCCTTTAACAAAACAAGACAATGATACATAAATCACAACATGTCAGTGTGCTTTTCCTGTTTTTAGCCACGCTTTTCATCACCTGCCTCATGGCGGCAAATCTTTTTGCGACAAAACAGATTTCATTCGGTCCCGTCAATTTTACGGGAGCCATCTTTGTTTTTCCCATCAGTTACATTGTAAACGATGTAGTGAGTGAGGTATGGGGTTTTCGTCGTACGCGTCTGCTCATCTGGCTGGCGTTCGCCATGAATTTCCTCTTCGTCATTCTCGGCGCGTTGATTGATTTGATTCCGGGCGCGGGCTGGTGGCGTGACACTCCCGCTGGCGCGGGGTTTCACGCCCTCTTCGGGCTGGCACCGCGTATCGTGGCAGCTTCGTTTCTGGCGTTTATCGTAGGTTCGTTTGTCAATGCTTTCGTCATGAGTAAGATGAAGGTGCGCGACGAGGGACGCCGTTTTACCTTACGTGCCGTGCTCAGCACCCTCGCCGGTGAGACGTGCGATTCTCTTATCTTCTTCCCCGTGGCACTTCTCGGTATAGTGCCGTTAGAACAGATGCCGAGTTTCGTGCTCTGGCAGGTAACGCTCAAGACGTGCTACGAAATCATCATACTGCCTGTCACCATCCGCGTGGTGCGGTGGGTCAAGAAAAAAGAAAACGCCGACGTTTATGATAGGGATATCTCTTACAATATCTTCAAATAAAACCTGAGATTTTTTAATTTTTTGAAAACAATAAAAATTTGTAATATGAACAGAGAACAAGATAATCTTAAAAAACTCGGCCGTCGTGTCGAGATACCTTTCACATACGCGCCAGAGGTGCTTGAGACGTTCGAGAACCGGCATCAAGGACGCGACTACTGGGTGCAGTTCAACTGTCCCGAGTTTACCACGCTCTGTCCCATCACCGGACAGCCCGATTTCGGCGAGGTTAAGATACTTTACATCCCCGATGAGCGCATGGTGGAGAGCAAGAGCCTGAAGTTGTATCTCTTCTCTTTTAGAAATCATGGCGATTTTCACGAGGACTGTATCAATATCATTCTCAACGACTTAGTAAAACTCATGGAGCCGCGTTACATCGAGGTGACAGGTCTCTTCGTGCCGCGTGGAGGCATCAGTATATATCCTTTTGTCAACTACGGCAAGCCTGGCACAAAATACGAGACGATGGCAGAGGAGAGGATAAGAAATTATCAAATGAGGTAAAAAATATTTTGCTTAAAAAATTATTATTGTTCGCTAAACATTTTTCATTAGCATAAATTCAGGGCTGATATCTGCGTTAGGTGTCAGCCATTTTGGTTACCTTTTTTAGTGGACAGCAATGAAGTTTTATAAATAAAAATCGTAAGTTTATTTTCTATTTCACGTCGTGCCTTGATTGTCAGCTTTTTATTAAGATTTACTTCTTTTTTCTGAATATTATCTTAAAAAAAAACTTAAAAGACGAAAAAATTAGATTTCAATGGTTTTATGATACAACGTTTTTTGTAATTTTGCAACGTGATTCACGAAAATTTTAGATTTAAGAATTTAAAAATTGAAAATATGAAACAAAAAGACCCGATTGCAGAAGCGAGACGCTATGTTGAGAATGCCCGCGTTACCTTGAAAGAGAATGGTGGTCTTGATGTTGAATTGAACCGTTACGAAGACGATAAATATGTGCGTGCTGCCGGCAATTACCTGTGGCTCAGCGTAATAAAGGCACTCGATGCCGTTTTTAATGTTCGTGCCGACCATCGTACCCGAGTGCAGGTAAACGATTACAAAGAAGCTGTAGGTAAAAGAGACCGAAAACTGCTTGCTTACGTCAACGATGGCTATAACGTGATGCATCTGTCAATGAATTATGACGGCAATCAGTCGAAAGACGTTTGTGATACAGGCTTCCGCATCGCTAACGCTATTATCGATCGCTGCGAGTCAATGCTGTCGTAGTAAAGCTTTTTATCTTTGCAAAAAAAATTATGAGAGTTAAAATCACAGCCATCAGAAAAGCTAATTATCTCGATTTACAAGAAAAATACTAGAATCTTATTGAGCATACATGCGGTGTTGTCGAAGGTCAGACGTGGATTTCAGAAAATGGCGAGAAGCCTGCCGGAATGTGTGAAAATGCTTGGAAATCAATGAGATATTTTGTTTATGAAAAATTAAAATTTTTTTTTTTAAAAATACATCGCATACGAGATATTTTTTGTATCTTTGCGTCGTGAAAAAAATAATAAGTTTAACCATAAATTTTTTTAACAATGGACAAACAGAAATCAATCAACGCGTTACAGTTTTTTGTGACAGGGTTGTCGAACCAAGCATTCGGACACAAATTGCAGGGTAAAGTTTTTGCCTCTCAGGGATTTGAAAAATTAGGTGAGAAATACGAAGGCCATTACGATGAGGAAATGGGCTGGGTCAACAAGTTCATCGACCGTATCATCGACCTTGGCGGTGACATCAAACACGAGGCGCGTCAGGAAGGCACGCTCGTCTGCGACCCATGCGAGTATATCAAGACTGACCTTCAGGTCTCTATCGCCGGCATCGACTTCCTCCGCAAGTGCATGAACGAGCTGTGCGAAGACGTTACCACCTTCGGTATTATGAAGGAATATCTCAAAGATGAGGAGGAAGATATGTATTGGAGCGAGAATCAACTTGAGCTCATTGAGAAGATTGGCTACCAGAACTGGCTCGTTAAACAAATGTAATTTATAATGAAGAGATTGATAATCAGCATGTTAGCTGTAATCATGATGGTTATGGTCTCATGCACTCAAAATGAAAAGAAAATGGAAACGATTTATGATTTCAAAGCCTTGAATAACAAAGGCGAAGAGGTGGATATGTCGCAATACAAAGGCAAAGTCCTGATGATTGTAAATACTGCCTCAAAATGCGGTTTTACTCCACAATACGATGGGTTGCAGGCTCTTTACGAGAAATATCAGGACCAGGGATTTGTTATCCTCGGCTTCCCTTGCGATCAGTTTAGAAATCAGGAACCTGGCGACGACGCTGAGATAGCACAGTTCTGCAAGATTAATTTCGGCGTAACATTCCCGCTGATGAAGAAGATTGACGTGTTCGGCGAGAACGCTCATCCTATCTTCACTTACCTCACCACGCAGGTGCCGGACGAAGAAGTTCACGGCTTGAAGAACAAAGCCACCATGAAAATGGTTGACAGTCTCGCCACAGGCCGCAAAGACGGCGACGTGCGCTGGAACTTCACCAAATTCCTCATCTCCAAAGACGGCAGCGTCATCAAACGTTTCGCGCCGGTGGTGACCCCCAAGGAACTCGACAAAGAAGTGGCGGAAATGTTAAAATAACACGTGTCACAACGACAAACGAAAACAAACATCGTTGTAGAGGCGCGCCACGGCGCGCCTCTACAACTTTTTACACGTTTCTATAGTGTTCCGTTTTAATTTTTTTATTTTTTTCTTGCTCCATTTAAAAAATTATTTGTATATTTGCATCCCGTATTAATAAATTTTAAGCATTATGAAATACGGGTTCGATAACGAAAAATACCTCAAAATCCAGTCGGAACACATCAAGGAGCGTATTGCACAGTTCGGTGACAAACTTTATTTGGAATTTGGCGGAAAGCTGTTCGACGACTATCATGCGAGTCGTGTGTTGCCTGGTTTTCAGCCAGATAGCAAGCTGAAGATGCTGTTGCAGCTCGCCGACGTGGCTGAGATTATCATTGTGATAAGTGCCGTTGACATCGAGAAGAACAAGGTGCGTGGCGACCTCGGCATCACCTACGACGTTGACGTGTTGCGTCTCCGTGACGCTTTCATTCAACGCGGCTTCATGGTGAGTTCCGTCGTTATTACGCATTACAACGGACAGGCGAGTGCCGATGCCTACCGTCACCGTCTGGAGCGCATGGGTATCAAAGTTTATTATCATCACACGATAGAAGGTTATCCTAACAACGTGGCTCTCATCGACTCCGACCAGGGCTTTGGACGCAATGATTATGTTGAGACCATGCGTCCGCTTGTCGTCGTCACCGCCCCGGGACCCGGCAGTGGCAAGATGGCGGTGTGCCTGAGCCAACTTTATCAGGAGAACAAACGCGGCATCAAGGCGGGATATGCCAAATTTGAGACATTCCCGATATGGAACCTGCCACTGAAACACCCCGTGAACATCGCATACGAGGCAGCTACCGCCGACCTCAACGACGTGAACATGATAGACCCGTTCCATCTGGAAGCCTACGGTACTACGGCTGTCAACTACAACCGCGACATAGAGATTTTCCCTGTCCTGAACGCTATTTTTGAGTCGATTTACGGCGAAAATCCATATAAATCGCCGACGGATATGGGCGTCAACATGGCTGGATATTGCCTTAGCGACGATGAGGCTTGCTGTGAGGCATCTAAAGATGAAATCATAAGACGTTATTATACAGCACTCTGTGGCTTGGCTTCGGGAAAAGCCAACGAAACCGAGGTGAATAAGATAGCATTGTTGATGAAACAAGCTAAGATTACTACAGCCGACCGCAGAACTACCATAGCTGCCAAGGAACGCAAGGAACAAGAAGGCTCGGCAGCGGCAGCTATCGAGTTGGACGATGGCACTATCATCACTGCACACTCCAGCGACCTGCTCGGTCCGAGCGCGGCATTGTTGCTCAACGCTACCAAACATATAGCAGGCATCGACCATAGCGTGAAACTCATCCCACAGGCCATGATAGAGCCTATCCAGAAGACAAAAGTCGATATTTTGCATGGCAAAAACCCGCGCCTGCACACCGATGAGGTACTCGTGGCACTATCGATGTTAAGTCTCTGGGATGAAAACTGCATGAAAGCACTCGAATCACTGCCTCGACTCGATGGCTGTCAGGTACATTCTACTGTGATGCTCAGCGAGGTTGACCATAAGATTTTCAAGAAATTAGGTATCGGTCTGACATGTGATCCGGTGGCAGTGTAGATGTCATGCTACAAGCCGTTAGTGCTGTTTTATTGTCGTGTCCTGTTTCTCAGAACGTCTATCGCTAAAAATATGGCATGCCGCATTGCTTCAGGGTCGGCAATATTCTTGTTTGCGATGTCGTAACCTATGCCGTGTGTCGTCGATGTCCTTACAACAGGCAGTCCCGCTGTGAAGCTGACGCCGCCATCTACGGCGAGGACGCGGAACGGCGTGAGTCCCTGGTCGTGGTACATGCTCAGGATGCCGTCGTATTTACTCCATGCACCGAAACCGAAAAAGCCGTCGGCAGGAAACGGCCCGAAAGCGAGTATGCCATGGCTCTTGGCGACTTCCATGGCAGGTAGGATGATGTCGTCTTCCTCTTGTCCCATCAAACCGTTGTCGCCGGCATGAGGATTCAGCCCGAGGACGGCAATTTTAGGTGCTACGATATTAAAATCATCGACTAAAGTCCTGTTGATGAGCCTTAATTTCGTGATGATAAGCTCTCTGCTGATGGCATTGGGCACGTCTTTAAGAGGAATATGGTTGGTAACAAAACCGATACGGAGATTTTCCCACACAAGCAGTGTAATGTATTCATTATCAGGGAAAAACGTCTTGATATAATCGGTTTGTCCCTTGAAATGAAACTGCTCCGACTGCATATTAACCTTGTTGATAGGAGCAGTCACCATGGCGTCGATTAGACCGTTTCGGAGGTCATTTGTTGCCATCTTCAAGGCGGCGAAAGAGGCGCGTCCCGCGACGTTGGTGGAAAAACCAGGCTCAATCTTCAACTCCTCATCAGTGTGGTTGATGATGTTGATGCGTCTCGGCAAAGCCTGCGACGCATCGCGTATCACAGTGTAAGACAAGTCCTCCATGCCGAAATTTTTCTTGTAATAAGAAAAAACTTTCGACTGCCCGTATATTATAGGAATGAAAGATTCAAAAATGCGGGAATCAGATAAAACCTTGAGAATCACTTCATAACCAATCCCGTTAATATCACCTTGTGTTATGCCGATTTTCGGTGGATTTGATGTCTTGTACTGAGGTGTCATAGGAGGAGAAATTTGAGACTTCAAAGATACAAAATCTTTTTTTTAAATGCAAATTAATTTTTTAAAAAATTAATTTTAGTAATTATCATGAATTTTTAATAACTTTGCGAAATGCAAAACGAAGGTTATACGATAAAACAAATCGCCTCTGTTGTTGAAGGTAAAATGATTGGTAATCAGTCATTTGAATATATTATAAAAAATGTTTTGTTCGATAGCAGATTGCTCGTTGAGGCGGAGAACACTCTGTTTTTTGCGCTTTCGAGTGGTAGAAACGACGGTCATAAATACGTAAGGGATTTATATGAAAAAGGGGTCAAGGCGTTTGTAATCGATAAAAAAAATGCTTGTGATGATGCTTTTTTGAAAAATTTCGCAGGAAATTTTGTGTTCATCGTCGTTGATGATACACTTGAGGCTTTGCAGAAGCTGGCGGCTTTTCATCGTGCGCAATTCAAAATTCCTGTCGTCGGAATCACAGGTAGCAACGGCAAGACAGTGGTGAAAGAGTGGCTGTACCAGATACTCTCACCTTCAATGTCGGTGGTGCGAAGCCCCAAGAGTTACAACTCGCAGATTGGCGTGCCACTCTCGGTGTGGCAAATTAAACATACTCACGACGTGGCTATCATCGAAGCCGGAATATCACGTCCGGATGAAATGCAGAAACTGCACGAAATCATCAAACCGACGATTGGTGTCTTTACTAATATCGGCGCGGCACACGGCAAAAATTTCTCATCGTATAAACAAAAAATTGAAGAAAAACTGAAACTTTTTGGCGACTGTCCTGTCGTTTATTGCTTGGATGTTTTTGAAATTGCAAAAGCTATTGAAAATCACGGAATTAAAACGTTCTCGTGGGGGACTAAAAGTGAAAACGCAGATCTATTTGTCAAATCAATAAACAAAAACGATGTCCGGACAGAAATCAACGCGGTGCATCGTGGTAAACCGAAAACAATAACCATTCCGTTCATCGATGACGCGTCGGTTGAGAATGCGATAACTTGCTGGTGTGTGGCTTTGTTGCTGAATATTCCTGATGCTGAGGTTGCGGAGCGTATGCTTCGTCTTGAAAGCGTGGAGATGCGGATGGAACTCAAAGCAGGTGTGCGTAACTGTTTGATAATCAACGATTCGTATAACAACGACAGAAACGCACTCGCTATCGCTCTCGACTTCATGAATGCACAACATCATGATAATAAGGTGCTGATTTTGTCAGATATTCTTCAAAGTGAGCAGAGAGAGGAAGATTTGTACGCTGATATTGCCAAACTTATTGAAAATAAAGGTGTTGATACGTTTATCGGCATCGGTCCGGCTCTCTGTTCGTCATTTCAAGCGAAACGAAGTGAAGTAGAAGGAGTCTCTTTCCCAAAAATTTCTTTGAATAAAAGAATAGAATCGCATTTCTACAAAACCACCTTCGAATTTTTGGCCAATCATCCGATGAAATCATTTGATAATCAGATAGTTCTGCTTAAAGGTGCGAGGAGTTTTGAGTTTGAGCGCATCATGAAGGTGCTGCAACAGAAGTCGCATGAGACGATTTTTGAGATAAACCTCGACAACCTTGTGAAAAACCTGAATTATTATCGCGGCAAACTGAAAAAAGACACCAAGATGATGGTGATGGTGAAGGCTTTTGCATACGGAAGCGGCAACTACGAGATTTCTAACGTTCTCGCTTTTCATCATGTTGATTATCTTACAGTTGCGTACGCCGACGAGGGTGTGGAACTGCGTAACAAAGGCATCACGTTGCCCATCATGGTGATGACGCCAGAGACCAACACTTTCGACACTATCATCAAAAATAATTTAGAGCCTGACATTTACAGTTTTCGTTGTCTTTCACAGTTGGAAGAGGCTGTAAATCAATTAGATACGTCATTAAATATGCCTGTTGGCATTCATATAAAATTAGATACCGGCATGCACCGTCTCGGTTTCCTTCCTGACGACATTGACGAACTCATTAAGAGAGTGAAGAACAATCCTAAACTCAAGATAAGGAGTGTGTTTTCGCATCTTGCGACGAGCGACGTGCCTTATGAAGGAGATTTTGTGGAACATCAGGTTGAGATGTTTGAAATGATGAGTAGTAAGTTTGTGGAGGCGTTTCCTCACAAAATAATGCGTCACATTCTGAACACTGCCGGCATAACGCGATTCACTGATTATCAATATGATATGGTACGTCTCGGGATAGGCATTTACGGTGTTGCGCCTTGTGAGGAGGATCGTGGCAAGCTGCACAACGTCGTCTCTTTGAAATCGACGATAAAGCAGATTAAGGAATATGATGCAGGTGAGACGGTGGGCTACGGACGGCGCGGCCTCATCACGCGTCCGTCTCGCATCGGAGTGATACCTATCGGTTACGCCGACGGACTGCGCCGACAACTTGGCAACGGCGTCGGCTGTTTCTACGTCAACGGCAAAGCCGCGCCTATAATCGGCAACGTCTGCATGGACCTATGTATGATTGATGTCACCGGCATCGACTGTCAGGAAGACGACACTGCCGTGCTGTTCGATGAGCGTCATCCCGTAGAGGACATCGCCACGGCATGCGATACTATCCCGTATGAGATAATGACGGGCATCTCACAGCGAGTGAAACGAATCTATGTGAAAGAGTAGTCGTTAGTTACAGTTTCTTCAGTAGGATAAGATATACAGGGAAGTGGTCGCTGTAGCCTCCGAGCCACACGCCGCCGGCAAAAGTACGCCACGGATAACCATTATAACGTCCCTCGTGTTGCTTGAGAAATTCCTTTGAGTGCACCACGGGTTTGAACATCTGGTAGGTGGCAAACGGGTCGTTCTCGTCTTTTAACAACGCTGGCGTGATGACGCATTGGTCGAGGACTCCTTTCACGTCGCGGTAATAATTGGTGCCTTCGCCGTTTTTGTGCATTTTCCACATCGGGTTGAAGAAATCGCCTTCCTGCATGTCTTCAATCTTGCCTTTGGCTCGCAGTCCTTCAAGGATGCTTGTATTTGTCGGGTAGTCGTTGTAGTCGCCCATCATAACTATCTTCGCGTTAGGATTCTCGCTGAGGATAGAATCGGCGATGTGACGGCACAGGTTGGCCGCCGCCATGCGTCCGGGCAATGAGCGTTTCTCACCGCCGTAACGTGACGGCCAGTGCATCACGATGAAACTCATCTCCTCGTCGTCAAACATGCCTGTCACCACGAGCTGGTCGCGCGAGATGAAACGTGGCTGGTCAGGCACTACCAAACGATACGATTTTGAGTTAGTTACGGTAAAATATTTCGGGTTATAGATGAGAGCCACATCTACACCACGGCGGTCGGGCGAATCATAATGCACAATCTGATAGTTGCGGTCGGCAATGGCAGGCTGCGCCACGAGGTCCTCAAGGACGTGGCGGTTCTCCATCTCGCACAAACCGAGCACCATAATGCCGTCGGGTGAGTAAAACTTGTCGTTCTTGTCAGTCCCGATAGTGGAAATAGCATACGACATATTGCGGAGCTTCGTCATGTATTTCTCCGTGTTCCACGCATTCTTCCCCTGAGGCAGAAACTCTTCGTCGTTTTTATGAGGGTCATTAATCGTATCAAAAAGATTCTCAAGGTTATAGAAGCCTATAAGACCCATCTTATATTGCTGTTGCGCGCTTATCGAGGCTACGAAAAACAGCATGATAATGAAAGAAATGTTAATTTTTTTTAACATAATTGCAAAATTTTATTCCAATTCACGATACAAAAATAGTGAAAAAATGTCAAGGATTATACAAAACAATAAATTTTTCGATTTTTTATTTTTTGTAGGGATAATTTTTGTAAATTTGTGCGGTTAAATTTTACTCAATGAAAAAGTGTTTATCATTAATTGCAGCTGTCGCATTCAGTTTCAACATGTTTGCACAGAGCTTGCATGAGCAGAAAACCGACACCGTCAGTGAGAACACGACTCTTCCCACCATCATAATGATTGATTCTGAATATGATGAGACGAACAGTTCTACTGACATCTCGAGTTTTTTGCAGTCGTCGCGTGACGTTTTCAGCAACATCGCTGCCTATAACCTCAGCTCGCGTCGTTTCCGCATCCGCGCGTACGATTCTAAATACACCGATGTGGTGATTAACGGCGTTCTGATGAACGACCCTGAGGGCGGACGTCCGTATTATTCTAACTGGGGTGGTCTCAACGAGGCTATGCGCAACTCTACCATCACGGTGAACAACGGCTTGACATACGAGAGTTTTGGCGGTCCTGCCGGCGTCACTGCCATCAATACGAGGGCTGGCAACTTCCGCAAGCAGGTGTCGCTGAGCTATGCCACCTCAAACCGTTCCTACAACAACCGCATCATGGCTACGGTGAGCACCGGCATGATGAACAACGGATGGGCGTTCACGGCATCGGCATCACGACGCTGGACACTCATGGACAACATGGTGAGCTGGCCTGAAGGCACATGGTACGACGGCTATAGCTATTTCCTTTCGGCAGAGAAACGACTCAACAAAAAACACTCGTTGGGATTCCTCGTGTTCGGCTCACCGTCGAGCCGCGCAGGCTCTTCACCAGCCGTGCAAGAGGTGTTCGACCTCCTTGATAACAACTATTACAACCCTAACTGGGGATGGCAGACAGGCTCCGATGGCAAGAGATTCATGCGTAACGCACGCGTGAGCAGCTATCATCAGCCGATGTTCCAACTGCAACATTATTGGACTCCAAACGAGAAATGGCAGATAAACACTACCGCTTATTATTGGTTCGGCAAGAGCGGCTCCACCTCACTCGAATGGGGCGAAGCTGCCGACCCGCGTCCCGACTACTATCGTAACCTCCCGAGTTATTATCTCTACCAGCTGCAAAACGGTCAGGATGGATATACGTGGGAGGGCTATGAGGCATATACACAACAATGGATTGAAAATGACAACATGCACCAGCTTGACTGGGACGCTCTCTACGCCGCCAACTCACGTACGCTGAAGACGGTGAACAACGCCAACAACACCGCCGGCAACACCATACAAGGCCGTTTCTCGAAATATATCATAGAAGAACGCCGTCAAGATAAGAACCAAGGCGGACTTGTAAGCACCTTTAAACATGATATCAACGATAACCTGCACCTCTTTGGAGGCATCAAGATGGATATCTCAAAAACGCATTATTATAAAAAAGTCGCTGACCTCCTCGGCGGTGATTATTACCTTGACATTGATAAATATGCCGACGGCGAGGCGTTCGACATCACCGACGCGCAGCAGACTAACCTCCGTAATAAAAATCACGTGGCAAGAGTAGGCGACGTGATTGGTTATGACTATGTTGCAAATCGCAACAACGTAATCCTCTGGGGCGAGATGAGCTATGTTAAAGGTCATTGGTCAACATTTGTAGGCGCAGAAGGTGCCTACACACAGATGTACAGGACCGGTAACTTTGAGAACGGACGTTTCCAAGGCAGTGAGTCGTATGGTGATTCAGAAAAACTCAACTTCTTTAACGCGAGTGCTAAAGCAGGAGCAAGTTACGCTATAAATGGACGTAACTACTTGATTGCCAATGTGATGCTGAAAAATCAAGCTCCTGAGTTCAGAAGTGCTTTCGTGGCTCCGCGTGTACGTAACACCGTGGTGAAAGATCTTGATAGCGAGAAGATTTATTCGTTCGACCTCGGCTATGAATATCGTTCACCTTCTATCAAGGCACGTCTGAGTGCGTATCGTACGCAGTTCTACGACCTCACGTGGAACCGCTCGTTCTATTACGAGGCTACCGGAAAATACGTCAATTATATCATGAACGACATTGATGAATATGCACAAGGCATCGAACTTGGAGCAGATATAAATCTTACCCCGACGATAAGTATGCAAATGGCAGGAACAGTAGGTGAACAACGTTATTCCAACCGTCCGAAGGTGAATGTTTATGAGGATAACAACGCCGAGCCTATCTTCGAGGAAGAAACGGTTTATCTGCAAAACTATTTCGTCGGTGAAATGCCGCAAACCGTTGGTTCTGTGGGACTTAAATACAATTCGCCTAAATATTGGTGGGTTAGTGTCAATGCCAACTATTTCGCGAATTATTATCTGGCTGTGAATCCTACAAACCACACCGCCGACGCATATAGCGGCCTTTATATAGAAGATTATCGCACCGAAAAGCTTCTCAACCAGAAGAAACTCGACGACGCTTTCACCCTTGATTTCTATGCTGGAAAATCGTGGTCGGTAAAAGGTTATACAATACTTCTCAGCGTCAGCGTGAACAATTTGCTCAACAACAAAAACATAATCCTTTATGGCTATGAGCAGCTGCGCTCCGACTACGCGGAACCTGACCGCTTCCCTGAAAAATATTCTTATCTTTACGGAATAAATTATTTTGTGAGCTTAACTGTAAGACACTAATATGAAAGGAAATATCATGAAGACAAGACTTGCTATATTTTTAATAGGTGTATCGATGGCATTCATTTCTTGTAAGAAAGACTTGGACCAGCCCGCTATAAATGTGTTCCCGACAGGAAATGAGTGGTTTGTGGGACGCATCCTCGACTCGCTCAACAAACTCAACTCTTACCAGTTTGATGAATATTTCGACAGCAATGCGAAAAATGCCGTTGTGAAAGGCTACGTCATTGCAGACGAGATTGGTGGCAATATTTACCGCACCGTTTATCTCAGGGGTGAGGATGGGAAATGCGTGGCTCTCTACAGAAAAGGCTCAAACGATGGCGGCAGCGAGGAATTTAACGTCCGCATCGGCGATTATATCGGATATTCGCTTTACGGCTCGGTAATTTCGACATACAACGGACTTCCGCAGATTCAAGTGCAGGAATATGATCCTAACAAATTGATTGTCATATATAAAAGAGGCTGTTACGACAAGGTGCGCCCCGTAAGCACAACCATAGAGAATATCAATGCGGGCGAGCATCTATGCGACTTGGTGAAGCTGAGCGACGTGCAGTTTGAGAGCTATCAGGGACTAACTTACGCGGTTAACGGAACCAACACAAACCGAAATCTCGTCTCATGCGCTGGAGAAGCTATCATTGTGAGGACAAGCGGCTACGCCTCGTTTGCCGAAGAGTATCTTCCTGAGGGAAGAGGCACACTGACAAGCATAGTGTCGCTCTACAACACTACTTGGCAGCTCTTGCTCCGCAACACTTCCGATGTCAATATGAATAAAAAGAGATGCGGTGAAGGCGGTGATTTGATGGAACTGCCCTATACTCAGTATTTTACCTCGTCGTTCGGGACTTACACCACCTATAGCGTGGCAGGCGACCAGACTTGGCTTATCGACTTTGAGACTGCAAAGATGTCAGGCAAGGAAGGCTCCGAGTTCTATGAAAATGAAGACTGGCTCATCTCTTCACCAGTTGAAATCACCGGTGTAGAGCACGCCAAGGCAATTGTCAACTACGTCGCACAATACAATGGTCCGGCTGATGACGTGACAATCCAGGTTTCATCGGACTATGTTTACGGCGAAAATCCTGCCGACTATAACTGGACTAAGCTTGAAGCGGAATTTCCGAACACCGGCGGATGGAGCGACTTCCAGGATATCACGATAAGTCTTGATGAATACATCGGAACCACCGTGACAATAGCCATCAAGTTCATCTCGTCGGCGACACAGTCGCGTACCATCGAAATCAAGAGCATCAGCATTGAGGACGGCGAGCCTGCGCCAACGCCACAGGTGATTTTCCAAGAGACATTCGGCCAAAGCCAGGGCGACTTCATAATAAACGATGTGTTCCTCTCGCCGGAACTCAGTTATGTTTGGAAATTCAGCTCAAGTTACGGCATGGTGGCAAGCGCCTTCACAAACAACACAAGCTATGCGTCGGAGAGCTGGCTCATCTCGCCGTCAATAGACATGAGTGACTACACCAACGCCGTCATGACATTCGACCACGCCGCCAACAAACTTAGCAACGGCAGTCCGACTGACTATTATTTCGTCATGGTGTCAACAGATTATGAAGAGGGCATGGAAGATGACGCGACATGGACGCAACTCGAGGTGCCGAATTATCCGGCCGGAAACAGCTGGACATTCGTAAGCTCAGGTTCTATTGACATGACTGCTTATTTAGGACATGACAACGTGCATATCGCATTCAAATACACCAGCGAAAACGGCAATTCGGGCTCATGGGAAATCAAGAATGTGTTAATTAGTGAATAATTTATTGATAATCAAAATATTAAAGAAATGTTAAAGTCAATAAAAAAATATGGAATATTGCTTCTTTTAGCAATGGTGGTCTTTTCATCGTGCGTCGATAAAAATGCAAGAAAGAACAATTACCCGGTACCCGGCACTGACTTCACGCTTCCTGTGGGACAGGTCTTCACTATCGACTCATTATTGAAGATGAGACAGGCTGTTGGCACGTATAAATTCACCGCTGACGCCTCTGTTTATGGTGTTGTCACTGCCGACGAGACCTCGGGTAACCTCTATAAAGCATCGTTCATACAAGACGGCGACAAAGCTATCGAGCTTTACATGAAGAGTACCAGCGGCCTCCGCATCGGCGACTCCGTCAGGGTGTATCTCAAAGATGCTACCTTGTCGGAATACAGCGGCACGCCACAGATACAAGACCTCAACCCGAATAACATCATAGTAATCGCGAACAATATCAATATCATCCCTGATACAATCAATACCCTTGATGTTGATTTAAGTTATAGATGCCGTCTTGTGACCTTTGAACACGTGGAGTTTGCTGCAAGTGTGAGAAACAGTACGTTTGCACCAGACGATGCATACGGACAGTTCGCCTTGGTGCAATACGATGAAAATTGTAATCTTCAGGATTCAAGCATCATAGTGAGAACAAGTAACTATGCAAGTTTCGCAAATACGAAACTGCCACAAGGTAGCGGAACAATCACCGGCATCATCACTTATTACAGTGGCAGCAGCAGCGTGTTTCAGCTGACGATACGCTCGATGTCGGAGGTGAACATGAACAACGACCCATGTGAAGAAAGTGTTATCATCGATGACCCCGAGGGTACAGGAACGCAAGACGACCCTTATAACATGGCGGCTGCGATACTCAACCAATACTCGTCCGACACATTGTGGATTCGCGGTTATATAGTGGGTGCGACAAATATCGCGGCAAACGAAGTGATAACAAACGACGACCAGATTTCTTGGACGGCTCCTTTTGATGCGGCAGGCTGCATCAACAACGTGATACTCGCCGACCATGCTGATGAACGCGACATCAACAAATGCGTGGTGGTGTCGCTGCCAAATAATGCACCTTCGGGAATACGTGGCATCAACTTACAAGAACATCCTGAAAACTTGGGTAAAGTGCTGACAGTGCGTGGTATCCTGAAAACTAATTATGGCAAGGCAGGCATGAAAAATGCAAATGAATATATATTGAATTGATTGATTTTTAAAGTGTTATGGCTGAAAATTTAGTAATAATACCGACATATAATGAAAAGGAGAACATCGAAAAGATAATTCGTTACGTCTTCAATCTCCCGATGATTTTTCATATTCTGGTCATAGAAGACAACAGTCCGGATGGCACTGCCGACATTGTGAAACGTCTGATACAGGAGTTCCCCGACAGGCTTTTTATTGAGGAGAGGAAAGGCAAATTAGGGCTTGGGACGGCTTATATCCATGGGTTCAAATGGGCTTTGGAGCGTGATTATCAGTATATCTTCGAGATGGATGCTGATTTTTCGCATAACCCTGACGACCTCGTCCGTCTGCACGACGCCTGCGCTAACGGAGCCGATCTCGCCGTAGGCTCTCGTTACAAATGTGGCGTCAATGTGGTGAACTGGCCTATGAGCCGCGTCCTTATGTCGTATTACGCCTCGGCATACGTCCGCTTCGTGACCAGGATGAAGGTGAGAGACACCACGGCAGGCTTCGTCTGCTATACACGTAACGTGCTGGAAACCATTGATTTAGATAAGATTAAATTCGTCGGCTATGCTTTCCAGATTGAGATGAAATATACCGCGTGGAAACTCGGCTTCAATATCGAAGAAGTGTCGATTATCTTTACCGACCGCCGTGAAGGCACGTCGAAGATGTCGGGCGGCATCTTCAAGGAAGCGATTTTCGGAGTCCTTAACCTGAGATGTCGCGGCATGTTGGGAAAAATTAAGCCAAAAAAGAAATAATGAGTTATATAATTAAAAATGCAACACTTGTCAACGAGGGAAAGACAGTGCTGGCAAGTGTCGTCATTTCAGATGAGAAAATTGAGAAAATCATCTATGACGGTGGGATGCCGCGCGGCGTGACAGAGACGGAAACGCGCTGGCGTGGCTATGACGTCGTTGATGCAAAGGGACTTTACCTTATCCCGGGGATAATCGACGAACATGTACATTTTCGTGAGCCTGGGATGACACAGAAAGCCGATATCAGTTCCGAAAGCCGCGCGGCAGTGGCAGGCGGCGTGACGTCGTTTATGGAGATGCCTAACACTATGCCTCAGACAACAACACAAGAACAACTTCAACAGAAATTCGACATAGCAGCAGAGAAATCATTTGCTAACTATTCGTTTTATCTCGGTGCTACCAACGATAATATTGATGAAATCGTTAAAACCGACCCGAAAAAAGTATGTGGCATCAAGCTGTTCATGGGTTCCAGTACCGGTAATATGCTGGTTAATGACGAGTCCGCTCTCGTACGCTTGTTCAACGAGGCACCGTGTCTCATAGCGGCACATTGCGAGGACGAGGCGATAATTCATGCTAACACCGTGTGTTGCAAGGACTTAAAGTCGAAAGGAGAAGTGATAACCGACGCAAGTATTCATCCGTTTATCAGGACAACAGAGGCGTGCTACAAATCTACATCTAAAGCAGTTGATATGGCTGCGAAGTTTGGGGCAAAATTGCATGTGCTGCATATCTCCACAAAGTCGGAACTCACCTTGTTTAGAAATGATATTCCATTGAAAGACAAGAAGATAACAGCTGAAACCTGTCCACATTATCTGACATTTTGTGATAAAGACTACAAGACGAAAAGTTATGCGATAAAATGTAATCCTGCTATCAAAATGGCTTCTGACAGAGACATGTTGCGCCATGCAGTAGTGGACGGACATATCGACACCATCGGCACCGACCATGCGCCACATCTGTGGAAGGAAAAGTTTACCGACGACTATTTCACATCCAAATCAGGATTTCCGTCAATTCAAAACAGCCTCGACGTGATGCTTAATCTATATCACGATGGTTTGATTTCTCTGCCGCAGATAGTAAAGCTGATGTGCCATAATCCGGCAGAATTGTATCAAATCAGGGACAGAGGCTTCATCCGTGAAGGCTATTATGCCGACCTCGCTCTCGTCGATTTAAATGCTAACAAATTGATTTCCAATGAGAAAACACTTTATAAATGTGGTTGGACACCTTACGACGGCATGTGGGTAAAATCTAACGTCACTCATACTTTTGTAAATGGAAAACTCGTTTATAATAATGGGGTTTTTGAAAATGGAATAAATGGCAAACGATTGGAATTTGAACGTTAACATCATGAGAAAAATATTTGAAGTCATACTGATGGCGTTGCTTCTTGCCTCTTGTCAAGGCAAAGTGAAACATGTGCAAAAAGTGATACATTATTATGTTGAAACAGATTTGCCTTGGGTTGTTTATTATTACGACGTTGTCGGCAATGACTCTACGTGGGTGGAGGAGAGGTGGTATCATGAAAACGGTAATCTCAGTCTCGAAGGTAAAATCGTTGATAATCAACGCGAAGGAGAGTTTAGAGGCTATTATCCTTCCGGAGAATTGATGAGCGTGGGCAGTTTTGTGAAAGGAAAAAGAGAGGGTAAAGGCACTATTTATTACGAAAATGGTCAGGTCAACGTCAGAAATGAGTATCACGACGGGCATCCTTCAGGCGTTTGGCAATATTACGACGAAGAAGGAAAGCTGATTCATGTCAGAGATTTTTAAATTGTTGATAATCAATTATTTAATTGTAAAATATGCTGTCTGTTTTTTCAGATGAGAGTTACATGCGTCAGGCTTTGAACGAGGCAAAGGTTGCCGCCGATGCCGAAGAGGTGCCTGTGGGTGCCGTCGTTGTTGTGAACGATAAGGTCATTGCAAGGGCACATAATCAGGTAGAGTTACTCACTGATGTGACGGCTCATGCTGAAATTTTAGCCATCACTGCCGCATGTAATGCCTTGGGAACCAAATATTTAGATGATTGTACGCTTTATGTCACCTTGGAACCGTGCGTGATGTGCGCCGGTGCCTTGGAGCATTGTCACATCAAAAAAGTGGTGTGGGCGTGCGACGACCCGAAAAACGGATTTAGCCGCTTTGGCAACCTGTTACATCCGAAGACAGAGATAACGACAGGCATCCTTAAAGAAGAATGCCTGCAAGTGTTGACGGATTTTTTTAAAGATAAGCGATAGTTTTATTTCACCATGTCTCTGAAAAATCTCATGAGCAGTCGCACGTGGATGCCTGTTCCTCCTGCCGGTTTATAGTATCCAGGTTTCTCAAGAAACGCCGTTCCCGCTATGTCGAAATGTATCCACGGGTAGTCGGTGAAGTGTTCGAGGAACTTGCCTGCTGTGATGGCACCGCCGTATTTGCCGCCCACGTTTTTAATGTCGGCGATGTCTGATTTTATCAGTTCGCCGTATTCTTCCCACATCGGGAACTGCACGAGGCGTTCATAGACGCGTTCGCCGACGTCTTTGAGCTGTTGTAATACGTCGTCGGCTTTGTTTTCCATCACTACCGTTGCCACAGGACCTATAGCGTGTAATGCCGTGCCGGTGAGTGTGGCGAAGTCGAACACCATCATCGGCTCGTATTTTTTTGCGTAGGCGAGGGCGTCGGCGAGGATGAGACGTCCTTCGGCATCGGTGTTCAGCACCTCCACCGTGGTGCCGTCGTACATAGTGATGACGTCACCCGTGACGTGTGCGTTGCCGTCAAGACGGTTGTCGGTCGCGGGCACAAGCGCGATGACGTGTACAGGCAGCTTCGCCTTGGCAACGGCATAAATGGTGGCTGACACTGTGGCAGCACCCGACATGTCGTCTTTCATGTTGTCCATTGCCGCCGACGGCTTCAGGTTGTAGCCTCCTGTATCGAAGACGATGCCTTTGCCCACAAGCACGATAGGCTTCTCATTGACAGGCTTCTCAGGCTTCCATTCAAGGATGGTGAAAGTAGGCTCGTCGATACTGCCTTTGTTCACCGCGAGCAGACCGCCCATCTTCAGCGACTCTATCTTTTTCTTGTTGAAAACCTCAGCATTTCCACCAACTTCACGCACTCTCGCACTGATGAACTCTGCAAGAGCCTCCGCGTTGAGATGGTTTACCGGCTCGTTGACGAGATCGCGCGCCATCAAAGTGGCTTCTACGGTGATATTGAGCTTCTCAACACAGTCGTTGCATGCCGTCCCTTCAAGAAAATAAATGGTTTTCAACGTGTTAGCCTTTGCATCGGTCTTGTACTTCTTGAACTCGTAGTTGGCAAGCATCATGCCCTCCGCTGTACCCATCTTCACACATCTCTTGTCACCGAAATTTTGAATCAAGACATCCTCGTAATGATTGGCATTCAATAACTTACATATCGCGGCACCTTTCCTGCGACACGTCTCCATAAACTTGGTCTCAGTCTCGTTGCCATCGATGAAGAAAATGTAGTAACTCTCTGTGTATCTGTCGATTACAATGGTTTTCTCTTTGTCTTCGTCGTAATTTTTTTTCACATGTTCTGTTTCTTCCGCTCGAAGCATGAGTTGTTCAACCTGCTCAATTGACTCAAGAATGAAGACCTTGGCCTTTACTTTGTCGTCTTTTCTGAATTTTAATGTTGTAGTCATATTTTTTAAATTTTTATTTTTCAAGTTTGTCTAAAATATCCATGATTTTCTCCGTCGCCCCGATTTTCTTCATCACATAATCGTGGCATATCTGAGAAGCTTGTTTGTAAAAAACATCGTCATTGATAAACTTATCGAACACATTTTCAAGCTCTTGCCGGTCGTTGATGACGAAGGCTCCTTGCAGTGCCACGAGGTCAACAGCCTCTTCAAATTCGTGATATTTCGGACCGAAAACCACCGGCACGTCAAACACTATAGCTTCCTGAATATTGTGTATCCCATCGTAGAAACCAGCACCGATATATGCAAAACGAGCGTATCTGTAAATTTTTGATAATAATCCTATCTTGTTGATTATCAATGTTTTAGATTTAATATCTGTATTTAAGTCTGTATATAATTGATAATCTTCAAGGTGTGATATTATCTGTTTCACGTGCAAATCTGAGATATCGTGAGGCACCATTATAAAACAGTAGTTGTCGGGCATGTTTTCTATGAAATGATAGAGTATCTTTTCGTCGGAAGGCCAGCTGCTACCGGCGATGATACATTTTCTGTCGCCGATGAATTGCTCAATTTCCGGATAACGTTGTGCCTGCTGTGCGATGGAGTAAACGCGGTCGAAGCGTGTGTCGCCTGTCACCGTGACGTCGTTGATGTTCATTTTGTGAAGCAAATACGCTGTTTCTTCATTCTGAGTGAAGAAATGTCTGACTTTGTGGAAATGATTTCTGAACCATCTTCCCCAAGGCTTGAAGAAATACTGGTCTGGACGCAGCAATGTTGAGATGTAGAACAGCGGTATGTTATTGTCGTTCAATACTTTAATATAGTTAAACCAAAATTCATATTTTACAAAAATGGCAAATTTAAAGTTAAAGTTTTTGACGATTTTTTTAGCATTCACCAATGTATCTTGCGGCATGTATGCCACCATGTCGGCAAGCGGAAAGTCCTTTTTTATCTCATATCCGGAAGGTGAAAAAAATGTGATGAGCAGTTTGTACTGTGGATATTTTTGTTTCAGTGCTTCGATGACAGGCAGACCTTGTTCAAACTCGCCGAGCGATGACACATGAATCCATATCCATTCATCATCATGATTGTCAGATTTGAGCTTAACCCATTGATTTTTACGGCCTTCATACCACAATTTGGCTTTTTGGTTGCCAAAAATACTTGCTAAAAAAATAGCTGTGCCGTAGCAACGTATTATGAAAGAATAAATAAATCTCATATACACAAACATTTAAACGAACAAACACAAAAATGCGTAAACGCGATTAATAATAGTAATAATCAGCCGGTTTACGCTTATATGTCGGGATATAAATTGCAGCTCTGATGCCCACATATTGGTCAATGTAAGAGTTGTTATCTTTTTGCATCATCTTGAAATCCCATTTACGCAGCGATTTTGTGTAAGCTTGAGTAAATTCTAATGATAGAGACATGTTAAACACTCGGCTGTTGCTCAGGAAGAGGTAGCCTATTTCGCCCGACCATGCGAATCCGCCACGCATACGGTCGTAGCCGTAAAGGTAATCGCCTGCAAGTGCCGGTGGTGGCGAGGCATACGAGCCGAACTCACATCGCACCCTGTTGAAAAGGTAGCCCAAACCGCCTTGTATGAAGAATCCGCAGTTGGGATTGGGCGACAGGATGGGGAAAATCTTACCTACCCTGGCTTGAAAATGTGCACCTCTCTCAAAGAGAGCGTAACTTCCGTAAATGCCGTCGCCGGTGATAATCTCGCCATTGTTGTCAAGGATGTCGCCGAAAAGCTCTTCCCTTGTGATATTCACTGTGTTACCCGATATGAAATTGCCGTTGATACTGAACATCCAGTTGCTCTTTGTCTTGAAAATAATACTGCCGCCGATGGAATGGTTGTTGTCAAAAAAAACCTTAGTATCCCTCCCCGGAAACTGATAAGCATACGTAGCCTGGAACATTAAAGTTTGAATTTTCTCCTTTTTGATGTCTTTCTGTGCCGTAACAGCAAGTGGTATAATTAGTAACAGTGTGATTATCAAACTCTTACATTTCATATCGAAATAATTTTATTATCTACAAAGATAGTAAACGTTTCTTTATATCCGTTTATTTTAAAAAAAAATGTTTAATCATAATGAAATAATTAGTACCTTTGCATCTCATAAACATAAAAATTTTGGTGGTATGGAAAAGAATTTTAGAGTTTCAGCCTTGATAATGAATATGTTAGTGGCTGTCGTGATGTTCAGTATAGTTTTTTCTTCATGCAAAAAAGAGCATGAGGATGACACACCTGTGACTCCTGGTGTTAATATTGTGTCTCCGACGCCTGACAATGGTGGCATATTGCCAGAGAGCGTTCTTCCGGCGGCATTGGCCGACAGCATTGCTCCTTGGATGGGTGTTTATTCCGGAGAGACTCCGCCTGCGGTGAGCGGACAGTTCGTGTCAAGCCCTCACGCTTTGCTGCATTCTACTGTGGAAACTGATACTGTGTCGGTGTTTAACGACCGTTACATAGCGTTTGAGCTGAACGGTAAATATGTCAATTTCTACGGAAAACAATGGGACAACGCAGACCAGCAATATTATGAAGAAGCTTATAGGAATTTGTGGCTTGTGGGCGAGGGTGAAAATTTCACATGTTATTATATCATAGAGGGTTATCCGAATGGTTTCTATGCCAAACAATCTACAATATTCAGTGGAAGCTGGGTTGAAGGTGCAGGTGGACTTGGCAATTTCAAGGTGGCTGTGATCTTGTTGGAGACGAGTGGCAACCCTAATCTTGAACCGAAAAACTCTTTCCGCGTACTCGGCGATTTGGATGGATTAGCAGAAGATACTGCATGGATAGAAGGTAAACGTACACTCGGTGACGGAATAATAGTGTCGGGTGAAGACGCTTTCCGCATGTTTAGAAAATAAGGAGATGTCGGACGAAAAAATAATTTCGCAAGCAGTTTTATCAAATGGAATTAAGGTGATTCACCGGTATCGTGCCGGTGAATTGTCACATTTGGCCCTGATGGTCAATGCTGGTATGCGCGACGAGAAAGAAGACGAGAACGGGCTGGCACATTTTATCGAACATCTTGTGTTTAAAGGCACAAAACGACGCAAGGCTTATCATATTTTGAGCTGCCTTGAGAACGTGGGCGGCGACCTTAATGCGTTCACAACCAAAGAGGAGACTTGCATACACGCATCTTTTCTGAAGGAACATATCAACAAGGCAATAGACCTTTTTGCCGACGTGATGTTCAACAGCACCTTTCCGGAAAACGAGATGGAAAAAGAGAAAGAGGTAATACTCGATGAGATAAACTCCTATCGCGACACGCCCGCAGATGAGATTTACGACGAGTTTGAAAATCTTCTCTACCGAGGTCATCAACTTGGACGTAATATATTGGGAACAACCGAGTTGGTTAATAAATACACCAGAAACGACATCGTTAAGTTTCAGAAACAGCATTATGCTCCCGAAAGGATGATTCTGGCTTGCATAGGAAATATTTCTTTCAATGAATTTATAAAACTTGCAAATAGGTATTTCTCTGATTATCAAGGAGATGCTGCTCCTTTTGAGCGTGTCGCCTTCATACCTAACGTTCCTGCTTCTCGTGAGGAGCAACGCTCTAACCATCTTACTCACGTCATTATTGGCGGTCTCGCCTACCACTACAACGATGAGCGTAAGCTGAAAATGATTCTGCTTAACAACATCCTCGGCGGGCCGGGCATGAATACACGCCTGAACCTGAACATACGAGAGAAATATGGCTTTGCATATACCATTGAGTCTCAATATAATGCGTATTCCGATACGGGCAACTACACCATCTATCTCGGCGTTGACCCGCACTCGCAGGAACGCTCGATAGAACTCGTTTACAAGGAACTTGACAAGCTGATGACACAACGACTTGGCACTTTGCAGCTGTCGAATGCGAAAAAGCAGCTCATAGGGCAGGTGGCTCTCGGCAACGAGTCGGGAATGAACGACCTTCTCAGCATGGTGAGGGCGGGATTTTTTGAGGAACATATCGAGACACTGCCCGAAACCATAGCAAAACTCGAAAAGATAACATCTTCCGACCTGCTTGAGGTGGCAAATGAAATCTACGACAGAGATAAAGTCAGTATGTTGATTTACAAAAGTTTATAAAAAAGGGCATTAAAACTCTTTCTTTCTCAGTTCAAAGTTAGAGCCGAGGTAATGGCTGCGTACCACGGGGTCGCTCGCGAGTTCTTCAGGCGTACCCGCCTTAAGTAATTGACCTTCAAACACTAAATAAGCGCGGTCGGTAATCGATAGCGTCTCGTTGGCGTTATGGTCGGTGATGAGCACACCGATGTTTTTTGTCTTGAGTGTCGCCACCACGCGTTGTATGTCTTCCACTGCTATGGGATCGACACCGGCGAAAGGCTCGTCAAGGAGTATGAATTTCGGGTCGATGGCGAGTGCGCGTGCTATCTCGCAGCGACGGCGTTCACCGCCCGAGAGCTGTATTCCCTTGCTCTTGCGTATGTGCTGCAAACCAAACTCATCGAGGAGCGACTCCAACTTCGCATTACGCTGTTCTTTCGTCATGCCTTTCTTAAACTGCATCACCGAATAAATGTTGTCTTCGACTGACATCTGACGGAACACCGACGCTTCCTGGGCGAGATATCCGATGCCTATCTGGGCACGTTTGTACATGGGAAACTTCGTAATCTCTTCATTATCAAGAAAAACATGACCCGAAAACGGTTTGATGAGACCCACAATCATGTAAAATGTTGTCGTTTTGCCGGCACCGTTAGGTCCGAGCAGTCCCACTATCTCACCTTGATTAACCTCAATGCTAACGCCCTTCACCACAGTGCGTTGCTTGTATTTTTTTACTAAAGTATCAGTCTTTAAAAGCATTATAAAATTCCTTCCTTGATAATGTCATGAATATGAATCATTCCCACGTATTTGCCGTTTTCCATTACCGGCAGCACCGAAATCTCTTTATTTTGCATGATATCTAATGCTTTTGCTACGTGTGCCGATTTTTCTATTGTGGTGGGATTTTTTGTCATGATATCTTTCACCTGCACTTTTTCTATGTTAGGGTGACGCATGAGCATACGACGTAGGTCGCCGTCGGTTACTATGCCCACGAGGTTGTCGTTGTCGATGACGGCAGCGGCACCGAGCATCTTCTCTGAAATTTCTATGATAGCCTGTGTCATGATGTTGTCGGGTCGTACCATTGGGATGCCGTTTCTGCCGCAGATGTCGCCTACGGTGAGGTAGAGGCGTTTGCCGAGTGAGCCGCCCGGATGGAATTTAGCGAAATCCTGAGCGGTGAAGCCACGCATCTTGAGAAGTGCCACTGCCACGGCATCGCCCATGACAAGTTGTGCCGTCGTGCTGCTGGTGGGGGCGAGGTTGTTGGGACATGCCTCACGTGGCACCGTGGTGTCGAGGACATAGTCGGCCTGTGCCGCTAAATAGGAGTTTTTGTTACCAACAATGGCGACGAGTTTGTTCTTCCTAATCTTTATTAAAGGTATCAGCACTTTTATCTCCGGCGTCTCGCCACTCTTTGAGACAATGACTACCACGTCGTCGTCGCGGATGATGCCGAGATCGCCGTGAATGGCGTCGGCGGCGTGCATGAAAACGGCAGTCGTGCCAGTGGAATTGAACGTCGCAACGATTTTTTGCGCAATATTTGCACTTTTCCCAATGCCCGAAACGATGACATTTCCCTTGGAATGATAGATTAATTCAACAACTTGAGCAAAATCATCGGTGAGAAGTGACTTTAGCCCTAAAATGGAATTAGCCTCATTATCAATAACTTGCAGTGCTATATCTCGCAGATTTTCTGTCATAAAAAAATATTTTAATTTTTTTTGCTTTTTTAAAATTAAAAGCTATATATTTGTAATTAAATAACGATGCAAAGATAAATATATTTTTTAAATCAATTGACAATGGCAAAAATTGATGAAAAAAGTTTAAATGATTTACTGAAGAATGTTTTTGGATTTGACCAGTTCAAGGGCAATCAGAAAGCCATTATTAAAAGTATCTTGTCGGGAAACAACACTTTTGTCCTGATGCCTACTGGTGGTGGCAAGTCGTTGTGCTACCAGCTGCCGGCTCTGATGAGTCCGGGCACTACTATTGTTGTGTCGCCGCTCATCGCTTTGATGAAGAACCAGGTGGATATGCTTCGCAACTTCGGTACCGACACCGGCATAGCTCATGTGATGAACTCTTCGCTGTCGAAGGCGGAGCTGATGCAGGTGAGGGAAGACCTTGTGAGCCAGAAAACAAAACTGCTTTATGTGGCCCCTGAGTCGCTGACGAAAGAAGAGACGATTGAGTTTTTGCGCGGCCTCGAAATATCATTTTTCGCTATTGATGAGGCACATTGTATCTCCGAATGGGGACACGATTTCCGTCCTGAATACCGCCGTCTGCGTCCTATCATCAACGCTATCAACCCGAAGATTCCGGTCATAGCACTCACTGCGACCGCCACAGTGAAGGTGCAGCAGGATATCATGAAAAACCTTGAGATAACCGACGCAAAAGTGTTTAAGTCGTCGTTCGACCGCCCCAATCTTTATTACGAGGTGAGGCCAAAGACAAAAGACGTGGTGAAAGACATTATAAAATATATCAAGAGTAACCCCGGAAAGTCGGGTATTGTTTATACATTGAGCCGTAAGAAAGTGGAGGAACTTGCTGAGACTCTGCAAGTTAACGGCATCAAGGCGTTGCCTTACCACGCAGGCCTTGACAGCCAGACACGTCGCGATAATCAGGATAAATTCCTGATGGAAGAGGTTGATGTCATCGTGGCTACGATAGCGTTCGGCATGGGCATCGACAAGCCGGACATCCGCTTCGTGATACATCACGACATCCCGAAGAGCCTTGAAGGCTATTATCAGGAGACAGGACGCGCCGGCCGTGACGGCGGAGAAGGTAACTGCATCGCATTTTATGATTATGAAGATATTCATAAACTTGAGAAATTTAACAAAGGTAAAAACGTGGCGGAGCAGGAGATAGCACGCGAGCTGCTCAACGAGACGGTGACATACGCCGAATCGCCAGTGTGCCGCCATAAACTGCTGCTGCATTATTTCGGCGAGGAATACGACAAGGAAAACTGCGGCTCGTGCGACAACTGCCTTAACCCGAAAGTGCGTTTCGACGGTCAGGATGATATAAAACTCGTGATAGAAGCAGTACTTGCCACAAAACAGCTCTTCAAAACGAAACACATCTCCGAACTGCTTGCCGGCAAGGAGACAGGCGACATCAAGACGGCAAAACACGACACTAACGAGTTCTTCGGTGCCGGCGACGACCATGATGAGAAATATTGGACATCGATAATTCGTCAAGCTATTGTAAATAAATTACTTACAAAAGATATCGATAACTACGGTATCCTGAAAGTGCCGAAAGAAGGCAAAGATTTCATTAAGAAACCTTATACCGTGATGGTGGCTATGGACCATGATTACGACAAGGGCGATGATGATGACTTTGACGAGGAAAGAGCCTCATTCTCAAAGGATTCCGGCACCGACAAGACACTTTTCTCGATGCTGAAAGACCTTCGTAAGACGATGGCAAAGAAAATGAACCTGCCGCCTTTCGTGATTTTCCAAGACCCGTCGCTGGAAGATATGGCTATCCAATACCCTATCACTATGGATGAACTGACGCAGATTGCAGGTGTCGGCGCTGGCAAGGCACAGAAATTCGGTCAGCCGTTTATCGACCTTATAAAAGAATACGTCGAGGAAAACGATATTACACGCCCGAATGACATGGTCGTGAAGTCGGTGGTTAATAAATCGGCATTGAAAATCAGCATTATACAGAATATCGACAAAGAAATTCCATTGGAAGACATCGCTTATTCAAAAAATCTTGAGTTTGACGAGCTTCTGACGGAAATTGAGAGCATTGTGGCAAGCGGAACGCATCTCGACATAAGATATTACACCCGCGACAATATCGACCAATATCATCAGGAAGATATTATTCAATATTTCAAAGAGGCGGAATCGGACGACCTTGAGACGGCGATGAAGACCCTCGGCGAGAATGAATATGAAGAAGAAGAAGTACGCTTGATGAGGATTCAGTTCCTTTCAGAAGTTGGAAATTAGATTCCTCGCTTCGCTCGGAATGACAGCTACAAACGGGGACAATAAAAGCGCGGCTTGAAGGAACTTAATAATTAGTAGGAACCATCATGCCGCGCTATAATAAAAACAAAAATGATTGTCATTCCGAGCACGGAGTGCGAGGAAACTCAAAGTTAAGAATATGAATAGATTAAAAATTGTCGTTTTTGTTTATAGTTTACTCTTTTTCTTCAGTTGCAGCAGCGAGAAGGAAAAACGAGTGCCTACTGTGCTTCTTGACGAAAAGCAGATGGTTGACGTGATGACCGACGTGCAGATAATGGAGGCTACGATAAGCTACAAAAGGAGTAGCAACCAGAAGACGGCTTACCTGAGAACGCGTGGCTATGACACACTTTTTGCGCATTACGGCATCACCGATTCTATCTTCAAGGAGAATGTGAAATATTACAATGACGTTAAGCCTCAGGTACTTATACAGATAATGGACTCTGTGGAGGTGAGGATAGGTGCGATGACTACTCAATGAAAGTGTGTGTAAACGATTTTTGCTTTAGCTGGACCTATTATCTCTGTAAGTCGTTGTAAATCAGCTTCTTTGATGTTTTTTACAGATTTCAGTTCGAGAAGCAGTTTCTCGGCGGTGTTTTTTCCTATGCCTTTGATGTCGTTAAGTTCGGAATGCACGAAGCCTTTCCGGAATTTCTTGCGATGGAAAGTAATAGCGAAGCGGTGCACCTCGTCTTGTATGTGCATCAGCAGGTGAAACACCTCAGAATTTGGCTTCATCTGCACCACATGCGGTGGAAACCCGAACAGCACCTCGTTAGTGCGGTGACGGTCGTCTTTGGCGAGGCCTGCTATAGGAATCTTGATGTGCAATTCGTCCTCTATGACTTGGCGAACGACCTCCATCTGACCTTTGCCACCATCGGTGATTATCAGGTTTGGCAAGGTTTTCCCTTCTTCAACGAGACGAGAAAAACGACGGCGCACCACCTCTTTCATGGAGGCGTAGTCGTCGGGACCTTCTACCGTCTTGATGTTGAAGTGACGGTATCCCGCCTTGTTTGGCTTGCCGTTGACAAACTGCACCATGCCTGCTACCGCATAGTCGCCTTGAAAGTTTGAATTGTCGAAACATTCAATGACTACAGGTGGTTCCGGCAGATGTAAATCTTTTTGCAGCTCTGATATGACGCGGTGGGCGTGACGCTCGGGGTCAACGAGGGAGCGAAGTTTCTCGGTTTCGGCACGATACTGTTTTGCATTTCTCGTAGAGAGAGCTAAAATCTCAAATTTCTCACCTTTTTTGGGAATGGTAAATTTCACGTTCTCAAGTTCCATGTCGAGTTTCATAGGCACAATAATCTCTTTGACAGAACTCTCGAAACGTTGTCGTAACTCAATGATTGCCAATGATAATAATTCTTCGGTCGTCTCTTCTAACCTACGTTTCATCTCAATGGAGAATGATTGGATGATCGCCCCTTGTATGATACGCATGTAATTGACATAGAATGAATTATCTGCATCATCGTATGAAAACACCTCCATGTCGTGGAGAGTGTTGCTGCTCACGATTGAACGGCTATGATAATTTTCAAGGAGGTCGTATTTGCGTTTTATGATTTGTGCCTGTTCAAATTCAAGACGCGAGGCGTGGTCCATCATCTGGGTTTTTAAATCTTTTAAAACGCCTGAAATATTTCCTTTTATGACTTCTTTTACATTGGAAATCAATAAGTTATAATCATCTTCGGAAATTTTATCTATACAAGGAGCCTTGCAGTTTCCGATATGATATTCGAGGCATGGGCGATAGTGTTTGTTGGCGATAAATTGTTCTTTTAGGTTTAACTTGCATGTTCTAAGCGGATAAACCTGCTTCAGGATGTCGAGCAAAGTACGTGCTGTCATAACGGAAGGGTAGGGACCGTAGTAGAGAGAGCCGTCGTTGATTTTCTTGCGGGTGAGATAGACGCGCGGGAAACGCTCGTTTTTGATGCAAATCCAGGGATAGGTCTTGTCGTCCTTTAGCATGATGTTGTAGCGTGGCTTGTACTGCTTGATGAAGTTGTTTTCGAGCAGAAAAGCCTCCGCCTCGCTCCCTACGACGGTGAACCTGATGTCGGCGATTTTACTTACGAGCAGGCGTGTCTTGCCTGTCTGTTCTTTATTGAAATAGCTTGATACTCTGCGTTTTAGGTTTTTTGCCTTGCCGACATAGATAATCTCGCCGGTATTATCGAAATACTGGTAAACACCCGGAGATGTGGGGATTGTTTTTAGAATCGAGGTTATTTTTTCAGAAATTGACATTTCTTGCAGTTGTTCGGTCGTAGGGCTGTCACAATGTGGCAGTCGTACCATTTAAAAGTGTTTAAATCCCTGTGCTTCAATAGGAATCTGATGATTATCTGGCGTTATAAGGTTTGCCTGACCTTCATCGGCGGTCATATATCCGATGATGCGGACGTCGTCCATATCTTTCACTTTCTCGTAGTCGTTTTGTGCAATGGTGAAGAGCAGCTCATAGTCTTCGCCTCCGTTGAGGGCGGCGATGCTTGGCACAATGTTGAAGTCTTTTGCTGTCTGTATCGTCTTCTGGTTCATTGGGATACGTTCTTCATAGACGGTGCATCCCACCTTCGATTCCTTGCAGAGATGCAGCACTTCTGATGCGAGACCGTCGGAGATGTCAATCATTGATGTCGGCTTCACTTTGAGTTCGCGTAGTTTCGTGATGATGTCGCGGCGTGCCTCGGGTTTCAGCTGGCGTTCAAGTATATAGTCGTAGCCGGCAAACTCCGGTTGCATGTTAGGGTCGGCGAGGAAAGCCGCCTTCTCACGTTCGAGAATAAGCAGTCCTGTATAAGCGGCGCCAAGATTGCCGCTAACACACAGCAAGTCGTTCGGTTTAGCACCGCTGCGATATACGATGTCTTCTTTTTTTGCCTTCCCAATGACAGTTACGGAGATAAAAAGTCCTGATTTTGAAGCTGTTGTGTCGCCACCTACCAAATCAACATGATAGCGGTCGCAGGCGAGACGTATGCCACGGTAAATCTCCTCTATCGCCTCGACGGAATACTTCGAACTGATGCCGAGACCCACCACAATCTGCGTGGGCGTGCCGTTCATGGCGTAGATGTCGGAGAAATTGACTACGGCGGCCTTGTATCCGAGATGTTTCAGCGGGCAGTATGTCATGTCGAAATGCACTCCTTCGCAAAGGATATCGACCGACACAAGTGTCTGCTCCTCACCGTGGTCGATGACAGCAGCGTCGTCACCCGTTCCTTTTAACGTTGAGTCATTATAAATCTTGACATTTTCAACGAGTTTATCGATGAGTGCGAACTCGCCTAATTCTGAAAGATTTGTTATGTTTTCCTGTTGTGCCATAATATTTGCCATATTTAAATGCAAAGATAGCAAAAAAAACACTCGCCAAAGAATATTTTTCGACGAGCGTTTCCATTTTTTTTTTGTGCTCCCACAAGGACTTGAACCTTGGACCAACTGATTATGAGTCAGCTACTCTAACCGACTGAGCTATAGGAGCTGGAAGAATCCGGCTGCAAAATTACAAAATATTTTGATTGCTACAACAAAAAATTTAAAAAGTTTTAAATAGTCATTTCGAGCGTAACGGAGTGGAGTCGAGAAATCATTTTTTTATCCAAAACAATTGTATGATTACGTTAATAAAGGATTTTTCCATTCCGCTTCACTTCGTTACGTTACAGTCGAAAGGACATTGGTTATTTGTAGTAAACTTCAATATTATCGAGAATCTCTATTACTTCATTAACCGTCATAACCTCCATTAGCCTCATTTTGAATTGCTTGAAGTTCGGGAAGCCCTTGAAATACAATCCCCAATGTTTTCGCATCTCGATGATGGCATAATGCTCATCTTTATAATTTAAGGAGTCATTGAGATGCATCTTAGCCACTCTCACACGTTCCTCGACGGAAGGCTTCTCGTCTTCGATTCCTTTTTCAAGATAATTGTGAATCTCCTTGAAAATCCAAGGGTTGCCGTATGTGGCGCGACCAATCATGAGTCCATCTACGCCGAAGGTGTCTTTGAAATATTTCGCCGACTTGCCATCGACCACGTCGCCGTTGCCTATGATGGGAATCGTCATGCGAGGGTTGTTTTTCACCGCTCCGATGAGCGTCCAGTCGGCAGGTTCGCCCCATTTTGTGGTGCGCAGGCGTCCGTGGATGGTGAGTGCCTGTATTCCCACGTCTTGAAGCCGTTCGGCTATTTCCACGATGTAACGGTGCTCATTGTCGTAGCCCAATCTTGTCTTCACCGTGACGGGTGTCTTCACTGCTTTCACCACGGCTTCGGTTATCGCCACCATCTTCGGTATGTCGTTCATGATGCCTGAGCCTGCGCCTTTCGACGCCACTTTTTTCGCCGGGCACCCGAAGTTGATGTCTATGATGTCGGGATGATAACGCTCGGCATATTGCGCCGCCTCAACCATAGGCTCAATGGCATTGCCAAAAATCTGCACCCCGAAGGGCTGTTCCGCCTCGGTGTATCGTAACTTGTTGATACTCTTCACCGAATCGCGGATGAGACCGTCTGACGCGATGAACTCGGAATAGACCACATCCGCGCCGAACATCTTGCATACGTGCCGGAACGGCGGGTCAGTGACGCCCTCCATCGGAGCCAAAAGCAACGGATAACGCTCGAAGTTGAGATTCGCGATTTTCATGCGGCAAAGATAATGATTTTTCCGAAATGATTATCTTGTAAATCTTGTCTGAATAATTCGTATCTTTGCACCCGTGAAAGAAAATCCGATATCATATTATAAAAACGATAATCGTGTAACGCAAGTTATTGATTGTCTTAATGATAAGAAAAACGTCTTCTGCAAGGGCATAGTAGGCTCGGCGAAAGCTTTCGTGGTGGCGGCGGCATTCGAGAAACTCGGCGGACAGCATTTCGTGGTGTGTCCCGACAAGGAAAACGCGGCGTATTTCTACAACGACCTCGAAAATATCTTCGGCGAACGCGAAAAAGATTACGCAAAGAAGATGATTCTGTTCTACCCGACGTCGTACAAACGCCCGTACGAGCCTGAAAAACCCGACAACACCTACATATTGTCGCGCACCGAAGTCCTGCAACGTGTCTCGACATCGGAACGAAAGACTATAATAGTGTCTTATCCCGAAGCTCTCAGCGAGAAAATCGTCACTCGTAAGATATTGAGCAAGAACACTTTAAAACTTGCGGCGGGTGAGAAGGTCGATATGGATTTCGTCACCGACACTCTTCTTGAATACAACTTCGAACATGTCGATTTCGTCGTCGAGCCGGGACAGTTCGCCATCCGCGGCGGCATCGTCGATGTGTTTTCATTCGCCAACGACTATCCTTACCGTATCGTCTTCGACTTCGACGAGGTGGAGTCTATCCGCTCGTTCAATCCCGTTGACCAACTCTCGATGGAGAAGCTTCAGCGTATCGTCCTGTTGCCGAATCTGCAAGACCATAACCTCTCGGAAGAACGTGAGACGATTTTTCAATATCTTCAGAATCAGACGGTTATGTGGCTTGAAGAGACCGATTTTCTGAAAGACAGAATAGATTCTGAATATAAAAAAGCTGTCGAGGCGTTCAACTCTTACGAGGAAAACAAGGGATTGAAGTCACCAGAGACCATATTTGCGCAAAGCGATGAACTGTTGACGCAACTCGATGATTTTAAATCAGTTACGTTTGAGACATACTCCGATTCGCATGGTAAAGTGACAGTTGATTTTGACATCACAAGCCAACCTGTCTTTAACAAGAACTTCGAGATGTTGCTGAACAGCCTCAACTCGTTGAAAGACAGAGACTATCAGATAATGTTCTTCTCCGAAAGCAAACGTCAGCTTGAGCGAATCCAGAGCATCTTGAACGATTTGCAACAGAAAGAGGAGTCGAACCGCGACTTCACGCCGGTCTTGTTCTCGATGCAGGCCGGTTTTGTCGATAATGACCTGAAAATCAGCTGTTTCACCGACCATCAGATTTTTGAGCGTTACCACCGTTTTCATCTCCGTGAAGGCTTTACAAGCAGTCAGGCGTTGACAATCAAAGAGTTGTACGACTTGAAACCGGGCGATTACGTCACGCATATCGACCACGGTATCGGGCGTTTCGACGGCATGGAAATCATCGACCACAACGGCAAGCAACAAGAGGCACTTCGTCTTATCTATCAGAACGGCGACCTGCTGTACGTGAGCATACATTCACTGCACCGCATCTCGAAATATTCCGGCAAAGACGGCATGGAACCGACGCTGAGCAAACTCGGCTCTAACGCGTGGAACAAGTTGAAAGCCAAGACGAAGAGTAAGGTCAAGGACATAGCGCGCGAGCTTATCAAGCTGTATGCTGAGCGCAAGAACTCGCAGGGATTTCAGTTTATGCCCGACACTTATTTGCAGACGGAACTGGAGGCTTCGTTCATGTACGAGGACACTCCTGACCAACTCAAAGCCACCATCGACGTGAAACGCGACATGGAGAGCGAAAGTCCGATGGACCGTCTGGTGTGTGGTGACGTGGGCTTCGGCAAGACCGAGGTGGCGATACGCGCGGCTTTCAAGGCGGTGAGCGACTCAAAACAAGTGGCGGTACTCGTGCCTACGACGGTGCTTGCACTCCAGCATTTTCACACATTTTCGAGCCGCTTGAGGGGATTCCCTGTGACTATCGATTACATGAACCGCTTCAAGACCGTCAAACAACAGAAAAAGACTCTCGAAGAGGTGAAAAACGGTCGTATAGATATATTAATAGGTACACATCGTATCATCAGTAAAGATGTGAAATTTAAGGACTTAGGCCTTTTGATTATCGATGAGGAACAGAAATTCGGCGTTTCTGCCAAGGAAAAGCTGAAACAGATGAAAACTAACGTTGATACGCTCACTTTGACGGCGACGCCAATCCCGCGTACGCTACAGTTTTCGATGATGGGAGCGCGCGACATGAGTATCATCACCACGCCACCGCCAAACCGCTATCCTGTTGAGACAGAGTTACGTACGTTCTCACCAGAGGTCATCAGAGACGCTATTCAATACGAGCTGGCACGCGACGGACAGGTGTTTTTCGTGCATAACCGCATCCAGAATATCATGGAGGTTTATAACATGATTGTCAGCTGTGTGCCGGGCGCAAAGGTGGCAGTGGGTCACGGACAGATGGAAGGCGACAAGCTCGAGGAAATCATGCTTGACTTCATCGACGGCAAATATGACGTGTTGCTGTGTACCACTATTATCGAGGCCGGATTGGATATTCCGAATGCTAACACCATCATTATCAACGACGCGCATCGATATGGATTGAGCGACTTGCATCAGTTGCGCGGCAGAGTGGGACGTTCCAACAAGAAGGCGTTCTGCTATCTGCTGACGCCGCCTGTGGCGATGCTCAGCGATGAGGCGCAAAAACGTCTGCGCGCCATTGAGGAGTTCTCCGACCTCGGCAGCGGATTCAACATCGCCATGCGCGACCTCGACATACGTGGAGCCGGCAACTTGCTCGGAGCGGAACAAAGCGGATTCATCAACGACATCGGGTTCGAGACGTATCATAAAATCCTCGACGAAGCCATCATGGAACTCAAGGAAAACGAGTTTAAAGACCTTTTCGAGAAACCCGAAGAAGAGAAAAAATATGTGCACGAATGCACTATCGAGTCGGATCTGGAGATACTGTTGCCTAACGAATATGTCGATTCGTCGGCTGAACGTATCAGCCTCTACAACGAGCTTGACCATATTGAGAATGAGGAGGGTTTGATGCGATTCACCGATAACCTCATCGACCGCTTCGGACCAGTGCCACCACAAGCTCAAGATTTACTTAACACTGTGAGACTCAGATGGTTGGCACGTGACCTCGGATTCGAAAAGATAGCACTCAAAAAGGGTGACATGACGTGCTATTTCCTGCAAGACCAAGAGTCGGATTACTTCAAAACGGAAACGTTTAACAAAATCATCAGATACGCCTCGGAACACCTGAAACGCTGTCAGTTTAAGGAGCAAAACGGTAAAAACATATTGATTTTCAAGATTATAGATAGAGTTAAAGACGCTTTGGATATCTTAAGGGAGATATAATTGCCCAACTTTGGCACAAGGAACGACGGTATATTGAAGTGCGTTGATATGAAAATAAAAATAATCACCTTGTCTGATTTTTTTGTATTTTTGCATCTTAATAAAAACGACAAAGTTATGACTACATTATTTTTAGGCGGTCTCGGAACTGGAGAAATACTTCTCATTGTGCTTGCTATTTTACTTCTTTTCGGCGGCAAGAAACTTCCCGAGCTGATGCGTGGGATGGGTCGTGGCGTAAAGGAATTTAAGGATGCCATGAACGAGCCGACGGTTGACGCGGAGGATAATAAGGATACCAAAGACGAAGAGAAGAAGGCCTGACGATGGCAATGAGAAAAAGGGTAGAAGCACCGGATGATACGGAAATGACGTTTGGAGAACATCTCGATGAACTGCGTAAAGTGTTGCTGCACATCGGGATAGCTTTTCTTTTGCTGTTTATTGTGTTATTCACATTTTTCAAAGGCGATATCATCAACATCGTTTTTTACCCCTCCCAAAGTGATTTCATAACAAACAGGTTGTTTGCCAAACTTGCTGACCTGACGGGCTCGGAAGTGCTGAGAATCAACGCTAAGCCATTGGATATCTACAACAACAAGATTGCCGGACAGTTTATGCTTCACATCAAGGCGTCGGCGGTGGGCGCGCTCGTATTAGCGTTTCCTTACATCATAGCACAGCTTTGGGGCTTCATCCGGCCGGCTCTGTCGAAAGAGACTCAACGTCGCACACGCCTGATAGTGTGGAAGATAGTGTTCTGGTTCTTCCTTGGCGTGGCGTTCAGCTATTTCATCATAGCACCTCTCGGAATCAACTTTTTGGCAAATTATGATGCCAACGGGAGCATACAAAACATCATCGACGTGAGCTCGTATGTCAGCACGGTACTCGGCGTGTGTCTCGCAGGCGGTTTGGTGTTCCAGCTGCCTCTGCTGATACGTCTGCTGGCATCGGTGGGCATGGTATCGTCAGCGTGGCTGCGGAAAAACCGTAAAATAGCCATCGTGGTGCTGTTGGCGCTGTCGGCACTAATCACACCGCCCGATGTCATGAGCCAGTTCCTGATTTTTGTGCCGTTTTATATCTTATATGAATACGGAATTAATATAGCGAAAAATATTGAAAAACAGAAAAATGCAGATAGACAAGACTAAAGAATTAGAGACGAAAGGCATTGGTACTCTTTTACTTGCGTATGCGATACCATCGGTGGTAAGCCAGATAATATCATCGATTTATAACATTTGTGACCGTATTTTCATTGGGCATGGCGTAGGTGCTCTCGCGATAGCGGGTCTCGCCATCACCATGCCTGTGATGAACATAATACACGCTTTCGGCGCACTCATCGGAGTGGGTGCTGGCGCAAGGATGTCGATAGTTTTAGGCAAGAAAGACGTCAACTGGGCGGAGAATATCCTCGGCAACAGTTTCATTTTCACCATAATACTCGGCTCCATAGTGATGTGTTTTTCTTATCTTTTTCTTGATAAGATTTTGATTTTGTTTGGTGCTACGGCCGACACGGTGTCGTATGCTCACGAATATATGGTAATAGTGCTACCAGGTATGTTGCTCACCACGATGGCGTTCAATCTCACCTCGCTCATTCGCGCGACAGGATATCCTTTTAAGTCGATGATAATCCTCGGGAGTGGCGCGGTGCTCAACATCGGTCTTGATGCGCTGTTTATCTTCGTTTTTCGGTGGGGTATCGCTGGTGCTGCTTGGGCGACAACGATTTCGATGGCCGTTGCCACTGTCTTGTCGATGATACATTTCCTGCGGCGCGACTCGTTCATCCGTTTCCGTCGTCATGGTTTTAAATTGAAAGGTTATATCTTCAAAAATATCTTCATGATAGGAATGAGTCCTTTCCTGATGAATGTGGCGGCTGCGGGCGTGGTGGCAATCCTCAACAGCCAGCTGATAAAATATGGCGGCGACATGGCGGTAGGCTCCTATGGCATCACCAACAGCTACATGAATTTTATGGTGCTTCTTATCCTTGGCGTCTGCATGGGGATGCAGCCCATCGCGGGTTATAACTACGGCGCGGGGCATCCCGACAGGCTGAGACGGGTGTTTGTCCTCACCATGGAGGTGTGCGTCGTGATAGGTGTTGTGGCGAGTGTGTTGGGATGCGCCTTTCCGCGTTATATCTCGATGGCATTCACTACCGACGGCACCTTGCTCGACATTTCACAGATGGCTTTGCCGTTGCTCTCGGTGATGTCGCCTCTGATAGCATTCACCATTGTGAACTCCAATTTCTTCCAAAGCATTGATAAACCGTGGATTGCGATAGTTACAAGTCTCTCGCGTCAGGTCATTTTCCTCGTTCCAATGATGTTTCTCGTTCCGCTTTTCTTTAGGGATTTAGGCTATGACAGCCTCATGGGAGTGTTTGCTGCCTGCACAGTCTCCGACGTCTTCGGCGCGCTTCTGGCGTTTGTGCTACTGCTGACACAACGGAAAGTGTTTAAACAACAAATGTGATGTTCTCTGGTTTACATAAATACACGTCGTTTCCCCCAAAAACGTCCCCTCTAAAGTCTAAGGTATAAGGTCTAATAAGTGGAGGATACCGGACTCGAACCGGCCACCTTTAGATTGCGAACCTAACGCTCTACCAGATGAGCTAAACCCCCGTTTTTCAGGCTGCAAAGTTACAAAAATTTTGTTATACCAAAACTTTTTTTTCAAAAAATTATACCTATCTTTGCAAATTAAATTTTATTACTATGGAAATTGAACTTTATATCATCAGAAGAGTTAACTCTTTGCTGCACGCAACAGATGCTAAAATTGTTAAACGCCTTGAAGGTGGAATGAGTAATTATACGTATGTCGTTGAGTGTCAAGGAGAACAATATACATACCGTGTGCCAGGCAAGTTCGCCGAGAAGTTCGTTGACCGTGACGAGGAATATGCAAACATCAAGGAAGTTGAACGCCTTGACCTCAACAACGAGACGGTTTACATCGAAATTCAGACCGGCGAAAAACTTGCAAAATACGTCGAAGGCACCATTATGTCAACCACAGATGTGGTTTCTTACAACGATATTTCGGTTAAAGCTCTGAAAAAACTTCACGGCAGTGACCTTAAATTCTCAGATTACAACGCTTTCAGCCGTCTTGATGCCGATGAACGCTATTGCATAGAAACGGGCTTCCAGCATCCGCAGGAATATTTAGAGCTTCGTAAGAAACTTGACGACATGCGCCTTTTGTATAAAGATGTGAAAAAAGTGCCATGTCACTGCGATTATCAGCCCACGAACCTCGTCATCGCCAAAGATAAGTTTTACGTCCTCGACTGGGAGTTTGCGGGCATGAACGACCCATTCTACGACATCGCTTGCTACGGCAACGCCGGTTTCGACAAGGCTCTGTCGCTGCTTGAGGCCTACGTCGGACACAAACCGACCGGTGAGGAACTGAAACGTCTCCGCTTCCACCGCGCTTTCCAATGTATGCAGTGGTTCAACGTGGCAATCTTCAAAGACAGGGTCGGCCTGAGCAAAGATTTGAACATGGACTTCAACGCCGTTGCCTCGATGTTTCTCGGTATGGCACGTGAACTTATTGAAAATCAATAAGATTTAATACATCATGTCACCGAAGCCAAAACCTTCGTCGAGGCCAAGCTCCGCGCGTACCTCCTCGGAGAGACTCGCCGGACTCCAGGCAGGCTCGAAGGTAAGCTCCACCTCGCATGACTTCACGCCCATTATCGCGCTGACTTTCTCCTTGACGAAATTGGGGAGGTAGTCGGCAATAGGGCAGTTGGGCGCAGTCACCGTCATAAGAATCTTCACCACGCCATCGTCGTCGATGTTTATTTCATAAATCAAGCCCAGTTTGTAGATGTCAACCGGTATTTCAGGGTCGTAGATGCCGCTCAAAACGGCAATTATCCTGTCTTTTAATTCGTTTTTCTCTTCTTCTTTCATGGTTTTCGTCATTTCAGTCGTGTTCTCCATGTCATTTCGACCGAAGCCGATAGGCATAGTGGAGAAATCTTCGGCAATCAATTATTATTCATAACTTCTGCATAAAGCATCATCTGTTTCACCATACTTAATAAGCCATTCGACCTTGTCGGCGACAAATGTTCTTTCAATCCGATTTTATCTAAAAATTCCATATCAGCTGCCAAAATATCAGCCGGCGTCTGCCCGGAGAACACCTTTATCAGTAAGTTGATGATGCCCTTGGTGATGACAGCGTCGCTGTCGGCAGTGAAGTAAATCCTGCCGTCTCTCTTCTCGGCATGGAGCCAAACCCTTGACTGACAGCCGTTTATGAGATAGTTGTCGTTCCTGTACTGCGGGTCGATGATTGGACATTCCTTGCCCATCTCGATGAGCATCGCATAACGGTCCATCCAGTCGTCGAACATCGAGAACTCCTCGACTATTGAATCTTGTATTTCTTTTATTGTCATATTTTATTATTTGTTTGTCTAAGCATTTTGTTGTCATTTCGAGCGAAACGCAGTGCAGTCGAAAAATCTTTTGTTAACGTAATCAATCAAATGTCGTTGATAATCAAGGATTTATCCATTTCGTTCCATTTTATTACACTTCAGTCGAAATGACAGTTATCGCAACATTGCCGCCGCCTTATCAACTGCTTTCACAAAAATATCTATTTCTTCTTTAGTGTTATACATAGCAAACGAGGCTCTCACCGTTCCCGGGATTCCGAAAAATGTCATCACCGGCTCGGCGCAATGATGTCCGGTACGTACAGCCACGCCCATCTTGTCGATGATGGTACCCAAATCGTAAGGATGAATGCCATCTATCACAAACGAAATCAATCCGTTACGCTTCGGCGCCTGCCCGATGAAACGCATGCTTTCGATGCCTGAAAGTCGCTCTGTGGCATAACGTAACAGCTCGTCTTCATAAGCCTCAACTTCTTGACGGTCAATACTTTGGATAAATCTTACAGCTGTTTCCAAACCTAACGCGGCTCCAACATTTGGAGTACCCGCCTCGAATTTGAACGGCACCTTATTAAACGTTGTTTTCTCGAAACTCACTTTATCAACCATCTCGCCGCCAAACTGATACGGAGGCATTTTCTCGAGCCATTCCATCTTTCCGTAAAGACCGCCAATGCCCATGGGAGCGTACATCTTATGACCTGAAAACACATAAAAATCGCAGTCAATGTCTTGAACGTCAATCACTTGATGCGCCATCGACTGCGCTCCGTCGATAATCACCGGGATGCCATAGCAGTGGGCCATCGCTATCATCTCCTTGACGGGATTTATCGTGCCTAAAGTGTTGGAAATGTGTGCGATGGAAACTATTTTCGGCTTCTGCTTGAGCAACTCCTCGTAATGGTTCAAGTCAAGGACTCCATTTTTGTCCATCCTGATGACAAGGAGTTCGCCTTTTGAGCGCAAAAGCATCTGTTGCCACGGCACCATGTTAGAGTGATGTTCCATGGCACTCACCACAACTTTATCTCCTTGATTTACAAGCAGTTGTCCCAACGATGTCGCCAATAGATTCAGCGATTCCGTAGTGCCTCTCGTGAAAACGATTTCTTCAGCTTTTCGCGCATTGATGAACTTCGCCACGGTCTTGCGGGCGTTTTCGTAGGCTTCTGTCGCCATATGGCTAAGGTAATGCACTCCGCGGTGGATGTTGCAGTTCTCGTGCAGGTAGTAGTCGCGCTCGCGCTCAATCACGCACAGCGGTTTCTGCGTGGTCGCTGCATTGTCGAAGTAAACCAACGGCTTGCCATACACCTGACGGTTTAAAATCGGAAACTGTGCCCTTATCTCGTTTATGTTGAAGTGATTCAAATTCGAAAAATTTAGATTGCAAAATTAGTAAATAATTCCGAAATGGTAAAAAAAATTGTTTACTGTGTAAAGAAATCTTTTACACCAGCAATCGATCGAGTTTCATCTTCCATTTATCTCTATGTGGACTTCGTCATTCATAAAAAGGCGTTGAATTGCTTGGCTTATTACATCTCATAGGCTCTGGAAAACCGTCAGCAATAATAAGTTTACACAATCCACGCCCTTAGACGTGAATGCAAACAAACTTATCCTCTTGCTTTAAAATTTTCCAGATTTTATGAGATCGAGAATAAGAGCTAAGCTATGTTATAATCTATTTTTTTATTCTTCTTCCCTAATTTGTTTTTTTTGCAAAGATACTAATTATTTTATAATTGTCAAATCTTATTCAAGTCAATCTTGAAGACTTTTTCTTTGTTGGTGCATTGGAAGATGCAGGTGTCGCAGCTTGACAACTCGCCTTTCAGACGGCGTTTTATCATGTCGTCGATGGCATCGTGCACCGATTCAATCTTGATGTGATTACTTATTTCGGCGGCGAAGGCGTACATCAGCAGCATCCTTGCGTCGGCTTTCTTGATGCCTCGCTGCCGCATGTAAAACATCGCGTCCTGGTCAAGTTGGCCGGTGGAGGTGCCGTGCGAGCATTTCACGTCGTCGGCGTAAATCTCTAAAAACGGCATGGTGTTTATCTTCGCCCTATCCGTAAGAATGATATTGCTGTTGTTCTGATAAGCGTTGGTTTTCTGTGCATGCGCTGCCACCATCACGTGTCCGTTGAACACTGCCGATGCCTCGTCGTCTAAAATGCCCTTGAACTTCTCGTTGCTGCTGCAATTCGGCACGTTGTGGTTGATTTTCATGAGGTTCTCCACATGTTGTTTCTTGTCGAGGAGATATAGACCGTAAATTTGAAGGTCGGCACCCTCGCCGTTGAGGTCAACATGAAAATTGTTCTGCACCACGCCGCTGTTGAACGTTACTATCACGAAATGCACTCTGCTGTCGCGCTGCTGTCTTATATTAATATGTGTCGTAAGCTCCGAGTCGTCGTTGAGGTTCTGAATCCTATACAGCTCGAGAGAGGAGTTCTCCTCCATCACGATGTCGCATTGCTCCTCATTCGACTGCAGATGGTTGCTGTCGTCGAGGATGACGAGCTGCCGGCTCTGGTTTTTTCCGACTGTTATGTTGTTTTCGAGATAAGCCATCGTTTCAAGTGTTATAGATTCAGTTCCTTAACCCATTCGTAGCCTTTTTCCTCAAGCTCAAGCGCGAGTTTCTTGTCGCCCGACTTCACAATCCTGCCGTCGTACATCACATGCACGAAATCCGGTACTATGTAATCTAAAAGTCGTTGATAATGAGTGATTACCACGAAAGCATTGTGCTCATTATGCAGCTGATTCACGCCATTTGCCACTGTTTTCAGCGCGTCAATGTCGAGACCGGAGTCTGTCTCGTCGAGTATGGCGAGCTGTGGCTCGAGCATCGCCATCTGGAATATCTCGTTCTTCTTCTTCTCGCCACCTGAATAACCCACATTAACGTAGCGGTTTTGCAGCTTTTCAGTTATGTCGAGCATCGCCTGTTTCTGCTTCATGAGCTTGCTGAAGTCAATCATCGACATCGGCGGAAGTCCTTGATATTCACGCTTTGAGTTGATTGCGGTGCGCATGAAGTTCTGCATACTCACGCCCGGAATCTCCACTGGATACTGGAAACTCAGGAAGATGCCCTCGTTGGCGCGGTCTTCCGGCGACATCTCCACGATGTTTTTGCCTTTATACCAAATCTCGCCTTCGGTAATCTCATATCCCTCACGACCTGTCACGGCTGCCGCCCACGTGCTTTTTCCCGTCCCGTTAGGTCCCATGATGGCGTGAATCTCGCCCTCATTCACACCCAAATTAAATCCTTTTAATATTTCCCTGCCTCCAATTGAGACATGTAAGTTCTTGATATTCAGTAACATATCTTTTATTTTATTATTTTCATTTCTTAATTTTGTCATTTCGAGCTTGTCGAGAAATCCTTTTTTACGTAAACATTCAAATGATTATAATAACAAGAATTTCTCCATTTCGCTCCGCTCCAGTCGAAATGACAGGTTGGTTGTTATCCAACACTTCCCTCAAGCGTTATCGACAACAACTTTTGCGCTTCCACGGCAAATTCCATTGGCAACTTATTTAAAACATCTTTTGCATATCCATTGACAATCAATCCGATAGCTTTCTCTGTCGGGATGCCGCGTTGGTTGCAGTAAAACAGCTGGTCTTCCGAAATCTTCGATGTCGTCGCCTCGTGTTCGAGTATGCTGCTGTCGTTGCCGCATTCCACGTAAGGCCAGGTATGTGCGCCGCATTTGTCGCCGAGCAGCAAAGAGTCGCATTGCGAGAAATTACGACTGTTTGTGGCTGTTGGCACCACTTTCACGAGTCCGCGGTAGCCGTTCTGACTGTGTCCCGCCGAGATGCCTTTCGAAATGATGGTGCTTCGGCTGTTCTTGCCGAGATGTATCATCTTGGTGCCGGTGTCTGCCTGCTGGTAGTTGTTGGTCACCGCTACGGAATAAAACTCAGCGATGGAATTGTCGCCTTTCAGTATGCAACTTGGATATTTCCATGTGATTGCAGAACCCGTCTCTACCTGCGTCCACGAGATTTTTGCGCGGTCGCCGCGGCAGATGCCTCGTTTCGTCACGAAATTATATATGCCTCCCTTGCCCTCTTTGTCACCCGGATACCAATTTTGGACTGTTGAATATTTTACCTCGGCATCTTTCTCGGAAATAATTTCAACAATAGCCGCATGTAATTGATTTTCATCACGTTGTGGCGCAGTGCAACCTTCCATATAGCTAACATAAGCACCTTCGTCAGCAACAATCAGAGTGCGCTCAAACTGTCCGGTGTTAGCCGCATTTATCCTGAAATATGTAGAAAGCTCAATAGGGCAGTGCACCCCTTTCGGGATGTAGCAGAACGAACCGTCGCTGAACACCGCCGAATTTAACGCCGCAAAGAAGTTGTCGGTATAAGGTACCACCGTACCCAAATATCTTTTCACAAGGTCGGGATGGTTTTTTACGGCATCGCTGAACGACATAAACACAATGCCATGCTTTTTCAAAGTCTCTTGAAACGTGGTCTTCACGGAAGTCGAGTCCATGACAGCATCGACAGCGACACCCGACAGTTTTTTCTGCTCGTCAAGCGAGATGCCAAGCCTGTCGAAAGTGGCCAAAAGCTCAGGGTCAACCTCGTCGAGACTCTTTTTTTTCTCTCGCTGTTTTGGTGCCGCATAATATATAATGTCTTGATAATCAATGGGTGGTATAGTCAGATGTGCCCATGTGGGCATTTTCAGCGTCTGCCAGTGACGAAATGCCTTCAAACGAAATTCAAGTAACCATTCCGGCTCCTCTTTTTTCTTGGAAATAAGCCTGACAATGTCTTCGTTCAGCCCTTTTGGGATAAAATCGGTCTCAATATCAGTCACAAAACCAAATTCATAATCCTTTTTGGTTACTTCCTCAATAATATTATCCTTTGGATTTGACCCCATATCGATTATTTTCTTTAAATAAGTTTGCAAAGATACTAATTTTTCCGTAAATATAGTTTAAATGTTAAAAATCTTTCTGATTTGTACAAATATTTTGAGATGTTATCTTAAAAAATTATAACTTTGCAACATATTTTTTTATGAATGGCTGAAAAAAATTTTTTAAATAAAAACAAGATAAAAAACAATCGTTTTCTGTTTGCTCTTTCGGGAATAATCGGGGCGTTGCTGCTGTTTTTGCTGGTGCTTTATCTCTCCGTGCCGTCCTATTCTTTTGCGGAAATTGAACCTTTTCACGGTGATTTTATTTATAATCCATATAACAATGAAAATTGTCCGGTTTATGTTGATTTTCGTTCTGATTCTGTTGAAAATCAGGGAATTAAGGTTTATGAATTTGGCTATGCTCTGACAGGAACGCGTTATCTTTGCCTCAATTATGAGAAACAGCGTAAAATTGATTTTCCTTTTCTGCAAAGCATTCATTATAAACAGTTTAACATCGATAAACTGAATAAAACGGCTCGTCTTGTGGCACCTGCGCATCCTTCTAAAGGCTTTAAAAAAGTTGAGATGAAACATCTTGACCATTATCGGGTTATGGAGGCTCTGAGTCAAAATGATAACTCATTGTTTTACTGGGATATAGCTCTATCCAACGGCCATCGTGTGAACATCATTGCAACGAATGGCGATGACTTTGGCATGGTTTTTGATGACAAAAAATTCGTGACCGCTTGTCTGTGTGAAAATGATGCTGATAAAATTTTGAGCTCGCTCGAAACAGGAAATTCTTATGCTGTGGCGTATGTCGGAAAGTTGAGTGAAGTGCCTGTGCTTCAGAGTGTTACATTGAAAAATGATACCCTTAATGTAAAAATCTCAGAAAAAGCAAGGGAAATACGTTTCATTGGTCAGAATGCTGTTGTAAATCAGTCGTTTAGCAACATTTCGGAGGCTTTTTATGTCTTTAAAAATGATGATACTTATATAAGGGCTGAAATAGAGTTTGATAATGGTAACACATTGTATCTCAATCCGTTAGTGCGACATCCATATCAGTTTTTCTTTGACATGAACATGGCTTCGGTCATGAAAGGACGTACATATTTGATGTGGGTGGTTTATATCATCGTGGCTGTGTTTTTGATTAGAATGTTTTTTGTTAACGTCATTTCGACTGAAGAGAAGCGGAATGGAGAAATCTCAAACAATAAAGATAAATGAAGATTCAGGAAAATAAAATAGAAAAATATCTCTGTTGGTTATTGATAATCAGTGCGTTAGTTCGCGGATTTCTTGCGGCTTTCATTGAATTTGGCAATGATGAGGTTTACTATTGGACTTACGCTATGTATCCCGATTGGAGTCATTTTGACCATCCTGGCATGGTAGGCTGGATAATGCAGCTTTTTAGTCTTAACTTATTGTTCGACAGTGAGTTAGCTCTGCGAATGTCGTCTGTTATCTTCATGACAATCGACACTTATATTATTTACAGGCTCGGCTGCGAGATAAAAAACAAATTGGCTGGGTTCTACGCTGCTCTCCTTTACACCGCATCGCTGTATTGTTTTGTGATTACCGGCATTTTCATTCTGCCCGACACTCCTCTGATGATGTTTACTCTGCTATCAATTTATTGTTTCCTATCGTCATTTCGAGCGGAGCGAAGTGTAGTTGAGAAATCTTCTGCAATATTGGATGATATTTATTCGCTCCCTACGGTTGGTCGCAATGACGGACTTCTCCTCTTGGGCGGTCTTTTTGCTGGTTTGGCTTTGCTGTCGAAATATTCTGCAATATTCATTTGGTTGGGCGTGGGAATTTATGTTTTGTTTTATGACCGCAAACAATTGAAAAACAAATACTTATATCTTTCTGCCTTGATTTCTGTCGTATGTATGCTTCCGGTTTTAATTTGGAATCTTCGGAATGATTTTATCAGTTTTACTTTTCATAGCGACCGTGTAAGCCTGCTCGGGAAAATTGCACCCACCAATTTCCTGACCGAGATTTTAGGCGAGTTTGGATATAACAATCCTATCAATTACGTATTGATAATCATAGCGTTAGTATCGTTATGGAGGGGAAATAAGTATATGGATGAGTTTCCGCGACGTTTCATCCTATCGTTTGCATTGCCTTTCATAGGTGTGTTTTGGTTTTTCTCTGCAACGCGTCCTATTTTGCCTCATTGGTCGGCACCTGCATTTTCGTTGTTGCTGTTTTTCCCAGCCACATATCTTGCTGATAAACAATTAGTTACAGAAGGAAAGATAAAGATGCCAAAATCTGTTATCACTGCGCTGTCGTTGTTACTTTTTGTTTTGATTTTGGGTACTGTTGAAATTAAAACGGGCTTTATCCCATTGAATTTCAGCGAGAAATCGCGTACAATTCAATATTATGGTAAAGACGATCTGACGGCAGGCATCTACGGGTGGCGTTCCATCAAAGATGATTTTCAGGAAATACGTCAGAAAAAGATTGACGAAGGACTTATGAAAGAAGGCGACGGAATGGTTGGATTGAAATGGTTTCCTATGGCTAATTTTGATTATTATGTAGCCAATCCATTGGAAATCAATATGTACGGACTGAGAGATGTATCTGAAATTCATAAATATGCATGGATAAATGAGTACAGAGGAGGTCTGCAGAAAGGTGCCGATTATTGGTTTTTGAATGAGAGTTCAGATTATTATAGTCCGGGACGCTATCTTGTTAGTCATTTTGAGGAAGTTGTGCCTTGTGACACAATTACCGTGGAACGTTGCGGGAAGCCTGTGAAATATGTTTTTGTGTATATGTGCAAGGGTTTGAAATAATTTTTTTGCAAATTTTTATTAACATTTGATTCAAGAAAAAGCATTTTGAGTTAAAAATGCGTTAAAATCATAAAAAAGTCGTTTCATTTTGCTCTGTTTTTGAATAAAAGTAGTAATTTTGCATTGTCCAAAAGCTACTTTTATGAAAGAAGATTTTTTATATTATCTCTGGGAGAACAGGTTGCTGTCGAAGGAACTTAGCACCGTTGACGGTGATGCTGTAACTATAATTTCTGTGGGAAACCGCAATTATGATTCCGGTCCTGATTTTCTGGATGCGCGCATACGTATAGGTGACACTTTGTGGATTGGTCATGTGGAGATTCATGTTTTTACATCTGATTGGTTTCGTCATGGGCATCAGAATGATGATGCGTATAACAATGTCATTCTTCATGTTGTTTATAATAATGATGACGAGCGACTTAGTACACCTACGTTGGAGGTTGCGGGGAAATTCGATATGGAGATTTACGAGAAGTACAGTATTTTCGTGAAATCGAGGCGATGGATTCCGTGTGAGAAACTTATTGCCGGCATTCAACAGTTTACGTGGCTTTCATGGCTTGAGCGTATTTTGGTTGAGCGTCTTGAATCGGAAGTGAGAGATGTGTATTCCAAACTTGTTGCGAATAGGTTCAATTGGGAAGAGACGGTCTATCAACGGGTTATGCGTTATCTGGGATTGAAAGTGAACAATGATGCGTTTGAAAGGCTGGCTAATTTGTTGCCGCTAAGGATATTGCGTAAGCATATCGACAATCCCATGCAGATTGAGGCTATGTTTTTCGGTTGTGCGGGATTTCTTGAACAGGATTTCAGCGACGGTTATCCTGTTCTGCTCCAGAGAGAATACAAGGTGTTGAAATCGAAGTTTGACCTTGTCACGATGCCGATGTCATATTGGAAGTTTTTGAGGTTGCGGCCTCCGAATTTCCCGACGATACGTCTGGCGCAGATGGCGTCGGTGGTTAGTGCTTGTGATTCTTTGTTTTCAAAGGTCAGGGAAACAAAAGACTTAGAATCGATGCGAAATCTTTTTAATGTTGATGTCAATGAATATTGGGACACACATTTTTTGTTTGAAAAATTGTCGAAAGAGAAAAAGAAAGCCATTGGAGTTGCGGCAATCGATGTTATTATCATCAACGCGATAATTCCGGTTTTGTTTTGTTACGGCATTTGCCATGATAATCAGGAATTGAAGAATAGGAGTCTTGGATTCTTGGACGACATCGAACCAGAGGATAATATTATCATCCGAAAGTTCAGAAAAATGGGAGTAAACGTGCAAAATGCGATGCAAACGCAGGCTCTTTTACACCTTTACAATTGTTACTGCAAAAAACGTAAGTGCTTGAAATGTCGTGTCTTTAGTGCCTTAAAAACAGCTGTTTAGACAAAAAAACAAAATTTTCTAAAAAAAAGTTTGCGTAATACAATAATTCTTTTTATCTTTGTGGCAAAATTCTAAGGCAAACTGTGATTAGGAAATGGCTGATTTAAGTGTTAGACTTTCGGAGATTGAATTGAAATTGAGGAAGCTCATTTCGCTTAAAAATCAGCTTGTTGAGCAAAACAGTGAGCTTGTTCGACAGAATGCGGAACTTCAAAAAAACATTGATGTTCTTCAGACCGAGAACGAAGAATTGAGAAATAAATTAAATAAAACAACTATTGTTAACGCACTCGGAAACGAGAAGGAAATAGAAGAAAGTAGGCAGTTGATAAAGGCATTGGTAAAGGAAATAGATCAATGTGTAGCGATATTGAACGCCGAGCAGTAATAAAAATATGGTGACGGAAATGAGCGAAAGTAATGAAATAAAGATTAGTGTGAACGTTGCTGAACGCAATTACCGTCTGACTATTGACAAAGCTGATGAGGAAAAGGTGCGGAAAGCCGCCGACCTGATCAACGAACGGGTGAGAGAGTATAAGAGAGCATACACCGATAAAGATTATCTGTCGTTAGTCTCTATGGCTTGCATTTTGTTCGCGACAAGTGTGGTTAAGTATGAGAACGATTCCGCATTCAAAGATCAATATCTCGATAAACAACTTGACGTCCTTGACGATTTGTTGACTGAAAACTTACAAGGTGATCTGTCTGTCCGTCGCATGATGTAACCTTAACAATAATAACATTAAACAGGTTGACTCATGGGTACAAAAACAGGCCTCATCCTCTAAAGGGGGAGCTTTTACGCCGGTGGAAGTTTGCGTATCGTGGCAGCCATAAACGTGATAAACAAGGGTTTACAATCCCTTTGGGCAGACAGATTTTTTCTTTTCGCGGAAGAGTAAAATCTAAGTAATTAAAAAAATGGTTTTACTACAATTAAGCACAACAGCAAACATCATCATTTTCGCAGTGGTGGGCGTCATTGTAGGCGGTGGTATCGGTGTATTATTGGCATCTACCATCATGCGTAATGCCCTGACCAAGAAGAGTAATCAACTGCTTGAAGAAGCAAAAGAAAAGGGCGAAGTTATTAAAAAAGACAAGATTCTTCAGGCTAAGGAGAAGTTCCTGCAGATGAAGGCGGATTACGAGAAAGAGACGAATGAGAAGAAGCGTGAACTCCAAAAGGTTGAATCTCGTGTTCAGCAGCAACAGCAGCAGATGAACCAGCGTAATGAAGAACTTCAGCGTAAGACTAACGAGTTGAAAAACCAGCAACAATCACTTGTGGCGCAGCAGGAAAGCATCTCAAAGAGACAGGCGGAACTCGATAAACTTCAGGATGAGCAGAAAAAAATGCTTGAATCGATTTCCGGATTGACGGTAGCGGAAGCGAAGGAACAACTTAAAGAAGTCGTGAAAGACGAGGCTCGCGCCGAGGCTATGGTACTCGCCAGAGAAATCGTTGAAGAAGCTAAGATGTCGGCAAACCAAGAAGCGAAGAAAATTGTACTCGAGACAATTCAGAGGACGGCATCAGAACATGCAATTGAAAATACTGTGTCGGTGTTTAACATTGAAAACGATGAGATTAAGGGACGTATCATCGGTCGTGAAGGACGTAACATACGCGCTTTGGAGTCGCTTACAGGTGTTGAAATCATCATTGACGACAGCCCTGACGCCATTTTACTCTCAGGCTTCGACCCGATACGTCGTGAGATAGCACGTCTGTCGCTTCAGAAACTCGTAACAGACGGTCGCATCCATCCGGCTCGTATCGAAGAGGTGGTGAGAAAAGTGGAGAAACAGGTGGAACAGGAAATTATCGAGACGGGAAAACGTACTGTAATCGACCTCGGAATCCACAACCTCGCACCAGAGCTTATCAAGATGATTGGCAGAATGAAATACCGTTCGTCGTACGGGCAGAATCTGCTACAACACTCTATCGAGGTGGCTAAGCTCAGCTCTGCAATGGCGGCGGAACTCGGTCTTAACCCTAAGGTGGCAAAACGTGCCGGCTTGCTTCACGATATCGGCAAAGTTGCTGAGAATGAGGAAGAACTTCCACACGCCATACTCGGTATGAAGACTGCTGAAAAATACAAGGAGAAACCCGATGTTTGCAACGCCATCGGTGCTCATCACGATGAGATAGAGATGGAATCGCTTATCGCTCCTATCGTGCAAGTGTGCGATGCCATCTCAGGAGCACGTCCTGGCGCACGTCGTGAGGTGGTAGAAGCTTACATACAGCGTCTGAACAAATTGGAGAAGATGGCACTTTCTTATCCGGGCGTCGTCAAGACGTATGCCATTCAGGCAGGACGCGAGCTTCGTGTCATCGTTGGTGCCGACAAGGTGAGCGACCAGGAAGCTGACGGCATCGCATACGACCTCTCGCGTCAGATTCAGACAGAGATGACGTATCCGGGACAGATTAAAATTACCGTCATCAGAGAAACGCGTGCAGTGCAGTTCGCAAAATGACAGGATTGACAGGATAGATTAGTTCAAAAATTGTTTCTGCTGATAAAAAAAGAGCGTCCATACGTGTGATGTGACGCTCTCTTTATGAAAACCTTACAAAAATACTTTATTTTCTAATAACAATCTTGCTCGATTTCTCTGTCTTGCCGTTGATGACGAGGCTGTAGAAATAAATGCCGTCGTTCATGTTGCTGACGTCGATATTAGCTTTTCCTGAGAGACCGTTGAGTTCATTACGTGTGACTTCTTGTCCCATCATGTTGTAAATCACCAACATGGCATCGTTTGTGCTTGCAGGGAAATTGTAGTCGAAGTTGACCACGCTGCCGGCTGGTATCGGGTAGGCTTCGCTGAACACCACCGGACTTGTGAAATCTTCAACACCTTCTAACGAATACATGAACACGACGGTGATTTCGAATTTTGGCGATGAACTGTTGGCTTCATAGATGTAATAGGTCATTATTTGTTTCTCATCTAAAATATCCAAATATGTATATCCATTTTGTTCATCTGCTGAATAGTGCGCACTAAAATCAGTTGACTGTCCTTCATTCAACATAAATGGTTCGGTTACATAAACGGTTGATGACCAGCAGTTACCAAAGCAGCAGAAATAATTTGATGAATTTTCAACGATTTCACCTTCATTTTTTTCACCAATAATTCTGATGTTTGTTGTTGCTGTCACGGTAAAGTCAATTTTCAGTTCGGCTCCTGTATAACCTGATGCAGAACCATCACCGTAAACGAAAAACGTAGCACCATTTTCAACAATGTTGCCAGGGGTTCCCAATCCATTTCCTTCTCTGACGATGAAGTTTTGTGCCGATAGTGTAAGAATCGACATTACGAGTGTTAATGAGAGTAATAATTTTTTCATTTTTTTTTAACAATTAGTGTTAGTAATTCTATTTATTTAACGATATTTGCAATCAAGTCGTCGTTTGCGATGTTAGGCAGCGTCACTTTGAGACGAGGTTCAGTTTCCATAGCGCGTTTTATTGCGAACATGGCCGGTTTGTTGCGTGCCCAGCTACGGCGTGCGATGCCGTTGTTCACGTCCCAGTGCAGCATGCAATGTAAGCGTTTGTCGGCTTCTGGTGTGCCGTCGAGTACCATGCCGAAGCCGCCGTTGATGACTTCTCCCCAGCCCACGCCGCCGCCGTTGTGGATGCTGACCCACGTGGCACCGCGGAAACCGTCGCCTATCACGTTTTGTACAGCCATGTCGGCGGTGAAACTTGAGCCGTCGTAGATGTTCGATGTTTCACGGAAAGGCGAGTCGGTGCCCGACACGTCGTGGTGGTCGCGACCGAGGACGACGGGTGCCGTGAGACGGCCGTCGGCGATGGCTTTGTTGAACTCAGCCGCTATCTTGGTGCGTCCCTCACAGTCGGCATATAGGATGCGCGCCTGTGAACCCACAACGAGGTGATTGGCCTGCGCACCTTTAATCCACCGTATGTTGTCATGCATCTGCTGTTGTATCTCCTCGGGCGACGATTTTGCGATGTCTTCTAAAACTTTGCATGCAATCTCGTCGGTGACAAGCAAATCCTCTGGCTTACCCGAGGTGCAGACCCACCTGAACGGACCGAAACCGTAGTCAAAATACATCGGACCCATGATGTCCTGAACGTAAGAAGGATAACGGAACTTGCCGTCTTTGTTGATAATATCGGCACCGGCACGACTGCTCTCAAGCAAGAAAGCGTTGCCGTAGTCGAAGAAATACATTCCTTTGGCGGTAAGTTTGTTGATGGCTGCCACATGACGACGCAACGAGGCATATACGGCTTCCTTGAATTTCTCCGGTTCTTCAGCCATCATCTTTTTAGATTCTTCAAGAGAATATCCGACAGGGTAATAACCTCCTGCAAATGGGTTGTGCAATGATGTCTGGTCGGAGCCTAAATCTACGTTGATACCTTTATTTGCTGCATATTCCCAAAGGTCAACGATATTGCCTTGGTAGGCGAACGAACGTGCTATCTTCTTCGCTCTCGCTTCGTTGACTTTGACAAACAGTTCATTGAGGTTTTCATGAATCTCATCGACCCAGCCTTGGTCATAGCGTTTCTGTGCCGCCGCGGGGTTAATCTCTGCCGTTATCGACACCACGCCGGCGATGTTTCCGGCTTTAGGCTGTGCTCCTGACATGCCGCCGAGACCCGCGGTTATGAACAGCTTGCCTGCAGGCGTGCCGCCTTGCTTACGTGAGGCGTTCAACACAGTGATGGTGGTGCCGTGTACGATGCCTTGTGGCCCGATATACATGTAAGAACCGGCCGTCATCTGTCCGTATTGCGTCACGCCGAGGGCATTGTAACGCTCCCAATCGTCTGGTTTTGAATAGTTTGGTATCATCATGCCGTTGGTGACAATGGCACGCGGTGCCTCTTTGTGCGATGGGAAAAGTCCCATCGGATGCCCCGAATACATCACAAGAGTCTGCTCGTCAGTCATATTGGCGAGATATTGCATCACGAGACGATACTGTGCCCAATTCTGGAAAATAGCACCGTTGCCACCATAAATGATAAGCTCATGCGGATGTTGCGCCACAGCAGGGTCTAAATTGTTCTGAATCATCAACATAATGGCTGCTGCCTGACGGCTTCTCGCCGGATACTCGTCGATAGAACGCGCAAACATCTTATAACTTGGACGATAACGGTACATATAGATGCGACCGTATTTCTCCAGTTCCTCGTAAAACTCAGGAGCTAACCGAGCATGAAGACTCTCTGGAAAATAACGCAAAGCATTCTTCAAAGCCAGTCGTTTCTGCTCTTTAGTCAAAATATCCTTGCGTTTAGGCGCATGGTTGATAGTTTTGTCGTATTCTTTTACTTCCGGAAGCTCATCTGGAATGCCGGCAAGTATTTCTTTTTGAAAATCATTCATGTATTTTTTTATTTTATTTTCTATGATTTTTTGACTTGCAAATTTAATAAATTTATATCTTTGCAGGGTAAAAAATATCAAAAATGAAGAAAAAATATTTTTGTGTCCTTATCTTGACATTGTTTGTCGTTTTTTGCCCGATTTATAAGATTGTTGCGCAAACATTTGTAAATGAATCACTTGCAAAAGAAATTGGAACTGCTTTCTTGTCGAAGAAGTCAGGAAATGAGAATCCCAAACTGGTTCTTTTCCATACGGAGCAAGGCAGCGACGGGCAAGTAAATCTCTACATTTTCAATATGGAGGGAGGTGGTTTTGTTATCGTTTCGGCTTCTAAAAATGTGAAGCCAATACTTGCTTATTCCATCGAACATAGTTATGATGGTGAGATTCCGGAGACAGCCCGTTATTTTATTGACAATTACAATAAAAATATTGATTATTGCGATGAGCATGGCTTGAAGATGAACGCTGATGTGGATAAAGAATGGAAGTCGCTGGAAAACAATGAATTACCTGCAGCGAAGAATGCCAAGACGGTACAGCCCCTGATTCAGACGTTGTGGAATCAGGATTATCCTTATAATTATTATGCTCCGTCGTGCAACAATTATTGGAACGGTAACCATTGCTATGCGGGCTGCGTGGCGTGTGCGATGTCGCAGATTATGAAGTATTGGGAGCATCCGATTCAAGGACACGGTTCGCATTCTTATATTCATAGTACTTATGGTGAACAGTCGGCGAATTTTGGTGAGACCACATACAGCTGGGATATAATGCCAAACTCGCTTGGAAATCAGGCTACTAATGAGGCAAAGGCCGTTGCATTGCTGATGTATCATTGCGGAGTGAGTGTGGATATGAACTTTGGTGCCGACGGCAGCGGGGCGTTTTCAAAAGATGTGGAAACCGCGTTGCGCCAATACTTCGGCTATTGCGCGGCAGTATATCGGGAACGTAGTAAATTTACAGAGGAGGAATGGATAGAGCTTCTGAAAAGCGAGCTTGACAAGTCGCAGCCGGTTTATTTTTCGGGCAGCAGCGACTCAGGCAGCGGACATGCCATAGTGTGTGACGGCTATGATGAAAACGATTATTTCCATTTCAACCTCGGATGGAGCGGCTCAGGCAACGATTATTACAGCATCAACGACGTAGCAGGTTATCATAATAACGAAGCGGCTGTCGTGAACATCTATCCACTGGAAATTAATAACGACGAAAACGGCATCTTTTATGTGGCGGCAGATGGCACCGGTGACGGCTCGTCGTGGGAAAACGCCACACCTTATCTGGAATATGTGACGTCACGGGCAACAGGCGCCTCGGATATGATATGGGTCAAGGCAGGGACATACTATGGTCAGCCTGACCTTGACGGGGCATTCAAGATTTATAAGAATAACCGTGTTTATGGCGGTTTCGTAGGTAATGAGACCCCTGATTTTAATCTCGATGACCGTGATTTCGAGGCTAACCCGACCATACTCGACGGACAGAATACGAACAGAGTGCTTTTCCAGACCGACCATTTTACGAATTACGCTTACTCATTGTGGGACGGATTCACAATTCGGAACGGAAGTTATGGCTCCGGAGCAGGTGCGTATCTGTGCAGCAACAGTCGTTTTGCAAACTGTAAGTTCTTGAATAACAATGCTAACGGCTTCGGAGGCGCAGCGTATATTATCTCGGCTTATTATGACAATGCCTCGGTAAAATTCACCAATTGTACCTTTGAAGGTAACAGCGGTTCGCTCGGCGGGGCAATATGCGACATGATGGGTGCACAGCTGCTAAACTGTAGGTTCAGCAACAACACTGCCTTGACGAAAGGTGGCGCATATTATGTGTATTCCAATAGAGAAAGCAAAATGGTGAATACTATTTTTGACAATAACACCGCAAAACTCGGCGGTGCTATGTATAATAAGGGAAATATTACGATGATTAACTGCGATGTTGTTGATAATCAGGCAGTTGAAGAAGGAGGCGGCATGTATAACGAAACAAGATACAGCAAGATAAGCAACAGCGTTTTTTGGGGCAATGTTGCCGACAACGTTCCTAACCAGATTATGGGAACATCGAAGTTCAACTATTGCGCTATACAAGGCGGTTTTGAGAATGGCACTAATATTATTGACCTTGCGCTTGATAACGATGGTGACGGAGACAATGAGAAATATCCGCGTTTTATAAATCCTGATGCAGGAAATTATGGTCTAAATCAATATTCAGTTTGTGTGGATGCAGGCGACAAGACAATTACGGGCGTCACAGGTCCCGATTTGCTTGGAAATCAACGAGTTATGAACGGACAGATTGACCTCGGAGCAATCGAATATCAGACTATCACTGCCGTGGAAGATGTTGAAGAAGAACAGTTTGTGATGTATCCTAATCCTATTGATAATCAGCTTATTATCATTAAAAATGGTAATATTTCCATGGAGATTTATAATTATTTAGGACAGAGAATAATATCTGCGGAAGCGCAGGATGAGATGGTACTCAACACATCAGGGTTAGAAAAAGGCGTTTACTTTGTGAAAGTGAATGGCGTGACGAAAAAGGTGGTGAAATAATATTTTCACCATCCTTTCGGTTTTGAAATTGTGTTTACGATGCCGAGAAGCGTAGTGAATAAGGTTAAGAAAATATCATAAACAGGGGATAAGAAAAGGTATAACTTATTCTCTCCCAATTGTTTAGCTGATTTTATATAAATGATGTCCATACTGGTAAAATGTATCAGTGCCAGCGTCCCCAAAGCAATGTAATAGATGAAGTTATGTTCAGAAAATACGGCAGCTTGAGGCAAGCAGAAAAGCAATATCAACGAAGTGTAATACAATAGGCGACTCATCAGTAGTGTGCCTAATGTCCTGTTTATCAAGGGTTTATATTTATTTACAGTGGAATAATGGCGTCTCTTCTGGTGAATCCAGCTACTGAAACTGTGTTTTGGTTCTGACTCAATCCTGATGTTCGGGTCGATGCTGATACGGGTGTTGCTCCGGTTAGCGACTTGGCTGATGAAGATGTCGTCGTCGCCCGAAGGAATGTTGTAATGCGACGTAAACCCTTTGTTTTTATAGAAAAGCTCGCGTCGGTACGAGAGATTCCTGCCTACACCCATGTAAGGTTTTTTTGCCAGAGCCATCGACAGATATTGTATTGCAGTATAAAGCGTATCGAAACGTATCAGCTTGTTCAGCAAGCCTTTACGAGTGAAATAAGGAGCGTATCCGAGCACTACGTCGGTGTTGTCGCGAAAAGCACCAACCATGCTCTTTATCCATTGATTGTTGTTTGGCAGGCAATCGGCATCGGTGAGCAGCAAGAGGTCGTGTTTGGCCGATTTGATTCCCATGCTGAGCGGAAATTTCTTCCCGTGAAAGAAATTGAGACTTTGCGTCAGGGTGACAACGTTGACGTCAGGACGCTGACGCACCAGCTCCTTGAGATAATCGGCTGTCTCATCTTGCGAGCAGTCGTTGACGATGACAAGTTCAAAATCGGGATAATCTTGCGACAAAATCTTCGGAACTAAGTTGATGAGATACTCGTAAGCGTCTTTGGCACAGACAATTACAGATACAGGCTCGTATTTAGGATTACCTTTATCATATATTTTCTTCTTGAAAAAAGCCAGACGGCTGAACACCCCCCAGAAATATGACATCTGTATTATCCAAACCAAGCCGAAAATACATAATACAATAAAACTCAAGCTGTTATAGTTAAAAACGATTTCCATTTCCAATATTATTTGATTTTGCAAAGATATAAAAAAGCCATTAGTCATTAGTCATTAGCCATTAGTTTTTTTCGTCATTTTGAGCGGAACGCGACCAATCGCACTTGAAAATTCTTCAACTTTAAAAAATTCTTACTACTTACTTCTTGCTTCCTCCTTCTATATTCTAAAAATTTGTATTTTTGCGCAAAATTTTCAGATGAAATATACATCAGTCAAAAATGATGCGAGAAGCAATGCGCGAGCCGGCATTTTGACCACGGATCATGGTAACATTGAGACTCCGATTTTTATGCCCGTAGGTACTGTTGGAAGCGTTAAAGCAGTGCATGTCAGGGATTTGGAGGAAGAAATAAAGGCGCAGATAATACTCGGCAACACCTACCATCTATATCTTCGTCCCGGTTTGGATGTGCTTCACGAATGTGGCGGCCTGCATCAATTTAACGGCTGGCATCATCCTATCTTGACCGATAGCGGTGGTTTTCAGGTCTTCTCGCTCACCGACATACGTAAGATGAAAGAAGACGGCGTGGAGTTTCGGTCACATATTGATGGCTCGAAACATCTTTTCACTCCCGAACGCGTCATGGACATAGAGCGCACCATCGGGGCTGACATCATGATGGCTTTTGACGAATGCGCGCCCGGTACTTCCGATTATGACTACGCCAAGGAAGCTATGGGACGCACACATCGCTGGCTCGACCGTTGTCTGAAACGTTACAACGAGACTGAGCCGCAATATGGTTATTATCAATCACTTTTCCCTATTGTGCAGGGGTGTACTTACCGTGATTTGCGCGAAGAGTCGGCGGAATATGTCGCATCGAAAAACGCTGACGGATATGCCATCGGCGGCCTTGCGGTGGGCGAGCCGACTGAAAAGATGTACGAGATGATAGAAGTCGTGAACGCCATCTTGCCAAAAGATAAACCGCGATATCTGATGGGAGTGGGTACTCCTGCCAATATTTTAGAGAGCATCTCGCGTGGCGTTGATATGTTCGACTGCGTCATGCCTACGAGAAACGGACGCAACGGCATGATTTTCACGTCGGAAGGTATAATAAACATCAAAAACGAGCGTTGGAAGTATGATTTTTCGCCTGTCGATGAAAATGGCACGGTTTTTGTGGATCATCAATATACAAAGGCATATCTGAGGCATCTCATCATATCGAAAGAGATACTCGGCCCGATGATTGCGACGGTGCATAACCTCGGTTTTTACCTATGGTTAGTGAGGACGGCACGACAGCATATCATCGAAGGCAATTTCGCTGAATGGCGCGACAGTATGCTTCCGAAATTGACAAAGCGTATTTCGTAACCAACTGAAAATAAATAAGATGAGAAAGATTGACTGGTATATTTTCAAGAAATTCATTGGCACATTCTTTTTTGCCATCAGTCTTCTCATTGTGATTGTGATAGTGTTCGATGTGTCGGAAAATGTAGATAGTTTTATCAAAAACAACGCCTCGTTTTATGAGGTGGTGTTTCATTATTACATCCCGTTTATACCTTATTTTATTAACCTTTTCGTGTATCTTTTCACGTTTATCTCGGTGATTTTTTTCACTTCCAAGATGGCGGGACACACCGAAATCATTGCCATTTTGAGCAGCGGCATCAGTTTCAAGAGGTTTCTGCTGCCCTACATGATGGCGGCACTGTTGCTTGCAGGCGGCTCGTTTTATCTCGGTAACTTCTTGATTCCACGGATGGACACGGTGAGGAGGACGTTTAAAAATCAGTACATGGAGAACCTGATGAAGAGTTCGGGTGCCAACTTGCATGTCCAGATTGAAAAAGGTACGTATGCTTATATGTCGAATTACGATTTGAAGCGCTCTACGGGATATAGATTTACTTTGGAAAAGTTTGATAATCAAATACTTGAGTATAAATTGAGTGCCGATAAGATAACCTACGACACACTTAAAGACAGATGGAATGTTGTGAATTATGTGGAACATTTCTTTGTGCCGGAAGAGATGCTCGTGAGAGGCAAGTCGAAAGATACCACCTTGAGGATGAAACCCTCTGATTTTTATTTTGTTAAAGAAGATTTTGAGGAGATGAACCTCATCGAGTTGAACACTTACATAGAGGAGTCGCGGGCAAAGGGTGCCGACAATATTTTGCCGTACGAGATAGAAAAGCACAAACGGATGGCGTCGCCGGCGGCCATCATCATCCTTACGCTTATCGGGGCGTCACTTTCAAGTCGTAAGACACGCGGCGGAATGGGACTGAACCTTGGAATCGGTATCACCATCACATTTACCTACATCATTTTTCTTGAATTTTTCAGGGTATTCGCCATATCAGGAGCCATATCGCCCGTCATGGCAGGATGGCTGCCCAACATTATTTTCGCCGTCATCGGCATTTATTTCTTCGCGAAGGCACCGAAATAGACTTTAGACTTTAGACTTTAGACTTTAGACCTTAGATTTTAGACCTTAGATTTTAGACCTTAGATTTTAGACCTTAGATTTTAGACTTTAGACTTTAGACCTTAGACCTTAGATTTTAGTGGAAAGGCTTGTTTTTATTGAGAATGAGGGATATGCGGTCGAAATGATGATTTGCTGGCTGATGTATCAAAATTATTTTTTCAAAAAATCTTACACATTTAATTATTTTTTGTAATTTAGCCAAAAATTTGGATTGCTATGCATATCGCTATCGCTGGAAATATCGGGTCGGGAAAGACAACGCTAACCCGTTTGTTATCAAAGCATTTTGGATGGAAACCGCATTTTGAGGAAGTGGACAACAATCCGTATCTTGAAAGTTTTTATGATGATATGAAACGTTGGTCGTTCAATCTGCAGGTTTATTTTCTGAACAGCCGTTTCCGTCAGGTGATGGACATCCGTAAAAGCGGCGAGGATATCATCCAGGACAGGACAATCTACGAGGACGCTTATATCTTTGCAGCTAATCTTTATGATATGGGTCTGATGGAAACCCGTGATTATCATAACTATGAGTCACTTTTCGAGCTGATGAGTTCCTATCTGCAGGCTCCCGATTTACTTATCTACCTGCGCGCCGGCGTCCCTACTCTCGTGCGCCAGATTCAGAAACGTAACCGCGACTACGAGCAGTCGATACGCCTCGACTATCTCAGAGCACTCAACAAACGCTACGAGAACTGGATTTCGAGCTATAACAAAGGAAAACTGCTTATCATCGAAAGCGATAACATTGAACTGGAGAATCCGGAGGATTTGAGTGGTATTATTGACAAAATCAACGCATCTTTAAACGGTTTGTTTTGATTATGAATATTTTAGGGGTGATTCCTGCACGTTACGGCTCCACCCGTTTCGAGGGTAAGCCACTCGCGCTGATTAACGGCAAGATGATGATTCAGCGCGTTTATGAACAGGCGAAGAAAGCCGACAAGCTCGCGGAAGTGCTTGTCGCTACCGACGACAAACGTATTTACGACGCGGTGACGGGCTTCGGCGGAAAGGCTGTAATGACATCGTCGCATCACAAAAGCGGAACCGACAGATGTTGCGAAGTGATAGAAAAAATGAACGGACGATTCGGTGCTGTGATAAATATACAAGGTGATGAACCTTATATTAACCCGTTGGAAATCAATCAGATAGCTGATATTATATCCGAGAACGGCACGTCGCTCGCGTCACTTTGCAGACCGATACGTGAATGCGAGGAAATGACAAACCGGAACGCGGTGAAGGTGGTTTTCGATAAAAACGGTAAGGCCTTGTATTTCAGCAGATATGCCATACCGTTCATGCGCAACGAAGCCGATGAAAGGAAATGGATGGAGAAACGTACCTATTACAAACATTTGGGTATTTACGCTTACAAGGCTGATGTGCTGAAAGAAATAGCCGCGCTGCCACAGTCGGGACTCGAAATGGCAGAGTCGTTGGAACAGTTGCGCTGGCTCGAAAATGGCTACACAGTCAAGATGGGCGTGACCGAGTTCGACAGCTATTCTGTTGATGTGCCGGAAGATATTTTGAAAATTGAAAGTATTTTTAAAGATTAAAAATAAATATAATAGAATGATTATCAGATGTTTAACAGAATTACTCTATGAGCATGAGTGCGTAATCGTCCCTGAGTTCGGCGCGTTCATCTCCAAAGAACGTCCCGCGATGCTTGATTACGTTAACCATCGTCTCACGCCATCGTCGAAGGAAGTAGTCTTCAACGGACAGCTTGTTGCCGATGATGGATTATTCGTTGGTTATGTTGGTAACAGATTGAATATCAATAGTGAAGAGGCTGCTGCCATGGTACACGATTTCGCCATGCAGTGTCTTGCCGTCCTCGACGTGAATGCCACGTTACGTCTCGCAGGTCTATGCACACTGAGCCGCTTAAACAATAATGATTTTGTCTTGACTCTCGACGAAAACCTTAATCTGCTTGGTGACGCTTTCGGTCTCGCCAAGTTCTCGGTGCAACCCATTTATAGAGGCGAGACGTATCAAGAGATAGCAGAGAGGATAGCGTTGGAGCAGAAGACGAGAAACACCATAATGACGATGCGGGAAGACGAGAAAGTGACGAGGCCACATCGCGTTACACCGCATAATTACAGGTGGTTCCGTGCCGCCGCATATTCAGTGTTGGTAGCAACCGTTATGGTACTTCTCGGATGGGGTGCCGACAAAAACGACTCAAACATCGCGTCGTGGAACCCGTTCTTTTATTTCTCGCCGAATGAGTTTATCGCGCGTCATATCAACACCAAGACGGATATTCCTGAAGTCATCACACTGGATGCCATACCTGCGCTGAAAGCCACTGAGGTATTCTCCGTCAAGGAGATAAATTATATACAACCGATTGATAATGAGCAACTTAAACCGATTGACGACGAGTTTTATTACATCATCGGAGCATCTCTGAAAACAGAAAACGAGGCAAAGAGATTCTTGCATTCGGCAAAGAAACAGGGCTTTGATGATGCGGTAGTGCTTCCAGTGAATAGCAAAGGCAACGTGCGCGTGGCTTACGAGACGGTGATGGGTAAGGAGGCCGCACTTAAACGTCTGGAAATCATAAGGAAAGGATATAACGAGGCTGCTTGGCTGTTGCGTAAAAAATAGTGCCGTGGGAAGGAAAAACAAACTCGAACGCTTTGCGGAATGTAAGACTTTTACCAATCTTTTTGAGTATTCGTATGAGCGTATTCAGGAAGAAGGTTTCCCGTTGAAAGGCCGTTGGCGTGACTTCTTCCGCAACGACAACCCCATAGTCCTCGAACTCGGCTGCGGCAAAGGCGAATATACCGTCGGGTTGGCGAAAGCACATCCTGAAATCAACTGCATCGGCATCGACATCAAAGGCGCAAGGATGTGGGTCGGACTGAAACAGGGCATAGCAGAAGGTCTGAAAAACGTGGCATTCGTACGTACCCGCATCGAGTTGATAGAACATTTCTTTGCTGAAGACGAGGTGGATGAGATATGGATTACTTTTCCTGACCCGCAAATCTTGAAGGCTCGTAAACGTCTGACCGCCCCGATTTATCTTGAGAGATATAAAACTTTCCTCAAAAAAGGAGGCTGTATTAATCTCAAGACCGACAGCGACCTATTGTATGAATTTACCCAAGAGGTAATACAATCGTCGGGATATTCAGTAATTTATGACTATTCCGACCTCTACGCTAACGACGACGACCTCGAAGTCAAGAATATCTGTACTTACTATGAACAGATGTGGCTGAAACAAGGTCTTACCATCAAATACCTAAAATTTAGCCTTGAAAATTCTAAAGACTAAAGTCTGTTCCACGTAGCATAGGCACGAAACGGCATTCACCAAATTCTTCACGGAGCATGGTGCCGTCGGCCTGTTTCGTGAGACGCAGCATGCGTTGTTTGGTGGCGTCGTCTTCCTCATTGAGCGGAATTATCATTATACCACCTGTTTTCAATTGATTTATAAGGCTTTGTGGTATTTCCGGCGCGGCTGCGGTGATTATTATCCTGTCGAATGGCGCAAACGTCGGCAATCCTTTGTTGCCGTCACCGAAGAAAGTCTTGATATGATAAGGAAATTCGGCGAGGAGTGGTTTCGTCTTGATATACAGGTTTTTCTGGCGTTCTATTGTGAACACCTTGGCACCCATTTGGGCGAGGATGCAGGCCTGATAGCCCGAGCCGGTGCCTATCTCAAGTACCTTCAGCCCTTTAGTGATGTTCATCAACTGGCTCTGCATCGCCACGGTAAACGGCTGCGAGATGGTCTGTCCCGACCCTATCGGAAACGCCTTGTCCTGATAGGCGAACTCCACGAAAGAGGAGTCGAGGAACACATGTCGCGGCACCATACCGATGGCATCGAGCACCGCATCGTCGGTAATGCCTTTATCCTTAAGTACTTGCACCAAATTCTGACGCATTCCTCTGTGACGATAATTATCTTCCTGCATAAAAAATATCCATTCTGCAAAAATACGTAAAATCTTTAATCTTTTGATGCTAAAAATTTCAAAACTTTGAAACATTTTTTATATATTTGCAAAAATTTTTTAAATGTTAAAAATCGGTGTTTTAGGTGCAGGTCATCTCGGCAAGATTCATATCAACTGCATCAAAGAGATAGAGAGATATGAATTGTCAGGATTTTACGACCAAGACGTGGAGACGTCGAAGAAAGTGGCTGCCGATACAGGTGTCAAGAATTACACTTCCATAGATGAACTCATTGACAATGTAGATGTTGTTGATATCGTCACTCCTACGATAGCGCATTTTGCCTGTGCGTCGGAGGCGATAAAAAAAGGCAAGAACGTGTTCATCGAGAAGCCCATCGTTGCCACTGTGGAGGAGGCGAACAAGCTCATCGAGCTTGCGAGGCAAGCCAATGTGAAGGTGCAGGTAGGGCATGTGGAGAGGTTTAACCCGGCATTCATTGCGGCTCAGCCTCATATCGACGACCCCGTGTTCATTGAGGTGCACCGTCTTGCCTTGTACAATCCGCGTGGATGCGACGTGCCTGTGGTGCTTGATCTCACCGTTCATGATATCGACATACTTCTCACTATAGTGAAATCACCAATAAAATCTATCAATGCCAGCGGAGTGTCAATTGTCAGTCCGACTCCCGACATCATCACGGCAAGGATAGAGTTCGAGAATGGAGCCGTGGCTAATCTCACAACAAGTCGTATCTCGCTGAAGAATATGCGCAAATTCCGTATCTTCCAGAAAGGAGCGTATATAACGATGGATTTTCTTGAAAAAAAAGCCGATGTGGTGAGGGTTGATGACATGGAAGGCGAGCCCGGGCCGTTCGACATGACACTTAACCTCGCTGATGGTAGCACCAAGAAAATATCTGTAGAGGAATTGGAAACCAATCAGATAAACGCTATCAAGACGGAGTTGGAACGTTTCCACGATGCCATTGTAAATAACACGGAACCACCAGTCACCATTGAAGACGGCGTTGAAGTACTCAAAGTCGCTTATCAGATTTTGGAAGAGATAAATAATCATCAAAATCTTCTTCAAAAACATTTGAAATAATACAATATAAGAAAAAAATCTCCGTTTTAACAAAAAAAGGTCGTTATGAGAGGCTTGCGCTATTTGTTTTTGTTTGTGGTAGTTGTGTCACTTTTCTCTTGTAAGAAATTTGAAGGTAGTCAGGAAATACCGGCGTATCTGCGTATCGAACCTTGGACTTTCACCACAAGTTATGATCAGGAAGGTGCTGCCACTCAAGCAATTACCGATGCGTGGCTGTATATCGACGGTAATCTGTTGGGCTGTTTTGAGATGAAGTCACATGATGATGGCACTTACGCCATGATTCCGGTTCTTAAAGAAGGAGAACATAGTGTGAGACTTTATCCGGGAGTCAAGATGAACGGAATTTCTTCAACGAGAATACAATATCCGTTTTATCAGCCGTATATTTTCAAAAATACATTTGTCGCCGGCGACATACATAGCGTTGCGCCTTCAACAAGATACTATAGTGTTGATAGCACTTTGGTGCGGTTCAAGATGATGGAAGATTTCGAAAATATCAATAATATCCAGCTTTTCCGTCCCGATACCACATACGCTGAACTGGTGCAGATAAGTCATCAAACAGACGACAACGCATGGCTTGACCCCGTCGATCCTGTAAATCATTATCGTTCAGGGCATATTCACGTGGGCGACAGCTTGAAACGTTTCTGCATCGCGAGTAGCGAGCTGACAGGTCTGCCTACATTGGGCAATTACGTGCTTCTCGAACTGGATTATAAGTGCGATGCCGATTTTTTGGTAGGTATGTACATCATGTCGTCTCAAAACGGTATTCAAGATAAGGAGCTTTATTGGTTGAGAGCTACAAACGCATGGAAAAAGGTTTATATTAACTTAAGTCCCACAGTAACAGAGAATTACAACGCCACTTACGTGAAATTTTATCTGAGTGGCAGCGTTAGCGGGACAGCCACGGCCGACTTTTATTTCGACAATGTAAAACTGATTTATATTGAGTAAAAAACTAAATAAGCGCAAGCAGACTTTTAAGTATGTCGTTTGGGACTGGTTCGCGTCTGTTGTGACGTGGGTTCTGTTTTTCTGCTATCGTAAAAATGCAGAAACTATTGGTGTTTTCAACGATGTCAGCATTGTACTTGGAGATAGGAATTTTTGGATTGGGATAACGGTCATTCCTGTTTGCTGGCTGTTTTTGTATCTCATGGCAGGCTCTTATCAGAAAGTTTATTTCAAGTCGCGTGTCAGGGAGTTTGGAGAGACGCTGTTAGTGACGCTTATTGGCACTGTCATATTGTTTTTCAGCGTCATACTCAACGATACTATTGTCACTTACAGGACTTATTATAACTCTTTTTCATTTCTTTTCACGTTGCAGTTTGTGCTCACGTACAGCGGTCGCCTTGTGATAACTTCTATCACGGCACGGCAGATTCACAACGGGAAAATAGGTTTTAACACGTTGATTATAGGCAGCAACGGCAACGCGTGTGACATATATAAGGAGATTGCCGGTCAGAAGTTCTCTGCGGGAAATATTATCGTAGGTTTCGTCAATGTTTTCGACAAAGACTGGTATAAGGTGGAAAAGTATATCCCGCATCTCGGGTATTATAAAGATGTGGCAAAGGTTATCAAAGACCATGATATTGAGGAGGTTATCATAGCCATAGAGCGTTCGGAGACAGAGACCATCGACAGGATTCTTGTTGAGTTGGAGAGTACCAACGTGACTGTCAAAATCATTCCGATAATGCAGGACCTCGTGTTTGGATCCGTCAAGCAGGAGGGTATCTGGCATGCCTCGCTCATACAGATTACTCCTGAGCCGATGCCGGTGTGGCAGCAGGTGGCGAAACGAGTCTTCGACTTTGTGGCTTCGTTGCTCGTCATAGTGTTGCTGTCGCCTGTGTATATTTTCACTGCAATAATGGTGAAATGTTCTTCTCCCGGTCCCGTTTTTTATAGGCAGGAACGCATCGGGCAGCATGGTAAGCCGTTTAACATGTGGAAATTCAGGAGCATGTATGTCAATGCGGAGGATATGGGACCGCAGTTGTCGAAAGATGACGACCCGCGTATTACCAAATGGGGCAAGTTTATGCGAAAGGTACGTCTCGACGAGATTCCACAGTTTTTCACTGTCCTCAGCGGAAAGATGTCAATCGTGGGTTATCGTCCTGAGCGTCAATATTATATTGACCAGATAGTTCAAAAAGCACCGCATTACAGGATGTTGCTCAAGATAAAACCTGGCATCACGAGCTGGGGCGAAGTGAAGTTCGGCTATGCCTCCACGGTTGATGAGATGGTGGAGCGTCTGAAATATGACATTCTTTATATTGAGAATATGAACCTCGCTGTCGATATTAAGATATTGATTTACACAGTGCTTATTGTGATTCAGGGAAGAGGAAAATAACTGTCATTTCGAGCGAAGTCGAGAAATCATTTTTATTCAGATGCTTTTAGTTAAGAAGGATTTTTTCATTCTGTTTCACTACGTTACGCTCCAATCGAAATGACGGTCTCGTTGATTTTTGAGTGTTCGAACCTCTCTTTGGCGTAGTTAAGGTCAACAACGAGTTTTTTTTCCTCGGTTGACGGCATCTCAAACATGTCGTCGTTGAGTATTGACTCAAGGATTGAGCGCAGCCCGCGTGCACCGAGTTTAAATTCTATGCTTTTATCTACTATGAAATCGAGTACGTCATCATTGATAATCAATGAAATATCATCCATACCGAATAGTTTGATGAACTGTTTGGTGATAGCGTTTTTCGGTTCGGTGAGGATGCGCTTGAGTGTAGCGCGATCGAGCGGGTTGAGATATGTGAGGATTGGGAAACGTCCTATTATCTCGGGTATGAGACCGAATTTTTTCAGGTCGGTAGGTGCGATATATTGCAGCAAATTGTCGCGGTCGATTTGTTTTTTCATATCGGAGCCGTAGCCTATCGCATTGGTTCCCACGCGGTTAGCGATAATTTTGTCGATACCGTCGAAGGCACCGCCGGCGATGAACAGTATGTTTTTGGTGTTTATTTGAATCATCTTCTGTTCAGGGTGTTTACGTCCGCCCTCCGGTGGCACGTTGACGACAGTGCCTTCGAGGAGTTTCAGCATGGCTTGTTGTACGCCTTCGCCTGACACGTCGCGTGTGATGCTCGGGTTGTCGCTTTTCCTTGCAATCTTGTCGATTTCATCGATGAACACTATGCCTTTTTCCGCTGCTGCCACGTTATAGTCGGCGGCTTGCAGCAGCTTGACGAGTATGTTTTCCACGTCTTCACCCACGTAGCCTGCCTCGGTGAGGACGGTGGCGTCGCTTATGGCGAACGGCACGTTGAGCATTCGCGCTATCGTCTTGGCTAACAATGTCTTACCTGTTCCCGTCTCGCCCACGAGGATTACGTTCGATTTCTCTATCTCTACCTCGTCGTCGTTCGTTTTCTGGTTGAGACGTTTGTAATGGTTATATACCGCTACCGACAACACCCTTTTCGCGTCCTCTTGCCCGATTACGTATTGGTCAAGAAACCTCTTGATTTCCAAAGGTTTAAGTAATTTAAAATCGGGAGTTGCCGCTTTTTTGCGATGTGCCATCTCTTCGTTGAGCATCTGATGGGCACGACTCACGCAATCGTCGCAGATGAAACCGTTGACGCCAGCGATGAACATGTTGGCACTGCTTTCAGGCCGTCCACAGAATGAGCAGTAGTTTTCTTGTTTTTTCGACATCTTTGTAGTTTTAGACATTAGACCTTAGATTTTAGCAATAGCCAATAAATAACTAACGTCTAAGGTTTAACGTCTAAGGTCTATTTATTCTTAATTAATACTTCATCAATCATGCCGTAAGCTTTGGCTTCTTCGGCTGTCATCCAATAGTCGCGGTCGGAGTCTGCCCACACCTTGTCGTATGGTTGTTTAGCATGCATTGCGATGATTTCGTAGAGTTCTTTCTTGATTTTCTGAATCTCGCGTGCCGTTATCTCTATGTCAGAGGCTTGTCCCTGCATTCCGCCCATAGGTTGGTGTATCATTATGCGTGAGTGCTTTAGTGCCGAACGTTTTCCGTCGGCGCCGGCGCACAACAACACTGCCGCCATTGAGGCTGCCATGCCGGTGCAGATAGTTGACACGTCAGGCTGAATGAACTGCATGGTGTCGTAGATGCCAAGACCTGCATAAACAGAGCCGCCGGGCGAGTTGAGGTAAATCTGGATGTCTCTCGCCGGGTCGGATGACTCCAAGAAGAGGAGCTGTGCCTGAATGATGTTGGCTACATAGTCGTCAATTTGGTCGCCCAAAAAGATGATGCGGTCCATCATGAGACGTGAGAAGACGTCCATCTGTGCCACGTTGAGCTGACGTTCCTCGATGATGGTGGGAGAGATGTAGCTCGTTATCGTGCCGGCATATTTTTCAAGGCCTAACCCGTTGATGCCACGGTGTTTTGTGGCATATTTATAGAATTCGTTGTTTGTGTCCATATTGTTATTTTTCTGATTCGGTTGATTCAACTGAAGACTCTTTCTTAGTAGTTTTCTTTGTTCTCGGCTTCTTTGCGGTTGCTTTCTCTTCTTTCGGCAGGAAAGCCTGCACGAAACCTTCATAGTCGGTATCGACAACCTTCACTTTCATTGCCTTTTTCAGGAAAGCGGTGAGTTTGTTGTCAGCCACCTGATTTTGTATGTTCTGACGTTGGTTGTCGTCTTTCAACACAGAGTCGATGATGCCGTTGAGACGTCCTTTCATCTCATCGTCCATAGTGCTGAGGTCGAGTTGACCGAAGTACATCTTAGTCACGAAATCCCTGACTTCTTCTTCTTTGATGACGAGGTCGGGGTTAGCTTTCACTATGTTTTCCTCGATGAGCTGCCATCTGAAGGTCTTGGAATATGTGTTCTCGTAGTTTTTCTCGACGTCTTCCGCAGAGATTTTTCCCTCGCTGTTGGCCACAATCCAGCGTTTCAAGAAGCTGTCTGGCATGTCGAACTTCACCTCTTTCACGAGAGTATCGACGGCGTTGTTGAAGAACATCCTTTCGGCTTCGACCACGTACTGACGCTCCATCTCGGCAGACACTTCCTTACGGAAAGTTTCTACGTCTTTTATATCTTTGTTAGGGAAGATAATCTTGAAAAGTTCCTCGTTGAGTTCAGCCGGTTTGTCGTCTTTCTTGTTGCTTTCCTGAATACGTGTTATGGTGGCGTCGATTTCTTTGTCGGAAGCCTTGATATTGTAGTCATTAATCTTGATTTCGGCAAGATTGACAGTGATTTCCGGTTTCAGAGCCACCTCAAAGAAGAAACTCATGGTGTCTTGAGTCTCCGGGTCGGCTGTTTGTTCTTTGTCAGGATCTGACAGAGGATAGCCGATTATGTCGAGTTTGTTCTCGATGATATGGTTGTTGAGAGCTTCGGAAACCTTCTTGTTCAGTTTGTCGAAAGTCACTGAAGTACCATACATTTTTTCAATCATTCCGAACGGAACCTTGCCCTGACGGAAACCTGGAAGAACCGCTTTATGCTGGTAGTTTTTTAACTCTTTTTTTACATCTTCTGCATAATCGGCTTTGTCGATGTCAATCTGAATGGTGGCGAGAAGGTCGCCCTTTGCTGTCTGTATTGTCTTCATTATCAATATAATATATAAAATCGTGCGGATGAAGGGACTCGAACCCATACTCCTTACGGAACCAGATCCTAAGTCTGGCGCGGCTACCAATTACGCCACATCCGCCTACATTTTTGCGGGTGCAAAGATACAAAATATTTCGATACCTTATATTAATAAAAAACTTTTTAAATCATAAAATTTTTGCATAAAAAAGACGTTATTTTGCTGGATTATAATAGTTTTATAATGTCATCTTTTGAGAAAACAGACAATGATCATTTTTGCAGAAGGTTGTATTTCGTTTTTTTAACAGTTCTTTTCGTATTGATAGCAAAAACAACTTCGGCGCAGTTTTTAGGTACAGCCTCAAATTATGCCGGTTCACATGTCCTTGCCATCAACCCGTCGCTTATGACAACGAGTTATTGTTATGCCGATTTTGGTCTAAATTTGCGACTGTTAGCATATAACGACATGTTTTTTCTGCCGTCAGGCGAGATTTTAAGCACCCTAAAAAGCAGTAAATACAGTTACAAATTTGAATATGACGGAAATCTGTATGACATTGGTTTTCTTATAAATAAAAACCCTAAAAAAGTCAATGAAACTCTCGATTTCGCTGTGTTGTCGGGAATGCGAAACATTGACGGGAAGCAGTCGGTAGGCGCTTTTTTAAACATGAGACTTTATACTGATGCCTATAGAATTCCTTGGGAAATCCCTGAGATGATGATAGTTTCGTTCGACAACGGTGATTATTTCAATAAGGACTACAAATCGAAGAACTGGGATATTTCTACTATGACATGGAGCGAAATAGGTCTCTCATATTCTCGCGTCATTTATGAGCGTTATAATGATAAAATTGACGTTGGTGCCACGGTGAAAGGTCTTCTGGGCTATGATGCCGCTGTTTTACATGTCAATAATATTGATTATGAGATACTTAACAAGGATTCTGCTTTTGTCAAATCTATTGATGCCGATATCGTATATTCTTTGCCTCTCGATTATGATAAGAAATTTGCCGATGGCAATATTCTTAATTTAGAAGGGATAAACGGTCACGGTATGGGTTTTGATTTTGGTGTGACATATACGCGCAAAAAGAACACCGACATCCCGCGCAAGGTGAAACGGGCGTGTTCTTACCCGATAACGCCTTATCAGTGGCGATTCGGACTGTCGTTTCTCAATATTGGTGCTATAAGATTCAATAACGGTGCTCGAAGTCATAACATCAGCGGTGATGTGAACACTGTCGTAGATTTTAGTGTCTTTAATGATATCCAGACAATCAATAATTTATTCGATACTTTAGATATGATTTTTGCTGACGGAGATGTGTCGTCCTCTAATGGTGCCATCAGAGTGGGGTTGCCGACGGTTTTTAGCATGCAGTTCGATTACAACATTAGTCACGGGTTGTTTGTCAACGCCTCATGGCTTCATCCGTTGAAGCTGATGAAATATTCGGTGCGCCGGGCCGCTTTGCTGATGGTGGAGCCGAGATACGAAAGGCAGCTTTTCGAGATTTCGTTACCTGTGACGTTTTATAATTATGAAAAAGTTTTCGTCGGGCTGTCGGCGCGAGTGGGTTTTATTACTATTGGGACGCATAACCTGTTGAATATCATAGGAATACGCAATGCGTATGGTCTTGATTTCTATCTTGCGTTAAAATTCAATTTACATAAAGGTTCATGTGCCAGCGGTAAGGGTGCGTGTTGGAATTCCGACTTCCGTTGACGTTGCTTCGGGTCTTATTTTTTCACGTTGAGAGCTTCGCGTAAGGCGTTGCCCATCAGCATGAAAGCAAGTACAAGGAGCATGATGGCGATGCCTGGAAGTATTGCTAAATATGCGTCGTTCAGGATGATGTAAGCGTAGTTTTCCTTAATCATGGAACCCCACGACGGCGTGGGTGGCTGCACTCCGATGCCGAGGAAGCTCAATCCCGCTTCGAGGAGTATCGCCGTGGCGAAGTTAGCGGCGGAAATCACGATTATCGGGTTGATGATGTTGGGTATGATGTGTCTGATGATGATTCTGGCGTTTCTGAATCCCAAGGCGCGTCCGGCCTCCACGAAAGTGGTCTCACGTATTGACAGAATCTGTCCGCGGGTGACGCGTGCCACCTCGACCCACATGGTTAGTCCCACGGCGATGAACACCTGCACCACGCCCTTACCGAGAGCGAAAGTTATTGCTATGACTATCAACAGGGTAGGCAGCGACCACACCACGTTGATGAGCCACATGGCGACATCATCAACGCGACCGCGGAAGAAGCCGCCGAGTCCCCCGATGAACAGCCCGATGACCACCGAGAGTAACACCGCTATAAAACCGACCGAGAAACTTATTCGGGTACCGAGGACGAGGCGGCTCAAGAAGTCGCGTCCGAACTGGTCGGTGCCGAGCAGATAACGCCGGTGAACGACAGGGTTTTCAGGCAGAAGCGCATTGTCGATAACTTCCTCGTGCACCGTGCCGCTGTGCTCCGGGTTGAAGATATAAACGGTAGTCGTTTTTTCTTCAACTCTCAACGAGTCGAACGGAATCTGACGGTATGGCGAGGGTTGCCCGTTGGCGAGTTTTTTCCAGAATCCGACTTTTTCTACCTTCGATGGCTTGTTGACAAGCAAGATATCGACCTCGAAGCCGGGTTTTTGGGTGGATATTTCAAGAATCTGGGTGTTCGCGTCGGGAGTGTTGTCGGGGATGATGTAATATGCGAAAATCGCCGTTAAGGCACATAAGATAATGAAAATCAATGAAATCATCCCGGCAATGTTCGACTTGAAACGTCGCCACGCAATTTGCGAAGGAGAGAGAAATTCGTTGTTTTTCATATAAATATTTTTGCAAAGATAAAAATAGTTTCTAAAACTTTTGAGAATAATTTTTTTCTGATTAAAATCTTCTCATTTTGAGCGGAACAAACTGAAGTCGAAATGACGGAAAATAAACCATTCTTACTTCTTACTTCTGTATTCTAAAAAACATTATCTTTGCAGAAAATTGTGAAGATGAATATTTTGAAAAACATCATAGAAAAAGCATGGGACGACCGTTCTCTCTTGGCTGAAAACGAGACTCGTGACGTCATCCGCGAGGTAGTGCGTCTGCTTGACAAAGGCGAGATTCGTATTGCTGAAAAGGTTGACGGTCAATGGGTTGTGAACGAATGGCTGAAGAAGGCCGTCATTATGTTTTTCCCGATAAACGACATGGAGGTGTCGAAGAGTGGCATCTTTGAGTACTACGACAAGATTCCGTTGAAGGGCGGTTTTGAGCAGGCCGGTGTGCGTGTGGTGCCGCCGGCGACGGTGCGTTACGGTGCTTTTGTCAACAAAGGCGCGGTGCTGATGCCTTCTTATATTAATATAGGTGCATACGTCGATAGCGGGACTATGGTTGACACATGGGCGACGGTAGGCTCATGTGCTCAGATAGGCAAAAACGTGCATCTCAGTGGCGGCGTTGGCATTGGCGGCGTGCTGGAGCCGGTGCAGGCCGCCCCTGTCATAATCGAAGATAATTGTTTCATTGGCTCCAGATGTATCGTGGTGGAAGGTGTGAGGATAGAGGAGGAAGCGGTACTCGGTGCCAACACCGTCATCACGCAATCGACGAAGATTCTCGACGTGACAAGCTCTAAGTTAAGGGAATACAAAGGCGTGGTGCCGGCGCGCTCGGTGGTGGTGCCGGGGTCTTACACCAAACATTTCCCCGCTGGCGACTTCCAAGTGGCGTGCGCGCTCATCATTAAGAAAAGAAACGATTCGACGGATAAAAAAACGTCTCTCAACGAGGTGCTGAGAGACATTCAAGTCTAAGGGTAGAAGGTGGGATTCGAACCCACGACCCACGGAACCACAATCCGGTACTCTAACCAGCTGAGCTACATCTACCATCTGATTTGCGGGTGCAAAAATACAAATTTTTTTAATACATCTGCAAAAAAATAGTTATTTTTGCAAAAAAATTCCGTATGGGCAGAATAATGGCAGTTGATTATGGCAGAAAGCGTTGTGGCATTGCCGTGACTGACCCGTTGCGTATTATTGCGACGGGACTTACCAACGTGAGGGCGTGCGACTTGATTAATTTCATCCTCGATTACGTGAAAAAGGAGATTGTTGATGAAATAGTGGTGGGCGAGCCGCGAGACATGCACAACAACCCTTCAGAGTCAGCGAAATACATCGAGCCGTTTCTGAAACAACTAAGAAAAGCCTTGCCGGAGATGGAAATAAAACGTTATGACGAGCGTTTTACCTCTGTGATGGCACACCAGACCATGATTGACGCGGGTCTGAGCAGGAAACAGCGTCAAAACAAGGAACTCGTCGATACCATCAGTGCGACGATAATATTGCAATCGTATATGGCGTCTTTAGTTTAGAGTTTGGAGTTTGGAGTTTGGAGTTTAAAGTTTGGAGTTGAGAGTCAGGTTGTCATTTCGACCGGAGCGAAGCGGAGTGGAGAAATCCTTTTAGTTGAGAGTAAGGTTGTCATTTCGACCGGAGCGAAGCGGAGTGGAGAAATCCTTTTTAGTTGAGAGTCAGGTTGTCATTTCGACCGGAGCGAAGCGGAGTGGAGAAATCCTTTTTAGTTGAGAGTAAGGTTGTCATTTCGACCGGAGCGAAGCGGAGTGGAGAAATCCTTTTTAGTTGAGAGTAAGGTTGTCATTTCGACCGGAGCGAAGCGGAGTGGAGAAATCCTTTTTAATTGAGAGTAATTGAAAGTTAAAAATTAAAATATAAAAAATGGTATTACCGGTTGTGGCTTACGGTCATCCTGTGTTGAAGCACGTGGCCGAAGATATTGAAGAAAATAGTCCTGAGATTCAACAGCTTATCGCTGATATGTTTGAGACGATGTATCACACGGAGGGCGTTGGACTCGCGGCTCCTCAGATTAACAGGTCGATACGCCTCTTCGTCATCGACTGCGACCCGTTCAAGGATAAATATCCGGATGGTGCCGGAGTGAAAAAAGTGTTTATAAACGCCGAGGTGATAGAGCTTTCGGGCGAGCCGTGGAGTTTTAAGGAGGGATGCCTCAGTCTCCCTGACATGAGCGAGCTGGTGGAACGGCCAAGCAAGGTGAGGCTGTATTATATGGATGAGAATTTCGAGGAGCATGAGGACACTTTCGACGGCATAGTGGCACGTGTGATACAGCACGAATATGACCATCTGGAGGGGAAATGCTATGTTGATCGTATCAGTCCTATGCGTAAAATGCTGTTGAAGAATAAGTTACGTAACATCTCTGAAGGTAATGTCGATGTAGATTACAAGATGATTTTCCCGAATAAGAAACATAGGAGGTAGGGGAGACTGGTGAAAGATATTACATTCATGCTGTCGTGAGTTATCATGAGACGGTGTTCGTGGTTCGTTTACATAAATTAATGTCAAAAAAAAATTTTTAAATAAAAGTTGTATATAAAAAAAAATTTGTATATTTGCAGCCTGAAAATTGATGTGATAAAATTTTAAGGAATAAGACATAAAAAAGTTGATGGCCTAAAATGAAGTCCAGAAATCTCGACAATTTAAGGATACCATTCCAGTGACAGGCTTTCGACGCACAGCGCCAGACGCGTGGTCTTTGCATGTTTTGATTTGGGATGGTAGGGCAGTCGAGAGCCTCAGGAATTCAAATTGGAATACAGAGCACCACGTCTTTTTTTGTGTCGTGACGTAAATAAATTATAAACGAAAATAAAATGCCTATGGAAAAACCGCGCGATTATAGCGCAACAAAAAAAATACATACATACTAATAACGTTAAGTAACGTATCTTGGATTTCTGAAATCTCGACACTTTCAAAAATCATCCCAAGAAAGTCTTTACTTTATTGAAAAAAAGACAGAGCTTGTACTTTGTCGGTATAGATTTGGGAGAAAGAAACGCGTAACGTCGTAAATCCCAGAGAGATACAGACAAAGTACAAGCTTTTTTTGTAAGAAAATAAAAACAATTAAAGGTATAAAACAAGCATTTAATAATTGACAACAAAAATAAAATCGATGAAGAAAGTATTATTAATCTTTGCGTTTTTGAGCTGTATGGGCGGCTTGACGGCGCAGAACAGACATGACGGTTTTTTCCGCAGCAACGATGATTTTGCGGGGAATCGTTACAACGAGTCATCATTGTTTTCAAACAGAGCAGACATAAGCATAACGGGTGACGAAATCTACAACGAGACATTCGGCGAGGTGCCTCTCGGAGGTGGACTTCTGATCATGCTTTCGGCAGGTGTAGGGTACGCGTTGATTAAAAGAAGAAACAGTTTAAAGACAAAATGATTAATCAGGATGAAAAGATATAGTTATATCATATTAGGCGTGCTGGCGGTTTTGACAACACAGTGTAAAAAAGAACCTACACTTATAATCCCCGAAGCGGTCTCTGAAAATATACATATAACCCTTGATGTTGTTAATGATTCGAAGGTATCTGTGAATACGAATAACGGAAAAGTTGATTTCGAGATGCACGACGAGATTTATGTTGGCAGTAATGGAAAATACGTTGGAAAACTTACGTATCTCGGGACTAAATTTACCGGCACAATCAGCGGAGCGACACAAAATGAGAAACTTCATTTCTTTTTCCTGGGAAACAAGACTCCTGTCGGGACATTAACACAAGGAACGACAACGTCGTGTACTGTCAGCATTGTTGACCAGTCTTCAGGATTTCCTGTTATTTCTTACGGCACGTCAACTGAAAATTTCAGTACGAGTGTAACTAATTACAGTGCCTACCTTCGCAATCAGTGCGCTCTCGTGAAATTCGATGTCACCACCTCATCTACCGAGGCTACTTGTATCACAGGGTTTAAAAACAAAGTCACTGTTAATTTCTCCGGGACGTTCACCACAGAAAAAGTCGGTGAAGGTGTGATAAATCTTGGCTCGGGAAGTGGAGAAAAATGGGCTATCCTATTTATGCAGGATGAGTTGACGGCAGGAGAACCCGGCTCGGCTTATGCTTCTGACGGCAGCTACATCGGGACACGCGGCACAGTGCCTGCAATAAAAAGAAATGATTTTCTGACAGACGGCATCGCAGTAAATGTTGATACCGATAACAAAGGAAAACTGCCAGGTAGATTTTCTGTAAGTTCAGATAAGCAGATACAATTCTCAAAAGGGAACCTGCAATATATAGGCAGTGTCAGTCCACCATATTGGAAATTCGCTGATAATCAGTATGATAGGTTAGGTGATACCGGTCAGGGTACTGACAACACAGGAGCAAATCGTGACTTGTTCGGATACGGCACGAGTGGATATACTTACTATCCGTATAGCACAAGTAAAAATCAAAGTGATTACGCACAGGTTGATATTGCCGGAACACAGCATGACTGGGGTGTTTACAACGCCATTAGTAATGGTGGCAACCAAGCCAATTTGTGGCGCACGCTTACAAAAGATGAGTGGAGTTACCTGCTTGTGAGCAGAAGTGGTAGTCGGTTGGTAAAAGCAAAGGTATTTGGAGTGGAAGGTGCCATATTGTTGCCGGACGATTGGGATAACTCTTTATATCAGTTATATTCGATTAATCAAAATTCTGCTGATTATACTTCAAATGAGATTACACTCGACGTATGGAAAAATTCTCTTGAAGCGATGGGTGCGGTGTTTTTGCCGTCAGCTTATCGTAGGGAAGGTACTAAAATTGTCGATAATGGTGCTACTTTCGTAACCGGTAACTACTGGTCGAGTAACTATGATTCTGCTCAAGGAGTTCAAGCATATAGAGGCGTATATATGGCTCCTGGTTGGTTATGGCCATCACCCACCTCAGACCCCCAACTAGGTCCGATTGTCAATGGTTTTTCAGTCCGTTTAGTTTGTGATGTAAATTGATTATTAAAAGAAAAAAATCCTCATTATTATTTTAAACCATTTTTTAACGCTGGCAGGCTGCGACGAAGTCGCAGCCTGCCTATTTCTGTTTAGATTGTCTTTTGTGACAAAAATTTTCAATACGACTACGTTAGTTATTGGAACATAATGTTGTATTTCTCAATCAAATCCAAGATTTCATCCCTGCCGGTCTTGTCTTCACTTGATGAAATTATCATTGTGGGAAGTTCTTTCCATTCTTCAAGCAGCCGTTGTTTATAAGCCTCCACGTTGGCGGCGAGTTTCGTCTTGCTGAGTTTGTCGGCCTTAGTGAAGATGATGGCAAACGGCACCTCGTTCTCGCCGAGATAAGAGATAAAATCAAGGTCTATCTTCTGTGGTTCGATGCGGCTGTCAACCAAAACAAAAGTCATGATGAGATTCCTACGGCCGAGGATATAGGTGTTGAGCATCTTCTTCCATTTCTCCCTCTCTGTCAGCGAACGCTTAGCAAAACCATATCCCGGAAGGTCAACAAGATACCATTCCCCGTTGATAATGAAATGGTTGATGGTTATCGTCTTGCCGGGTGTGCCTGATACTTTTGCTAATTTGTTGTTGCCCGTCAGCATGTTGATGAGCGACGACTTTCCGACATTGGAACGTCCGATGAAGGCATATTCCGGCTTGTTAGCTTCCGGAAGTTTGTCGGGGTTGCTGTTGCTTTGCAAGAATGTGGCGGTTTTTATAAGCATAACGAAGATTTTTTTTACGATGCAAAGATACGAAAAAAATGTTTGTAAAAATGTTGATAACTTTTTTGAAAAAAAATATAAAAAAGTGGGGATAAGTGGGAAAAAATGTATAATTTTACATCCTGAAAAAATATCGTAAAAATGGATTATCCGATAGGCGAATATCATTGTAAATTAGATGCAAAGGGGCGTCTTTTGCTTCCGAGCAGTTTCAAAGAACAGCTCGGGACAGCGTTGGAAGAGGGTTTCGTGCTGCGTCCGGGGTTGTTCGAGACATGTCTCGACATGTACGGGATGGACGACTGGCGCGATTTGCAGGGGAAACTTGGCAAGATGAATCCATTCCGTAAGGAGAGTCTGATGATAGCACGTCGCATCAACGCCGGTGCGAGGTTAGTGAAAATCGATGGCAGTGGCCGCCTGCAGATTCCCAAGGATTTGCTTGACAAATGTGGCATGGTGAAAGAGGTGGTGATAACGTCGTTGCCTGACAGGATGCAGATATGGGGTGAGGAGCAGATGCAAAAGAGCAACGCGGAGATGTCGGACGAGGAATTTGCGGCATTGCTGGAAGAGAAACTTGGAAATATTGATTTTGAATAATAGATTTTTGTATGTATCATAATCCTGTGTTGCTGAACGAGAGCATTGAGGGCTTGAATATCAATCCGGAGGGTGTTTATGTGGATGTCACCTTCGGTGGGGGCGGTCATTCGCGTGCCATCCTTGAGCGTTTGCAGGGAGGTCATCTCTATGCCTTCGACCAGGACGCTGATGCAGCGAAGAACGCTTTCGCAGATGAGAGGTTTACTTTCATTCCACAGAATTTCCGTTATATGAAAAATTTCGTGCAGCTTTACGCCGGCACCAAAGTAGATGGCATCATCGCCGACCTCGGGGTGTCATCATATCAGTTCGACACGCCGGAAAAAGGCTTCTCTACACGCTTCGAGGGACGTCTCGACATGAGGATGAACCAAAATTCTGCCGTTGATGCCGCGAATATAGTGAATACTTACGATGTGCCATCGTTAGCGAAGATTTTTTCTGTATATGGAGAACTGAGAAACGCCTTAGCAATAGCTCGCGATATTGAAATGGCACGTGATGTAAGACCGTTAGACACAACGACGGATTTGAAGAACGCGGTGGTTTCACATCTGCCTAAAGGCTCAGAAAACAAGGTGTTGGCACAGATTTTCCAGGCACTGAGGATAGAGGTGAACAATGAAATGGAAGTGTTGGAGGCATTGCTGAGACAGTGTGCCGACGTGCTGAGACCCGGCGGCAGACTCGTGGTGCTTTCCTATCATTCGCTGGAAGACCGTCTCGTGAAAAATTTCATGAAGAGCGGTAACGCAAAGGGTGAGATAGAAAAAGATTTCTTCGGTAATATGCTCACACCTTATATATTAATAACACGCAAGCCGGTGGTGCCGTCCGACGACGAGATAGCACGCAACAGCAGGGCAAGAAGCGCGAAATTGAGGGTGGCGGAGAGAAATGATGTAGCTGTTTGATGGTTTATTTGTTTATAATTTGAATTATGAGTAAAGACAGAAAAGAAAAAAAAGGTTCGTTTTTCAATGAGTATTTAGGCGGAGACGTCTTTTTGAAGCAGTCGGTGATGCGTCAGCTGCCGTTTGTGTTGTATGTCGTCTTTCTCTTAATGCTTTATATTACAAATACTTACGTTGCCGAAGATGTGAGACGCGAGATTGCTACAAAGAATATAATCCTTGAGGACCGTCATGTTGAATATGTTTATAACAAATCGGAGATAACGAGGATGACAAAGCAGTCGGAACTTGCTAAGAGATTGAAAAACAAAGGGATAAAAGAGTCGGTGGAACCGTTGAAGAAGATAACTGTCTCGCATGAAAAATAAGAAAGGTAGTAAATTATGAGTAAGACAAATTTTACCGGTGTGTGGCGCGTGTTACTGATATACGTGCTGATGCTCGTGTTCGGGGTGGCTGTTGTCGTGAAAATAATTTACATACAGACTGTTGAGAGAGAGAAGTTGCTGGAGAAAGTGAATGACGTGAAAAATGAGGATGTTCCAGCTGTGAGAGGCAATATTTTCTCTAAAAACGGGACACTTCTCGCCACCACCATACCCGTTTTTGACGTGTTTTTCGACCCTGTTGCTGCTGTTGATACGGCTTTTGAAAATAATGTCGCTGCGTTGTCAGACAGTCTCTCGGTGATGTTACGGAAACATAGCAAGTCACAGTATAAAGGGATGTTTACGAAAGCCCGTGCGAACAACAAACGTTATCTCAAGGTAGCCACCGGCTTGAAGATTGATGAGTATGAACGCATTAAGACGTTTCCTCTGTTCAGGCAAGGAAAGGGAGGTGGTTTCATCTCTGATAAACGTTCCGTCAGGGAGCGTCCTTACGGTGACCTTGCCATGCGAGTGGTGGGTTATGTGAACGACAGGGACACGCTGAATCCGGTGATGGTGGGTCTCGAAGGTGCGTACGACACTTGTTTGCGTGGCGTGCCGGGAAAACAGACACGTCGTCGTGTCAACGGAGGCCGCTACATCGACGTGCCGTCGTCATTGAACGTGGCACCACAGAATGGAGGCGACATCTATACCTCTATAGATGCAAAGATACAGGACGTGGCGGAAGAAGCACTGCGCCGCTGCCTTCAAGAAAACGAGGCACAGAAAGGCTGCGTGATAATAATGGACGTACACTCGGGTTTCATAGAGGTGATGGCATCGCTGAAATATAACGAGAAAACACGGAAATACGAGGAGTCATACAACTTCGCCATAGCCGAGAACGTGGAACCTGGCTCGACATTTAAAGCAATCACAATGACGGCATTGCTCGAAAACGACCCTGACTTCAACATTAACAGAGTGTTAGACCTTGGCACGACGGGAAAAATGAAGTTTCATAACCGTATCATGACAGACTCGCATGTGGTAGGCGAAGGGCATCCAACGATAAAACAGTCGTTCTGGGAGTCGTCGAACATTGCTTTTGGATATCTTACGACAGAAGCCTTTGAGAAAAACCCGCAGAAATTCATCGACTTGATTTATAAGACAAAAATCAATGAGCCATTGGGCCTCGATATTAAAGGAGAAGGTAAACCATATATAAAAAGTACCGACAGCAGATACTGGTCGAAGGTGTCATTGCCTTGGATGTCAATAGGTTACGAGCTTACTGTCACACCGATAACATTACTTACATACTATAACGCCATCGCCAACAATGGCAGGATGGTTAAGCCTCAGTTTGTAAAGGAGATACGTCACGGTAACGAGGTGGTGCGTACTTTCGACACCGTAGTCATCAATGAGCGCATCGCGTCGGAGCGGACTATCAGGACTTTGCAGGAACTGCTGCGTGGCGTGGTGGAGAACGGCACCGCCAAGGCACTCAATGCCTGTGCCTTCCCCGTGGCAGGTAAGACGGGCACGGCTCAGATTGCTACCGACGGCAACTATAACAAGAAAAACTATACCGCTTCGTTTGTCGGATATTTCCCCGCCGACGACCCGAAATATACATGTATCGTGGTGGTGAGCAATCCGATGGGAAAACATTATTACGGTGCCTCGGTATCAGCACCTGTTTTTAAGGAGATAGCTGAAAAAGTGTATGCAACAGAACTGGGAATAAAGGACGAGACGAGTACGTATCCTGCCAACTGTGATAAATATACCAAAGCGTCGATGGCGTATTATGACGACGTGAACGAATATTGTAAAATGGCAGGCGTGAGGATGGTCGATAGCGAGCTAAGCTCCGAATGGGTCAAGGTGAGCCTCTCGGCTAACGGAGGCGTCTCTATAAAAAATATCGACATCGACAATGAGGTGGTGCCCGACATGACAGGCATGAACGCTATGGATGCCGTCTATCTTGTGGAGTCGATGGGATGGAAGGTGGGTTTCAGCGGCCGTGGCCTCGTTGAAAGTCAGTCGGTGAAGGCTGGAACAAGACTGGGAAAAGGTAAGATTATTATATTAAAATTAACAGAGAAGTAAAACTGTAAGATGGTGAGAATCAATGAGATATTAAAAGATACGAGTGGCATCGCCTTCGATTCGAGGAGATGTACCGAAGGCAGCGTCTTCTTCGCGGTGCGAGGTACACAGGTGGATGGTCACGATTACATTGAAAAAGCCGTGGCAAATGGCGCGAGAGTCGTTGTGTGTGAGCATCTTCCGGAGCATAAAGACGAAAGGGTGAGATATTTTGAAGTGGAAAACAGTGCCCGGATGCTCGGTCTCGCCGCCTCAGAATACTACGGAAACCCTTCGAAGAAACTGCATCTCGTAGGCGTGACGGGGACTAACGGCAAGACAACGATAGCGACACTTCTTTACCGCCTGTTTACCGATGCCGGCTACGTGTGTGGACTGCTCTCGACGATAGAAAATATCATCGGGAAAAAAGTGGTGCCTTCGACACATACTACCGGCGACCAGCTGGAACTCAACGATTTGCTTGCGCAGATGGTGGATGCAGGATGCGAATATGCTTTCATGGAGGTCAGCTCGCATTCCATCGACCAAGATAGGATAGCGGGACTGCATTTTGATGGTGGGATATTCACAAATCTCACGCAAGACCATCTTGACTACCATAAGACACTCGCCAATTACCGTGACGCGAAGAAAAAATTCTTCGATAACCTTCCGGAAACGGCGTTTGCACTCACTAACATCGACGACAGAAACGGCATGGTGATGCTGCAAAATACCAAGGCAGCGAAGAAGACATATTCTCTCAGTCACGACGCCGACTTCAAAGGTCGCGTGATGGAGAGTTATTTCGATGGTATGGAATTGAAAATCAACAACAAAGCTGTCTCGACGTTTCTTGTGGGACGTTTTAACGCATATAACCTGCTTGCCATCTATGGTACTGCCTCGCTTCTCGGGATGAAAGAGGAGGAACTGCTTTGTGGTGTCAGTAAGCTACGCAGCGCGTCGGGACGTTTTCAGGTGGTGAACTCAAAGGACGGCATCGTGGGCATAGTCGATTACGCGCACACGCCGGATGCTCTCGAGAACGTGCTTTCCACCATCAACGAGATACGGACGCATAACGAGACACTCATCACGGTGGCGGGTGCTGGCGGTAACCGTGACGCCGGAAAACGCCCTAAGATGGCAGCGGCGGCAGTGCGACTGTCCGACAGACTCATCATCACCAGCGACAACCCGCGTTTCGAGGAGCCGGATGAGATAATCAGACAGATGAAAGAGGGCGTGCCGAGCGAGTATTATAACAGGGTGTTGTGCGTCACCGACCGACGTGAGGCTATCAGGACGGCAGTGGCACTCGCTAAAAAAGACGACATTATCCTCGTGGCAGGCAAAGGCCATGAGACATATCAGGAAATGAAAGGTGTGAAATATCATTTTGATGATAGGGAAGAACTTGAAAAAGCATTTAACGAAAAATAGGAGGCTGAAATGTTGTATTATCTTTGGAATTATCTGAGCGAGACGCTGGACCTGCCGGGCGCGGGAGTGCTTAACTATGTGACGGTGCGCGCTATCCTTGCCATTATCGTTTCACTTGTGATTTCAATATGGTTTGGCAAGGCTTTCATCAAATTCATGAAGAAACGCAATATCTCGGAAACACAGCGTGACGCTAAAATCGACCCGTTCAACGTAGAGAAAAAAGGCGTCCCGACAATGGGCGGCATTATTATCATCGCTTCAATAGTAATTCCATGCCTCTTGTTTGGTAAGTTGTTGAATGTCTATATGTTACTGATGCTCGTGACGACAGTTATCCTTGGCGGGATAGGGTTCGCCGACGATTATATCAAGACTTTTAAAAAGAAAAAAGACGGCTTGAAAGGATGGTATAAGATTTTAGGTCAGATATTGTTAGGTCTCATCGTGGGTCTGATATTACGTTTTAGTCCGCAAGTCGTTATGAATGAGACAGTTGAGACGAGAATTGAGAATAACAAAGAAATTGTGATAAAAAGTCCGGATGTGAAATCGACGCGGACTACGATACCGTTCTTCAAACATCATAACCTCAACTACGCCGACTTGTTCAGTTTCATGGGCGAGCCTTACAAATACTGGGCAGGCTGGGTGTTTTTTGTTGCGCTGACAGTTTTTGTCGTGGCAGCGGTGTCGAACGGTTCCAACCTCAACGACGGCATGGACGGCATGGCGGCAGGCAACTCGGCAATAATCGGTCTGGGAATAGGTGTGCTCGCTTATCTTTCGAGTAACGCAGTGTTGTCGGGCTATCTCGACATCATGTATATCCCTGGTAGTGAGGAAGTTGTGGTATTTCTTGCCGCTTTCGTCGGGGCTTTGGTCGGCTTCCTTTGGTACAATTCCTTCCCCGCGCAGGTCTTTATGGGCGATACAGGCAGCCTCACTATCGGCGGCATCATCGCGGTATCGACAGTGATAATCCATAAAGAACTGCTTCTGCCGATAATGTGCGGCATCTTCTTGATAGAAAGTTTGTCGGTTATTATCCAGAAAGTTTATTTTAAGATAGGAAAGAAACGGGGAGTGCATCAGAGGGTATGGAAACGTACCCCTATACATGACCATTTCCGTACCTCGATGGAAAAGGTTTTGGAGGCTGACCCCACATCTACGGTGATATATAAAGGTGGTAAAAACATCTATCATGAGATGAAAATAACCGTCAGATTCTGGATTGTTACCATAATTTTGGTGGCATTTGCGATTTTAACTTTGAAGATAAGATAAATTTTGATATTATGACTTTAGAACAGTTGGCAAAACAAGGAAGAAGAAAAGAGATTTTTACGACGGCATTCACTATCAATGAGAGCATTTGCAATGCTCGGAATGAGAATCTGAAACACAGTTTCGTTGATTGTGAGCACATTAGGCATAGAAATGAGTTTGTCACCATGCGCAATGGCGTGAATTACATCGACGACAGCGCGGCGAAAAGTCTTTCTGCCACGTGGTTTTCTTTAGAAAAGCTCAACGAGCCTACTGTGTGGATAGCTTTGGCGGGAAATGATGATTATGAAGAGATGATACCTGTTGTGCGTCAGAATGTCAGAGCAATAATTTGTATTGGCGACAACGTTATCCCTATGAAAAAAGCGTTCGACTGTCTCATCCACGACGGCGTGGTGAGGACCGACAGCATGGAGGAAGCAATGATGATTGCGCAAGAGAAAGCCGTCTCGGGATTTAACGTGCTTTTCTCTCCAGGCTGCGTCGTGGATTGGAAAGAGATGAGCAAGATGGAGAAAATCTTTGTTAAAAAAGCAAAAGAATAAAAATATGGTGAAAAAAGAGGTCGTTATAGAAAAGACTAAGAGCCTGTTCGGCGGTGACAAGGTCATCTGGGTGATTGCAGTGATTCTCGCCCTGGTGTCGTTGCTTGCCGTTTACAGCGCGTCGGAGTCGGTGGCAAACAGCAAATACAACGGCAACAACGCTTTTGTGTTGCTTCGTCATGCGATGATGTTGCTGTTCGGACTTGTCTTTATGTTCGGCGCATCGCTTGTCAATTATAAAAAATATTCGCGGTTGCTGCTCCTGCTTTTCTGGATTTCAATACCGTTGCTTGCCTACACGCTGTTTTTCGGCAGAAATCTCAACGAGGCGCAACGTGTCATAGGCATAGGCGGAATGACATTCCAGACCAGCGACCTCGCTAAAATCGCTTTGATAGGCTTTCTGGCAAGAGTGCTGACATTAAGACGTGACAACCTCGATGATTTCAAAGAGTTATCCATCAGGGTGATGCTTCCAATAGTTGTAATCGTCGGACTGATTTTCCCGGAGAATTTTTCGACGGCGGCACTGCTCTTCATGACCTGTCTGGTGATGATGTTTCTCAGCAAGGTAAAGATGAAATATATTCTCGGTTTTGTAGGTATCATTGTGGCGGCAGGCGCAATTTTCATGCTCGTTTCTTTCGCTTTTTCCAAAGATAACCGAAGCACCACTTGGCTTTACCGCATCGAGCGTTTTTTCAGTAATGACAGCGAAGACAAAGATGATAATTTTCAGGTCACACAGGCTCAGATAGCTATCGCGAGCGGCGGCATTTTAGGTAAATCGCCCGGAAAAAGCACACAGCGCAACGTGCTTCCACAGTCGTACTCCGACTATATCTATGCCATCATCGTGGAGGAAGGCGGACTTGTCGGAGGTATTTTGGTGCTGGCACTTTACCTGATATTACTGCACCGCGTCACACGTGTCATGATACGTGCTCCCCAGTCGTTCGGTGCACTTCTCGCCATGGGTCTCGCCTTCAGCATAGTGATGCAGGCACTGGTGAACATGGGCGTGGCGGTGGGGCTGCTGCCGGTGACGGGTCAGCCGCTGCCCTTCGTCAGCAGAGGCGGCACCTCAATGTTGTTTACCGGTATTGCCTTAGGAATAATAATTAGCGTGACAAAAGAAATATATAAAAATGATGAAGGAAAACCAGACATCGAAATCGCCGACGACAGGTCAGTCGCCGAGGCTGATAATTAGTGGCGGAGGCACGGGAGGACATATCTTCCCCGCAATAGCCATCGCCGACGCATTCAAAAAACGCCATCCCCAAGCCGAGATATTATTCGTCGGAGCTAAAGGCAAGATGGAGATGGAACGCGTGCCTAAGGCAGGCTATCCCATTGAGGGTCTGTGGATTAGCGGATTCAAACGAGAACTGTCACTCGATAACCTGAGCTTCCCGTTCAAGCTGATGAACAGCCTCTGTAAGGCAAAAAAGATATTGAAGAGATTCAAACCCGACGCAGTGATAGGCGTGGGCGGTTTCGCAAGCGGACCAATAATGCGTAAGGCGACGGCAATGAATATACCTGTCATCATCCAGGAACAAAACTCTTTTCCGGGCGTGACGAATAAATTAGTGGCACCAAAAGCAGCGAAAATTTGTGTCGCATACGATAATATGGAGCGTTGGTTCCCGAAAGATAGAATCGTTGTTACAGGTAATCCATTGAGAAACAATGTTTTAGTAGCAGAAGAAAAAAAAGAGGAAGGAGCAAGGTTCTTTAATCTCGACCATCAGAAACCTATAATTCTGCTCGTAGGTGGTAGTCAGGGCGCATTGGGTATCAACAAAGGTATCTCGGCAAGATTGCAGGAGTTTAAAGACGTTGATTATCAACTGATTTGGCAAACAGGAAAGTTTTATATCGAACAAGCACAGCAAGAGGTGAAAGAGCTGGGATTGGAAGATAGGGTGAAGCCGACGGTGTTTATCGAGAGGATGGATTTGGCATACGCTTGCGCCGATGTAGTAATTTCAAGAGCTGGTGCCATCTCTATTTCAGAACTTTCGCTTGTGAAAAAAGCCGTGATTTTTGTGCCTCTCCCGACAGCGGCGGAAGACCATCAAACGAAAAATGCACAGAGACTGGCTGATGAAGATGCTGCAATTGTTGTAAAAAACAGCGAGGCAGAGGAAAAATTGATACCTGTCGTGTTTAATTTACTGAAAGATAGTGAAAAAATTTGCGAAATGCAAAAAAATATTGCTAAATTTGCAAGACCAAACTCAGCGGAAGATATTGTCAACGAAATAGATAAGGTTTTGGGACTTTTATGAGTATTAAAAAGGGGAATATGGTGTATTTTTTAGGAATTGGAGGCATCGGGATGAGTGCCTTGGCGAGGTATTTCAAGGCGAAAGGCCATGACGTGGCAGGCTACGACCGCACGCCCTCGCCTCTCACACGACACCTCGAAGACGAAGGCATCAGCGTTCATTACGTCGATGACCCTGCACTGGTTCCTGATGACATTGATTTCGTGGTAGTGACACCTGCTATTCCTTCTGACTCGTTGGAACTGAGTTATTTACAAAATAAAAACGTTAAGATAGTAAAGAGAGCCGAGGTGCTCGGAATGCTGTCGCGACAACATAAGGCAATCGCGGTGGCGGGTACACACGGCAAGACAACCACAACTGCATTGGTGACGCATTTGCTCATGACAGCAGGAAAGAAAATGTCGGCATTTATTGGCGGTATCGCCCGTAATATCGACAGCAATGTGTTGATAGGAGAGGAACAAGATGAACTCGTGGTGATGGAGGCGGACGAATATGACCGCTCATTCCTGCAATTGTCGCCCTACGTCAGCGTGGTGACCTCAATCGATGCCGACCATCTTGATATCTACGGTGATTATCAACATCTTGTAGAAGGCTTTAATCAGTTTGTGAAAAAAAATTCCCCAGACGGACTTGTCGTTTATCACAAAAATTTACCTATATCAGCAAAAAAATATATCAATTACGGTCTCGAAGACGCCGACGTGACCGCGAAAAATATATGTATTGCAAATGACGTGACGTGTTTTGAAGTGGTGACTGCCAACGCTAACATGCTGAACCTTAATGGTTTACAAGTAAAAATGCCGTTATACGGCAACCATAATGTGCAAAATGCCTTGGCGGCTATAATCGTTTGCTCGTATCTCGGTGTAAATCAAGAAGATATAAAGGAGGGACTTGCTACTTTTAAAGGTGTGCAACGTCGTTTCGATATCAGAGTAAAAAATGAAAAACACATTTATATCGATGATTATGCACATCATCCTGAAGAGATAAAGGCAGCTTTGTTATCAACACGTAAAGTGTTCAGTAACAAAGAGTTAACAGTTGTTTTCCAGCCACATCTCTTTACACGTACCCGTGATTTCATGGACGAGTTTGCTGAGAGCCTCTCGCTCGCCGACCGTGTCATCCTCCTTGACATTTATCCGGCACGCGAACTGCCTATAGAAGGCGTTACATCAACGGCGTTACTCGAAAAAATTACTGCTAAAGATAAAATGCTGTGTGGTAAAGAAGAACTGCTCGATAAGATACAACATATTGACCCTGAATTACTTATGACTATCGGCGCAGGTGATATCGACCGTCTTGTACCACAAATTGAAAGGATGTTTGCAAAATGAAAAAGTTCTCAAAAATAGTGGTCTGGATGCTTACAGTCGCTGCGATTGTCTGCCTGTGGTATTTCACACACAAGGAACATGTGCGACATCCTCTGAAGGGTATAGAAATAACGCTGACGCGAGATGGTGAACGTGGTTTTATCGATAAAAATGTTGAATATCAACAGATTATAAAGATTTGTGATACTGTCAATAATACAGATATAACAAAAATACCGCTCGATAGTGTGAGAAAATATTTAGCTTCGATTCCTTGGGCTATTTATACCGATGCTAATATGACATTGGATGAGATTTTAGTGGTAAATATTGTTGAGTGTCAGCCTGTTATGCGTGTCTTTAACAAAGACGGGCGTTCCGTTTATCTTGATGAGGATGGCGGAATTTATCCCGTCAAGGCGAGTTATACCCCGCATCTGCTCGTTGGAAGCGGTAATCTTAATTTCAAGATTGTGAAAGGTAAATCGGCGAGTGTATATGACAATGAATATGCCCAAAGTGACCTGATTAGAATGTTTAAGGTAATGAAAAGTGTTATAAGTAATTCATATTCAAAGTGTTGCGTGAAACAAGTCTATTATGAGAAAAATAATTATGAGCTTGTGATGAACAATATCGACATGAAAGTGGTGCTCGGCGATGATGATAATGTTGATGAGAAACTGATGAATATGCAATATTTCTTTGAACAGATGCAGGGTTCTCCTGATTTGAAGAATTACTGCAAAGTAAATTTTAATTTTGAAAACCAAGTTGTTTGTACGAAAAATAAAAAAAGATGAGTGAACCTGTTTATATCGTAGGCCTTGATATCGGCACTACAAAAATCGCTTGTTTCGTCGGCGAGAAAGTTGAGAATGGTAAGATAATCATCCGTGGTTATGGCAAAACGGAGTCAACCGGTGTGAAGCGCGGCATGGTTTTCAATATTGAGGAGACCGTCAATGCCATACGAAGAGCTGTTGATATGGCTTCTGAGCAGTCGAATGTAGATATTAAGACCGTTAATGTCGGCATTGCCGGTCATCATATCAAGAGTTTGCAGCATCGTGGTGTCTTGATGCGCGACAAGCCGGATATGCCGATTACCGAGGAAGAGATTGATAAGCTGCGTCAGGATGCGTTCAAGCTCGGCATGATGCCAGGTGAGGAAATCATAGATGTGATTCCGCAGGAATATATCGTTGATGACGAGGTGGGCATACGTCATCCGAAAGGCATGCTCGGTAGCAAGCTGGAGGCTAATTTCCATGTCATCATCGGGCAGATGGCGGCGGCACGCAATATCGTGACGTGCATCAAACAGGCAGGTCTCGAGATGGAACACATGATACTTGAGCCGATAGCATCTGCAGAAGCGGTGCTCAGCGACGAAGAGAAAGAGGCTGGCGTGGCACTCGTCGATATGGGCGGCGGCACCACTGACATAGCCATATTCTACGATAACATCATATATCATACAGCGGTGATTCCATTCGGTGGTAATGTCATTACAGAAGATATACGTCAGGGCTGCTCGATAATAAAGAAACACGCCGAGGAAATCAAAGTGAAGTTCGGCTCGGCCGTGGCAAGCGAGAACCGCGACGACGAAGTTGTTTCAATACCAGGTATCCGCGGCCGTGAACCTAAAGAGATTTCATTCAAGAACCTCGCAAGCATAATACAGGCTCGCGTCAGTGAGATATTTGATATCGTTAACTTTGAGATTCAGAAAGTGAACAGCGAGCATAGGCTCATCGCAGGCGTCGTGCTGACAGGCGGTGGCGCTATGATGAAACATATACAACAACTCGCGGCATTTAAAACAGGCCTCGACGTGAGAATCGGCTATCCGAACGAATATCTTGCCAGCGATACCACCGAAGAACTCGCCAGCCCGATGTATTCAACAGGCGTGGGACTCGTCATAGAAGGTATTGCCCGTTATGAAAATGAATTGCGCCACGGGCAGGCTGCGACAAGTAACGGCACGAAAAAGGCAGAGGAGATGTTCTTAGAGGAACATGTAACAGGCTCAGATAAGAAAAAAGAGGTAAAAGAGAGCCTGCTCCATCGCTGGGGACAGTCGATTGTCACCACTTTCGCCAGCAAATTCTTCAGAGAAGATGATATTGACAATGAACAACTTGATAATTAATATTTTATGCACGACATGACAGACTTAATAAGATTTGACGCACCGGAGAAGAAACCTAACATCATCAAGGTGATGGGTGTGGGCGGTGGCGGCAGTAACGCTGTCACTCACATGTTCTCGGAAGGTATAACAGGTGTTGACTTCGTCCTTTGCAACACCGACGACCAGGCTTTGCAGAAAAGTCCCGTCGAGAATAAATTGCATATAGGCGAACACGCCCTTGGTGCGGGCAATATCCCTGCCGTTGGACGTCAGGCTGCCGAGCAGACCGAGGATAAGATACGCGAGGTGCTCGAAGACGATACCAAGATGCTGTTCATCACCGCAGGAATGGGCGGCGGCACTGGTACCGGCGCGGCACCGGTGGTGGCAAGGATAGCACGCGAACTCGGCATTCTCACCGTGGGCATCGTCACACTGCCATTCAGCTTCGAGGGTAAACGACGTCAGCAACAAGCCGCCGAAGGCATAGCAGAACTGCGTAAACACGTGGACGCCCTGCTCGTCATAAGCAACGACAAACTCCGTGAAGAATACGGCAATATGAAACTTACCGAGGCATTCAAAAAAGCCGACGACGTGCTGAAAATAGCCGCTAAAGGCATTGCCGAAATAATCACGGTGACAGGCTACGTCAATGTCGATTTTGAAGATGTCAATAATGTCATGCGAAACAGCGGAAAGGCTATCATGGGCTCAGGATACGCGGTAGGTGAGGACAGGGCTTTGCACGCCGTGGAAGAGGCCGTACACTCACCGCTTCTCGACGACTCCGATATCACCGGCGCTAAAAATATCCTCGTGTATATCACCTCCGGCACAGAAGAGGTGTCGCTCGACGAAGTAACCGAAATCAATGAATATGTGCAAGACGCAACCGGTAAGGTGTCGGAAGTCATCTGGGGTAACGGCGAGGATTTGTCGCTCGAAAATGGCATCCGCGTGACCCTTATCGCTACAGGATTCGGCGAACTGACTGAAACAAAGACAGAACCGGTGATTCATACCTTTGCGGAAAACAAAATAAAAGATCCGGAAAAAGAAAAAAATAGAACCGCTGTAGAAGATAAACATACTGATAATCAAGATGATATACAGACTGATGATGAAATAAAAACGTATATAAAACATGACGTGAGCGAGATGGAAGAGAAAAAACAGGAAAAACAGACACCTGAACAACCGATGAAACGCCATGTACTTTATGAAAATGAAGAATCCACACCGGAGGATAAGAAAAAGGATAAAGACGATGATATCTATGGTGGCGACAGCGGCATCACGGTGAGAAAAGTGACACCCGAACCGACGAGAGATATCAATACAACAGCACCATCGGTCAGAAGATACGATAACCCGTTCCTCTCTGATGACGACGACGTGGATGTACCCGGTTTGAAAAATATGTCAGATAATCATACGATTACGACTGTAAAAGTCGAACAGAAACAGACCCAGACAAGACAACTCGACCAGAAAGAGATACTTCGTCGTCAACGTTTCATGTCGTTTAACATGGACTTCAAGACGCAGGCAGGCTTTGAGAAACTGGAAAATGTACCTGCTTATGCTCGTCTTGGCGTAGATATTTCAAATGAAAATGATGAGGAAGTGTCACATTATTCTGTGAAAAAAAATTCGGGATTACGCGAAGAAAACTCGTTTCTTCACGATAATGTTGATTGATTTTCAACGGTTTATACAATAAATTATAATTGTTAGATGAAGAGATTAGCCATTTTTGTCTCGGGCGGCGGTACCAATCTGCAACAGATAGCAGATTATTTCGCACCAAATCATGATGTGGAGATAACTTGCGTTGTGAGCAATAATGCCAATGCGTATGCCAACCAGCGGGCAAAAAACCTCGGCATTCCTTTGATTCTGATAGGAAAAAATGATTTCATCAACGATACTTTTTCCGCAAAAATGAAGGCAATGGATATCGACTTGATTGTTCTGGCTGGCTTTTTGTGGCTTATCCCACAACATCTCATCAAGGCTTTTCCATTGAGAATCATTAATATACATCCAGCGTTGCTTCCGAAATATGGAGGAAAGGGCTTTTATGGACACCACGTGCATGAGGCTGTGGTGGCGGCACACGAGAAAGAGTCGGGAATAACCATTCATTATGTGAATGAACGTTATGACAACGGCGCTATCATCTTTCAGACGAAGGTCGCAATCTCTGAAAATGACACTCCCGATGATGTGGCAGCAAAAATACACGTCCTCGAACAGATGAACTTTCCCGTCGTGATAGAGCAGCTGCTTTCTAATATCTAATTTATTGATTTTAAGTTAATTAGAATATATTTCCCACGAATATGATATAAAAAATTTTGTATTATGAAATTTATTACTAACTTTGCAAAAGTTTAAAATGAAAAAAAGTTTTTTGACAATATTATTTTTCGTTATCGGATTGATTTCCAATGCATAGGTGTCGAAAATAAGATGTTCTGTTGATAAACGTGGCTGGATTGGAAGGTCACAGACGTGGGTGAAATAATATATTGCTGTAAAATTTAATTTTTTAAGTTATGGATAAAATTAACACAACAAAATGGCTGAAAAAGCTGGTGTCTTTGGTGAATATACGCGAACACGTTGATTATCAGACTGCTGACAATTCAATACGTAGCAATATCTCATTCAAGGGTCCCAATGTCATAATTTTGATTTGTGCCATAGTGATTGCTTCTGTCGGTCTGAATGTAAATTCAATACCTGTTATTATTGGCGCGATGTTGATTTCACCAGTCATGGGTCCGATTTTGGGGTTGGGTCTCGGTCTCGGCACCGCCGACAACAAGCTCTTAATGGATTCGCTTAAGAATTTCGCGGTGATGGTCGGGTTCAGTATCGTCGCCTCGTCGCTTTACTTTTTGCTTAGTCCGCTTACGTTAGAGAATCCTTCCGAGCTGTTGGCACGAACCAATCCCACCATTTATGACGTTTTGATAGCATTGTTTGGCGGTTTTGCCGGCATTTTGGAAACCTCACGCAAAGAAAAAGGTACGGTGATTTCGGGTGTGGCAATAGCTACCGCCCTCATGCCGCCACTCTGTACCATCGGCTATGGCATCTCGCGAATGAACCTGACATTCATTGGCGGAGCATTATATCTTTTCCTGATTAATACCATTTTCATAGCACTTGCCACGTTCATTGCAGTGAAACTGTTCAAATTTCCTGAAGTCGAAGTGGCCGACGAGAAACATCAGCGTCTGTCGAAGAATTGGTCTCTCGTCATTCTTCTTGTCGTTATTGTACCAAGCATAATTTCAGCTATCAACATTGTGAAAGAGAATAACTTCAAAATTCACGCTGCTAATCTGGTGAAAGCCAACAAGAACATGGGAAAAAGCTTCGTTTACGACCATAAGACCACGTATTCGCGCAAATCTCCTACGATTGAACTCTTCGTTGCCGGTGATGTGTTGACAGCCGAGGCAAAGGAGAAAATCTATGAAGATGCGGAGAGATATGATATCAAACGTAGCCAGATAATCTTCCATGAAGATGCTACGGTGGTACGTGAAAACCTCTCTGAAGCTGAGATTTTAAAGGGTATTTACGAGCATACTGACAAGGAAATCAAGATGTTGAACGACAGCATCACACGGCTCAACGCACGCCTTGACGACTATGCAGGCAAGGAGCTACCTGTTCAGGTAATAGCGCAAGAACTGTTTGCCCAGCATCCGCAAATCACCAATGTCAGCATCACCCGTGGCTCGGTGGTCAATGCCGAATCAGGCGCACAGGTTGAGCAGATTATCGCATACATCAACAGCGACGAGCCGGTAGATTCGTTGCTGCACAGCCAGATAGAACGCTGGCTTAAGGTGCGTCTCAAAAACGATAATGTGTTAGTTGTAGAGGCTAAATAACATGAAGGCGACGTAACCCAATGTCAGCAACGAGCCTTCAAAACGCGAGATTTTTCGCCCCGCCCCGGAGAATATCGTCGCTAACATGATGGCATTGGCGCAAAACAGTATCATCAGCTGCTGATTCATCTTCGTGTCGAACGGCAGAGGCGTTATCAATGAACTGATGCCAAGCACCATGAAGATGTTTAAGATATTGGAACCCAGCACGTTACCTATGGCGATGCTGGAGTTCTTTTTCAGTGCCGCCACTATCGAAGTGATTAGCTCCGGCAGGGAAGTGGCTGTAGCGACCACTGTCAAGCCGACGGTGCCCTCGCTCATGCCCCAGCGTAAAGCAAGAACCTGCGCGTTTTGCGAGACGAGTTCGCCTCCGATGTATAGTCCCACTATTCCCAAAACAAGCTCTAAAACGGTCTTGCTCCAAGGAAGTTCTTGATTATCAGAGTTTTCGGTATTATCTGTGTCGGTGTTCTCATCGTTTTTCTTAAAGGTAAGGTAAAGGTATCCGAACCCCATCAGAAGCAGCACTAATCCCTCAATCCAGTTTATCGTTGCTGAGGTGCCTCTGAAGAAGTCGTTGGCCATCAAGGTGATGGCGAAGGTGGCGATGAATCCTGCCGGGATGTCGCGTCGTATCGAGACACGGCTCACGTCAATAGGATAAATCATCGAGCTGACACCCAAAATAAGCAGAATGTTCATGGTGTTGCTCCCGATGATGTTGCCGATAGCCAACCCCGGACTGCCTTTGATACACGCAAACACATTGACTATCATCTCAGGCAGCGACGTCCCGAACGCCACAATCGTCAGCCCGATGATGAGCGGCGACAGTTTTGCCTTCACGCCAATAGAAGTGGCGCCGTTCACGAGCCAGTTGGCACCGAAAATGAGTGCGGCGAAGCCGATTAGCAGAAGAAATAAGGGTATAAGTGAGTTCATGTCAAAATTTTCAAATTAAAGTGCAAAATTACGATTAATTTTGTAATTTTGCGAATGAAAAATCATGATAAATGAACAACAATTCGATGAATCTGAAAAATCAGCTGTCGCAATATCTTTTTTGGGATATGGATGTTGATTTGCTTGATGTGGAAACTAATTCCGCGCAACTGATTCAACGGGTTTTGGAATATGGAGAACTTGACGATTGGCGTAAGATTCGCGAATTTTATGGATTGGAGCGCATTGCCAATGATTGCAAGAAACTCCGTTCGCTGAATCCAAAGGCATTGTCGTTCGTTTGTGCAATTACAGGTACAAAAAAAGAAGATTACAGATGTTATCATATCAGACAGTCCATCCTGACACATTGGAACTAATGAAAACGCTTGCGTTGCAACACGAGATGCAGGGAATGCGTCTTGTCGGAGGTACATCATTGGCTTTGCAATATGGCCATCGTCAATCTGTTGACCTCGATTTCTTCGGCAAAATGAATGTGTCTCAAGATGAAATTTTTGATATGTTGTCACGTCTGAATTATGATTATAAGGTTCTAAGCCAAACCAAATTGATTCTTCAGCTTGTGGTCAATAAGATAAAAGTCGATATTATTGATTACAGTTATGCTTGGATAGATGAACCAGTTGTTGACAATGGTATTGTTTTGGCATCTCCAAAAGACATTGCTGCGTTGAAAATCAATGCCATTGAAGGTCGTGGCAGTAAAAAGGATTTCATCGATGTTTATTTGCTATTGCAACATTTTTCATTGGATGAAATATTAGGATTTTATGCTGCAAAATATCCGAATCATTCCATGCTTATGGCTCTTAAAAGCTTGATTTATTTTGAAGATGCAGAACCTCAAATCATGCCTAAAATGTTCATTAAAACTACTTGGGATGAGATGAAAATAGCCATTGTGAAAGCGGTTAATGATTATCAAAAGTAGAATTTTCCAATAAAAACTTGAAGACCTCCCAGGGGCGCTGTTCAAAATTGAATGATAACTCATTCTTCTTTTACCAACTTAAAAAATGCCGAAATCTCCTCTTGGTCCATAACCATTCTTACATTAAACTCTTTTTCCTGAGGCAAGTAACCATCTTTTTCACATCGTATAATTATGCGCGCATTACTTGAATTCTTATGTGTCAACCCTTTTATATCTAAAGCATTTGTGGCTTCGTACGGTGTCGTCATCAGATAGTTGTTGTTGGTGCTTTTCACCTCAGGTGTCATGCTCACCACGCTCCAATTGTAAGCAAACCCAATCCGATAAAGAATAAGTTTTTCATTTGTTTTTCATGAATTTGATTTATTATTATTTGTGTTTCTTCGTGCCGGAAATTTGCACACAAAAAAATAGCAGAAACTTTTGTCTTCTGCCATTTTTAATCTGTTTTTTTTGTAAATTTGCATCGCAAATGAATCTCAAAAACGAAATTTGATAACTTTTTATAACAATGTAATGATAAAATCATGAGTTGTACCACATCTTATTACCACATTGTGTTTCGCACATATCGCAGCGAACCGACAATTATTGAAGAGCACGAAAAGGAACTATATGCCTATATTTATGGCATAGCCAAGAACCTTCGTTGCCAAACCTATCGCATCGGTGGGATGCCCGACCATGTTCATATTTTTGTGTTATTGCCATCATCATTATCTCTTGCAGAATTTGCACAACGTGTTAAAACCGCCACCAGCAAATGGCTTAAAGCGAATCCTCATTTCCCTGATTTTAAAGGCTGGACTCACGAATATGCAGGTTTTAGCTATAGTTTTCGTGATAAAGACATGATTGTCAACTACATCAAGAAGCAGAAGGAGCATCATCGCAAGAAGACTTTCGTCAACGAGTATCGCAAGTTCCTTGAGGAGAACATGCAGTATTTTGACGAGAAGTATATCTTTTCAGATGATTAGTAGTGGCGTGTCTCCGACACGCTCTGGTCGTCCTTGGCAAGACAAAGCAGCGCCGTCCACCGTGTGCCGGAGGCACACTATCCTACTATCCCCGCACGAAGCGTAGCGCCGTGTGGGGGTGAAGCGCAGCGCTGTGTGGGGTCTCACGAAGCGCAGTGCCGTGTGGGGGTGAAGCGCAGCGCCGTGTGGGGGTCTCGCAGAGCGTAGCGCCGTGTGGGGGTAAAGCGCAGCGCCGTGTGGGGCAACGAAAGTCAAAGCAAGAAAAAAAGCGCGCCGTCAGGCGCGCTTTTGAGTGTGTGGTGGTAAAACTACAGCAGCTTCTTCTTCAGCGTCTCGATCATATCGACTGTCATCTTGTCTAAGTCGTACTTCGGGTTCCAGCCCCACTCAGCGCGGGCGCAGCTGTCGTCCATCTTGTTTGGCCAACTGTTGGCTATGGCCTGGCGAATCGGGTCGAACTTGTACTCCATCTCAAAGTTCGGATAGTACTTCTTGATGGCGTTGTAGATGATTTCAGGGTCGAAACTCATCGCTGTGACGTTGAACGAGTTACGGTGAACTAACTTTGTCGGGTCGGCTTCCATGATGTCAACCATGGCATCCAAGGCATCGGGCATGTACATCATGTCCATGTAGGTGCCTTTGCTGATAGGGCAGATGAACTTCTCGCCCTTAACTGCAGCGTAGTAAATCTCGACAGCGTAGTCGGTGGTGCCGCCGCCCGGCAATGTGAGATTCGAAATCAAGCCGGGGAAACGCACCGAGCGTGTGTCAACGCCGAAGCGTGTGAAGTAGTAGTCGCTCAAGAGCTCGCCTGTTACCTTTGTCACGCCGTAGATGGTGTTAGGACGCTGGATGGTGTCTTGAGGCGTGTTGTCGTGCGGCGTGCTTGCGCCGAAAGCACCGATGGATGAAGGGGTGAACACGGCGCAGTTGAACACGCGCGCCACCTCGAGGCAGTTCACCAACGAGCCGATGCCGACGTTCCAACCTAACATCGGGTTCTTCTCGGCCGTGGCCGAAAGGATAGCCGCGAGGTTGTATATGGTGTCGATGTTGTATTTCTTAACCATTTCGATGATCTGCATCATCTGCGTAGAGTCGATGCGCTCGAACGGACCGTTCTCGACTATCTCACCTGTCAAAGGGCGAAGATCCGAGGCCACAACATTCTGGTTGCCGTAAGTGGCACGGAGCTTCTTCACCAATTCTGTTCCGATCTGCCCGCCGGAACCAATGATTAATATCTTTTTCATATTCATTCAGTTTGATGTTGGAAGTTTGGAGTTTGAAGTTCTAAGTCGTCTATAACTACAAACATCAAACTCCACACTCCGAACTATTTGATAACTCCAAGTTCTTTACCGATCTTCACGAAGGCGTTGATGCACTTGTCGAGATGTTCTTTCTCGTGTGCTGCGGAAATCTGGACGCGGATACGTGCCTGGCCTTTCGGCACCACAGGGTAGTAGAAGCCTGTCACGAAGATGCCTTCGTCTTGCATCTTGGCGGCGAACTTCTGTGAGAGCGGGGCGTCGTAGAGCATCACGGCGCAGATAGCCGACTCTGACGGTTTGCAGTCGAAGCCCTTGGCGAGCATCTGTTTGATGAAGTAGTCGGTGTTGGCGTGGAGTTTGTCCTGAAGCTCGTTGGTCTCGGTCATCATCTCGAACATACGGATGCCTGCCGCCACGAGGCCCGGTGCCATCGAGTTGGAGAAGAGGTACGGACGTGAGCGCTGGCGCAGCATGTCGATGATTTCTTTCTTGCCGGTGGTGAATCCGCCCATGGCGCCGCCGAAGGCCTTGCCGAGGGTGCCGGTGAGTATTTCTATCTTGCCACGGAGGTTGTAACGTTCTGTCACGCCGCGGCCTGTCTTGCCCACCACGCCGGCCGAGTGGCTCTCGTCAACCATCACCATGGCGTCGTATTTCTGTGCGAGCTCGTATATCTTGTCGAGAGGGCAGACGTTGCCGTCCATAGAGAACACGCCGTCGGTGACGATGAGGCGGAAACGGCATTTCTGTGCATCCTGAAGCTGTTTCTCAAGGTCAGCCATGTCGGCGTTGGCGTAGCGGAAACGCTGTGCCTTGCAGAGACGCACGCCGTCGATGATGGAGGCGTGGTTCAAGGCGTCGCTGATGATGGCGTCCTGCTCGTTGAGCAATGGCTCGAACACGCCGCCGTTGGCGTCGAAGCAAGCGGCATATAAAATGGTGTCTTCGGTGCCGAAGAACTCAGCGATTTTCTGCTCGAGTTTCTTGTGAAGGTCCTGGCAGCCGCAGATGAAACGCACTGACGCCATGCCGAAGCCGCGCTCGTCCATGCCTTTCTTCGCAGCGGCGATAAGCTCCGGATTGTTGCCGAGCCCGAGGTAGTTGTTCGCGCAGAAGTTCAGGCATTTCTTGCCTTTCACAAGGATTTCAGCACCCTGCGGGCTCTCGATGATACGTTCATTCTTATAGAGGCCGTCGGCTTCAATCTGAGCCAATTCCTTCTTCAGATATTCTTGAAAGTTTGTGTACATTGTATGATAATTTTAAAATTTTCTTTGGCTGCAAAGATACAAAAAGCTTTGGATAATTGTATGGGTATAATCAATAATTTTTTAAATATTTTTCTCGACGAATAGAAATTTTTATTAACCTTGTAAGTTGAAAATTATGTCAATGACACGCGAACAACTGATAGAAAAGAATAAAAGTCTCTTTTGGTACACCCCAGATGACCGAAAGCATAACATATTAATCACAAGCGCAATATTGACAAATTGGGACTTTTTCCCGATTGAATGCTAAATTTGTACCAATTTAATCTATATCATTTAATGTCAATAAGTTACATTCGGACATCCGTAATGATTTGTCGCCTGCATATATCACATTACATTGTTCGGTTGTTGCTGATGACAAATTTGCCCAATAGCGTAAACCTTTAGTGAAATCTGACGAAAACGTTTTTCCGGATTTTATTTCGTATGCGAATTGTTTGTCACCAACGGTCTTGATTAAATCAATCTCATTTCCTTTATTGTCACGCCAAAAAGAAAGATGCGGCTCTTCTCCTTGGTTAAATGCTTTTTTAATAAATTCATTTATAGTATAATTTTCAAATAATCCGCCTCTAAGATAATGGTTCTCAAGTTGTTGCGCATTGTTTATTTTAAGAAGCGAGCAAGCTAAGCCGGTGTCGTGAAAATACAACTTTGGCGATTTCACAAGTCTTTTTGAGAAATTATTATAATCAGGTCGAAGAATATGGACTATGTAACTTGTTTCAAGCACGCTAAGCCATATCTGAGCTGTCGTCACAGCTATGCCGCAATCGTTGGCGAGTGACGAAAAGTTAACGATTTGTCCGATTCGCCCTGCGCATAGTTTTATGAATTTCACAAACAATCCCAAATCCGTGATATTTTTCAATTGTCGCACATCTCGTTCTACGTAAGTCCTTATGTAATAAGGATAATACTCTGTTGGTAGCATTTTTTTGTCGTGCAGACGCGGGTAACTGCCTTCAAAAATCTCTGCCTCAATGGTGTTGGGTAAAATGCCGCCATTAATCAACTCCTTTCGAGAGAAAGGAAGCAGTTCAAGAATTGCCACACGCCCCGCCAACGACTGCGAAATCTGCTCCATGAGTTGGAAATTCTGCGAACATGAGAGGATATACATCCCTACTTTGTTGGCCAAATCGACGCGGGTTTGCAAATAGGAAAACAGGTTCGGGGCATATTGCGCCTCATCGATGATGGTTTTGTCGGGGTAGGTGTCCAAAAAGCCCCGCGGGTCGTCCAAAACAAAAGCCCGATTGTCCAAATCTTCCAACGAAACATATTGGTAATCAGGAAATACGTGTTGTAATAATGTCGATTTCCCCGATTGTCTCGGTCCTGTCAGCAAAACAATGGGATAAATCTCAATCATTCTGCGCAGTTTTGCGGTAATAAGTCTTTCTATCATGGCGAACTGAATTTTTTGCAAAGATAGTACAAATTTCCGATTGAATGCTAAATTTGTACCAAAATTTTGAAAAAAATGTGCTGCTATTGATTTTTTATTGCTGTGCCGTTTTAATTTATTCTCGAAAAAACAAAATCCCCGATGTGGAGATTTCATCTTTAGAGTGTTACTCTATTACCAACTGATATACAACACCTTATACAATCTTACCTTGATGTGTTTTGCCTATTTCGAGGACGTTGTGGTAAATGGACTTCAAGGACAGCTTCAAACGCCATCTAATTGTGTCTTTGCTTTTATCCTTTTCTGTTCCGTAATTTAAAATCTTATCATTTTTTCACCTAAAAATATAAACATTTTCTAAATACAAAGCTATCACTCCGAACTTTTTTATTGCTTAATTCCGATAGCCGTTTGAAAATAATTCGTACCTTTGCAAAAATTTTGGTATCATGGACGCTTTATATATCTACAACAGCTTAGCTCGCATGAAGCAGCCTTTCAAACCGATTCACGAAGGCCATGTCGGAATGTACGTTTGCGGCCCTACCGTCTATGGCGACGCCCATCTCGGCCATGCACGTCCGGCAATCACTTTCGACCTCGTGTTCCGTTATCTGAAACATCTCGGATATAAGGTGCGCTACGTGCGTAACATCACCGATGTGGGTCACCTTGAGCATGACGCCGACGAAGGGGAGGATAAGATTGCGAAGAAAGCGCGCCTTGAAGACCTCGAGCCGATGGAAGTCGCTCAGTATTACACTGTTAGATACCATCAGGCGATGGATAAGCTCAATGTGTTGCGTCCTTCGATAGAGCCGTATGCCTCAGGTCATATCATCGAACAAATCGCCATGATTCAGAAGATTCTCGATGCCGGTTTCGCCTATGTCGAGAACGGCTCGGTGTATTTCGACATCAAGAAATACAACGAGAAATATCATTACGGCATCCTTTCGGGAAGGAATATCGAGGAGATGATTAACAACACGCGCGAGTTGGCAGGGCAGACCGAGAAGCACAACGCCATCGACTTCGCTTTGTGGAAGAAGGCGGAGCCGAAGCATATCATGCGCTGGCCTTCACCGTGGAGCGACGGCTTTCCGGGATGGCACATGGAATGCTCCGCGATGGGATGCAAATACCTCGGCGAGGAGTTCGACATACACGGCGGCGGCCTCGACCTGCAGTTTCCGCACCATGAGTCGGAGATAGCGCAGTCGATGGCGGCAAACGGCAAGGCACCGGTGCGCTACTGGATGCATAACAACATGATTACCATCGCCGGACAGAAGATGGGCAAGTCTCTCGGCAACTTCATCACTCTGGACGAGTTCTTCAAAGGCAGCCATAAAAACGCGAAAGGGGAGGAGATGCTGGCTCAGCCGTACAGCCCGATGACGATACGTTTCTTCATCCTTCAGGCGCAGTACCGCAGCACCGTCGATTTCTCGAACGAGGCTCTGCAAGCTGCTGAAAAAGGCTATAAACGTCTGATGGAGGCGGCAGGTCTCATCGACAAGCTGAACGCCACCGAAGGTGCTGAAGTCCTTGGCGTTCAGAAGATTATGGATGCGTGCTACGACGCCATGAACGACGACTTCAACAGCCCGATAGTGATTGCTAACCTCTTTGAGGCAGTGCGTATCATCAATTCCGTGAAAGACGGTCATGCGAAGATTAACCCAGCTGAGTTGGATCTTCTTAAGAAGCTGTTTGATGTCTTCGTGTTCGAGATTCTCGGCTTGGTCAACACTGAAAACGGCTCCGATGACGACGGTCTCGTCGATGGATTGATGGATACCATTATCGACATTCGCAAGGAAGCTCGTGCCAAGAAAGACTGGTCAACCAGCGACCTCATCCGCGACAAACTCGCTGCCCTTGACATCGTCCTCAAGGATGGGAAAGAGGGAACGACTTGGAGTAAAAAATAGTCTTTAGTCGTTAGACGTTAGTCTTTAGTATGGGCTAACGTCTAACTTCTAAAGACTGATGACTAAAAACTAAAGACTAAAGACTAATAATGAAATCGAGTAATTACAAACAACTTATAGTATGGCATAAATCCATGGATTTAGTGGTTGAGGTTTATGCTATTGTCAAATTATTGCCAAAAGAAGAATTGTATGCTTTATCAGATCAAATGAGAAGGGCTGTGGTTTCAATTCCATCAAATATTTCAGAAGGATTAGGCAGAAATTCTGATAAGGAATTCATTCAATTTTTATCAGTGTCAAGAGGTTCATTATGGGAACTTGAAACCCAATTAGAAGTTTGTGAAAGATTAAATTATATTGATAATTCAAAAACCTCAAAAGCCAGAAATCTAATTACTGAAATAAGTAAAATGATTAATTCATTAGCGAACTCATTACATAAAAATTAGACGTTAGTCTAATCAAAAACTAACGTCTAATAACTAACGACTAAAGACTAACGACTAAAGACTATCCCAGTTGTACGCGTTTAAACGCTACCACTGTGGCGTCCTTGTCAGCCTTCTGGATGAACTGGCGCACTGTGATGCTGCCGTCGAGCAATGAAGCCTGGTCGAGGAGGCAGTTTTCCTTGAAGAACTTGTTCACGCGGCCGTTGGCGATGTTCATCACCATCTGCTCCTTGAGGTTTGCAAGAGTGTCGGCTGTGACTCTCTCGCGAATCTCGCGTGCCTGCTGTGCCTGTTCCTCAGTGATCCAACCTTTCGCCATGTTGGAGTTGATATGGTCTTCGCTGTCAACGTGTGTCGGGTTGATGCCTGCTTTCTTCAAAGCGACGTCAACTGCCTTGGCTGCCTGTTCCTGTCTTGTCTTCTCGATAGCGACTGCCATCTCACGGTCTTTTGTTTCCTGTGGGACGTCGTCGGCATCGATGGCGATTGGTGACATAGCTGCTGCGTGCATTGCCACCTCGTGTGCTGTCTCTTCGCTTATCGTCTTGTTGAATCCGACGAGTGTGGCGAGGCGGTTGCCCTGGTGGTTGTAGTTAGCCACGTAAGGAGCCTCCACCACTTCGAGGTGTTTCAGCTCGACTTTCTCGCCTGTCTTGGCTGTGAGGTCGGTGACGAGGTCAGCGACGGTGCGGCCGTTGATGGCGAAAGCCTTGAGGGCGTCGAGGTTTTGAATCTTGTTCTCAACCGCTGTGTTGAGGAAATCCTTGGCTGCCTTGACGAAGTCGGCGTTTGAACCTACGAAGTCGGTCTCGCAGTTGAGCATGACGACGGCACCGTAGGTGTGGTCTGCCGTTGTTGCTGAGATAACGGCACCTTCTGATGCCTCGCGGTCAGCGCGTTTCTCGGCTATTTTCTGACCTTTCTTGCGGAGGTAGTCGATGGCCGCTTCCTTGTCGCCGTTGCATTCAACGAGGGCTTTCTTGCAGTCCATCATACCTGCGCCGGTCATTTGTCTGAGTTCATTGACTTGAGCTGCAGTGATATTCATTTTCTTACCTTTCTTCTTTAAATTAGTTCTTTTTTGCTACTGTCTTACGAGGACGGCGAGGACGTTTTGTCTCCTCTTCCTTTGTTTCTTCCTCTTCTTCCACTGTCTTTTCCGTCATTTCCTCTTCATCGGTTGTCTCAGGAGCGTCTTTCATGGAGTTCTTGCGCTCGTTGAGACCTTCTTCTATGGCTTCTACCATCTTGCTCACGATGAGAGCGATTGATTTTGAAGCGTCGTCGTTGGCCGGAATCGGGAAGTCGATAAGGTTAGGATTCGAGTTGGTATCGACTATGGCGTAAGTGGGGATGTTGAGTTTTCTTGCCTCTGCCACTGCGATATGTTCCTTGATGACATCGACGACGAACACTGCGCTTGGAAGGCGGTTGAGGTCGGCGATAGAACCAAGGTTCTTCTGGAGTTTCTCGCGTTCGCGTTCAATTTGGAGGCGCTCGCGTTTCGACAGGTTGTTGTACTGGCTGCTCGCTATGAGCTTGTCGATGCTGACCATCTTACGCACCGCTTTGCGTATTGTGCTGAAATTGGTGAGCATGCCGCCGGGCCAGCGTTCTGTGACGTATGGCATGTTTACTCTCGAGACGAGTTCCGCCACAATGTCTTTGGCCTGTTTCTTTGTAGCTACGAAAAGGACTCTCTTTCCTGAACGAGCTAACTGACGGAGAGCGTTTGCTGCCTCGTCGATCTTGGCCTGGGTCTTATACAGGTCAATGATATGGATACCGTTACGTTCCATGAAGATATATGGTGCCATGTTCGGGTTCCATTTTCTCTTGAGGTGACCGAAATGACAACCTGCGTCTAATAATTCTTCGAATGATACTTGTGTCATGATGTTTCCTTTTAATAGACTAACGTTTGCTGAATTGGAATTTCTTACGTGCACCTGGCTGACCTGGCTTCTTACGTTCGACCATACGTGGGTCGCGGCGCATAAGACCTTTGGCTTTCAGGACAGGACGATATTCAGCGTTGATTTCGCACAATGCGCGGCTGATGGCGAGACGGAGGGCTTCCGCCTGACCGTTGATGCCGCCGCCGTCGAGGTTGACCTTGATGTCATACTTCCCGAGATTGTCGGTGAGCATCAGTGGCTGTTCAACCACGTAATGCAGGATGCTTGTCGGGAAATACTCTTTGTAGTCACGTTTGTTGACCGTAATTTTGCCTTCGCCTGCTTTCATGTAAATACGTGCGACGGCTGTCTTTCTTCTACCTAACGCGTTGATTACTTCCATGATGTTCATTTCTTAATTGTTAATACTTGTGGTTGCTGGGCCTCGTGCGGATGATTCGGTCCTTCATAAACGTAAAGATTACGGAAGATGGCGCTGCCAAGGCGTGTCTTTGGTAACATGCCTTTCACCGCGTGTTCAACGACGAAGATAGGCTTCTTGTTCAGAAGATCCTTTACGGTTCTTACGCGCTGACCACCAGGATAACCTGTGTAGTGTACGTAAACCTTCTTGTCCATTTTGTTGCCGGTGAGGATGACTTTCTCGGCATTGATTACGATGACATTATCGCCACAATCACTGTGGGGAGTATAGCATGCCTTCCTCTTTCCTCTTAAAACCTGGGCGATTTCCTGCGCCATGCGGCCAAGAACCTGACCCTCGGCGTCAACCACCCACCATTTCTTGTTGGCGTGTTCCTTGTTGACGCTCACTGTTTTGTAACTTAATGTATCCATTTAACTTAATTAATAATTGTTTTTATGTGTTTTTTTACACTATTTTTCCTTCTAAAAATTCGGACTGCAAAAGTACAAAATTTTTTAATACGGAAAACAAATTAATAAATTAATTTTTTGACATCAAATTTTTCAGGTTAAGACAGTTTTTGAAAAATTTTACAAAATCAAGCTGAAATTTGAAGAAATTTTGTAATTTTGCAAAGAAAATCAGTTTTGACAAAATGGACGCAAAAGTTAAAAAAACGATAAGGGAGTATTTCAAAACAAAGCCTATAGACAAAGCATGGGTTTTTGGCTCGTATTCTCGCGGCGAGGAGAATCCTGACAGCGATGTCGATATTCTCATAACATTTGTGCCCGGAACAAAAATGGGATTGGCATTTTTCGGAATGATTTGTGACCTTGAAGCCCTGCTCCACCGTTCAGTTGACCTTGTTGTTGACGGAGATTTACTGCCATTTGCCGAAGAAAGCGCTAATCGCGATAAAATCTTGGTTTATGAGAGAGCCTCTTAGGGATAAAGAACGATTGAATCATATTCTTACCGCAATTCAATATGTGGAAGATTATACAAATGGATTGACACAAGCGCAATTAAATAGTGATTTGTTGCATCTTCATGCTACGGTTTATAACATTCAGATTATTGGTGAAGCAGTTTATAAATTGAGTTTGGAATTCAAGGAAAACCATCCGCAAACTCCATGGAAAGTGATTGAGAAGATGCGTCATGTCCTTGTTCATGATTATTATCAAATTAACAAGGATGTGCTTTGGTCTGTGATTACAGAAGATTTGCCACCATTGAAAGCACAGGTGGAAGAATATATCAGTAACCTTTAACCTCGGGAGCTATCATGTCAATAAAGATAAACCACGTAACGAAACGCTATGACCGGCAGCTGGCGCTGAATGATGTGAATTTAGACATCGAAAAAGGCCGGATTGTGGGTCTGCTGGGCCCGAACGGTGCAGGGAAATCAACGCTGATGAAAATCATAACCTGCTTCATCCCGCAGACCGAAGGCACCGTCTCCGTTGAAGGCTTCGACACCATCGACAACCCGATGGAGGTGCGCCAACGCGTAGGCTATCTGCCTGAACATAACCCGCTTTACCTCGACATGTACGTGCGCGAGTATCTTGAATTCGTCGCCGGTATTCATCATATTACAGGCAAAGAAGCCAAGAACCGTATCGACGAGATGATTGAAAAGACAGGTCTCACCGTGGAGATGCGCAAGAAAATCGGTGCCCTGTCGAAAGGCTACCGTCAGCGCGTGGGACTCGCCCAAGCCATGATGCACAACCCTTCGGTGCTGATTCTCGACGAGCCGACATCGGGTCTCGACCCTAACCAACTTATTGAGATTCGCGGACTTATCACAGAATTAGGAAAAGAAAAAACCGTGCTTCTCTCGACTCATATCATGCAAGAGGTGGAGGCAATGTGCCCGCGCATCGTCATTATTAATAAAGGTGTGGTGGTGGCTAACGACAGCGTTGAGAACATCAAGATGAGCGTGATGCACCGTAAAGACGCCAGCATCGAGGAGGTTTTCCAGGTGCTGACAAAATAATTACTTCAAATAATCCAAGAAAAACTCTGTCGCCTCAAGTAGAGGCTTCAGATTATTGTTAATCACTTCGGAAATGATATCGATATCAATATCGAAATAGCCGTGAGCGATACGATTTCTTAAACCGAAAACTTGTCGCCAAGGGATTTCTGGTCTTAACACGAGAAGATTCCCATCTGTCATTTTGTCTATTTTTCTGAATCCTTCACCTATTATCATGATAGTCATGCAATTGCCGGCAAGGTCTTGCATCCCGCCAGGAGATGACAAAAGGACGTTCATGTCTTTAATCCCTTCATTCCATAGAAGAAGGTTCTCGATAGACATTTTAATCTGGTGTAAAGTGTCTATAACGACTTCACGCTGTTCCAAAGATATCGATTCCATATTTCATGATTTGGTTTAAAAAGAAAGGTCTCATGTTGTCGTGCTTGCGAATCAAATCAACATTTGTGCCTAAAATATCCTCCAAATAATCCGCTGCGGCGCACAAATTGTACGCATTCGCAGGCATCACAACAAAAACATCAACATCGCTGTCTTCGTTGTGGTTGTCGCGAGCAACCGAACCGAACAAGCGCATATAGCTTATGCCGAACTTGTTTTTCAACTCGGCGGCATGGCTTTTCAGAATGTCGATATATTCCTGTTGTGTCCTCATTGTTGATATTTCTTCTGCAAAATTACAAAAATTTTTTCAAAAAAGCGTCACATTCAATAATTTTTTATAAATTTGCGAATGAAATCGGGTGAAACCATTTCCATTTTATTGACAATTCAGAATCTCCAGTCCTGATGACCATCTCTCGGGTAAGGTGAAACCATTTCCATTTTATTGACAATTCAGAAAAAAAGTTACTCCCGACACGGATAAAGGGATGTTAAGATGAAAAAGATTATAAAATTATTATCTGTCACATTCGGCAACGATACATACAATTTAAACGATCAAACCGGCCAGGCCGACTGGGGCTATAATGCCATTTCCAACGGCGGCAACACCACCGACACATGGCGGACATTAACGAGTGACGAATGGTGTGTTTGTTTAATACCAGGATTACAAGTAGCGGGATAATGTATGCAAAGGCGCAGGTGGCTGGCGTGAATGGAATGATACTCCTGCCTGACGACTGGAGTGCAAGCTACTACACACTGAACAACACAAACAATACAGATGCCGCTTTTACGAGCAACATCATAAGTGCGTCTGACTGGAACTCGCTTGAGGCACACGATGCGGTCTTCCTGCCGGCTGCGGGCTACCGGTACGGGACGAATGCCCACGACGTCGGTTCCTACGGTGGCTACTGGTCGGCTTCGTTCAGCGGTAGCGACGGCGCGCGCTACGTGGGCTTCCGCGACGGAGGCCTCACTCCTGACCATTGGGGCGGCCGCAGCTACGGTCCGAGCGTGCGCTTGGTTCGCTCCGCTCAGTAATTATTCCCTTCGCCGCTGATGTTTTTCGCTTATTCGCCAAAACTAAAAATCTATAAGCATTTCGCGCTTTGCCAGTAATTTCGGGTTGTTTTTGCAATCCCATATCATCAGAACATAACATTTGTCGCCTTCATACAAATACATCAGTTTGTACCTTTTTCGTACAACCAAATACCTGTAATTACGTCTCAAATGCGAAAACAAAGGTTCTTTGGCTCCTATTTCCGGCATTTTCTTAATATATTCAACGGAATTAAAGATTTCATCAATTATGGTATCCGCCAAAAGGCTTGAAATGGTTTCATAGTAATGGAAAATGCTTTCAATGTCGCTTCTGGCCGGCTCAGTCCAGATTATTTGCGCCATTTTTTCACTTGTCTCTTAAATTCTTCGTTTGTCATCAAACCATTTCCCGAATCGACATCGGCCGTCGATTTCATAATTCTCGCCTCGGCTTCGGCAACACTATATGTGCAAGGGGCAATCATCTCTTCTGTTTCTGAGTAAGCTTTCATATTTTTTGAATTTTAAATTACGATACAAAATTACAAAAATTTTTCAAAAAAGCGTCAATTTATGTGTTTTTTTTCAATAAATAAACCCGAACATCCAAATCGGTATTGAATTGCCGACAGCGTATTCGATATTGTCTTTTACAAGATATGCGATGCCGGCATCCTTAATCTGCGCGCCTTTCTTGTTCTTCCCGCCAACTTCAAAGGTTATGCCGTCAATTTCGAAATCGGAGATGGAAGACGCTGTCACGTTGTGCGTCTCGCGCATCCATGTTAGAAACATTGTTTCTCTGATATTTCCTGTGTCGGGCTTGGTATCGGATATGGCATACGCTATATTGCTGTTGTTAAGGTATAATTTCTCAACCTTTCTGAGGATGTTGTCGCTTGAGCCTTTTCCCTTTAAAACGTTGAATAATCTCGATTTTTCAAGATATTCGATATAATTGGGAATCTGGTTGCGCCCAATCTCAAGTTCCTGTGCCAACTTGCTGTAATTTGGCTTGAATGGCACACTGTTAGCAAGAACATACATGAGTTTTTTTAGTTTTGCAGCCGAAGCCACAGGCATTTCGGCATAGTTTGGTATGTCATGCTCAACCGTCTCGTTTATTGCCTGTTTAAGCCTTAAATAATAATCTTCTTCTTTGAAAAATGGATAAAAGCCGTTATGACAATACTGTTCAAAATATTTAATGGGACGATGTTCTCCGTAAGGGAAATCAACTTTTCCATGTAAAATCTCGTCAAGAGAAGCTGTTTTTAAATTCCATCCAAAAGAAATATTCAGATATTCCCTGAAAGATAATCCCGGCATGGTATATTCAATGGCTCGACGGCTCAGATCGGCGGAATTTCCTTTTTTCAAAGCTAAAAGCGAACTGCCGGAATAGACGACCGACATCATTGGCAACTTGTCGTAAATCATCTTGATTTCTGTTGACCACCCCTTGTATTTGTGGATTTCGTCAATATAAAACCGCTTTCCACCGCGCTTGAAGAAATCGTAAGCCGTTTCATACAATCCATGTCCTGAAAAATATATGTCGTCGGCCTGTACATATAATGTTTCCTTAATGTTGTCAAATCTCTTGATATGCTGCAACAATAGTGTCGATTTCCCCACACCTTTCTGTCCAACTAACCCGATGAGCCTGTTTTTCCAATTGATTTTGTCATGAAAGCTCCGAATATAGTCAGTCGGAGTAATCTCAAGCAATAGTCTGAATGATTCAAATAGTGTTTCCATGATAATTTTTTTGCAAAAATAATAAAAAAAATACTATTGCACTTCACAAAGTGCAAAAAAAATAAAAAAATGCTTTTCGAGAAGTGCAAATTACGGTAATATCAGAGAAGTCAGTGGGAGAAAAATTATTTCCGTAAAACGGCTGCGTCATGTCAAAATTATTCGTATCTTTGCAAAAATTTCACGTGGACAGATTTGATTGATTGCAACCACAAGAAAAAATGCTAAAACAGTGTTTCTTTTTACAATCTCAAATTATCCATATTTATTAAATTAGTTTGAAGTTTGGAGTGTGGAGTTTGAAGTTTTGGACAATATAAAACTTTTAACTGCAAACTTAAAACTTCAAACTTAAAACTTCAAACTTAAAACTTAAAACTTCAAACTTCAAACTTGAATAAAATGGGTTATTATTTCACATCAGAATCAGTATCAGAAGGCCATCCCGACAAGGTGGCCGACCAGATTTCGGATGCCGTCCTTGACGAGATGCTTCGTCAGGACCCGGAATCGAAGGTGGCTTGCGAGACGATAGTGACCACAGGTCTCACCGTCGTGGCAGGCGAGGTTAAATCAAATGGATATGTTGATATTCAAGGCACGGCACGTCGTGTCATAGAGAAAATCGGTTACACCAAGGCGGAATATCAGTTCGACAGCAAGTCGTGCGGGGTGTTGTCGGCCATTCACGGCCAGTCGCAGGACATCAACCGTGGCGTGGAGCGTCAAAGTGTCGAGGAACAAGGTGCCGGCGACCAGGGCATGATGTTCGGCTACGCCTGCAAGGAGACGCCGGAATACATGCCGCTCACCATAGTGCTGTCGCACATGCTTCTGCTTGAGCTTGCCAAGATTCGTCGCGAAGGCAAGCGCATGAGATATCTCCGTCCCGACGCGAAGTCACAGGTCACGGTGGAATACGGCAACAACTGGAAGCCGCTACGCATCGACACCATCGTCATCTCCACTCAGCATGACGAGTTTATGGACGATGACGCTGCCATGATTGAGAAAATAGAGCATGACGTGCGCACCATCTTGCTTCCGCGAGTGAAAAAGCTTCTGCCCCAACGGGTTAGAAACCTATTCAAGTCCGACATGAAACTCTTTGTCAACCCGACGGGCAAGTTCGTCATCGGCGGACCTCACGGTGACACGGGTCTCACTGGACGTAAAATCATCGTTGACACTTACGGCGGTCGTGGCGCACACGGCGGCGGTGCATTTTCGGGAAAAGACTCCTCCAAAGTTGACCGCTCGGCGGCATACGCGGCGCGCCATATAGCGAAAAACATTGTGGCGGCAGGTGTTTGCGACGAGGCTCTTGTGCAGATTGCCTACGCCATCGGTGTGGCACAGCCTGTGGGATTTTACGTGAACACCTACGGCACGGCTCACGTGAAAGACGCTAACGGCAAGAAGATGAGCGACGCTGAAATCGCCGAAAGGCTGATGACGATGTTCGACCTCCGTCCGTATGCCATCGTGAAGCGCTTCGGACTGAAGAACCCTATCTTCGAGGCAACGGCGTCGTACGGACATTTCGGTCGCGACCCGTTCACCGCAAAGGTCGAGGTAATGTACAAAGACAAAGACACCTTCGAGGAGAACGGCAAAACCTACAAAAACGTGGAGTTCTTCGCGTGGGAGAAGATCGACATGGTGGGAGAAATAGCGGAACAATTCGGACTTTAATCACGCAGATTTTTTTCACGCAGATTTTTTTCACGCAGATTTTTTTTCACGCAGAAAGAGCAGAAATGGCGGAAATGTTTTATTAATTAGTCTGCTGTTTTTGCTGTTTCTGCGTGGTAATCTCTCTGCGTGAAATCAGTAATTATAAACAATTCGATTGATACTGCCTTTGGCAAGAATGTCATCTACGTTAAAATTTACCAAAAAGCCTACACGCAAATCTGTTAGTTTCAAATATGTGAACAATTGTTTGTAATGAACACGTTTGAGTTCTTCAACAGATTTTAATTCGAGAATTACTGAATCTTCAACGACTAAATCTAAAATAAGATTCTTTTTAAGTTCTTTCCCTTTATAGATAACGGGGAAATTGACTTGATTGTCATAATAGAGTCCGTTTTTGTCAAACTCATACATCAAAGCTTCTTCATAAACAGATTCGAGAAGCCCCGGGCCTAATGTCTTATATACCTCGTATATACAGCCTCTAATTTTGTAAGTTAATGTGTCAAGTTCCATAAATATTGTCTTTATGTTCTTTGGGGATAACGTCAAAAATCATGCTAAATTATATATTCTTCATATTTTTTTTCACGCAGATTTTTTTTTCACGCAGATTTTTTTCACGCAGATTTTTTTTCACGCAGAAAGAGCAGAAATAGCGGAAATGTTTTATTAATTAGTCTGCTGTTTCTGCTGTTTCTGCGTGGTAATCTCTCTGTGTGGTAATCTCTCTGCGTGCAAATAAATCATCTCAGCGTGACCCTCGTTATCCCGGCGCCGCCGGTCTCTAAGCTCGCGTCGTTGAACGACTGCACGCACCGTTGCTTGCTCAGGTATTCTCTGATGAGCCTCCGCAAGATGCCGTTGCCTTTGCCGTGAAGGATGCTTACCTCTTTGATGCTCAAAAGATTAGCCTCGTCGATGTATTTTGCTGCGTTGTCAACGGCCTCCTCGCCGCGCTGACCGCGCACGTCAAGAGTGAGGTTGAAATGCTGTGCTTTCTCGTTGATGTCGTTCATGATACTCTTGTGCAGATACGAAGGGTTCTGCTGAGCTTTTCGAGCCTGCGCCTTGCTGATTCTACGCAGTTTGTCGGCAGTAGTGCGAAGTCTGACATCTCCAAATTGAATTGTCACGTCGGTGTCGGAAATCTCCAAAAGTTCTCCGACGACCTCTAACTCGTTGACACACACCATGTCGCCGACTTTTAACTCACTCTTAGCCGTTTCGTCTTTCTCCTCAGTCTTCAGTTTCTTGGAGATTTGCGTCGCCTCGTTGACGAGGTCTTGCTTCATGTTTTTCAGCTCCTCGCGCAGCTCTTTGGTGCGCGTTTTCTCAGCTTGAGTTTCCTTAATTTCACGTATCGTGTTTTCAATCTTGGAGTTGGCCTTGTCAACGAGTGCTTGCGCTTCTCTGTAGGCATCTTTCAGCATCTGGTTTTTGCGTTTCTCAATATCGGCAAGCTGGTTTTTGTATTTTGTGACCACCTCGTCAAGGAGTTGGTCAGCGACTTTCAACTCATACTCTTTCTTGCGCACCTCTTTCTTCTCGATTTCGAGTTGCTGGAGCTGTTTGTCAAAGTCGAGATGCTCCCTTCCGGAGATGTCGGCGGCGGTGTCGAGTATTTCCTCGGGAAAACCAATCTTTTTAGCGATTTCGAAAGCAAAAGAGCTGCCAGGCTTGCCCACCATCATCACGTAAATCGGTTGCAGATAGCGTGTGTCGAATAACATCGCGCCGTTGACGATGCCGGGGTTGCTGTCGGCCAACAGTTTTAGATTCGCATAGTGTGTGGTGACCACGCCGAAGGCTTTTTTCTCGTTCATTTTCAATAATATAGCTTCTGCTATGGCACCTCCGAGTTGTGGCTCTGTGCCAGTGCCGAACTCGTCGATGAGGAACAGCGTGCGCTCGTTGCCGTGTCGCAGCAGCTCTTTCATGTTCAGCAGATGCGAGCTGTAAGTGCTGAGGTCGTTTTCGAGTGACTGCTCATCGCCGATGTCGATAAACATATCGTGAAACACGCCGCATTTCGAGTCGATCTTTACAGGGATTGCCAAACCGCATTGGAGCATATACTGCAAAAGACCTATCGTCTTGAGGCACACCGACTTACCACCGGCGTTAGGACCTGAAATGACTAATATTCTTCCTTCATTATGTTCTTGAACATCAAGGATTTCTTGATTCCGCTCCGCTTCACTCGAAATGACATTGTCGCTTTTGTCATTCCGCACGGAGATAGGAACCTCATCGTCATTTCGACCGATCGCAGGGAGTGGAGAAATCCTTTTTACCCCTAATCTTAAATCTAATGGCGTTATCCTTTTCCCTTGTCCTTTCAGTTTCTCTTCAAGCAATGGGTGTCGCGCCTCGCGCCAGTCGAACATCGGCTCGTCGATGACCTCGGGAATCACGCAGTTGTATTCGTGGCTCAGAAGTGTCTTGGCGCGGATGAAGTCAAGCAGCCCGAGTAGGTGCCAGGCCTTGGTGAGATTCGGTATCTCGGGTCGCAAAATCTTGGTGAACGCAAGCAGAATCTTGTTGATTTCTCGTCGTTCGGCATATTCCAACTCCTTGATTTCGTTATTAGTTTCAAGGATTTCTGCCGGCTCGATATAGACGGTTTGTCCTGTTGCCGACTCGTCGTGTATGAAACCTCGCAGGGCGCGTTTGTCGGATGCTCTTACCGGAATCACAGGTCTGCCGTCGCGTATGGTCATCTCGGCGGTGCTGTCGGTCCAGCCGTTTTTCTTTGCCTCGACGAGGATTTTGTTCATGCGATGGTCGATTGAACTCTGCTTCCTGCGGATGTCGCGGCGTATCTCGGCAAGTTCCGGTGACGCGCTGTCGGGTACCTCACCTTTATCGTCAATGAGGCGATTTATCTCTGTAAAGATATGATTATCAATGCAAATACCTTCTGCCAAAGCTTTCAGATAGGGTACTTTTTCTGATGAATCTGAGTTGAAGAATTTCAGTATGTAAAACAGAACTGAGAGGGTGGGTTTCAGTGTAAAAAGACTCTCAAGGTCGATGACGGTGCCGTCGATGGCGAGATGCTTAAATTCCTCTCGCAAATCGTTGTAATCCCTTACCGGAAAAGGCACTCCGTCGCGCATGAGCATCTGAAAATTCTCAATCAGACGCAGATACGTTTTTATTTCGTCAGCATCGGTGCAAATATTCATTTTTTCTACAAATTCTTTGCCCATCTTACTGATACACAAGGTGTTAAGTCTATCTCTGACCACCTTGAAGCCTATTTTATTCTCAAAATCCGAAGGATATATCATCTGACTTTTTTTAAACTTGCAAAAATACAAAAAAAAGTTAAATAATCAGAACTTGAAGCCGGCGGATATTTCTTAAAATGACCCTTTTTAAAAACTTTAAGAAAAAATGTTAAACGTATTATTTTTTTCATTAATTTTGCACTTTAATATGTTTGTTATGGTTAAATTTGAGCTTTGTGCAAATGGTTATCAGTCACTGCTTAACGGCATAGCCGGTGGTGCTGATTGTGCTGAACTCTGCGAGGCTATTGAACTCGGCGGTCTTACCCCTTCTTATGGAACATTAGTACGGTGTGCCGACTTGGCAATGCGTTTCCCTATTCGTGTCCTAATCCGTTGTCGCCCAGGTAATTACATCTATAACGATGATGAAATCTACATAATGTGCGAAGATATAAAAAGAGCGCGGTTTTGGGGTTATGAAGGTGTTGTGATTGGTGCTTTGACAGCTGATGGCAGAATCGACATTCCGGCAATGAAAAGGATGATGGCGGCTGGCGAAGGCATGGAATTTACTTTCAACCGTGCTATCGATGCCTGCGAAAACCAACATGACGCTCTGATTACGCTCATTAATCTCGGATTTGACAAAGTGCTTACATCTGGCTGTCAACCAACGGCTTACAAGGGAATCTCTATGATTGAAAGCATGCATGACCTGTTCGGTGACCAGATAAATATCATGGCTGGCGGAGGCATAAACTCTAATAATATCCTGAAGATTCTGAAACAAACTGGTGTCACACACTGTCATGCCTCATTGACATCGCAAGTAACTGGTTATCAAGATGATTTATATCCAAATGGCATTGATAGTACTGGCAGTTCAATGCGGTATAAAGTTTCTGATTTGTCAAAAATTAGGAAATTTGTAAAAATCATAAAACAATATACTCATTTCGAGTGAAACTTGGTACGGAACCGGGCAATCTCCTGTAAGTGTTGGTTGCCTGTAGGAGTCTCTCTTCTCTTTTTCGGCAGTCCGAAAGGACGAGAGTCAATGTTATTATGAAAAAAATTCTTTATATACTATTGATTTTTATGGTGTCATGCACTTGTGGTTATCATGATTGTTGTCAGTCTCTTAACCGCGGCTGGAACCTTAAGACCGATACCTTAAGCATTGGTTTACAGGTGGATATACCTTCTGTCGTGCAGGCTGATTTGTACGCTGCCGGCATTATCCCTCATCCATACCTCGGAAAAGTGGAGCCTGAACTTCAGTGGATACCACAACGCGAATGGACTTACTCGCTGATGTTCGATGTCAATGATAACGTCTGGAAAAATGATAATATTGAGCTGATTTTCAATGGGTTAGATACATATTCCGACGTCTGGCTCAACGGTATAAAAATAATTCATTCTGATAACATGTTTAAGGAATATTCAAAAGAAGTGAAAAATCTTTTGAAAAAAGACGAAAATTCTTTGAAAGTTAAATTTTACCCATTTGATAATCAAAGAGATAGCCTTATCGGGACTTATCGCCTCCGTTTTCCGGAAAAATATGCCGTGATGCGAAAATGTGCTTATCAGAACGGCTGGGACTGGGCACCACGTTATCTCAACATAGGCATCTGGAAAGATGTCACTTTGTATGGCTGGTCGGATTTTAAGGTTGAAAATATCTCTATTTTGACTGAAAATATTGATGGTAACGATGCTGAAATGTCAGTAAATATTAGAGTTTCTGCCGACGGCTACCACGATTTGAAGTTCACCGTTTTTCATGATGGAAAAATGCTTGCCGAAGAACGTATTTCATCGGATGGAAAAATACATGCAAAGATCCCGTTTAAGCTGAGAAACGCTAACCTTTGGTGGCCTAATGAGATGGGTGAGCAGTCGATGACGACGTTTAAAGTCAATATTTATGAAAAAAAGCAACTTGTTGGTTCTGAGGAGGTTACGACAGGAATTAGAAAAATTGAGTTGTTTGAGCAGCCCGACAGCATAGGCAGTGCTATGTTCTTCAAGGTGAACGGCAAGAAAGTTTATGTGAAAGGTGCTAACTACGTTCCGGAGGAGATGTTTGAGTCGTGGATGTCTAAAGATAAGACAATCAAACTGTTATCAGAATGTGTCGCTGCGCATTTCAATATGCTTCGTGTATGGGGAGGCGGCATTTATCCTCCAGATTATTTCTACGACATTTGCGACAGCCTCGGCATCATGGTGTGGCAAGATTTTATGTTTGCCGGCACTACTTATCCGTATTCTGATGAGTTTTTGAATAATGTGAAAGAAGAAGCAATTCAGCAAGTTGTTCATTATCAGAGTCATCCGTCGTTAGCGATGTGGTGTGGCAACAATGAGGTGAGCGAGGGTTACGTCAACTGGGGCTGGCAACAGTCTATGGGCTGGACTGATGACGATTACGCCGAAATGAAACATGGGATGGATACTTTGTTTGAAGATATTTTTGGTGAAGTCGTTGATAGTCAAGATGGTACGCGTCCTTATTGGCCAAGCTCGCCGAAAAACGGCTGGGGTAAACCTCAAAGTCTAACAGAAGGTGACGTGCATTACTGGGGTGTCTGGTGGGGCGAACTGCCCTACGAGGCGTATCTCGAAAAAGTGGGACGTTTCAACAGCGAGTTCGGCTATCAGGCGTATCCTGATTTCTCCACATTACTGAAGATTTCGCCGGATTTGGACGATGATGTGATTCATTCACATCAGAAACATGCGAGAGGGGAGAGTCTGATAAACAAACATGTGGAACAATATGTCATTTCGACTGAAGCGAAGCGTAATGGAGAAATCTTCTGCAAATCAGATGAGATTTTTCCGCTCCCTGCGGTCGCTCGAGATGACGAATGGCAACGTCGTGTCTATTATTCCCAATTATCTCAGGCTTACGGCATCGGACTCGCCATCGAGGCACAGCGCGCCGCAAAACCACACAGCATGGGCAGCCTTTATTGGCAACTCAACGACGCATGGCCTGTAATATCTTGGTCGTCAATAGATTACTACGGAAACAAGAAAGCTCTGCATTGGAAACTGCGCGATTTGTATTCACCTATACTGATAGGTGTGCTCCCGACGACAGACGGAAACTTCAAGGTTTACACCAACAGTGACCTCTATCGTGAGATAAACGCCGATTTGGTTTTGAATTTCAGAAATTTTGAAGGAAAAATCGTAAAATCTTATTCCGAAAATATTCTCATTCCGGAAAACGGCTGCGAGACTCTTCAACTTGATGTGAATAAATTTGTTTCTGGTATTGATAAAGATAAAGTTTACATTGAGATGCAACTTGTTGAAAATGATGAAGTTATCGCAAAACGACTTCAATATCTTGTTTATCCAAAGGATTTGAAACTGAAAAATATTGATTTACAGCCTAAAATAGAAATTGAAAACGGCATTGGAACTATCACGTTTTTATCTCCGACTTTGGTAAAGGACGTTTGCATCACACTGCCTGAAGGCTGCTGCGAGTTGTCTGATAATTTCTTCGACCTTGAACCAAACAAGGAGAGAATTGTCACGTTCAAAACAAAAACCGATAATCCTCAAATAAAAATAATAACCCTCAATTAACTAAAACCTAATGGCTAACAGCTAATGGCTAATGGCTAATAGCTAATGGCTAATCCAATTTCAGTACTGCGAGGAACGCCGACTGTGGTACTTCCACGTTACCGATTTGGCGCATGCGTTTCTTCCCTTCTTTCTGTTTTTCAAGGAGTTTGCGTTTACGTGATATGTCACCGCCGTAACATTTTGCGGTCACGTCTTTTCTAACTTGTCGCACCGTCTCCCTCGCAATGATTTTTGCTCCTATTGCCGCCTGAATTGCGATGTCGAACTGCTGTCGTGGTATTAACTCCTTGAGTTTCTCACACATACGACGTCCGAATGAGTAGGCGTGGTCAACGAAAATAAGTGTTGATAGCGCATCCACGGTGTCGCCGTTGAGCATGATGTCGAGTTTTACCAATTTTGAAGGTTTATAGCCGCAGATATGATAGTCGAACGAGGCGTAACCTCTTGATATTGATTTCAGTTTGTCGTAGAAATCGAACACTATCTCGCTAAGTGGCATCTCAAATGTCAGCTCCACGCGGTCGGTGGTGAGATACACTTGATTTTTCAGTATGCCGCGACGGTCGATGCAGAGTTTCATGATTGAGCCGACGTATTCGTTTTGTGAGATGATTTGTGCGAGTATATAGGGTTCGTCGATGTGGTCGATTTTCGTCACTTCGGGCATACCGCTGGGGTTGTGTACGTCGATGACGTTGCCGTCGGTGAGATAAGCCTTGAACGAGACGTTAGGTACCGTAGTGATGACGTCCATGTTGAACTCACGGTCGAGACGTTCTTGCACTATCTCCATGTGGAGCAGTCCGAGGAAGCCGCAACGGAACCCGAACCCCAGTGCCGCCGACGACTCAGGCTCCCACACGAGAGAGGCGTCGTTGAGTTGCAGTTTCTCAAGAGAACTCCTAAGTTCTTCATAATCATCGGCATCCACCGGATAGACGCCTGCGAAGACCATAGGTTTTACATTCTCAAAACCGGCAATTGGTTTGTCGCAGGGGTTATCGACAGATGTGATTGTATCGCCCACTTTCACCTCTTTTGATGTCTTTATGCCAGAGATGATATAGCCGACGTCGCCTGCCGAAAGCTCTTTCTTGGGTACCTGTTTCATCTGCAACACCCCGATTTCGTCGGCATCGTATTCCATCCCTGTGTTAAAGAACTTCACGTTCTCGCCGGTGTGTATGGTACCGTTCATTATCCTGAAATATGCAATGATTCCACGGAAAGAGTTGAAGATAGAGTCGAAGATGAGAGCCTGCAGTGGCGCGGCGGGGTCGCCTTTAGGGGCAGGGATGCGTTTCACTATGGCTTGAAGAATCTCATTCACGCCGAATCCGGTGCGTGCTGAGCAATGCAAGATGTCATCGCGCTCACAGCCGAGGAGGTCGATAATCTGGTCTTCAACCTTTTCGGGCTGCGCGCTCTCCATGTCTATTTTGTTCAAAACAGGAATGACTTCAAGGTTGTGGTCTATCGCCATGTAAAGATTGCTAATAGTCTGAGCCTGAATGCCTTGTGAGGCATCTACAACCAATAAAGCACCCTCACATGCCGCGATGGAACGTGATACCTCGTAAGAAAAATCGACGTGACCGGGGGTGTCGATGAGGTTCAAGGTATATACTTCGCCATCATGCTCGTATTTCATCTGGATGGCATGACTTTTGATAGTGATGCCGCGTTCACGCTCTAAATCCATGTCATCCAAAACTTGAGCCACTAACTCTTTCTTAGTCAATGTGTTAGTAATTTCAATCAACCTGTCGGCCAAAGTGCTCTTGCCGTGATCTATATGTGCGATGATACAAAAATTACGTATATTCTTCATCGTTAAATATTCCAATTTCAAAAATACCTTTCTATTTAACTTGCAAAGATACGACAAAAATCATTCAAACAACCTCTGAAATAAATAAAATTTTTTTAGGATTTTTTCTTGTAATTTTCACAAATCCTTTATAATTTTGCAATTTCAAACCATAGTTGGACAACATGAGATTATGATGACTTTACCTGATACATATTCGCAAGACGAGAAGAGGGAACTTGACAGGCAGTTTGATGTGCTTCTACAGTGTTGGAAGTCGCGTAAGAATGAGCAGGACGTGACAAAGGTCACGGAGGCGTATCTTCTTGCGGCAAATGCCCATCAGGATGCCCGTCGCCGCTCGGGTGAGCCATATATGTATCACCCGCTCGCCGTCGCCACGATAATAGCAGGCGAGATGGGTATGGGTCGCACCTCCATAATATGTGCGCTCCTTCATGATGTGGTGGAAGATACCGAATATAGCCTCGAATATATACGTGAACATTTCGGCGACAAAGTGGCTCAGATAATCGATGGGGTGACAAAACTCACCGACGAAGACTTCAACGAAGGCGTGAAAAGCCTTCAGGCTGAGACGTTTAAGAAAATCATAATGAGCATGTCGTACGATGTACGTGTGATATTGGTGAAACTCGCAGACCGTCTGCATAATATGCGCACGCTCAGCTCGATGCCGCATCATAAACAGCTTAAAATAGCATCGGAGACAGCTCAGATTTATGCGCCTATAGCTTACCGACTCGGTCTTTATAAAGTGAAAATTGAACTCGATGACCTCTGTCTGAAATATATCAATCCGCAAGTATTTGAGTCGGTACAGAAGCAGCTTTCTGCTCTTAGAGATAAGAAAATCAAAGAGTTAGAAGATTTTATGGCTCCTGTAAAGACGGAACTTGAGACGATGGGCATCAAGGTGAGGACGTTGGCTATCGAACGTAACGTGAGTTCAGTGTGGGAGCGCATGGCGAAATTCGGCATGTCGATTGACGAGGTTTATGACGTGTATGTGGCTCGCGTAGTGATAGACTGCCCCGAGGTGAAAAACGAGAAGATAAGATGTTGGGAGACGTTTGCCGTCTTTACTAAATATTATTATCCTGACAACAAGAAAATGCGTGACTGGGTTTCGTTTCCCAAGACCAACGGCTATTCCTCCATCCACGCTGTCTTCATGAATAAAAACGGCAACTGGGTTGAGACCCAGATTCGTACGGAGAGGATGGACGACATCGCGGAGAATGGGTTCTCGGCCTACTGGAAATATCGTGACGCTAACGCCAACGAGGAAAGCGGTCTCGACCTCTGGATGAATGTCGTGAAAGAATTGGTGCATCAGTCCGATGAAAACCGTGTGTCGGCTATTGAATTTATTGATAATTTCAGATTAGACCTCTTCAACGATGAGATATTTGTATTCACACCTAAAGGCGACAAGATAACCCTTCCGAAAGGCTCCACGGTGCTCGACTTCGCATACGGAATACATAGCGAACTCGGAAATCATTGCGTGGGTGCCAACGTCAACAAAAAACTTGCCCGTATCGATACCGAGCTGAAGATGGGTGACCAAGTGGAGGTGATAACGTCGGAATTTCAACAACCGCAGGATAAATGGTTCGATTTTCTGGCTACATCGGGCGCGAAGAGCAAACTGAAAAACGGAATTAAAGATTTCCGTAAGGCTTTCAAAGAAAAAGGCAAGACGATGCTTAAAGAGTATTTCGACAGGCTCAATCTGGACTTTAGCAAGCAAAAAAGAAACGAACTCGTCGAAAAATATAAGCTCTCATCACGCAACGACCTTTATTATTATGTGGCAGTAAGAAAAATAGTGCAGCAGGATGTGGAGAATTTCTTCAAGAAAAACGACTCTACATGGTCGAATAATCTTGTAAAATATCTCACTTTTGGATTTGTAAGGCATTCAACACGTAAAAAAACGGGACTCGTTGACTACAATATCTCATCATGTTGCAATCCTATCCCGGGTGACGATGTGGTGGCGATAAGCCTGCCAGGTGAGCCGGTGCAGATTCATCATCCCGACTGTCCCGTGGCAATGAAACTGATGTCGCGCTTTGGTCAGAATATCGTTACGGCACGATGGCAGTTTGATGAGGAATTGTCTTTCTTGGCGACACTTAACATATTGGCAGTCAATAAGATGGGATTAGGAAGCATGTTGCTCGACACCATCACCAACAAGGAAAAACTTGATATTCACTCTGTTGAAATAAAAAATCATGGAGGAATGGTTTCTGCAACGGTGACTGTTTATGTCAATAATCTCAAGACACTTGAAAGTCTCATTGAGAAAATCAAGAAGATTGAGTTCGTAAAAAAGGTTGGGAGAGTGGGGAGAAAAGCGTAGTAGAAAAATTATAAAAAAAATCGGGTTCGAGTTGAAATTTTGTGTAACTTTGAACCCGAATTTTTATTGAAAAAAAGACATAAATATGGCAAAAATAGATTTGCTTCTCGGGCTGCAATGGGGCGACGAAGGGAAAGGCAAGGTGGTAGATGCGCTGACGCCTGGTTATGATATGGTGTGCCGTTTTCAGGGCGGGCCTAACGCTGGTCACACCATCGAATTTGATGATAAGAAGTTTGTGCTTCACACCATTCCGTCAGGAGCGTTTAACGATAAGTGTATCAATGTGATAGGCAATGGGGTTATTATTGACGCGAAGATTTTAAAAGACGAAATTGATAATCTGTCGGCTTCCGGCATCGACCTGAGGCAACGTCTTCTTATCTCGAACAAGTCTCATCTCATACTGCCTACGCATCGTGTGCTTGACGCTGCCAACGAACGCGCACTCGGCAAGATGAAAATCGGCTCTACCTTGAAAGGCATTGGTCCGACATACACCGACAAGACTGCACGACGTGGCCTGCGCATAGGCGATATCATGATGAAAGATTTCAAGGAGCGTTATGAAAATATCAAAGCCAAACATCATCGCGAAATTGACGACCTTAATTTCGACATCGATGAGGTGCGCCTCGACGGGATGACATTTGAGGAATATGAGAAGGTGTGGTGTGATGCGGTGGAGTTCTTAAAAGGCTTCCATTTTGTTGAGAGTGAATATCTTATCAATAAATATCTCGATGATGGAAAGAACGTTCTCGCCGAGGGGGCGCAAGGCTCGATGCTCGACGTCGATTTTGGCAGTTATCCGTTCGTCACTTCGTCGTCGGTAGTGGCTGCAGGTGCGTGTTCGGGTCTCGGCGTCGCGCCGAGCAGGATAGGCAAGGTGTATGGTATCTTCAAGGCATACTGCACACGCGTGGGGACAGGCCCTTTCCCGACAGAACTGTTCGACGCCACAGGCGAGATGCTTCGTGCCGCAGGTCATGAATTTGGTGCCACTACAGGACGTCCGCGCCGCACTGGCTGGCTCGATATTCCCGCTCTCAGGTACGCTTGCATGCTCAGCGGTGTCACCGACCTCATGATGATGAAATCGGATGTGATGAACGAACTTGATGAAATAAAGGTGTGTGTCGGCTATGAATATAATGGTCAAGTGATTGATTATCTGCCGTATAACGCTTGTACTGAGGTGATGAAACCGGTCTATACCACCATCAAAGGATGGAATTGCAAAATTGACGGCAAAATACCGCAGAAACTCGAGGAATATATTGAATTTATCGAGAAAAACGTTGGCGTCCCTATTAAATTCGTGTCGTATTCACCAGACAGAAACGCTAATATTTTGAGATAGCCATTAGCTATTAGCTAAAAAATGCCAAATATGATAATACTTGAAAAACCATACGTCTCGGCACCTTTAGTTTCTTATTTGGAGGAAAAAAAGATTCCCGTATTGAAAAATGAGATGTCAGAATACCTGACCAAGCAAGGTTGTGGTCTTAACTTATTGAATGACAATGAGTTTATTGAGAAATATCAGCAGACGGGAAAGTTATATGCCGTGTCGGAGAACGCTTTGGTGTGGCTGTATGCACATTTGCCCGAGTCGAATTTGGTGAATAAAGTGAAAATTGTGAAAGACAAAGCACAATTTCGCAGAATATGCCAGCAGATTTTTCCAGATTTCTTCTATAAAGAAGTGGAAATGAAAGAGTTACGTCATCTTGACATTGATACTTTACCTATGCCGTTGGTGCTGAAACCGTCGGTGGGATTTTTGAGCGTGGGTGTCTATATTGTTCGTGACAGGGAGGAATGGAATGCCGCCTTAGACGACATTGACCGTAATTTTGCGAAGCAGTGCGCCGTATTTCCTGAAACAGTGGTGCGGAGCGAAAAATTCGTTCTGGAACAGTTTATTCAAGGTGAGGAATATGCCGTGGATGCTTATTATGATAGTTATGGTAAGCCGAACATTATCAATATCTTCCATCATATTTTTAAATCGGAGACCGACGTGAGCGACCGACTTTATTGTATGAGTAAAGACATTTTCGAAAGCAATTACGGTGCGTTCAACCATTTCCTCATCGACCTTAATGGGGTGCTACAGCTTCGTAACTTCCCTATGCACGTGGAATTTCGTGTGGACAAAAATACAGGCAGAGCCATTCCTATTGAGGTGAACCCGCTTCGTTTTGCTGGCATGTGTCTCAACGACTTGACGCGTCACACCTGTAATATGCTTCCGGTGCAAGCTTATTTCGAAGGCACACATCCCGACTATTCCACTATGTGGAACGGAATAGAAGACGACGTGTTCAGCTTCATTGTACTCGATAAGCCGTTTGAGACTGATAAAGCCATTGATTTTGAGAAACTTAAGACTTATTTCCATGGTGTTCTCGAAACCCGTGACATACAAAATCCTGCCATGAGCATCTGGGGCTTCCTTTTCATGAAGACCGACAAGGCTCATTGCGAGGAACTGCACGAAATTTTGCATTCTGATTTGACAGAATATATCATTTGAATACCAACAATTTATACATCGTATCTTGTAAAAGGTTTCATAAATTATGGTTAATGTCCAACTTTCCGGGGTTCACTTCACAGTGGCACACCTTTTTTTTGTAAAAAACACTTGACATAAACAAAAAATATATTACCTTTGCAAAAAATTGTTTATGAAACAGTTGTCTTACACCTTACTAATATTAATGATGTTGTTTGCGATGTCGTGTACTGAGAAAAATCATCTCATCTCCGACAAGGCGCAACGCGTTGAGGTTCAACGAGATTGGCAGTTGAAGAAAGCTGCCATACCGAATGGTGATTTTTTCACTGTTTTTGATGAGAATTTGACGCAAAAAGAGCGTGAAGCCCTTGAGTTTCTGTATGCTTACATGCCTTTGTGCGACGTTACTGATTACAGTGGCAAGTATTTTTTAAGAAATGTGGATGCTTCGTTACTCGCAAAAGAAGAGATGCCGTGGGGTGAGGTTGTTCCGGAGCGTGAGTTTAACCATTTTGTGTTGCCAATACGAGTAAACAACGAGAATTTAGACGATTCAAGGTTTGTTTTTTACGATGAGTTGAAAGACAGAGTCAAAAATTTTTCGATGTATGACGCTGTTTTGGAGGTGAATCACTGGTGTCATGAGAAGGTAAGCTACAGAGGGTCTGATTCACGCACGAGTGCGCCGTTGGCGACGGTGAAGACGTCGTGGGGACGTTGTGGCGAGGAATCGACGTTCCTTGTGGCGGCATTACGTTCGGTGTGCATACCGGCACGGCAGGTATATACGCCGCGTTGGGCACATTGTGACGACAACCACGCTTGGGTGGAGGCATGGGTCGAAGGGAAATGGTATTTCCTCGGTGCTTGCGAGCCGGAGCCGGTACTCGACTTGGGATGGTTCAACGCGCCGTCGTCGCGCTGTCTGCTGCTGCATACGAGAGTGTTCGGGAAATATTTCGGTCCGGAAGAAGTGATTGAGAGGACGGCAAACCATACCGAGATAAACGTGGTGGATAAATATGCCGAGACGGCGAAATTGAATATCAAAGTCGTTGATAATCATGGTAATGCGGTGAAAGACGCGAAAGTGGATTTCAAGATTTACAATTATGCGGAGTATTGTACTGTTGCCACGAAACGAACAGGAGAGGACGGCACGACATGGATGACGGCAGGTTTGGGAACGATGATGATTTATGCCTCGAAAGATGGAAAATTCGGTTATAAGGTGTTGAAAATAGGCTCTGTAGAAAATGTCGAGATTGTTTTGTCAGATTTCGACAAACATGGTGAGGAGATTTATGACGTGAACCCACCGGCGGAACAGGCACGTTTTCCTGAGGTGACAGCCGAGATGCGGGTACGAAACGACAGCCGTATCACCTTTGAGGATGCTATGAGAAACGCCTATATCGCACGATGCGAAAAAGCACAAAATGAAGGCGATTACGATAAGGAAATAATGTCAAAAACATGGGGTAACTACCAGACAATCAAAGACTTTATTGATTATGCAAGGTGTTTTGGAAAAGAAAAAGAAGCCTACGACCTCCTGAAAGTCATCTCTGACAAAGATTTAAGGGACGTTACCATTGATGTTTTGATTGACTGTATTGATAATCAGGGAGTTAAAAAATACAGCGACGAGATATATAACAAATATGTTTATAATCCGAGAATTTCTAACGAAATGCTTAGCCCGTATAAACGCGAGTTGGCGACAATGAAAGATTTTGCTGACAGCCCTCAGGATTTGATAGCTTGGGTTAAAGATAATATATTGATTAACAACGATTTAAATGTACGTGGCATTCCAATGAAACCTACGAGTGTGATGCGTGCACGTCTCGCTGACTCCCATTCACGTGATATTTTCTTCGTGGCGTGTGCACGTACAGCGGGTATTCCGGCAAGAATAGACCACGTGACAGGTAAAGTGCAGTATCTCGAAAATAATTGGATTGACGTCGGTTTTGAAGCCATAAATGATATTCAAAACAAAGAAAAAGGAACGTTGGTCATTGATTATGAAGCTAATAGCATGGTGAACGACCCGAGATATTACACTCATTTCTCAATAAAAAAATTCAACGGAAATACTTTCGACCTGTTGGCATACGACGCCAAAGACCCTGGAATGGATGTCGGAATGCTTTATTCAGAACTGATGGCGAATGGAGGCATGGAGATGGATGAAGGCAACTACGTGATGAGTTCGGGTACTCGTCTCGAAAACGGCAGCGTGCTTAACCAATTGGTTTTCTTCACTATAGAGAGTGGTGAGAAGACAGAGATTAAGCTGGTGATGCGCGAACCGTCAAATGAAAAACAGGTGATAGGTAAACTGAATCTTGAAAAATCTTTGCTGCCAAGAGGATACGAAAAAGATTACTACGTAATAGCGTTTCTCGACGGCGGCAGCGAACCGACCACACATGCCATGCAAGATATCTCTATTTTGAAAGAAAAATTCGACAACTGGGGCGGAGAAATGATATTCATCTTTCAGGATAAAGAAAATTTTGAGAAGTTTAAATCTAAGAAATTCAATGAGTTACCATCAAAAATAAGTTTTAAGATGGATGCTGACAAGATTTTTGACAGTGTCATTACCGATATGAAACTGTCGAACCTCGGCCTCCCAATCTTTCTTATTACCAATGCAAACAATGAGGTGATATTCGTGTCGCAGGGCTACAGGATAGGACTTGGTGAACAGATTTTGCAAAAATTGCTTTGAAAATCGCACGACAATACTATTTAATGGCTATTTCTTTAGTGAAAAATAGTCGGTTTTGGGGATAACTGGGCTGATAGATTCGCTATAATTTTGCAGAAAAATAAAAAAGCAATTTATCATGAACAAGACAAAGACAATTTTAGTGATGGTAATGACCATCTTCATACTCGGACTTGCGAGTTGCAACAAAGACAAAAACAAAAACACGCCTACGCCTACGCCGACACCAGACATCGCGGCGGAAGTCGCCGGAACATATAGTGGTATGCTGACATATTCGGTGGCAGGCACGGCTTACGACCCTATTGAGACTAACGTTACGGTCGCCAAAACATCGGAAAACACCGTTTCTATAACATTTCCTCAGATTGGTGAGGGCATGATGACGATTCGTGAGATTACTGTTCCGGGAATTACTGTGAGCACCGACGACCACGTCTTATATAATTTTTCTGAGACAAAAATAAATCAGACTGTCGGAACGACAAATTACGTGGGCACTCTCAACGGCGAGGTAAACGGTGACAACATTACTCTTGACTGGACAGTGACACCGGGTGCAATGCCTATCCCTATCGTGTTTAATTTCGTAGGTAAGAAATAAATGTCATGGCATGAGAAAACTATTGGGTATCATAGCCTTAACTCTCATTATGACATCATGTGATGGCATTTTCAGTAGTCTCTACGATGTCGTGGAGACTACTTCTTTGCCTTTCGGTTTCAAGGAGATAAATGAGTCTGATAACAGCGGTACGCTTTATCTCGACACGCGCGATTACGCCAAATGGACATATATCAACCTCAGAGATAAGGCCGTTGATACAGCTAACATGTTGAATAACAGCGTAGAACCACAAGATTGGGATTTTGCAATACATCGTTATGATGTGAAGACCAACGGAGGCATGGTCCGGCAGACAGATTTCATCAGCCTTGACGAGCTGCGCCAATATGGACATTATGACGAAGGCAATTTCACCGCTGATACCCTTGGACGTGTCATCGTTGATATGTCGGGAATGATGAACGGCGTCATAGAATATCGCGAGTCTAATATCAACAAGGTGCTCTCACGATGGCTCAACGTCGATTTAAGCACTATGCCACCGATTTATACTATGTCGGGCAAAATATATCTGTTGCGTCTTGAAGACGACACTTATGCAGCTCTGCTCTTTGCCGATTTTATGAATGAAGCGAGCGTAAAAGGTTATATCACAATACGTTACATCTATCCATTGTAATTTTTAATAGATTATCATAATGATAAAAACGCAGTTTTATACAACAGCTGTCATGGCTGTGCTTATGCTGATGCCTGCAATTTTGTGTGCACAGGTTTCTGTGATGACAGCCACTGACATAGACTCATTGGAACATCATCTTCCAGAAGACATGAAGTTGCTGGAAACCGTTGTAATTACTGCAAGTCGCACGCCTAAGTTGTTGAAAGATGTCCCGATTGTGACACGTGTCATCGAAGCAAGGGATTTTCAGGCTGTAGATGTGAGCAACGTGCAGGATTTGTTACAGACTGAGCTGCCTGGCATAGAGTTTAGATTTTCTATGAATCAGCAGGTATCGCTTAATATGCAGGGTTTTGGCGGCAATGCGGTGCTTTTCCTCGTTGACGGCGAGCGCATGGCAGGTGAGACCCTCGACAATGTCGATTACAGCCGTCTTGGACTTGATGGAGTAGAGCGTATAGAGATAGTGAAAGGGGCGGCATCGTCGCTTTACGGCTCTAACGCGGTGGGTGGCGTCGTCAATATCATAAGTAAACGTGTAGAAAAGCCGTGGACGTTGAATCTCAACACTAATTACGGCTCACATAATAATCAGCTTCACGGTGCTGCAGTGAGTTTCAATAAAGGCAGATGGGCAAGCTCCACCAATGTGCGATACACCTCTTGCGACGCTGTGAAAATGCCTAATTCCGGTGACTTTGGCACTATTTATGGCAATAAAACTTTCAATGCCAAAGAACGTCTTGTGTATTCTCATAAAGGATTGACAATGACCGGTAGAGCCGGTTATTTCTTCCGCGAACGCGAGTCGCAGCAGACCTCGCACGACCGTTACCGTGATTTCAGTGGCGGGTTGAAAGCTGAATATGATATTTCAGAAAATGATAACGTCATGGCTTCGTATGCCTTCGATCAATATGATAAGAGCAGTTTCGCCTTGACAAGTGGCTACGACGTGCGCAATTACAGCAACGTACAGCATGTCGCGCGGACACTTTACTATCATACTTTTTCAAAGCAAAACGTGCTCACTGTGGGCGGTGACTATATGCGCGACTATCTGATGAGCTACCAATTTCATAACAATGGTTTTCACATACAACATACCGCTGACGCTTTTGCTCAGTTCGATTGGAACATAACAGAAAGGCTTAACATGGTGTCAGCGGTCCGTTATGACTATTATTCTCTTTCAAAATTAAGTCATTTTTCACCGAAAATAAATTTAATGTATAAATTTAACAAGGTGTCGCTGCGTGCCTCGTATGCCGACGGTTTTCGTGCGCCTACCTTGAAAGAGATGTTCATGAGCTTCGACATGGCTAATATTTTTATGATTTATGGCAACCCCAACTTGAAGCCAGAAACGTGTCATAATTTCAGTGCGGCTCTCGAATATATTAAAAATCAATACAATATAACGGTGATGGGTTTTTATAATATGATTTCAAACCGCATCACCACTACATGGAACCAAGCGTTGAACGGCATGGTTTACGACAATATGGCACCACTCACAATCTCAGGTCTCGACTGTAGCGCTTCCGCTTCATGGGATTGTGGGTTTAAGGTGCGCATGTCGTACGTGTTCACAAATGTAGATTATCATAAAGGCGGTTTGCGTCTGTCATCGACGCGTCCTCACACTGCAACAGCACGCTTGGAGTATGGTAAGCAATGGACACATTACGGGTTCAACGTGGCACTAACCGGACGCATCCTTTCAGCAGTGACATGCGACGAATATACTTCGCTGACCGACCTTACACAGACGAAACAAGTCACCTATCCGAGCTATACCATCTGGAAATTATCATTGCTGCAACATGTAGGACGCGGTCTCGACATAAAAGCCGCAATCGATAATATTTTCAACTATATTCCAGAGTACTATTATAGTAATTCACCAGCCACAACAGGAACCACATTTTCCGTAGGTCTTTCTGTGGATGTTGAAAAATATTTTAACAAAATAACAAAATGAAAAAAACAATCATTTACATTTCGGCAGCCATAACAATGGTACTGTTGTCGCTTTTTGTGTGGCGTGCACGATTCAGTCCTACAAAAATCGCTTTCGTAAATTATCAGATTACAACTCTGGGGCAAATTGCAAAAAGTAATGATAATAACTATATCAAAATCAAAGAGATAGGACTTGATAAATTGAAAAATCTTCGTAAGTTTGACATGGTGATGATAAACGCTATGGGACTGCGAATCACTGAAGAGCAACGTGTTGAATTACAGACTATTGCGGAGAAAACATCCGTTATGACATTTATGGCGACCAATCCGGCAAATCACATTATCTCTGTAGATGCTGCCACTGCCGACACATTGACAAGATACCAGAACAACGGCGGACGAAGCAATTACAGAAGTATGCTCAATTACATACGTCTTGAAGTGGATGGAAAGAAATTTCACACTCGAGAACCGCAGCCCGTCAAACCGGCTTCCCGCGACATGATTTATCATAAAAATGTTTTTGATGAGAAAGAAGAAGATTTGGGTTTTAAAAATGTAAGTGATTATGATAAATTCCTGAAAAACAATGGTTTATATGATGAGAAGGCTCCTCGCGTCGTGCTAACTGGTCTTATGGGAGACCCCGATGACATCGTTGTTGCATTGGAATCGACAGGAAACGTTGTGTATCCCGTTCGCGATATCAGACAATTCATCGTAGGCGGTTATGCTGATACGGTAAGACCTGACGCAATCATCAACATGGCTCATGGTCGTTTAGGAGATTATATCGTTGATTATCTGAGACTTAAAAATATTCCTCTCTTCACTACGGTGTATGTGCCACAGCTCACTGATGACTGGGAGAATGACAAAATGGGCATGAGCGGCGGTTTCTTGTCGCAAAGCATCGTCATGCCTGAGATTGACGGTGCCATACGTCCCTATGCTATTTTCTCACATCGCATCAATGACGATGGTTTGCAGGAGATTTATGCTGAACCACATCGTCTGAATGACTTTGTTCAGTCTGTAAATAATTATATCTCATTGAAACGCAAAGACAACAGTGAGAAAAAAGTTGCCATTTATTATTATAAGGGTCCCGGGCAGAATGCATTGATGGCTTCTGGTTTGGAAGTCGTCCCGTCGTTGTATAATCTGTTGCTTTGCATGAAGGCGAAAGGTTTTAATGTGGATGGACTGCCTGATTCTTCTAAGGAGTTAGGCGAGATGATACAGCGGCAAGGCTCGGTTTTGGGTACCTATGCTCTCGGTGCTTTTGACGATTTTTTGAAAAATGGTACTCCACAACTCGTTGAGCGTCAAGACTATGAGACATGGGTTGAGATGTCATTACGTCCCGAGCGTTATGCAGAAGTGAAAGCCATTTACGGCGATTTTCCTGGTGCTTACATGGCTGCCGACGACGAACATCTCGCGGTGGCGCGTCTGCAATTTGGCAATGTGGTGCTTTTACCTCAGCCCATGGCCGGATATGGCGACAATGATTTCAAGATTGTGCACGGCACCGATGCGGCACCGCCTCACACGTATGTCGCTTCGTATCTGTGGGCACGTCATGATTTTAAAGCTGACGTGATTGTGCATTTCGGCACGCACGGAAGCCTCGAATATACGCCGCGCAAACAAGCTGCGTTATGCAATAACGACTGGCCTGACCGTCTCATCGGTGCAACGCCGCATCTGTATCTTTACACTATCGGCAATGTGGGCGAAGCTCTTATCGCAAAACGCCGTTCTTATGCCGAACTGCAGTCGTATCTCACACCGCCATTCAAAGAAAGCGGCACGAGAGGCTTTTACCGTGAACTGTCCGAAGCTGTGAAGACTTATTTCAATGCCATTGACGAAAATCGTGAAACCGCTGGTATATCATTGAAAATAAAGAGGTTAGCTGTAGAACTCGGCATACATCGCAGTTTGGAATTAGACAGTGTGATGACGCAACCTTATTCCGAAGAAGAAATTATAAAAATTGATAATTTCGCCGAAGAAATATCGACGGAAAAAATGATGGGCAAGCCTTATATTCTTGGTGTTTCCTACGATGGAAAAGATATTGAGAGCAGTGTTTTTGCAATGACGACCGACCCGATAGCCTATAGTCTTCTGGCTTTGGATAAAATACGAGGCAAAACTGATGTCGATGCAGAGAAAAAGAAGTCGCTTTTCACTCAAAAATATCTTGAGCCAAGCAAAAAACTTGTATCTTCAATCTTAAAAAATCCTGCCTCGGCAAATGATGAGTTAATCTGTGAAATAGCAGGAATTACAATGGAAGAGCTTGAAAAAACTCGCACAAAAGTGACAGATGCAGCTCGTGTTGATATGATGTCGGTTGATTTTACTGACGAAGCTGAGAAAGAAGAACTTCGTTGTGCTACTGCTGTTGTTGAGGTTGAGCAAACCATTAAAAATGTGAACAATTATTATTCTTTGTTGAAAAATAGTCCTCAGATGGAGATGGCGTCGGTGATGAACGCCATGAATGGTGGCTACATCGCGCCCTCGCCAGGCGGTGACCCTATTGTCAATCCTAACGTCCTGCCGACCGGTCGTAACATGTACGGCATCAATGCCGAGGCTACGCCGAGTGTGTCGGCATGGGAGAAAGGACGCTTTTTGGCTGAAAACACTATAAAGATGTATCGTGAGCGTCATCACGACAGTATTCCGCGTAAGGTGAGTTACACCTTGTGGAGCGGCGAGTTTATTGAGACGGAAGGTGCCACTATTGCTCAGGTGCTTTACATGCTCGGTGTGGAACCTGTCCGTGACGCTTTCGGACGTGTCACCGATCTCCGTCTGATGACAATGCAACAGCTCGGTCGTCCACGTATCGACGTGGTGGTTCAGACCAGCGGACAGCTTCGTGACCTTGCAGCATCACGCTTGTTTCTCATTGACAGAGCCGTGGAGATGGCATCAAATGCTGATGATTCTGGATATGATAACTTCGTGGCAGAAGGTGTCAGAGAATCGGAGCGTACTTTGATAGACAAGGGAATGTCGCCCAAAGAAGCTCGCGAAGTGTCGCGTTTCAGAGTGTTCGGTGGCGTGAACGGCGGCTACGGCACCGGCATTCAGGGTATGGTACAGGCAGGCGACCGCTGGGAACACGAACAGGAGATTGCTGATACGTATCTTAACAACATGGGTGCGTATTACGGCGACGTGTCTCGTTGGGAAGACTTCCGTCAGAGCGCGTTTGAGGCAGCTCTCACCAGAACCGACGTGGTGGTGCAGCCACGTCAAAGTAACACGTGGGGCGCACTCAGCCTCGACCATGTGTATGAGTTCATGGGTGGACTCAACCTCGCCGTACGTAACGTCACAGGAAAAGACCCCGACGCCTATCTCAGCGACTACCGTAACCGTAACCACATGCGTATGCAAGAGGTGAAAGAGGCTATCGGGGTGGAAAGCCGCGTCACATTATTTAACCCTAATTACATCTCCGAGATGATGCAGGGCGAAGCATCGGCGGCATCCACGTTTGCAGGGCTGCTGCAGAATACCTACGGATGGAACGTGATGAAACCCAAGGCTATCGATAACGAGATGTGGGACGAGATTTACGAGGTTTATGTAAAGGATAAGTTCAACCTCGGTGTGATAAATTATTTTGAGAGCCAGAATCCGGCGGCTCTGCAGGAAATGACCGCCGTTATGATGGAAACGGCACGCAAAGGCATGTGGAAAGCTACAGAACAGCAACTCTCCGACATAGCACAGCTGCATACAGAACTGGTAAACAAATATAAACCGTCATGCTCGGGTTTCGTGTGCGATAACGCTAAACTGCAAAATTTCATTGCTTCTAATGCAGATGCCAATGAAGCTTTAGAATATTCAGGAAATATCAAAAATATTCGTGAGACCTCCGTAGCGACAGGCCAAAAAGGCGTGGTTATGACAAAAGAAAATCTCTCTGATGAAAAAAGTATTCCGATACATGTGGTTAATAATTTTGCTGTAGGTATTTTAATCGTCGTCGTCCTGATTTTTTTGATTATGTTGATACGACGCAGAAAACAACAGGAAGAAGAATAATGCAAACAGCGGTTTTTTCTGTAATGTTGCTGATAATCATCAGTTTTCTGCTGAAACAGAGTTTCTTGCCGTGGAAATATGTGTTGTCTGTGACTGTGTTGGCGGCGTTGTGGGTGGCTTTCTCGTGGTCATGGGCTGTTGAACAGAGCAAAACGCAGATTGCCGACTGGTTGGCAAGTCCCTCGATGATGGCCGATACCGCTGTGTTACTGACGGTAGAAGTGGCTCTGCAACTCACTTTCTGCCTCGCTGAAGCCAATTTCGTGTCGTGGAACGTTCTCACTGCACGAAAAAAGATAATTTTCGGCTTCCTGCGTTATTTTCCCGGACTGCTTTTCTTTGCAGTGCTGTTCACCATCCTTGTGACACTCATTTTCTCTCTGCCGGGAACGTCTTTCACCTTGATTTCGTGGATGTTTGGTGGCGTGGTGCTGCTCCTTATCCCCGCTCTCATATTGTTGTTAAAATGGGCTGTGCCTAAAAACTACATACGTCTCGAACTCCTTTTCATGCTCAACGTGTTGATGGCAGCTGTCGGAGTCATTGCCACAGTGAACGGCAGGACTGCCGTGGAAGGCACCGATTACGTCAACTGTACCTCACTTGCTGGCTTGCTCGCAGTGACGCTTGTTGTTGCAACTGCCGGATTTTATCTGAGAAAAGCTATCTTGAAAAATAAAAATAAACATAAACATATAACTAATTGATTAGTAATAAAATACATGTATTATGCATTACATTTCAGACATTCTCTATTGGATTTCAACAGGTCTCTTGGTGCCGGTCATCGTGTTGCTGATTTATTTCTTCGTGCGGGCACTGCTACTTATCGGCGGTTTCTTTGGACAATATCTCGACATTAAGAGAACTCAAACTCAGATTCGTACAGCTATCGATACTCTTAAAAGTGAAAATATTGATGAGTTTGCACAAAGTCTTCCAAAGAAAAATTGTTCATTAACAGTGACTTATATTCGTAAGATGCTTGATGCACAAGACGATTACACAAAAATCGAGAAAATGCTTGCCGATTTTGAACTTGAGGCCGACAAAGACATGGAGTTGTCGAAGACGCTCACGAAAATGGGTCCCATGCTCGGTCTGATGGGCACGCTCATCCCGATGGGTCCTGCGTTGGTGGGTCTGGCTGACGGCGACATTGCGTCGATGGCTTACAATATGCAGGTCGCATTTGCAACCACTGTCGTGGGATTGTTCAGCAGTGCCGTGGGTTTTGTCACAAAACAAACTAAACAACGTTGGTACCTCCGCGACATGAACGACCTCGAATTTATAGCCAACCGTATCAAAGAAAAAAATCTAAATCCATGAAACACAATCTGTTACGTAAAAATGAAGACGATGACCCGATGAGCGTGGTCAGCAATTTGTTCGATGTGGCTATGGTGTTTGCACTCGCCCTGATGGTGGCTCTCGTGGCACGTTTCAACATGACAGAACTGTTCAGCAAAGAAGATTTCACCATTGTTAAAAATCCCGGTAAGGAAAACATGGAAATCATCACCAAAGAAGGGCAACAGATAAACCGTTACAAACCGTCGGAAAACCAAGATAACGCTGACAGTCGCCGTGGACGACGCGTGGGAATTGCTTACGAACTTGAAAATGGTGAAATAATTTACGTGCCGGAATAGTTTATTTTTTTTCTATTCCTTGAGCAGTTGTTGCACGCCAACGCCACTTTCTGTTGTTACTTTTATTAAATAAGCTCCTGATTTTAAATGACTTATGTCTAAATCAATATTGTCATTTTCTGCCTTGACGGAGATAACTTCCTTGCCGGAAATGTCGAAAATCTCCACTTTTTGCAACATCTCCGATTGTATTTTAACAAAATTAGAGGCAGGATTAGGATAAACTCCTACCTCGACATTGTTTTCGTTTACTGAAAAGAACATCGGCGTGACCCATAATGTGGTCATTCGTGTGATGCAGTCGCAGTTGGCAGTTAATACAATATCTATCCAACACGTGGTGCCCGGTTCTATTGTCGGCAGTAAAGTGCCTGTACATGTGCAGTTTACCGTCTGATTTGCCGCAAATGGGAAAGAGGAACAACTCTCGCCGTCAGCAGTGAAATGTATGTTGGTGAAGTAATCGGAGTGAGTGCTTACTATGACGCTAAAGTCGTGATATCCTGTGTTTTGTACCGTGAAGTTGTGGGTAAATCGTGTACCAGGAAACATGACGGTGTCGGCAGTATAAGGGTCTATTACCATGTCGTATTTGTTCACCACATCAACGTTTACCTCATCAAGGGTGAGATGATAAGCCCCTGCCGCCGCCACGGCATGGATGCCGAAATATTGGAAATCGTCAGACAGTGTCTCAACGTAAGCCGATACCCTGTTGTAATTCTCACTGTTGACCTCGATGCTATACATCAGCTCTGTCATCTGCCCCGCATTGGCCCCGTTGCCTGCCCAAAACTCAAGGGTGAAAGCACCGTCGGAGATGGTCCAGCATGAGAAACGGTATTTGAGCTGTTTGCTTAAAAATAAGTCGATGAACATCCATGAATCATCGGCGTTAGTAAACACGTACCAATTGCCGGCATGAGCCATGCGGTTGTGGTCCTTTTCAAGATATCCGCAAAGCCACGACTGCTCGTTACTCGTCCAGCCGGTGGGTGCCTCTAAATCGTGGTTGGCATATTCAAAACTATCGTATAAAATGCTGTCGGAATAAGCAGCAATCGCCGAAAAACAGGCAAAAAACAAGAGCATGATTCTTTTCATAAAAACACCTAATTTTAACAGCTGCAAAGTTACTATTTTTTTTTCGATGTGGGAATTTTCTTTCAAAATTTTTGTAAAATTTTATTTTAGGATTATAATTATCATAACTTCGTCTAACTCCAACCATCGTGTCTTTTTTATGATTTTTAAAAATGATAACTGACCGGTTGTGACATAAATTTTGAAATTATTTTTCTTTATACCTATTGATATATTTCATATCTTTGCATTCTAAATTGTTGTGTGATGGAGTTAAATAATTATCCTTTTCTGAAAAATCTTAAAAAAAACCGTTTTTTCCTCATCGCCGGCCCTTGTGTCATCGAAGATGAAGAATCGCCATATAAAATTGCAGAATATCTTGTGAACATAACGAAAAGCCTTGATATTCCCTTGGTTTTCAAAGGCTCTTATCGAAAGGCTAATCGCTCTCGTCTCGACTCTTTTCAAGGTATTGGCGATGAAAAAGCTCTCAACGTATTGAAAAATATCTCTAAAGAATACAATGTTCCCGTTGTCACCGATATTCATGCCTGTGACGAAGCTGCCATGGCCGCCGAATATGTTGATGTACTTCAGATTCCGGCGTTTCTGTGCCGTCAGACCGATTTGCTCGTTGCTGCTGCAAAAACAGGTCGTACAGTGAACATCAAGAAAGGCCAGTTTCTTTCAGGCGAGTCGATGCGGTTTGCGGTTGAAAAAGTGCAACAATCTGGAAATCAATCTGTTATGCTTACGGATAGAGGTAATTTCTTCGGCTATCAAGACCTTGTGGTCGATTATCGAAACATTTATTACATGCAAAAATGCGACGTGCCGGTTATCATGGATGTCACACATTCTTTGCAACAGCCCAACCAGACTGGCGGCGTCACCGGTGGCAAACCCGAACTCATCGGGCTGATTTCTAAGGCTGCCGTGGCTGCTGGTGCTGACGGCATCTTTATGGAGACTCATCCTAACCCTGCCACGGCGAAATCCGACGGTGCTAATATGCTGCGCCTCGACCTCGTGGAACCCCTCCTCACAAAACTCGTGAAAATAAAAGACGCTATCAACTAAAATCTAAAGTCTAAAGTCTAATCTACAACCAACTTCTTCCACTCCGCACTCCCGTCACCCCAATTCCCGACCAGCGACTGTTCGTTGACGAGGTTTTTCAAGGTCTTGACGAATTCTTTCCGCGGTATAGGCGTGGCACCAAGTCGTTTCATCTTACTCGTTTCTTGCTGAGTATCAATGAGTTCAAAGTTATTTCTTACCAAAAACTGACATAAGTTGTAAAAAGCTACCTTAGAGGCATCAGGCTTCTTGCTGAACATCGACTCGCAACAAAACATTTTGCCTATCGACACTCCGTAAAGTCCCCCGACAAGCTCGTTTTCCAAATATGCCTCCACCGAATGTGCAAATCCAAGCTCATTCAACTCGCAATAAGCATGTATCATATCCTCACTTATCCATGGAGACGGCTCGTCTTCGTCATCATCCTGATGCTGCTCGTCGGAACGTGGAACAGTGGCGCAGGCACGTATGACCCCTTCAAAATCAGCGTCAAACGAACACGAGAACCTGTTCGATTCTATTGTCTTCCATAACGATTTCGTGATTTTGATGCCGTTAGGCTTCATCACCATCCTCGGGTCAAGCGACCACCATAATATCGGCTCGCCCTCACTGTACCATGGAAAAATTCCTGATGAATAGGCCACGAGTAGTCTCTCAGGCGACAAATCTCCGCCGATGGCAAGCAAACCGTCACTTGTGGATTGATTTACAGGCGGAAAATCAAATACCTCATCGTCTAACTTGTATATTGGCATAATTTTATGAGTTTTGAGGTTAGAAATTCACGACAAAGATAAAAATTTTTTTTCATTCACACAAATTTTTTATCTTTGCAATGTAAATTTTTTTTATGAATCGTTACTTTTTACATTTGGCATACAACGGAAAGGCTTATCACGGCTGGCAAATACAACCAAATGGACTGTCGGTGCAGGAAGTGCTCGAAAAATGTATCAGCCTGAAATTGAAGCAGACAGTGAGCGTCACGGGATGCGGACGCACTGATACAGGCGTGAACGCACGTAACTTCTATGCTCACTTCGAGAGTGAACCCATAGATGACGTGCAACTGTTTGTAAATCAATTAAATCTCTTTCTTCCTGACGATATCGTCATATATCGTTGCTGGCAGGTTGACCCTCATCTTCATGCCCGTTTCGATGCCGTTTCCCGTACCTATCATTATTACGTGACGCGCACTAAAAATCCTTTTCATACCGACGATACCTTGTATGTGTATGGTCATCTCGACGTGGAAAAAATGAACGAGGCTGCTAAGATTTTGTTTGAATACACCGATTTCACGAGTTTTTCAAAACTGCATACCCAAGTTAAGACTAATAACTGTAAGATAATGGAGGCCTATTGGTCGGAGCAAGACGGATTGCTGGTTTTTCACATCAAGGCCGACCGTTTCCTTCGTAACATGGTGCGCGCCATCGTAGGCACCCTCCTTGAGGTAGGGAAAGGCAAACTCTCTCCTTACGACTTCCGTGCCGTGATAGAAAATAAAAACCGTTGTTCCGCCGGCACCTCTATGCCAGCCCACGCCCTCTTCCTCGAAGATGTGGAATATTAGAAAACTCAAACTTTAAGTCAAAAGTCTAAAGCTTAAAATGTTGATAAAACGACACTATCGTCTCTATTCCCTTGAAGAAATGGTCTAACCTATAGTTCTCGTTCGGCGAATGTATGGCGTCTTCCCCCAAACCAAATCCCATCAAAATCGACTTGATTCCCAACACTTCTTCGAATCTTGAGATAATCGGAATGGAGCCGCCGCTTCTCATCGGGATGGGTAACTTGCCGTAGGTGTCGAAATATGCCTGCTCGGCAGCCTTGTATGCCGGCAACTCTATCGGGCATCCGTATGCCTCGCCACCATGCAACGTCGTCACCTTTACCGTGACGTACTCGGGCGCGATGCTCTCAAAATATTCCTTGAAAAGTCTGCCTATCTTCTCATGGTTTTGGTTCGGCACTAACCTGCACGAAATTTTTGCGTATGCTTTCGATGGAAGCACTGTCTTCGAGCCTTCACCAGTGTATCCGCCCCATATCCCGCAAAGGTCAAAGGTGGGACGAATCCCCACCCTCTCAATCTTGGTGTATCCTTTTTCTCCACGTAACGCCCTGACACCCAACGACGTCTTAAACTCTTCCTCGTTGTATGGTGCCTTGTTGAGCATCTCGCGTTCTTTCTCCGACGCCTCTACCACGTCATCGTAAAAATGGGGAATAGTGATGTGGTTGTTCTCGTCCATCACACCTGCCACCATCTCGCATAAGGTGTTCAACGGGTTGGCGACAGCACCTCCGAATAGTCCCGAGTGAAGGTCAGCGTTGGGTCCCGTCACTTCTACTTCCCAATACGCCAGTCCACGTAGTCCTGTCGTGATAGACGGCACGTCACTTGCTATCATGCTCGTGTCTGACACAAGTATTACGTCGGCTTTCACGAGGTCTTTGTGTGTCTCAATCCATTTTGAGAGGCTTCCAGAACCTATCTCTTCCTCGCCCTCAAGCATAAATTTTACGTTGCATGTCAAAGTGTTGGTTTTCACCATCGTCTCAAAAGCTTTGGCGTGCATGAAGGCCTGACCTTTGTCGTCGTCAGCACCACGCGCCCATATCTTACCGTCTTTGATGACCGGCTCAAACGGGTCGGTGCGCCATAACTCAATGGGGTCAACGGGCATCACATCGTAATGACCATAGACGAGTACTGTCGGCAATGACTTGTCAATGATTTTCTCGCCATAAACAATGGGGTTGCCCTCCGTAGGCATAACCTCAGCCTTGTCGGCTCCAGCCGCTATAATGCTGTCTCTCCAATATTCCGCAGCCTTTATCATATCTGGCTTGTGCGCCGATTCTGAACTTATCGACGGAATGCGAATCAATCCGAACAACTCATTAAGAAATCTCTCCTTGTTCGCCTCAATGTAATTCTTTATTTTTTCCATATTGTAATTATTTAAATGATTCAAAAAATATTCGTAAATTGATTGATAATCAATTTGTTAGTCTTCCCACTTTCTCAGTCTCATCTCCTCTCCGTCAAACTCGGCGTAGGTGAAATCTCTTATCCAGTTGCCAACCACCGTGGTGACGGCTTTCTCGCCACTTTTATATTGCATAGGCTTGTGCTGATGCCCGAACACGAAGAAATCTATTGATGGGTCTTTCTGAGCCTCTTCCAAAGCATATTTGTAAAGACGTGTGTTCTCTACATCAGAATAATAATTTCCTACAGCCTCTTGGTTGAGTTTAGTAACTCTATGATTATGAGACCATTTCAGTGCTATTCTTATGCCTAAGTCGGGATGTATTTGTCTGAAAAGCCATTGGTTGACCTTGTTTTCAAACACTTTTTTCAGGAATTTATAGCCTTTGTCGCCCGGACCGCGTCCGTCGCCGTGTACGAGGAAGAATTTCTTGCCTTTCATCATCATGATTTCAGGCTCTCTATGTACTTGAATACCAACCTCTTCCTGAAGATATGAGAACGTCCACAGGTCGTGGTTGCCGGCAAAAAGATGTACGGGAATGCCACTGTCGATAAACTCCGCGAGCTTACCTAAAAGCCTCACGTGCCCGCGTGGTATGACGGTCTTGTATTCATACCAGAAATCAAACAGGTCACCCATCAAAAACAGCACTTCGCACGACTCTTTTATCGAGCAGAGGAAATTGATAAGTTTCTTCTCTCGTCTCTGGCTGTCTTCCAACGTGGGAACCCCGAGATGAAAATCTGTGACGAAGTAAATCTTCTTCATGATTGATAATCAGAATGTTAGTTCGTCAAACCGTCGCAATAACTCCTTAAGGATGGCTGTCATCTTCGGCTCCGCGACGTTGGCGGCGTTTATCACTTCCTCATGTGTCACAGTGCTATGTATTTCTTTTCCGCCAAGGTCGGTGATTATCGACATGGCAAACACAGGCAGTCCGCAATGACGCGCCACTATCACTTCCGGCACCGTTGACATGCCCACGCAGTCGCCACCAATAACACGATAATAGTTGTATTCCGCCGGCGTTTCGTACGTAGGACCCGTGTCGCCTACATAAACGCCATGTTGCACCTTGATATTCAATTCGTTAGCGATATTATCGGCAAACGCAAGCACTTTCTTGTTGTACGCCTCGCTCATCTCTGGAAAACGCGTCCCTATGCGGTCGTCATTCTTGCCAATCAACGGGTTAGGCAACAAATTGATATGGTCGGTGATAAACATGATATCGCTTACGCGAAAGTCGGGATTTATGCCACCACTCGCGTTAGAAAGCACTAACAACTTGATTCCTATATACTTCATTACCCTTATCGGAAATGTCACGTCTGTGGTGCTATATCCCTCATAATAATGGAACCGTCCCTGCATCGCCATGACTTTTCGCCCGCTTAAAGTGCCGAAAATCAGCTTTCCCTGATGTCCTTTCACCGTCGAGACGGGAAAATTAGGTATCTCTGCGTATGGTATGGAATATTGAACATCAATTACATCTACTAATCCACCCAAACCAGAACCTAAAACTATGCCCGCCTCTGGCTCCAACGAGCCTATTTTAGATTTTATAAAATCTACTGTCTCAAGAATTTTTTCCAACATAATTTAAAATCATATTTTTAAAAATATCTTCATCTTTCTTGTCGTTGAATCGCACCTCTACCGGGATGACAAACAGAGGCACGTTGCTGAACCTGCTAAGATATGAAGAATTGATTAAACGCATTAAATCTTTTTCTGTCGTGAGAATAATTTTATTTTTGCCAATCATGCTTTCATAACATTTGATTATGTTGTCAATATCTTTGTCATTAAAGTTATGATGGTCTTTAAAATAATTGGTAATCAATGTGTTATATTTTCTATTGATATGTTCTGCAAGAGGATATGGATTTGCGATGCCACAGAAGAGATACACTGATTTTATATTCGAAATCAATGTTTCTTTTGCGATGTCGTTGACTGGCATAATCTCTTGAAAATCAATATATGTGAACAAAACCTTCTGATAGGGACGCGGTTTTATCGACTTGATAATCGCACGTTTGTCGTATGGAATCAATATTTTCGGTGACTTTGTTACAATGATGATGTCGGCGCGTCGTGAGGCGTATCTAACATCACGCAGCCTGCCCGCCGGAACAAGCATGTCTCTGGAAAAAAGATTGTAATATTCGGTCAGCAGAATGTTTCTTCCGGGCTTTATTTTCCTGTGTTGATATGCATCGTCAAGCAATATTACGTCAGGCACTTTGTCGAGATGCATAAGTCGTCTCACCCCGTCACAACGGTCTTCGTCAACAGCAACGGTGATGTCGTTAAATTTTTCGTAAATCTGAAGCGGTTCGTCGCCAATGTCCTTGTATGATGAATCTTCGTCCGCAAGCACAAAACCTTTTGTCTTTCTTCCATAACCTCTGCTAAGCACCGCGACGTTTGCTTTATCATGGAGAAATCTTATCAGATATTCGGTGTGAGGAGTCTTTCCTGTTCCGCCAAACGAAAGATTACCAATGCAGATGACCGGAACGCTGAAACTCTCCGATTTCAGTATCCCACAGTCATACAGCTTGTGACGACAACGCAAGATTATCGAATAAAGCCACGATAATGGTGCTAATAATATCTTCATTGGTGCTCCTCTGTCAAATTTTTAAGAATGTAACTATTATACGGAATACAACGTGCAAATATACAAAATATTTTTGGATTATGTATCGTGTCAATAATTTTATTAATTTAGCGGGAAATTTCAGACATGAAAAAGAATTAATTGATGATGCTATTTCAAAAAAAAATTGTAACTTTGCAATTTCAATTTCGAGCGTGAACACTAACCCGATAAATTATTTTGTATAATACTAAAATTTTACATAAATGGCTGATAATCAGGAAATTAAACTCAACGAAGAAGAACAGATTGAAATTACTGTTGAAAAAAAATTGGTTGCACTTTACACCTTGCAACAGATTGACTCTAAAGTAGATAGGATTCGCATCGTGCGCGGCGAGCTGCCGGAAGCCGTTCAGGACCTTGAAGACGAAGTTGCCGGTCTTGAGACCCGTATTGGGCATTATAACGAGGACTTGAAGAAATTCAATACCGACATTACTAATTACAAAATCAAAATCAAGGAAACACAGGCTCTGATAAAGAAATACGAGGAGCAGCAGAACAATGTCCGCAATAGCCGTGAATATGATTCTTTGACAAAAGAAACTGAATATCAATCACTGGAGATACAGCTCTGCGAAAAGAAAATCAAGGAGGCGACAATGAAGGTGGAAGATATCAAAAACGGTCTCGCCGAGACGGAAAAGAAACTTGAAGAACGCAAAAAGGACCTCGTGGTAAAACAGTCAGAACTTAACTCTATTGTCGAGGAAACAGAGAAAGAAGAACAGGAACTTCTTGAAAAATCTAAGGAAAGCGAAGCTTTGATAGAAGAACGTCTTCTTACTGCCTACAAACGTATCAGAAAAAGCGCGAGAAACGGTCTGGCCGTCGTGAAAATCGAACGTGACGCCTGCGGCGGCTGCTTCAACAAGATTCCTCCACAACACCAACTCGACATCCGCATCCACAAAAAGATTATCGTTTGCGAATACTGTGGCCGCATCCTCGTTGATCAGGATATTATCGACCAATACAACGCTAAGAACTGATTTTATCAGTCTAATCTGAACTTGAAAGAGATGACCACCTGATTGATGCTGGTTGTCTCTTTTACTTTTGTCTCGTCTGCGACCCAATTGTCGGCATCGTCGCTGTAAAATGCTTTGTATGTTGAGTACTGTGAATACAAATCATAGTTGTTGTGTCGTTTGCTCAACACGTAGGCGGCATCGATGGTGAACCGGTGATAGGTGTAACCGAAGCCACATGAGAATGAATTGGTTCTGAGGTCGCTCTCGCCGATACCGTAAGGGCTGCCATACATGGCATAGCCGCCTCTGAAACATAAGTTTTGCAGGCGCCATTCTGTTCCTATCCTAATGTTGGATGTAGGGCTGAATTTTTCACCGATGTAATTGTTGAGATAGGTGTAGTTGTAGTCAGAGGCAGAAACACGAATCTTTGTGTAGTCCACAAACTCATAGTCGGCGGTAATCATGCCGAAGTTACCGAAGATGAAAGCCGCACTTGCGTTGAGATGATACGGTGTCGTCAAAGTGTATGAATAGTTGCTTGTAGGTGACGAATATGCCTCGCTGCCATCGTTAAAAACGGCCGTGGTGTTGGTGTACCAGCTCTCTTCTATTTTATATACGTCGGGTGTATGGAATGCAACTCCAACACGCAGCCATTTCAATGGAAACGCCACCACGCCTAACTTCGCGTTGATGCCGCAGCCGTTGCTCACCAACTTCTCGCTCTGCATCCAGTTGATGAGAGAGTCGGAGGCAAGGTTTTGCTCCTTATAGTCGGTAGTTACAGTCCTTGTGAAATAAGGTATATTTACCGACGCGCCGAAGAACCATTTGTCTCTGAAGTTCAGGCCTGTCGCAAAAGAGAATTCATTGGCACCGCCTCTTTTCGTCACGCCACGTTGCTGGTTGAGACCGCCGGCCGGGATGGGCGTGCTGTACGTGCCGTCATCGTTGATATCCATAAGCCATGTCTCCCATAGAGGATAGATGTTGTTGGGCGAGAAAGCCTCCAATGCTTCCGGCGTTCCGATGCCGTAGTCGCTCATCTCATTGAAATAAGCGTCGATGAGAGAAGTGTTGGGGTTGTCGCCATTCACGAAAGAAGTATAGTTATAGGTATTTGTGTGGTTGATGCCGAGGGCAAAACTCACTGTGTTGAGTGAACCGTCGTACATATCTTGCGTCCACGTCAAACCGAGGTTGTTGCTTGGTAGCCTAATGGCTCTATCAAAGCCGTCGCTGCCCTTGTATTCAGTATCGGCGGAGCTAATATGCACGGCAGGAGTGTAAGTTAAAGTGGCTTTTCGGAATAGTCCTAAACCTGCCGGATTGATGGCTATCGACGAAAAATCATGCCCTACAGCACCCATGGCGTTGCCCATTGCCGCACTCTTTGCTGTTCCCTGATAAAATACCGATGAAAACTCATAGAGATCCATCTCATCTTGCGCACACACGAAAAACGGTGCAAATATCATAATTATCAAAAATGTCTTTTTCATGGCTGATTCTTTTGCTTAAATATACAATGATGTTCAGATTTAATATTGTTTAATTTGCTGACAGACCATTTATCTGCGGCCACCGCCGCTTCGTGTGCCGCCACCAATGTTGCCACTGCTGCTTCTCACAGGAGTGCCGCTATTGCTTCTCACACCTGAATTGTTGCTGTTTCCCACGTTGGAATTGCTGTTCCTCACGTTGGAATTGCTGTTCCTGATGTTTGAGTTGTTGTTGCTGTTCCTCACGTTGGAATTGCTGTTCCTGATGTTTGAACTGTTGTTGCTGTTTCTCGACGGAGTGTTGTTATTTCTGATAACAGTGTTGTTGTCATTTCTTGTATTAGTGTTGCTATTTCTAACATTGGCATTGTTGGTACTGCGTGTCGCGTCGGTTCTTGTGGTACTGTTTCTCGTTGTCGTGCTGTTGCTCGGGCGCACGTACTCTGAGCTTGAGCGCGTTTTGCGGTTGCTGTTGACCGGTGTGTAGGCTTTGCGTTCGCCACTCGATGAGCGCGTGGTTGATTGTGGCTGTCGTGTAGTACCGGGACGACGTGTAGTGCTGCTTCCGTTTATCCTGTTGTTGCTGGCGTTGAAGCCGTTCCCGTGGTGCATGGCACCGTGACGACTGTTGTTGTAATTGCCGTAATATACGTATGGATATGGATGATATGGAAGATATGGGTAGTAAGGATAAAATCCTCCCCAGTAATATCCCCAATAATAACTTGGGTAATATGCCCAGTATGGTGACCAGTTTGGATACCAGAACGGATCCCATCCGTAATAGTAATAAGGCCAGCCGAATCCTATTCCTACACCAAAACCGAATCCTGCCCCCAATTCCAGAGTAATTGTCGTATTCGATTGATTTTCATTGATATATACAGTGTCAACAGTGTTCTCATCAATCTTGTCGAGAGTATCCACAACAGTATAATTTCTGTCGGAAACATTCGTCTCGTTCTTAACCGTGTTCGAGTCGAAAATACCGTAATTGGAGGTTACAAGTGTCTTTCCCGACTGTGGATTATTATCGTAAGGAGAGTAATAAGCATCGTCGTATATGACGTTATTGCTTGAAGCACAGGCTGTTAGTAGTGTTAGTGCGGCAACGATAAGAGTGATTACTTGTTTCATATTAATTCTTTTTTTGTTATCAATTTATAAAAATTTTGTAATTTTGCACACTCAAAATACTAACAAAAATCGTACCAAACTTTTTAAGATGGCAAAAGAAATTACAACACGTCAAGAAAATTATTCACAGTGGTATAATGATATTGTGAACAAGGCAGAGTTGGCCGAGAGTTCCGCAGTTAGAGGTTGCATGGTGATAAAGCCTTACGGATATGCTATTTGGGAGTTCATGCATGATGCTCTCGACAAAATGTTTAAAGACACAGGACATGTAAATGCATATTTTCCGCTTTTTATTCCGAAAAGTTTCTTCAGCAAAGAGGCGAGTCATGTTGAAGGTTTCGCCAAGGAGTGTGCGGTGGTCACACACTATCGCTTGAAGAAAAACCCCGACGGACCTGGCATTGTCGTTGACCCAGAGGCCAAACTGGAAGAAGAACTTATTGTTCGTCCGACATCTGAGACAATCATCTGGGACACATACAGAAATTGGATAAAGAGTTACCGTGACCTTCCGATTTTGTGCAACCAGTGGGCAAACGTGGTGCGCTGGGAGATGCGCACGCGTCTGTTCCTGCGCACGGCGGAGTTTCTCTGGCAGGAAGGACATACAGCACATGCTACAAGGGAAGAAGCAATGGCGGAAACTGAAAGAATGATAGGCGTTTATGCTGATTTTGCCGAGAAATATATGGCTGTCCCCGTGATTCGTGGCATCAAGTCGGCAAACGAGCGTTTTGCGGGTGCCGTCGAGACATTCTGCATCGAGGCTATGATGCAGGACGGCAAGGCTTTGCAGGCCGGAACGTCACATTTCCTTGGTCAGAACTTCGCCAAGGCGTTCGACGTTAAATATCTTAACAAAGAAAACAAACTCGAGTATGTGTGGGCTACTTCATGGGGCGTCTCCACACGTCTCATGGGTGCTCTTATCATGGCGCATTCCGACGACAACGGTCTGGTGCTGCCTCCTAAAGTGGCTCCTATCGAAGTCGTCATCGTACCTATCTACAAGACCGACGACCAACAGCAGATGGTGCTTGACTATTGTGCTCAGATGAAACAACGTCTTGAGACTAAAGGACTTAGAGTGAAATTCGATGACCGTGACACTCAGAAACCGGGCTTTAAATTCGCCGAATGGGAGATGAAAGGCGTGCCGGTACGTATCGCGGCGGGTCCTCGTGATGTTGAGAATCAAACCGTCGAGATAGCGCGTCGCGACACATTGACGAAACAGTCGATTTCAGAGGCGGAGATGGAAGACCACATCATCGGCTTGCTTGATGAGATTCAGGATAGCTTGTTCAACAGAGCTTTAGAGTATCGCAAGGCAAACACACACAGTGTGGATACATGGGATGAGTTTAAGCAGGTGATTGAAAACGGCGGTTTTGCTTACGCACACTGGGACGGCACAACAGATACGGAGCTGGCTATCAAAGAAGAGACAAAGGCGACGCTGCGTTGCATACCATTAGACGACGACTACGAAGACGGGGTAGATGTGTTCTCCGGAAAGCCCTCAAAACGTAGGGTGATTTTTGCAAAGGCATATTAGTCTTTAATCTTTCAAACAATATTCACCTCCGGCTTTATGTCTATGCCGAATCTCTCTTTCACGGAAACCTGAATCTTGTGCATCAATTCTATGATTCCCAATTGTGTACTATCTCCATAATTCACTAACACAAGTGCTTGTTTGTCCCAAACTCCTACACCGTTTTCGCGGTAACCTTTCCATCCTGTTTTCTCAATAAGCCAGCCAGTAGGAATCTTAACATAATGTTCATCATATTTGTGGGAGATTTCTCTGTCCCGCTTCGTTTCAGTCGAAATGGCGTCCTTTAAAGGATATTTTCCGATTTCTCTTCGCTCCACTCGAAATGATGGCACATCAGGATATAACTCCTTTATTTTCAAATATTTATCAATCGGAACAATAGCATTCTGAAAGAAGCTCCCTGCACTTCCAACAACCCCTACTTCCGGCAGCTTCTCCGCGCGAATAGCCTTCACCGCTGCAGCAACATCTTTTATAGTTGGATTTGTTATATTGTTGTTAATCAAATAGTTACGGATATTACCATAGTCTAATTTTAATTCACCGTTTTTTCTTAAATTGAAATCAACGGCGTAAATCAACAAAAAATGTGAGACTTCCTGCTTGAAAATGCTGTTACGATATGAAAACTTACATTCTTCGTTATTAAAAATTCTTATTTCACCATTTCTTAAATCTATCGTATGTACTTGACAAACAGAGTTTTTTACTTCTGCACCGTATGCTCCTATGTTTTGAACAGGAGCCGCGCCCACTTTACCGGGAATGCCGGCGAGATTTTCCAATCCGTATAGATTTCTTTCAACGGTGTAATCAACAAAATCTGTCCAAGACTCACCTCCGTAGCAGCGAATTATCTCTTTTTCATCGTTTTCTTCCAATAATTCAATACCTTTCAAGTTAGGATAAACCACAAAACCGTCGAACATCTCGTTTGAGAACAAAATATTGCTGCCGCCACTGAGAATCAAGATGCGATGAGATGCATCTCTATGTTGTATAAATTCAGGAACATTTATCAAGTTGCGAATATCATTCAGAGATTTAACTTCCTGAAAATACTTGGCTTTTACGTCAAATCCGAAAGTGTTGAACTCTTGTAACGAATAATTTTTCTCCATTTCAAAATTTTTTTCAAAAATAAAGAAAAATTATCAAACCACGAAATAAATTTGTATTTTTATAGACTGAAATTTTTGTTGTATTGAAACGTGTTATAGTATCGGTAATCAACGACTTAGTGACTGACCAGCGAGTCAATAAATCGTGTCTGACCCTGCAAAAAGCGGGTTTTGAGGTGCTTCTTGTAGGTCGCCGGCAGCGGAAATCCATGCCGATGGACGAACGTCCTTACAAATCACATCGCATGAAGCTGCTTTTTGAGAAAGGTCCGTTGTTTTATGCGGAATTTAACGTGAGATTATTCTTTTTTTTGTTGTTTCATCATTGTAACTGCTTGTTATCCAATGATTTAGACACTTTGTTGCCTAATTTCTGGATGTCAAAACTGAAACGCATCCCACTGATTTACGACAGTCATGAATATTTCACCGAAGTGCCTGAACTTGTTGGGCGTCCGAAAGTTCAGAGAATTTGGCAAAAAATTGAGGGATATGTTTTACCGAAAATGCAGGAAATGATTACTGTAAATCAATCGATTGCCAACCTTTTTCATGAAAAATACGGCATAAAAGTACACGTTATCCGTAACATTCCTATGCGAAAAATGTTGCCGACTCCGGCATCTCGGGAAGAAGTCGGTCTTGACCTTCAAAAACATATTCTTGTGTTGCAAGGTTCGGGTATCAACATACATCGTGGCTCGGAAGAACTCGTTGACGCTATGCGGTATCTTTATGATTGTCAATTAGTTATAATCGGTGGGGGAGATGTGCTACCAATTCTTAAAGAAAAAGTAGCAACCAATAATCTTGCTGACAGAGTGAAGTTTTTCCCACGTATGCCTTACCAGAAGATGATGGCGATAACTCAACTTGCCGACCTCGGTTTCACTCTTGACAAAGATACAAATCTGAATTATCGTTTCAGTCTGCCAAATAAATTATTCGACTATATACAGGCAGGGGTTCCGGTAATAGCATCTCGCTTGACGGAGATAGAAAAAATCGTAACTGATTATAACATAGGCACTTTCATCGAGAATCATGAGCCTGAGACTATTGCAGCTACAATTCAAAATACGTTAAAAGACGAAAAGAATTTGGCGATGTGGAAAAATAATCTTATCTTTGCGGCGCAAAATCTCTGTTGGGAAAAAGAAGAAGAGCTTTTGTTGAAAATATATGAGAAATACGTCTGATAATCATATACATATAGTCTGTTTCGACATCCCATATCCTGCAAATTACGGGGGTGTCATCGACGTATTTTTTAAGCTTAAAGCACTAATCGAGCGTGGATTTAAGGTACATCTGCATTGTTTTGAATACGGACGCGAGCACTCTCCGAAACTTGATGATATGTGTTTCTCAGTGAATTATTACAAGCGCAACACTTCTTTCGAAAAGTTGCTGCGTCGTGTCCCCTACATCGTAACTTCAAGAATGTCAGAGGATTTAATTCAAAATCTTCTGAAAGACGACTATCCGATAATTCTTGAGGGACTGCATTCGTGTGGTGTTTTGCTCGACCAAAGGATGCAGGAACGAAAGATTTTTGTCCGCACTCATAATGTGGAACACGAATATTATGAATATCTGGCGCAAACCGAGAAAAAATTGGGGAAAAAGATTTTTTTGAAGATAGAATCGAGAAAATTACAGAATTTCGAACCGATTTTGTCAAAGGCGACGGGTATTTTTGCCATTTCCAACAAAGATTTTGAATATTTTAGTCGATTTTATAAAAATGTTTATCTGATTCCGGCGTATGGCGGCTTCGATAAAGTAGATGTGCTTGAAGGACAAGGTGACTACGTTCTTTATCACGGAAAACTTGACATTTCGGAAAATTACAATGCCGCGGAGTTTCTGATAAATGAGGTGTTCAGAGGCACTGACATCAAATTGAAGATTGCCGGCATGAACCCGCCACGTCATCTTGTGGCGTGTGCCACCAATGAGCCAAATGTCGAACTGATTGAAAATCCCGACGACGACAGGTTGCAGGAACTCATCCGCAATGCACAAATCAACATTTTGGTGACAGCGCAATCAACGGGTCTGAAGCTGAAGCTGTTGAATGCCTTGTTCAACGGACGCTATTGTGTAGTAAATGATAAGATGGTCGAAGGATTGGATATCAACGACTTGTGCATTGTGGCAAACACTGCCGACGAGATAAAGACCGTCGTTACCGATTTAATGAACCGGCCTTTCGTTGAGGAGCAGGTCGCCATACGGAAGAGCAGGATGGACGCTTTTTACAACTCGTCACACTCCACCGATAAGCTTATTGAGTTACTTGGATGACTCGCTGACGGTGCCGTTGGCGCAGCTTATCACCCGTGAAGGATATTTCAAAATGAGATTATAATTATGTGTCGCCATAAGTACGGTTGTTTTGTGGTCTCTGATTTTCATCAATAGTTTCATGATGTCGTTTGTCGTTTCCGGGTCGAGATTACCTGTCGGCTCGTCTGCCAAAATGACACTCGGGCTATTGAGCAGTGCCCTTGCGATGGCGACGCTCTGTTGTTCACCGCCCGAGAGTTGATGTGGCATGGATTTTCTTTTGTCTTGAAGACCAACGAGTTGCAGCACCTCATCTATACGATGATTTATACCGTTTTCGTCCTCCCACCCCGTGGCTTTCAGCACAAAAGAGAGGTTTTGCTCCACATTTCTGTCATACAGCAACTGAAAATCTTGAAAGACGATACCGATTTTTCTTCTCAGGAAAGGGATATCTTTTCTCTTGAGATTATTTAAATTGTAGCCGGAGATGTTGAACATGCCGTCTTTTGCAGGGATATCGGCGTACAATGTCTTGAGCAGCGACGACTTGCCTGAGCCGCTGCGTCCGATGAGATACACAAACTCACCCTCGTTGATTTCGAGGTTTATATTCGTGAGAATCAAGCGGTCATGTTGAAAGACTGAGCCGTTTTTTATAGTGATTACAGAGCCCATAGCGATAATTTTTCAGTGCAAATATGGAAAAGGATTTCTTCACTGTTTCATTTGATAAATCATTTAATAGTGTTAAAATTTCTGTTGATAAACTCACTCAGCTCCTTACCTTTGAGGAGGTTTTTCGACAATCTTGCGAGGTCGTACAGCTGTATCATCGTTGCTTTGCGTTCTTCTTCGGTTTTTTCTGGCAGAGTAGCGATAGCTACGTTATTGGTGTTTAGCATGAGAGTGTAGTTGTCAGGCATGTCGCCCCACATTGGCATCCCGCCCACCTGATTCATCTCTTTGTAACGGCGCATCCATTCGTTTTGAATGATATCAACAGGAGCCTCGTCGTCGCTCAGAGTGCTGAAGTCGATATTAAAATGAGTTTTGTCGATAATTTCCTCAAAAGCCTTTTTGATGTCTTCTTTTTGCTTTTCGTCGAGTTTCGATTCACGCTTAACTTCTTCTTTTTCAATAAGTTTTTCGATAGTATTAGAATCGACGCGGGCGAAAGAGGTGTGTTCAAACTTCTGTTCAAACGTGCTGATGAAATGCGAATCGAGCATACCGTCGAGCATCAGGACGTTGTATCCGTGTTCCTTGGCTTTCTCGATATTGGTATATTGTTCATCTTGGTTTGTTGCGTAGAGATAAACCACGTTGCCGTCTTTGTTTTTCTGATTTTCCTCAATCAGTTTTTTATATTCCTCAATGGTGTAATATTTGCCTTCCGAATCTTTGAAAAGCATAAATTTTTCTGCTCTTTCGAAGAATTTCTGGTCGGTAATCATGCCATAAACGATGAAAATTTTGATGTCATCCCATTTCTTTTCATAATCTGCGCGGTCTTTTTTGAAGAGTTCCTCCATTTTTTCTGCCACTTTTTTAGTGATATAGCCTGAGATTTTCTTGACGTTTTGGTCGTTTTGCAGGAACGAGCGGCTTACGTTCAGCGGAATGTCGGGTGAGTCGATGACGCCATGCAGCAAGCTGAGGAAGTCGGGCAGTATGCCTTCTACGGAATCTGTGACGAACACCTCGTTGCAGTAGAGTTGTATCTTATTGCGTTGGAACTCATAACGGTTGCTTATCTTAGGAAAATAAAGGATTCCCGTAAGGTTGAACGGGTAATCTACATTCAGATGGATGTGAAACAGCGGCTCAGTGAAGTTCATCGGGTAGAGCGTGTGATAAAAGTCGTCGTATTCTTTTTCCTCTATCGTTGAAGGTGCTTTTTTCCAGAGAGGAGCCACGTCGTTGATAATCCATGGTTTCTCAACCGCTTTTGTCTTAGGTTTGCCGTCTTTGTCTGTCTCTCCTTCAATCGGTTCCTGCACTTTTTTTGTGCCGAACTGTATTGGCACCGGCATGAATTTACAATATTTATTCAGCAGCTCACGAATCCTGCCTTCTTCAAGAAAATCGGCGCAATCGTCTGATATATAAAGAATTACATCTGTTCCGCGTTTGTCTTTCGCGATAGGATTCATGGTATATTCCGGCGAGCCGTCGCATTCCCAGATGACACCTTTCTCGTCGGCACCTTGTGTGTATGACTTCGTAATCAGTGACACTTTCGACGACACCATAAAGGCGGAATAGAATCCCAAGCCAAAATGTCCGATTATGTTGGCAGCTTCTGCTTCGCTGTTGGTCTTGAATTTCTCCACGAACTCGGTGGCACCAGAGAAAGCTATCTGATTGATATATTTCTCGACCTCATCTCCTGTCATTCCTATGCCGTTGTCGCGCACGGTGACGGTCTTTTTTTTCTTGTCAACCTCCACTTGAATTGTAAGGTCGCCAAGCTCGCCGGTGAACTCGCCAGCTGTGGCTAAAGTCTTGAGTTTCAATGTTGCATCTACAGCATTGCTGACAATTTCACGTAAAAAAATCTCGTTTTCAGAATATAAAAATTTCTTGATGACGGGAAAAATGTTTTCTGTTTTAACTCCAATTGAACCTGTTTGCATATCTTAAAAATTTTAAATTCAAAATCATGACAGACCTGACATTATCTGTCTGGAAATCATCTTTCAACAAAAATTATGCCAAAATATAATTTTGACCGGTAAAAATATCACTATTTTATAAATTTTGTATTTTTGCAAAAAAGACATTTGGATGGAAAGATTTTTTAGGAAAATAAGTAATTCATTGGAAAACAGCACTTTTGTGAAAATGACGCTGTCGAAGCCTGCGGACAGAAAAAGCGAGTTGAGAAATGTTTATGTGAAGCCTATCTTATTGAAAGACAATAAGATGTATCAATTTACATATCGTTATGAGAAGCGTGATGAGACGAAAAACTTCACTGCTTTACAAATGACGGAGCAGATAAGAAATTTAGTGCCGGAAGTGTTTCAGAATGTGTCGTTTTTTACCCTCACAGAAGATGTGACACTGCTTGTCAGCAAGAAAGGCAAGCCAACGTTTATATGCAAGAATGTCAAGGAGTTACGTAATCTTGACATGAACCATGATCGTGAAAAAAAACGTCTCATTGACCCGACGAAGCCGTGGTGGTATCTTCTCGGCATGACAACGCGTGAAGGCAAGATTTTGTCGGACATGCAGCATAAGTTCAGGCAAATTTGCAAATATGTGGAGATTGTTGACGGTGTTATGAGACAGATGAAGTTTGGTGACGAGATTCATATTGCCGATATGGGAGCGGGGAAAGGCTATCTCACTTTCGCACTTTTTGAGCATCTTATCAACATAGGTGATAAAAAAATCTTTATGGAAGGTGTAGAGGTAAGGCGCGATTTGGTGTTGAAAATCAATGATATAATAAAAAAATGTTGGAATACATCAACTGATAATGCTTCTGAAATAAAATTCATCGAGAATACTATAAATGCTTATCAATCTCAAAATCTTGATGTTTTGATAGCGCTTCATGCCTGTGATACTGCCACTGACGACGCTATATTAAAAGGTATCAGGAATGATGCGAAGCTGATAATCTGTGCTCCATGTTGCCACAAGCAGGTGAGGCAGGAAATGGAGAAATCGGGGCAGACCGATGCCATTACAAAATATGGTATTTTCCTTGAGCGTCAAGCAGTTATGATTACCGATGCGATACGCGCTCTCGTCCTTGAATATTGTGGCTACAAAACACAGGTGATGGAGTTCATTGAGATAGAGGACACGCCGAAAAACATTCTTCTCGTGGGGCGTAAGACAGACAAACCCGTTGATAAAGAGGCAGTTGCGATGCAAATACAGGCGTTGCTCGACAGGTATGGCATTGCAGAGCATTATTTATGGAAAAACTTGTGGAAGCGAGTCAGCCGTTAGTCTTTGGTTTTTAAAAAAAAATATTGCTTGTTTGAAAATAATTATCATCATTGGATAAAATTTCATATCTTTGCAAATTCTAATAATTGAACGTAATTATTAACAAAAAATAAATATCATGCAAAACATCGATTGGGGATCACTCCCATTTGGTTATTATCCAACAAATTACAATGTCCGTTGCTATTATAGGAACGGCGAGTGGGGCGAGTTAGAATTCTGTTCAGAAACTACAATCAACATTCACATGGCAGCCACGTGCTTGCATTATGGACAGGAGGCTTTTGAGGGTTTAAAGGCACATCGTGGTGCTGACGGCAAGGTACGCATCTTCCGTCTCGACGAGAACGCCAAGCGTTTGCAGTCGTCATGCGACGGCATCTGCATGCCACGTTTTCCGATGGAGAAATTTGAGGAAGCTATGATTAAATGTGTGCAACTCAACAAGGAGTTCGTTCCTACCTACGAGAGTGGTGCTTCGTTATATTTGCGTCCACTCATCATCGGGACGGGTGCCCGTGTTGGTGTGAAGCCGGCTGACGAATATCTGTTCATTGTGTTTGCCACACCGGTAGGTCCTTATTTCAAAGGTGGTTTCGCTGCCAACCCATACGTCATCACGCGCAAATATGACCGTTCGGCACCTCTTGGGACAGGTGTGTATAAGGTTGGTGGCAACTACGCTGCGTCATTACGCGCTCACACCGAGGCTTGTCATGACGGAAAATATGCCTGTGAGTTCTATCTCGACGCAAAAGAGAAGAAATATATCGACGAGGCCGGTGCAGCCAACTTCTTCGGTGTGAAGAACAACACTTACATCACGCCACAGTCAACGTCAATCCTTCCTTCAATCACCAACAAGAGTTTGATGCAGATTGCAGAGACGCTCGGAATGAAGGTGGAGCGTCGTCCTGTTGCAGAGGAGGAACTCGCTACCTTTGAAGAGGCAGGTGCATGTGGCACAGCTGCTGTCATCAGCCCTATCTCACGCATCGACGACCCGGAGACAGGCAAGTCGTACCAGTTCGGCGACGGAAAACCTGGCCCTTGGAGCCAGAAACTATACAACAAGCTTCGTGGCATACAGACAGGTACCGAACCAGATGAGTTTGGCTGGACAAAAGTAGTTGAATTGTAAGAAATTTTTAAAAAATTGAAAAAAAAATACGTCATCATGGATGGCGTATTTTTATTTTTTTATATCTTTGCATTCTCGAGTGTTTGAAAATTATTTATTAACTTAAAGAATAGAATATGAAAAAAATCACTTTAGTCTTAATGGCTTTATTATCAATGATTTACACTGTAAATGCCCAGCAGTATGTATCGACGGAACCATCTAACAGGAACGTTATCCTTGAGGAATTCACCGGACGCGGTTGCGGCTATTGCACCGACGGCCATCGTATCGCCAACCAGATTATGTCTAACAACCCGGGGCGCGTTTGGGCCATCAACATACACGCCGGCGGTTATGCACAGACTTCGTACCCTAACATGATAACCGCCGACGGCAACACCATTCATGGTGGCTTCAGCATCAGCGGATATCCTTGCGGTGTGGTCAATAGGACAACGTCGGCAGCCATCTCCCGCGACCAGTGGAACTCACAGGCTAACACCCAGATGAACCAGGCGTCGGAATGTAACGTGGCAGGCGTGGTGAGAATAAACCCCGACACAAGAATCGCTACTATCACTGTTGAGGTTTATTACACCGGAAACAGCACTGTTGACCAGAACTATCTTACAGTGGCGATGCTTCAGGACAGCATCCTCGGCTCACAGTCGGACTATGGCAACTATAATCCGACACAATGGCTCAACGGGCAATATGTGCACATGCACATCCTTCGTGACATTATAACCACAAGCGCCTGGGGCGATGCCATATCCCCGACGACGCAAGGCACTTTGATTACCAAGACATACGAATACGAGATTCCTGAAAGCATAGGCAACCCCAACGGAGTGACGGTGAATCTCGACCATATCTTCTTCCTCGCCTGGGTGTCGGAGCGTTTCCAAAACACGCCCACACGCCCGATCCTCACAGCTTGCGAGCTTGAGAAGAGCACAATGAGCAACGATCCTATACACCCTATTATGGTGAATGTGGAACAGGTGTTAAACGCTTCATGCAGTAATGTAAAAACTATCGGTTTTGACTTGGTAAATATTGGCACGACAGATCTCAATACAGTGAAATTCAATGCTCAAGTTGCCGATGCCATTGCCGATTTTGAATGGAACGGTAAATTGGAACCAGGTGAGAAAACCAGGGTTACTTTCGATATAGAGATTCCTTTTGGAACATTTACGGGCGGACTTAACATTGTTGAAGCTAATGGTGAGACGTTTGAATTTGCTGCTGACTTTGTCGCGGAAGGCATTGAATGGGTGGAGACGGAAGTGTCAGAGGAACTTACTTCGTTCAAGGTTTATATCTTCCAAGATATGTATGGAGAGCAGATTACTTGGGATGTCATCAACTCAGCAGGCGAGACCGTGGCTTCCGGTGGCCCTTACACACATCTTGCAGGTGCGGGTACGCAGGCTCAGGTTGCCAACATCACCGGTGTTTCATCGGATGAGTGTTACCTGTTCAGAATCTTTGATTCAGGTAAAAACGGCATCTGCTGCGACTATGGTGAAGGATATTATTATATCAAGGATGCCAATGGCAACAAAATCATTGAGGGTGACGGAAATTTCGGTGCTATGGCAACAGAAATGTTCAACATCCGACAAGTTACCGGTGTAATTGATAACGAGACAGATATGTTCAGCATTTATCCTAACCCTGCCGAAAACAAGATTTTTGTGGAAGGCGAGAATATCGGCATGGTCGAGCTTTATAACTCATTGGGACAGATGGTGTTAGCTGTTGAAGGAGCATCAGAGAAGACTGTTGTTGACGTGTCATCGTGCGACAATGGCATCTATTTTGTCAGAGTGTGTACAAATGATGGCGTCGTGACAACGAAGAAAGTCTCTGTCGTCAGATAGTTTGTAATGAAAATAAGAAATCCGCAGGAGAAATCTTGCGGATTTTTGTCTAATTATTGTGTTATGTTTTCGTGTCCGATTCAGATAAGAATGAGCGACCTCGACCCGTTCGACCACGTGAACAACGGGGCACAGTGTAATTTGTTCGATTACGGTCGCTCGCAATTTTTTGAAAGTTTTTTTAAGAAAGAAATCGATTGGCTTACATTCGGTTACGTCCTTGCTCATGTAGAGATGGATTTTAAAAAACCGGTGAAGATACATGATAAAATTGTTTGTGAGACTTCGGTTTATGAAAAGGGGAAGCACAGTTTTAAGATGGTGCAGAATTTAAAAAGCACTGTAACGAACGACATTTTGACCGTTTGTCACAGCGTAATTGTGTATATTGACAGGGACAAGAACATCCCCATAGAGTTGCCTGTAGAGCATCAGGGGATGATGAATATTTGATTTCAGAGCAGGGATTCCATCTGTTTTTGCAGTTTTCTTGCTTCTTCGGCGGCTTTTTCAGCAAAGTCTGTCCCGTTTGAAGCGTATATGATTCCTCTTGAGGAATTTACGATCAGACCGCAGTCGTTGTTAAGACCATGTTTTGCAACAGCTTGTAAATCACCGCCTTGTGCTCCTACTCCGGGGACAAGGAGAAAGTGTTCAGGCAACATCTTACGAATCTCGCCGAGTTCTTCGGGATGTGTGGCACCCACCACGTACATCATTTTTTCGCTGTCAGCCCATTCCTGCGATTTCACAAGTACGTTTTTGTAAAGTTCTTTATCTTCGACAGTGAGATATTGGAAGTCTTTAGAGCCTTTGTTTGATGTCAGTGCAAGAAGGATGACCCATTTATCTTCGAAATTGAGAAAAGGCTCCACAGAATCCACGCCCATGTAAGGTGCCACCGTGATGGCATCGGCGTTGAGAGTCTCGAAGAAGGCGCGGGCGTAGTTAGCGGACGTATTTCCGATGTCACCGCGTTTTGCGTCGGCGATGACGAAAATTTCAGGATAATTATTTTTTATGTAACTTATTGATTTTTCGAGACTTAGCCATCCTTTTGCGCCATACACCTCATAAAAAGCGGTGTTCTGCTTGTAGGCGACGGCATATTTCGCTGTTGCATCAATGATGGCTTTGTTAAAAGCAAAGACAGGGTCGTCTTCTTTCAGCAGATGCGGTGGAATCTTCTTTATATCAGTATCAAGACCAACACACAAAAACGATTTTTTTGTTTTTATTTGATTTATAATATCTTTCTTATTCATGTTGTTATTTTTTGTCGCCAATTATAATTGTCATTTCGACTGAAGCGGAGCGGAATGGAGAAATCGTTTTTCCCCGAAGTCTGAATAAAGAGGATTTCTCGACTTCACTTCACTGCGTTACGTTTCGCTCGAAATGACAAACTCTAAACTAATCTTCAAGTCCTTCTTTCAGTCTCTCGGCGTTTTCAGCCATTTGCAGGTTTTCCACGAACGCTGTCAGGTCGCCGTCCATCACTGAGGTGAGGTTATACACAGTGAATCCGATGCGGTGGTCGGTGACGCGTCCTTGCGGGTAGTTGTAGGTGCGTATTTTTGCCGAGCGGTCGCCTGTCGAGACCATTGTCTTGCGTTTTGATGCCACTTCTTCCATGTATTTGTTGTATTCCTGTTCGTAGATACGTGTTCTCAGTATTTTCAAAGCTTTTGCCATGTTCTTTGCCTGTGAGCGTTCGTCGATGCAGCTCACCACTATGCCTGTAGGGATGTGTGTGAGGCGCACTGCGCTGTAGGTAGTGTTGACACATTGTCCGCCGGGTCCTGATGCGGCGCAATAGACTTCTTTTTTGATATCTTTGTCGAGCAGTTCCACGTCGAACTCTTCGGCTTCTGGTAGCACCACGACCGATGCTGCTGAGGTGTGGATACGTCCTTGTGTCTCGGTTTTCGGCACACGTTGCACTCGGTGTACTCCTGATTCGAACTTCAAGATGCCGTATGCGCCGTCACCTATCACGTTGAAAACCACTTCCTTAAATCCTCCGACAGTGCCTTCGCTCACATCTACGGTCTCCACTTTCCAGTTTTTCGTCTCGCAGAATTTGAGATACATCCTATAGAGGTCGCCGGCGAAGATACACGCCTCGTCGCCGCCGGTGCCGGCACGTATTTCCATAACAGCATTTTTGCCATCGGTAGGGTCTTTGGGGATGAGCATGATACGTATTTCTTCTTCGAGCTTTGCCGATTTCTCAGTTGACTCGTCGAGTTCTTCCTGTGCCATTTCACGCATGTCCTCGTCTTTCTCTGTTTTCAGCAATTCCTTGGCTTCGCTGATGTTGGCGAGATAAGTCTTATATTGATTGAACGCATCCACTATAGGCTCAAGGTCCTTGTAATCCTTGTTAACCTTGACGTAACGCTTCATGTCGTTCATCAGTTCCGGGTCGTTGAGCTGTTCACGCAGACCCTCCCATTTTTCTTTTATAGTTTCAAGTTTATCAATTATTTCCATCAGTATTTAAAAATTCCATATTTACTCTTAATAGTGAGTTGTTTTTTATCAGAAACCTCCACGTGTCCGATGATTTGTGCCTTGATATTGAAAGAGTTAGCTATACTAATCATCTCTTCAGCCGATTTCTCGTCGGTATAAATTTCAAGACGTGAACCCATGTTGAAAACCTTGTACATCTCTTGCCATTCGGTGCCCGACGATTCCTGAATCATCTCGAAGAGGGGAGGCAAATCAATCATATTATCCTTGATAATGTGCAACTTATCTATAAAATGCATCACTTTGGTCTGTGCGCCGCCGCTGCAATGTATTATGCCGTTGATTTTATTTCTAAAATTGTTTAAAATCGGCACCATCATTGGTAGATATGTGCGGGTAGGGGCGAGGATTAGTTTTCCGACATCCACACCTTCGATTTTCGTTGGCTCTGTAAGTGTATGATTTCCGGAGTAAACAAGTTCTTCAGGTATCGAATGGTCGTAACTTTCCTTATATTTCTCGGCGAGATAATGTCCGAGTACGTCATGACGTGCCGAGGTAAGTCCGTTAGAACCCATGCCGCCGTTATATCTATCTTCGTAAGATGCCTGTCCGTAAGATGCGAATCCCACTATCACGTTACCAGGAACGATGTGATTTTCAATCACTTCAGAGCGTTTCATTCTTGTGGTTACGGTGCTATCGACTATTATGGTTCTCACGAGGTCGCCCACGTCAGCTGTCTCGCCTCCGGTGAGATAGATGTCCACGCCGAGAGAGCGCAGTTTTGCGAGAAAGTCTTCGGTGCCGTTGATGATGGCGGAGATTACCTCGCCGGGGATGAGGTTCTTGTTTCGTCCGATGGTGGAGGAGAGTAGCATATTGTCGGTGGCACCCACGCACATCAGGTCGTCGGTGTTCATAACGATGGCATCTTGCGCAATGCCTGCCCACACCGACAGGTCGCCGGTCTCTTTCCAATAAAGATATGCCAACGACGATTTGGTGCCTGCGCCGTCGGCGTGCATTATGTTGCAATATTTGTCATCACCGCCGAGGATGTCGGGGATAATCTTACAGAAAGCATTGGGATACAAGCCTTTGTCAAGATTTTTGATGGCGTTGTGTATGTCTTCTTTCTCTGCGGATACGCCGCGGAGATGATAACGTTTTTCTACCGGCATTTTATTTAAAAATCAGTTTATGTTCGTCTGTGTCAAATTCAAAGTTTCCAAATTTCTTCAATGCTTTTGAGCCAATCATCCAATCGTATTTCTGACTGTTGACGACGGTTACTTCGATGTTTTCGACGCTACGGTCGGCGATACGCATCTCCTTGATAATGAACACTGCACGGTCTTTCACTGCGCCTGCGGTGATTATCCTGTCGATGTTTTCTCCTATAAAATCATCTTTAGTGATATTACCGTTATTGAGCATTTCCATCACTTTTTTCTGTGAGACACTGAAGTCAGAATCCCTGTCGTAGGTGACGTATTCGGTATATGCGTTGATATAAGTCTTAAACGAGAAATAACCGCTCTTGTCTTGTGCAAACGCCACCTTGTTATCTTCAGGATTCAGCTTGATGTTTGCCATCTGGTCGTCATCTACCGACTCACGTGGGACGAAATCTTTGCTTAGGACTCTAAATTCAGTTCTACGGTTGAGTTGGTTTGCGTATTCCTGAATTTCTTCTGATGGGAGTTTCTTGATATAGTCCTCGGTGAGTTTTGTGCCAGCTTTAAAAGTATATCCTTTGAATGTCACGTCATTTCTTAATGTTCTCGGGACGCGTTCACCGTATCCCTTTGCAGTAAGTCGCAATGGGTCTATTCCTCTGATAACCAGATAATCGCATACCGATTGTGCACGTTTTTGCGACAAGATGTCGTTGCGTGCGTCGGTGTCGCGGTAGTCGGTGTGTGAGCCAAGTTCGATGGTGATGTTAGGATTGACTTGTAAAATCTCGATAAGGCCTTGCAGTGAGTCTTCAAATTGCGGTTTGAGGTCCCATTTTCCGAGGTCATATTGAATCTCAGGAAGGACGACGGTGCCGCTTGGAATCATCGCTATCTCATAGTTCGGAGTGAAATCCCTGCTAAATTCAAGTCCCATCGTGCTGATAGTGTCGGTTGTTGTGAAATAGTTATTCTTATCTATTGTAAGAATGTATATGTTATTGAGGCTCAGCACACTTTCGTTAAATTGGAATGTGCCTTTGTCGCTTGACAGCGTTGTCGCCCTTGTGCCGTCGGTGCCGATGATGCTCACGTTGGCACCACTAACGAGTTGGAGACTGTTTCTGTCTTTTATCGTTCCGTTGATTGTGAATAAGATTGGCGGCTCGATGAAATAATAGATATCGTCGTCGAGTCCGTTGCGGCTGCCTCTGTTAGATGCGAAGAATCCTCGTTCTTCGGTAGGGTGGAAGATGATGCTGAAGTCGTTGCCTGTCGAGTTGATAGGATATTTCAGGTTGACGGGTTCCGACCAGTTGCCTGCCGTGTCTATCGTTGTCATGAAGATGTCGAGTCCGCCCATGCCGCCGTGTCCGTTTGAGGAGAAATATAGTGTGGTGTCGTTACGCAGGAAAGGGAACAGTTCGTCGCCAGGGGTGTTCACCACGTCGCCGAGGTTGAACGGGCGTCCGAACTTGCCGTCTTCGCCTTTCATCGTCACCCAGATGTCTTTGCCTCCGAAGCCGCCTCTGCGTTCTGCTGCGAAATACATTACCGACTCGTCGGAGTTCAGTGTGGGATGTCCCACCACGTCAACGGAGTCGATGCCGGCAATCTCCACGAGTGTACCTTCGCTGAAGGTGTTGCCTGTGCGGTTAGATTTCATTATCTGGCATCCCGACTGACGTTTTTTGTCGTTAGGACAGCGTGTGAAATATACGTTTGAGAACGATTTTGTCATGAAAGGCATGCCTTCGCTGCCTTTGGTGTTGATGCCGTTTTCTTCATCGACGAGTTCAGGTTTGCCCCACGCGCCTTTTTTATCTTGCCGCGAATAATAGAAATCCGCGAAATGTTGTCCTGTGATAGCGTCTTTTTCTTTCGCCACGCCACCTTCACGCGTCGATGTGAAGATGATGTCGTTGAAGCTGTTGGATATCCACGCCACGCCGAAGTCCGACGACCTTGAGTTAAGGGCTTTCAGTCGTGTAACCTCATATTTTGAAGGGTATTCGAGCCATTCTTTAATGTTAGTGATGTCGTCGGCGGCACGTTGTCCGCGCGGGTCGTCGGGGACAGCCTCGGTATAGAGGTTGTAGTATTCGAGAGCCTCATCGTATTTCTCGTTGCGTTTCAGCACGTCGCCATAATTCAGGAAAAAGATAGGATTACTTTTAGGGAACTCCGTCTTGCTGACCCTTTTATACTGTGCTGCCGCCTGACGCGTGTTCTCCGTGAGACGGTAACATTCGCCGAGTTGGTACGTTATTCTGATACGTTCGTCCTCGAACTTCTTCTTCTTAGTCTTTTTTACAGCTTTTTTATAACGTTCTATCGCGAGGTTATACTGTCCTCTTTCAAATGCTATATCAGCATTTTTAGCGGGGCTGCGTCGTTGAGCATCAACGGTTTGCGCTGCACCTAATAAAAATATCAACAGTACAAAAAACAGTTTCTTCGACATATATATCCTTTTTTTTTAGGATAACGGATTTTTCGTTTATCTATTATGTGATTACAAGTCGCAAAGATACAAAATCTTTGGGAAACGAAGATAATATTTAACAAAAAATGTAGAGACGTGCCGTGCATGGGCGCGCCTCTACAGGGTTTATCGTGATATCACGCTATTTTTTTTTCTTATTGGCTGTTTCCAACATCTTGGCATCGGCTTTCTTGCCATTGAACAGGATGTACGCCATAGGCGAAGCGATGAACAATGACGAGAATGTACCTGCGAAGATACCGACTAACAACGCGAACACGAATCCGCGGATTGTCTCACCACCGAAGATGAAGATGGAGAGTAGCACGACTAACGTGGAACCCGATGTGTTGATTGAACGGAGCAACGTGCTGTTGACACCGTCGTTGATTCTGTCATACCAGCTTCTCTTTGGATATAACGTCACGTTTTCACGGATACGGTCGAAGATAACCACAGTGTTGTTGATTGAGTAACCGATGATGGTCAAGACTGCGGCTATGAACGACTGATCGACTTCCATTGAGAACGGTAAGATGTTGTAGAACAATGAGTACATACCGATGACGATGATGGTATCGTGTGCCAATGCGATGATTGATGACACACCGTATTGCCATCTCTTGAAACGGATTGCGATATATACGAAGATGACAATCAGTGAGATGATGACTGCGAACACAGCTTTACGTGTCACGTCATTAGCGATGGTAGGACCGACTTTCTGTGAAGAAAGGATACCGAGCATCATATTACTCTTCTCGCTGTCGGATGTAAACTGGTCGTATGTCATATCGGCTGAATAGAAATCTTTCAAACCGTTGAAAAGCAGTCCTTGGATTTCAGCATCAATATCAGGGTCTTCGCTGTTGATTTTGTATTTCGTAGTGATTTTCACCTGACGGTTAGGGCCGTAAGTCTTGACTTCAGGGGTGTCGTCTTTAAATTCATCGACGTTGGCAAGAGCCTCACGTACTTGATTTACAGATACTTCCTTGTCGAAACGTACCACATAGTTACGACCGCCTTGGAAGTCGATACCGAGGTTGAGACCTCGTGTTGCCAGAGAACCAAAGCTGATAACAATCATAACACCGCCGATAATGAAAGCCGTCTTGCCGAACTTGATAAAGTCGAAATGGGTATTTTTCAAGAAGTTACGTGTAATGTTGGTTGAGAACTGAATTTCTTTGTTCTTGTTGAGCCAGCCATCGAGGATAAGTCTTGTGATGAATATAGAGGTGAACAACGAGGTGCAGATACCAATCATCAATGTCGTAGCGAAGCCTTGGACGGGGCCTGTACCGAACTCGAAGAGGATGAAACCTGTGAGGAATGTAGTTATCTGACCGTCGAGGATAGCCGAGTAAGCTGCCTTGAAACCGTCGGCTACGGCGAGGCGGATGCCTTTACCGGCCGCGATTTCTTCTTTGATACGTTCGAAGATGATGACGTTGGAGTCAACAGCCATACCCAAGGTAAGGACGATACCGGCGATACCTGGCAGTGTGAGGACGGTGCCGAACGACGCGATGACGCCGAAGAAGAAGACGATATTGACGAGCAGTGCAATGTCGGCTGCGATACCTGCCTTGCTATAGAAGAACACCATATAGATGAGCACGAGGCAGAAGGCGATTATGAACGACCAGAATCCTGAGTTGATAGCTTCCTGACCGAGTGAAGGACCGACGACGTTTTCTTCGAGGATTCTTGCAGGAGCAGGTAACTTACCGGCTTTCAGGATGTTAGCCAAGTCTTGAGCTTCTTCCACTGTCATGTCGCCGCCCGAAATCTGTGAGCGTCCGCCTCCGATTTCGTCGTTTACGACAGGATAAGAATATACATAGTTGTCAAGGACGATGGCGACCTGACGGCCGATGTTGTCGCCTGTGAGGCGTTTCCATGCCTTGGCACCTTCCGAATTCATTTGTATTGTCACTTCCACGCGACCGTTCTGGTCGTAGTCTTGACGTGCCTCTGTGACGACCTCGCCACCGAGAGCACATTTGTTGTCACGGTTGGCTTTGAGTGCCACGAGGTCGATGAATTCGACGTTTCCACCGACGTTTTTGTTAGGTTTCACCGTCCAGGCAAACTTGAGGTTGCGCGGGAACACCGATGACGTGAGTTTCAACATTCTGTTGATGTTGGCTGTATCTTTAACCATTGCCATACCCACACGTGCCGTCTCGGCAGGGACGACCTGACCGGCGTTATTTTGGTAATATGACGGCTGTAGAAGCACATACAGCGGGTTGTTGTCCATGAAATCCTCGCGTGCTTTGTCTTGGGCTTTCTTCAAAGAGTCTTCCGCTGACATCTGGCTGAGAAGAGCGACGTCTTCGTCAATTTCTTCTGTTTCTTCTTTTTTATCAGGCTTTTCAGCTTTCTCTATCTCTGCCAGACGGGCGTTAGCCTCATCGAAATATTGATAAATCTCGTTGAAGTTGTATGTCTCCCAGAACTCAAGCTGTGCCGTGCCTTGCAACAGTTTGCGGACACGTTTCGGGTCTTTAATACCCGGAAGTTCGACGAGGATACGACCTGAGCCTTCCAATTTCTGGATGTTAGGCTGTGCGACGCCGAAACGGTCGATACGTGTTCTCAGAATCTGATAAGAACGGTCGATGGCGCTGCTCGTCTCTTCTTTGATGACTTTCAATACCTCGTCGTTTGTCGAGTTGACCGTTATGCCTTTGTCTTTAAACTCATATAAGAAAATAGAGGCGAGGCGGGCATTCGGGTCAAGTTTCGTGTAAGCCTCACCGAAGAGGTCAACGAAATCTTTCTGACTGTTGAGATGCTGTTCGCTCGCTGTGCGCATCGCTTCTCTGAATGTGGCGTCGTTGCTGTTGCCGGCGAGAGCGTAGATGATGTCAGGCACTGACACTTCCATCATGACGTTCATACCACCTTTGAGGTCAAGACCGAGGTTAAGCTCCTGCTCCTTGCATTTACGGTAGTCTTGCCACATGTAAACCTTAATGGTGCCTACTGAATCGAGATAATAAGTCTCTCTTGCTGTCTGAATCGAATCCAGATAGTATTCATAAGCATTTTGGTCGCCTTTAGCCATCTCTGTGGCTAATGCGACAGTCTTCGGACTTTCAGCGTATGCTCTTGCCTTGCTCTCTATGTGCCTTGTCACGAACGTGAATGACAACTGATACACGGTAAAGAGTGCCAATAATACTGCTAAAAGCTTGATAACTCCTTTGTTTTGCATTGTAAATCAATTTTTTATAAAAATTAAACTTCTCTTGTAATTTTCAATTAATTTTAGAGTGCAAAAATACTACATTTTTGAATGCGAGCAAAATATTTTTTTAATATTTTATCCATTTTAATATTTCTTTCCATGAAACTTTCTTTCCGTACATGAGTATTCCGGTGCGATAGACTTTACTTGCCAACCACGTAAACACGACGAAAGTGATGAAAAGCAATGTCACTGACACGGCTATCTGCCAATATGGCACTCCGAAAGGAATCCTGAGCATCATTGCGACAGGCGAGGTGAACGGAATCATCGAGAGCCATATACTCAGCGAGCTGTCGGGGGCGTTTGCAATGAGCGACGAGCATATCAAAGGGATAATCAGCAGCATGGAAATCGGGGTTGAAAACTGCTGCGTATCCGTCTCGTTATCAACGGCAGAGCCTATTGCGGCGAACATAGCCGAATAGAGGAAATAACCGCCTATGAAATAGAGGAGGAAGCACCATAAAATATCTTTGAAGTTGATAGAATAGATGACTTCAAACACGTTTTTTAAAATTCCTGAATCTTCAGCATCTGCTGACATCTCAGTGATTTGTTCGCTCATCACGGAGCCTGTGGAGAACACGTCTTGCGTGGGCAGGAACGACGACGCTATGCCCGTGATTGCCAATGTTAGCAGCACCCAGAGCAGGAACTGTGTCAGTCCGACGAGGGCGACGCCGATAATCTTGCCCATCATAAGTTCAAAAGGCTTGACGGAGCTGATAATCACCTCGTTGATGCGGCTGGTTTTCTCTTCAATGACGCCACGCATCACCTGGCCACCGAACAGGAAAATAACGAAATATATTATCACGCAAAGAAAAAGTCCGAGAATGTATTCAAACTCGCCATAGCTTTTCTTTTCCACGCCTTCTTCGTCGCTCATCCTGACAGACTGCACGTTGATGCTTGTCGCACTCGCCTTCACTATGGCGGGGTCGATGCCTGAAGCCAAAAGCTTTTGATGTTCAACCACTTGTTTCATCGTTGACCTGATGTAAGACGTCAGCGTCATAGGTATCTGTTTCTTGCTGTAAAGTTCTGCATTGACAGGCACGCTGAGTTGTGTGCTCGGGATGTAAAGGACGCCGTCGTAAATGCCTTCTTTCACCATCTTCTTTGCCTCGTTGATGTCGTCACTTATGTATATAAAGGTGTTGAAATCGGTGTTTTCGAATTTTCCGATGAAAAAGGTCGATTCGTCGCATACCGCGATGGTTTTTTTCTCGTCGAATTTCTCTGAATGCTGTATCAGGATAGCAGGAAGAAACATCAGTGCCGCGAAAAATATCGGAGCGAGGAATGTTATAAGCAAGAACGAGCGTTTCTTGACACGCGTCGTGTATTCTCTTTCTATGATGATGCCTATTTTCATAAGTTGTTGATTATGATTTGTTTGCAGATGAAACAAGGTTGATGAATATGTCGTTCATCGAAGGAAGAATCTCTTTGAAAGACGTTATTTCACCTTCGTTTATCATGTCTTTAATCAGGTTGTTTGCCTGCATTGTGGTGCAAGTGACGTGCATCTCGCCGTTGGCGTCTTTTTTCATCGACAAGATGGTGTGACCGTCAGGAATTTCAATGGTTTCCTTAAAAGGTCGCATGACAATTTCGTAGGCATGACTTTTATGCTGCTGCTTGATGTCATAAACGCTTCCCTCAAGAATTTTTTCACCCTTATTGATAAGCATGATATTGTCGCAAAGTTCTTCCACCGATGCCATATTATGTGTCGAGAAAAGAATAGTCGCGCCTTTGTCACGCAGTTCCATAATCTCATTTTTCAAAAGATTCACGTTGATAGGGTCGAAGCCCGAGAACGGCTCGTCGAAGATGAGCAGTTTCGGTTCGTGTATCACTGTGATGATGAATTGCACTTTTTGTTGCATTCCTTTGCTTAGTTCTTCAACTTTTTTATCCCACCAGTTTGCTATCCCGAATTTCATGAACCAGTGGCGCAGTTTCCGGTCGGCGTCTTTTTTGTCCATGCCTTTGAGTTGTGCGAGATATATGGCTTGTTCGCCGACTTTCATTTTTTTGTACAGACCGCGTTCTTCCGGAAGATACCCTATCTTAGATACATCATTGGCATTCAATGGCTTACCATCAAGCAAAATTTGTCCAGAGTCAGGCATTGTTATTTGGTTCAGAATCCTGATGAGCGTTGTTTTTCCAGCTCCATTAGGACCCAAGAGGCCATAGATACTCTGTTGCGGCACCTTGACAGAGATGTCGTTGAGGACTTTTTTGTTATCGTAAGTCTTTGATACATCGTTGATTTCTAAGTAGTTCATATATTTTTTTAGCTAAAGAAGTCTCTTATTTTGTCGAAGGCGCTTTTGTCGTTTGCGCTCGGTTTGGGTTTGAAATTCTCATGTTCGAGGAGTTCTTTCATCAATTTTTCTTCGTCTTTTGTCAGTTTTTTCGGTGTCCACACGTTGACGTTCACGATGAGTTCCCCTTTTCCGTATCCGTTGATATCGGGGAGGCCTTTACCTTTGACGCGAATTATATCGCCGCTTTGTGTTCCGGCTTGTATTTTGATGTTTGCCGTCCCGCCTATGCAGGGCACTTCGGCGTTGCATCCGAGGGCAGCTTGTGGCAGACTGATGAAGAGGTTGTAGATGAGGTTATTTCCGTCGCGTTCGAGTTGTGGATGTTTTTCTTCTTCTATGAGTATGAGGAGGTCGCCGGCTATGCCGTTGCGTGCTCCTGCGTTGCCTTTGCCGCGCACCGAGAGCTGCATGCCTTCTGCCACGCCTGCCGGAATGTCGAGTTCTATCACTTCCTCGCCTTTTACGATGCCGTCGCCGTTGCATGTCGGGCATTTTTTCTTTATCACGCGTCCTTCGCCGCCGCATGTGGAGCAGGTAGTTACTTGTGTGAAGAAACCGGTACGCATCATGCGCTGACCCTTGCCGCCGCACGCACGACAGGTGTCGAAAGTGCCGTCTTCCGAGCCGCTGCCGTTACATTTGCTGCATGTGACGTATTTGTTCACTTTCACCTTTTTCTTGACGCCGGTGCTTATCTCTTCGAGGTTGAGTTTCACACGCAGACGCAGGTTTGAGCCTCTATATACAGGACGCTGGCTGCCGCCGCCGAAACCGCCGAAGTTGAAGCCGAAACCGCCACCGAAGCTACCACCGAACAAGTCACCTATGATGTCGCCGAACTGACTGAAGATGTCGCTGAACGACGCGCCGCTGAAGTCTTGCCCGCTGACACCCGCATGACCGTAACGGTCGTAACGCGCACGCTTGTCGGAGTCACTCAACACGCCGTAGGCCTCCGCAGCCTCCTTAAACTTCTCCTCTGCCTCTTTGTCACCCGGATTCCTGTCGGGATGATACTGCAAAGCCTTTTTCCTGTACGCTTTCTTAATCTCATCCGTCGTGGCTGACCTCGAAATCTCTAACACCTCGTAATAGTCTCTCTTTTCTGTCATCTTGTTGATTTTTAATTAGTTAACAACCGACAACAACTCTCGCAAAACGAATGACCTTGCCGTTCAATTTGTAACCTTTCTGAATGACATCTATAACTTTGTCCTTCTGACTCTCATCGGAAGCCGAAATTTGTGTCAGAGCCTCATGCTCATCGGTGTTGAAATTCTCGCCGAGGGCTTTTATCTCTTCTAAACCTTTCTGTTCCAATGTTTTCTTCAACTTATTGAAAATCAATGTCATACCTTCAAAGTTGGTCTTGTCTTCCTGTTTCTCCATGTTTGGAAGAGCACGCTCAAAATCGTCAAGGACGGGGAGAAGTGCCGAAATGGTGTTTTCAGCAGCGGTCTTCATCAACTCAACTTTCTCGTTGGCGGTGCGCTTTCGGTAATTTTCGTATTCTGAATAAAGACGAAGATATTTGTCATTCAATTCATTATATTTCTCTTCAAAATTTTCTTTCTTTGTATCATCGACTTCTTCTGTCTTGATATTCTCTTCTTGTTTTTTTTCTTCTTTAAACTCTTGATTCTCAATGTGATGAGTCTCTTTTTTATTTTTTTTGTTATTCGACATGATATAGTTATTTTTATTTACTCAAAGATTAGTAAAAGTTGTGTATCAAAATGTTTGCCAAAGTAGAAAAACACGACATTTTGTCAGAAAAATATCGTTTACAGTCGTCTGATGATGTTTCCGTCGTGGCAGAGTGCGTTCAGTCGGCTGTCGATATTTTGGTAGCCTCTGTCGATTTGTTCGATATTATCTATTATCGAGGTGCCGTCAGCCGACAGTGCGGCTATGAGGAGTGCCACGCCTGCGCGGATGTCGGGCGATGCCATTCTCAATGCTTTCAGCTGATGGCTGTGGTCGAGGCCTATCACCGTGGCACGGTGTGGGTCGCAGAGTATTATCTGTGCGCCCATATCGATGAGTTTATCGACGAAGAAGAGGCGGCTCTCGAACATTTTCTGATGTATCAGGACGGTGCCTTTAGCTTGTGTTGCCACCACGAGGACGATGCTGATGAGGTCGGGGGTAAATCCCGGCCACGGAGCGTCGGCGATGGTGAGTATGCTTCCGTCGAGGAAAGTCTCCACCTCATAGTGTTTTTGTGCCGGTATGTGTATGTCGTCGCCGAAGAACTCTATCTTGATGCCGAGTTTGCGGAATGTTTCTGGGATGATGCCGAGGTCTCTGATGCCTGCGTCTTTTATGGTGATGTCGGAGCCTGTCATGGCGGCGAGGCCGATAAACGAGCCTACCTCTATCATGTCGGCGAGGAGACGGTGTGTAGTGCCGTGAAGTTTCTCTACTCCGTTGATTTTCAGCATATTAGAGCCTATCCCTTCTATTTTTGCGCCCATGCTGACGAGCATACGGCAGAGTTGCACTATGTAAGGTTCGCACGCCGCGTTGAAGATGGTGGTGGTGCCTTTTGCCATCACGGCAGCCAACACTATGTTGGCGGTGCCGGTGACTGATGCCTCGTCGAGGAGCATGTAACAGCCTTTGAGGCCGTCGTCAGGTGCCACTAAACTGTAACACTGTTCCGCGTCGGCGCTCCCTACGGTCGCGCCGAGTTTATGAAGCCCGATGAGATGTGTGTCAAGGCGTCGTCGTCCTATTTTGTCGCCTCCCGGACGCGGCATGTAACCCTTGCCGAAACGGGCGAGGAGCGGACCGAGTATCATCACGCTGCCACGCAGTTTGGTGGCACGCTGGTAGAAGTCGTCGGTGCCGAAATATCTGTGGTCGATGTCTTTTGCTTGTAGAATGACCTCGCTGCTGCTCCTGCGTTCGACGCTGACGCCCATGCCTTGCAACAAGGCGATGAGGTTGTTGATGTCGAGGATGTCGGGCAGATTGCTGATTTTCACAGGCTCGTCGGTGAGCAAGGCCGCGCACAGCACCTGCATCGCCTCGTTCTTGGCACCCTGCGGTGTGATGACGCCGCTCAGTTTCTTGCCACCTATAACTTCAAATGATGCCATGACGCCACTATTTCTTGTTAGGTCTGTTAGGGTTGTTCTGCTTCGCTTGCGGCTGGTTCTTGCCGTTGTTTTTCTTGTTGCCTTTCTTCTTCTGTTGCTGTTGCGGCTGTTTGTTCAAGATTTCGTTGGTGGGCGTGAGCTTGGTGTCTATAGGCAGTGCTATCTCCTCGCCGGAAATCTTGTACAGGTCGTCAAGGATGAGTAGGTCGTTGACGGTATCGCGGTTCCAGTTGAGGTAGTCGCGTTTCATCTGGTTGGCGATGTTGACGAGGATGGCCTGCTTCTTCGGTCCGTCCTCCATCTCCTTGACCTTCTTCACAACATCGTAGATGTATTGTCCGTAGTGACCGTAACGTATGTTGTTTTTCTGATATCCGACATGCTCCGGTTTCTTCTTCTGCATCTCAGGTGTCGGCGGCTCGTAAGGACCGTCAACGTCGAGTTGGTAGTCAGAGATGATGTAGAGATGATCCCACAGCTTATGCATGAAGTCGTTCGACTCTTTCTGAGGGTGCATCTGCGCCATCACGCCGACGATGAAATATGCTGCTTCCGTACGCTGACGGCGGTCTTCAATCGCCATGAGATGACGTATCATCTCTTGTATGTTGCGACCATATTCAGAAATGACTATTTGTTCGCGTTCTGTATTGTATTTCATAATTTTTTGATATTAGATATTTTACAACGTTGTTTTTCTTGTTTTATTGTCTTAAGATGCTCAATTTTGCAAATTTCAGCATCAGCATCTTGTTGCCGTTGTCATCGAAATCGACGGAAGCTTTTTTGTTGGGACCTATGCCTTCGACTCTCACCACGGTACCCTGACCGAATTTCTGATGCAGCACGCGTTGTCCTGCCTGTATCTCGTCGGCGTCGGCAGTGACGAAATCGCTGTTGTCGGCTTTGGGATAGGTTTTCTTAAACGGGTTGAATCGCGGCTCTTCCCTTATGGTGGTGCCGCGGAACGACGCTTTCCTTGTCCTCTCGATGAGGGCAGGGTCTATCTCTTCGATGAAACGCGACGGCTCGCAGAGTGTGAGGTTTCCCCAGCGATAACGGCTCTCGGCATAGCTGAGGATGAGTTTCGTCTCGGCGCGCGTGAGTGCCACGTAAAACAGACGGCGTTCCTCCTCAAGGTCTTCGCGGGTGCTCAGCGACTGTATCCCGGGAAACAGGTTTTCTTCCAATCCTGCTATATAAACGTAAGGAAACTCAAGGCCTTTCGCACTGTGTATGGTCATCAGCGTGACGAAATCAGTGTCGTCTTCTTTCTTGTCCTGGTCGGTGAGAAGAGCGACATCTTCAAGGAATTTCTGCAGGCTGACCGTCATCTGCTCGCCTGTCACCTCATCCACTTGCCTGTCGGAAAACTCCATGATGGCGTTCAGCAGCTCTTCTATGTTCTGCACGCGCATCATGCCGTCGGGACTGTCGTCTTCTTTTAGGACTTTGATGATTCCGATGGTGTCGGCGATGTGTTTCGCCAGCTCGAAGGCGTTCATCTTGTTGATTTGCGTTTGGAAACTCTGAATAAGAGTGACGAAGTTGGTCAGTTTGCTGGCTGTCCCTATGTTAAATTCTGTAGCAAGCAGATTGTTGTTCGTCAGCACGTCCCATATAGTGCAATTATGTTGGTCGGCCACCACTTGCAGTTTTTGTTTGGTAGTGTCGCCGATGCCTCTTGCCGGATAGTTTATTATTCTGAGAAGAGCCTGTTCGTCGGTCGGGTTTACGACGACGCGGAAATAGGCGAGCAGGTCTTTCACTTCTTTGCGGTCGTAAAACGACATACCCCCATATATAGTATAAGGTATATCCTGTTTGCGCAACGCCTCTTCTAACGAACGCGACTGTGCATTGGTCCTGTAGAGTATGACGAAATCTTTGTATGCGAGTTGTCGCGACATCTTATATCCGAAGATAGAGTTTGCCACGAGGGTACCTTCCTCGTTGTCGGAGGTGGCGCGTAGCAGCGTTATCAGTTCGCCTTCTTCCTTGTCGGACCACACGTTTTTCCTTATCTGGTCTTTGTTGTTGGCGATGACGCTGTTGGCTGCCTTGACGATAGTTTTGGTGGAGCGGTAGTTTTGTTCTAATCTGATGAGTTTGTTTTCGGGATAGTCTATCTTGAAATTCAAGATATTCTGGATGTTAGCACCGCGGAAGCCGTAGATGCTCTGGGCGTCGTCGCCCACCACGCAGATATTCTCGCGCATGGCGGCAATCCTTTTTGTGATAAGGTATTGCGCGTAATTAGTGTCTTGGTACTCATCGACGAGTATATATTCAAAATGACGCTGATATTTGTATAAGATATCGGGAAAGTCGCGCAGAAGCACGTTGGTGTTGAACAAGATATCGTCGAAATCCATGGCGTTGGCGCGTTTGAGGCGGCTGTTGTACATCTTGAATATCTCTCCGATGAGCGGTTTGTTGGCGCGGCGGTCCTGCTCCTGTATCTCGGCGTTCTCACAGTAGTCTTCGGGTGTGTAGAGAGCCGATTTCGCCATTGAGATACGGTGGAGGATATATTTGGCAGGATATGCCTTAGTGTCGATTTCTCTTTCTTTCAGGATGGTATTAATCAGCGTTTTTGAGTCGTCGGTGTCGTAGATGGTAAATTCGGAGGTGTAGCCGAGGTTTGCCGCTTCGATTCTTAAAATACGGGCGAAGATAGAGTGGAAGGTGCCCATCCACACGTTGCGCGCGGCACCATGCTCCACGAGTTGCATGATACGGTCTTTCATCTCCTTGGCCGCCTTGTTGGTGAAGGTGAGAGCCATTATGGAGAAAGGGTCGATGCCTTGTTGTATCATATATGCGATACGATGGGTGAGGGCGCGGGTCTTTCCTGAGCCTGCGCCGGCTATCACCATCACTGGTCCTTCTATCGTTGTCACTGCCTCGCGTTGAGGTGCATTAAGATGTTCAAGTATGTCTGCCACGTTTTAGAAATTTTCGCTGCAAAGATACGAAATTTTTTTAGAAGTAAGAAGAAAGAAGTAAGAAGTAAGAATGCGCGAAACGAAGATGATAGTCAGTTAGTCCAACTGAACAACTGTTTTTACCTCCTGTCTGAAAAAAAATAAAAAAAAAGGTTGCACGTAATGAAAAAGTTTGTATCTTTGCAATGTTAAACTAAAAAAATAAATTTATGTCAAGACCAATAAAAGAAACCCCGATTTTGTACGGGAAGGATGCCCGCCGGTTTTTGCAGCGGATGAAAGAGAAAAGGACGGAAACGCCAGAAGAAAAAGCTCAGCGAATATCAGACTTCGAAACGGCAATGCAAATGTTAGAAGATTTTTAGAAAATGAAACAAAACCAAAATGAAGCCTTTAAGGATTTATACAAGATAAAGAGATTGAAGACCACTGACAAGATAGAATCATTTGACTGCGGAGACGCCGATTTGAATGATTTTATCTTGAGAGAGGCACCGTTGTATAGAAAGAAAAAACTGGCGGTAAGCTACGCTCTGAGACGAATAGAGAATCCTCAAGAGATTGTGGCGTTCTTCAGTCTTGCAAACGACAAGATATCTGTATTTGACTTTGAGAATAAAACAGACTATAACCGTTTCAGCAAACGATTTAATAACAGGAAACGCTTAAAAAGTTATCCTGCAGTGAAAATCGCGCGTCTTGGTGTTTTACAATCAATGAAAAATATGAATATCGGTTCATTTTTGTTAAACTTCATTAAAACATATTTTATCTGGTATAATAAGACCGGTTGCCGTTTTTTGACCGTTGACGCTTATATCGACGCGATACCGTTTTATATGAAGAACGGTTTCGTTTCATTGAACGACGATGATATAAAAGACAAAACAAGACTGCTCTATTTCGACCTCGACGATATGATAGTTTAGAGTCTTTAGTCTTTAGTCTTTAGTCTTTAGTCTTTAGTCTTTAGTCTTTAGTCCAACTGAACGACTGTTTTTGTCTTTTGTCTGAAAAAAAATCAAAAATTTTTGTTCATCGTATTGAAAAATGTCGTAATTTTGCGCCCGAAATGCAAAATAAAACGTACCAATGTAGCGGAAAAGCACGCAGTGATGCGGCGTTTGTGTTGCCGGAAGTGGCAATGAGTGCGTCGTGTTGCATTGTGCGGGGGGGGGTAAATCGCTGATACTCAACGATTTACACTCTTCTTACGGACATTTTAATCAGAGAAATTTATTAAACAAAGCAGAGAGGACGCCGGCGTTGCCGGTGTCCTTAAGCCGTTTGTGCCAAGCGGCAGAGGATATTGCACATACATCCCCTGAGCACTATATGTACTTTTTAACATTTCACCCGATGGCTTGCCGTTGGCAGGGGAGCGGGAAGCCATCTTTTTTAGAAGAAAGAATAGCCTCGGAGAGGCTACATTTTATTAACGCCGGGTGAAACCTGGCGGCAGATGTAAAGTAAACGAACAAACAGTTAAATAAACGTAAAACAAAAAATTTAAAAAATGGTAACAAAAATGAGAATGAAAAGGAAACGACTGAAGGCAGCGATGCTTTCAATTGCGGTGGCGGCTGGGATGCTGCTGCCGTGTGCGGCGAGTGCGCAGAGCATGTTCGGAAGCGGCTCCGGCTCGTCGGGCAGCGACGGGTTCTTCAGGGAGACAGGCTCGCAGAACCGCGACACAGGTACAACCGGCGGCAACGAGTTCTTCGGCATGGAGGGCTATGCCGGCTACGGTTCGTCGAACGAGACGTTCAACACCACGGATGCTCCCTTAGGGAGCGGACTGGTGCTGCTGACGGCATTGGGAGCAGGATACGCCGTTCTTAGAAGAAGAAAGAATAGTCTTTAGTCTTTAGCTGTTATGTCTCAAGACAGAAGACAGAAGACAGAATGCGCGAAGCGACGACAACCGTTATTCAGGCTTGTAGGGACGTGCCATTGGCGTGTCCGTCCCGACAACAGAAACAACGACAAATTAGCAAACAACAGTTATTAAAAAAAGGTTAAAAAATTAGGATTTAAAAGATTAAAAAATTAAAAATTTAAAAAGTTAAAAAAATGAGGAGAGAATTATTGACAATTACGGTTATTGCATTAGCGGGCGTGATGATGCTTGGCGGGTGCAAGAAGAAAGTGGCGACGCCTGAGGCTGTCGCCATGAGTTTCACCGCGACCACCGACGGCGACGGTGACGAGGGCGGCAAGACGTCGCTGGCGTCGAGCGGTGCTGTGCTGTGGAGCAGCGACGACGCGATAAATGTGAATGGCACCGCCATGACGCTTTCGAGCGGAGCGGGCAGCTACAGCGGTTCGTTCAGCGGAACGCCGAGCGGGAGCTACTACGTGGCTGCGTACCCTTCTTCTGCCACGATAACGAGCAGTACGGAGGGGAGTGAGAGGGTGACTAAGGGGGTAAAAAAGAAAAGTACATTTTTAAAAAGCGCAAATTTTTGATTTACAACGATTTACAAGATTTTGATAAAAAAAGAAAAGTACAAAAAAGTTTAATTTGCTTGGATTTTGCTTGTATAAAAGTATAAAAAAGCGCAACAAAACTTTAATGAAAGTTTAATTAATACAAATTTTGCTTCGATTATTGACGCTAAATGCCTGAAAATACGGCGGTTTTGCGTTATTCTGACAGATACACCAGTAGCAGCTACTCCGCCGTTTAAACACCTATTAAATAATATTGAAAAGGCCTGCCGGAACACCTCCCTGGCAGGCTCTATTTATGCCTAAAAATGGCGTTGGATATTCAAATGGATATTCAAATGGATATTCAAATGGATATTCAAAATCGTGCAAAAAACACCTCGAGTTGACCCCCTTAATACATAAAAAACGCCCGAGTTGACCCCCCTAATACATAAAAAACGCCCGAGTTTTTTAAACATAGGTGTTAAAAATCAATCAATTACGCTTAATTATGCACAAAAAGGGGCTTCCCTTGTGTATTATCCTGTCATTGTAGCCGTTTTGCCACCCCCCAGATTCTCCTCATTAAGCCTGTCTTCAAGCAGCTCAATTTGTCGATCCAGCGACCTTATTGTTTTCTGTTGGGCTTCAATCGTGGCTTTATATGCCTCAATAATATCGCTTTTGTGAGCGGAATCGTCAGTATTGGCCGTTTTATACATATCCCCCTCCCCAAGTATTAACCATTCAGCAGATATACTATACAATATACATAAATTCTGAATTACATCCATTCCTGCGACCATGCGTTTATTCAAGATTTCTGAAAATTTAGTTGCTTTTATCCCTAATTTTTCCGCTAAATTAGCCTTGGTTAAGCCCTTTTCAGCCATCAAAATACAATTTATGGCATCTATAACCCGTTGATTTATAATAATTTCAAAATTTTTCATAAAAAAATTCAGAATTTGTGTATTAGTATTCAGAAAATATGTATCTTTGCATCGAGTTGTGAATGATTTACAACACCGACAAAATTAAACAAAAAAGTAATACGATGGTTCAAAAAATTCAACTGACTGATACAGAGGCTCGCAAACGGATTGCGAAGGCACTCAACGTGTCGATGTCGTATGTGTCGATGGCCTGCAATTTCCAGCGCAACGGCGAGACGGCCAAAAAGATACGCCGCGCTGCATTGAACAATGGCGGCGTGCTGCTAAAGGAAGCTACTAACAATTAATAATAATAGGTATGAAAGCATTAAAAATTATCGGAGAAACATTGATGGTTGCGGGAATATTTCTCGCCATCGCCACGGCTGACGGCAGCCAACACGAAATGGCAATCCGCGCTACAGGCGTCGGGCTTCTATTCATAGGGGGACTTCTGGCAAGAGCCTTCGACTTCCAGAAAGGAGGCCTGAAATGAAAATCAGCTTGAAAATGAATCGCTATATAGTGGAGAACGAGATGACTGGGGGGGGGAAAAAAAATGGAGGCCTTGGTCAACATGGAGGACTTCTACGCCATGCTCGACGGTGTCAATCCGCAGATACTGACAAACTACATTTACATGAGATTAAAATCGGGAGGTTCGCCAAAATAACTCTGGACTGTACTACACAAGAGAGCACACCGGCATCGGTGAATGGTTTCCGAGGGGTTCGACTCCCCTCCACCGAGCGATAAGACAAATAAAAATGCAGTATTACAATAACATATTAGCGGTAGAAACTCGGTGGTTGTTAGATAATAACATCATGACCATTTCAAACTATCAGAATCTAACTCACCGCCACGACATTCAAGTAGTGCGCCGTGCCTGCGCCGGCACGCCTGCGCTGGTAGCGTTTGAGAGCCTGCCGGAGAGGTTCAAGACCAAGGTGCTGCAACTGGTTCCGGATCCGTACAAGGCCGCCAAGACCAACGCCCTTGAGGAGTGCATCGAGGCGTCGGCTGAGATAGCCGAGTTTTTCGACACTTACAAGGTAGGCGACAAAGGCCTCCAGCCCGACAAACGGCGGGAGTATTATGCGAATGCAGTCATCTTCGAGGGCATCCGCAAGCTCATCGCCAACCGCCGTGCAAAACGCGCCGCCCTCGGCCACGCATCGCCACGTTTCTGGGATAAAATTTCGGAGTGTGTGCAGTCGCTCGACACGAAAATCTATCCGCACGCCTTGCCGGACAACGCCCGGAGCCTCGAGCGGAAATACAAGCGTTATATCGCCGAAGGCTGTGAGAGTCTCATCCACAAGGCTTACAAGGCTCAGATCCGAAACGCCGCCAAGGTGGCTGACAATAACCAGGAGAGCGCGTTGGCGGTTCTGATGAGCGACCCGCGCAACCTCGACAACGAGCAGGTATCGCGCCTATATAATATGCTTGCAGAGCAGATGCAATGGAAAAAGATAGGTGCGGCGACGGTGGCTGTTTGGCGTGACAGGCTTGACGACGTGATATACGCGCGCCGTCATGGTGTCACGGCATACCGCAACAACAAGGCGATGCAGGTTAAACGCAAGGCTCCCGTATATCCCCTCCAGTTCTGGACGATGGACGGCTGGGATGCGGAGCTGCTGTATCAGAAGACCAACGACAAAAACGTGACGGTGTATCACAACCGCCCGACGATTGTGGTGGTGCTCGACGCTTGCTGCAAATACCCTATTGGCTACGCCATCGGCACACACGAAACGCCGGGGCTCATCAAAGAAGCTCTCCGCAATGCCGCCAAGCACACCGCCGAGCTGTTTGGCACGATGTACCGCACGGCACAGCTGCAGTCGGACCAATACGCCATCAAGATGATGATGCCGACCTATACCGGTATGGCCGAACATGCTACGCCGGCAGCTGTGAAAAACGCAAAAACCAAACCCGTTGAGTCTTGGTTCAATTACTTCAACAAGAAATACTGCCAATTTCAGGAAAACTGGTCGGGTTTCGGTGTGACCAGTCATAAGGAACTCCAACCGAACTCCGAATACCTCAACAAGAAGCGCCACAACTTCCCGGGCTGGGACGGCGTGTGTGCGCAGCTCGTGAGGTTTATCGAGGCGGAACGCGCCCAACTGCACGATGAGTTTGTGGCACGTTTCAACGAGATGCCAGAGACACGCCGCACGGCTCTTTCATACGAGCAATATCTGATGCTCTTCGGGGCCACCACAGGCCAGCGCAACCTTCTACAGGGCAACGGCCTGAAGGTCACCATCGGTGGTGTGAAGCACGACTACGACTGTTTTGATCCGAACTTCCGCAAATATGCTTCACAACGCTGGGAGGTGCGCTACGATCCAGACGACAAGAGCAAGGTGCTGGCGGTGAGTGAGGATGAGACTTTGCGCTTCCTGTGCGAGGAGAAATACGTACAGCCTATGGCATTGGCCGACCGCAAGGAAGGCGACGCAGAGCAGCTTCGCCGTGTGCTCGACTTCAACAAGCGTCAGGAGCACCGCATAGCCAACCAGCTCGGCGACTACATGGAAACGGCAGCCGGACTGCTCGATGACACCAAGGCTCTCGACACGCTCCAGAAGCTCATGATTACCGACTCGAACGGCCAGCATAAAGACAGACGCAATGACGCTCGCTTGGCTATCAAGGCGCAAGAGGTGTTCGAGCCAGCGGAAGTCGAAGAAGACATTTATGCAAGTTACTAAATATTAAAAATTAAGTCATTATGGAAAACATCAGAAAACAGAACATTGCCAACGCGCTTCGCGACTATTGCGACCGCTACGACTCCCAAAACAAGGCTGCCAACTCACTGAAGAACGTGTCGGCCGCCACCATCAGCCAGATGCTCAACAACAACTGGGAACTGATAAAAGACGACATGTGGCGCAACGTGGCGGCGCAGATTGGCTACAAGGAGGAGAAATGGGAAGCTGTGGAGACTCGCGGTTTCAAACGCCTAAACAAGTACCTTCAGGACGCTCAAGACAACTCGCTGGTGATGGCCATCACCGGTGATGCCGGCATCGGGAAGACGTTCACCATCAAGAACTATGCAGCGAACACCAAGCGGGCTTACGTACTGTGCTGCAATGAGTACTGGAACCGCAAGATGTTCCTTTCGGAACTGCTTACGTCGCTCGGGCGCGATTACACCGGCTTCACCGTCGGCGAGATGATGCATGAGGCGGTGCGTACCCTGAAGATGCAGGAATCACCTCTTCTGGTACTCGATGAGGCTGACAAATTGAGTGACCAAGTGCTTTACTTCTTCATCACGCTTTACAACCAGCTTGAGGATGAGTGCGGCATTGTGCTTTGCGCCACCAACCACCTCTGCAAGCGCATCGAGCGAGGCATTAAACTCAACAAGAAAGGCTACAAAGAGATATGGTCGCGCCTTGGACGCAGGTGCATTGAACTGAAAGGTGTGTCGGCTGCCGACATCACCGCCATTTGTGAGGCCAACGGCATCACGGCTTCAGATGCCATCGACAATATAATTAACGACTCCGAGGGCGATTTGCGCCGCGTACGCCGTAAAATCCACGCAACGCTCGGACAGATGAGAATGACCGCTTAAACAGTGATAAAATGGCCATTAAACGCGCATTAACGGTCAACGACATCCGCGACTACAAGCCGCTGGTGCTTCCTTTTGAGAGCGAGTGGTTCGCCTCCATCGGCAGCCCCGAGATGAAAGGCGGCTGGATTATATGGGGCAACTCCGCGAACGGAAAGACGCGTTTTGCCCTGCAGCTGGCTCGTTACATGGCGCGTTTTGTTCGCGTGGCGTACGACTCGCTCGAGGAGGGTTTGTCGCTGTCGATGCAGAAGGCCATCGAGGATGTGGGGATGTCGGACGTTAAGCGTTCGTTTGTGCTGCTTGACAAGGAGACGGTGCCGATGCTTCGTGAGCGTCTTGCCAAACAGCGCAGTCCGCAGGTGGTGATTATCGACTCGCTGCAGTACACCGGACTGACTTATAAGGACTACACCACGCTTATCAACGACTTCCCGCACAAGCTGTTTATCATAGTGTCGCACGCCGACGGCAGGGAACCGCGCGGAAACGTCGGGAAGGCTATCAAGTACGACGCTTTTGTGAAGATATACGTGGAAGGTTACAAGGCGTTCGTGCAGTCGCGTTACGGCGGCGGGGAGCCATACGTGGTGTGGCGGAAAGGCGCGGATGCCTATTGGGGAAATGATAAAAATTAAAACCTATAAAATTAAAATTATGCAGACACTAAAAAGCACAAGAATGAGTGACGCGCAGCGCAGGAGCCTGTTTTTCAACTTCAGGGAACTCGGCTTCGACGACGACGCCCGGCACTGCTTCATCAGCGACTTCACCAGAGGCCGCACCGACTCAATGAAAGACCTCGGCTACATCGAGGCGCAGGACATGATTCGCTACCTCCAGGAGATGCGCAGGATGCCTCAGGCGAGGGGGCGGCATGACGACCTTGACCGCAAGCGCAAGGGCGTAATGAGGGCCATCGGCGCATATCTTGAGATGTGCGGCCTGAATCCGACGGCCGAATACATCAAGGGGGTGGCGGTGCGCGCCGCCGGAATGGTCCCCACCATGGTGGGCCATGACTTCAACCGCATCAGCGGCGACACGCTGACGAGGATTTACAACGAGTTCTGCCGGAAACAGTCGGCGGCGAGAGTCAAGAATGAGATACAGAAGATATGCCTAAATTAAACAGACTATGAACGACAACAACGAAGAAAATGACAATGGATACAGCAAACAGGATGACCACAATCCGTATCCGGAAGAATGAACTAATTAACATAAAAATAATACTATGGCACAGACAAGACAAAAGAAAGTGTTGGTCAGCGACGTGACCAACGAGAGTATGGAGGCGGCGATGGCCGACTTCGCGCGCGCTGACGCACGCATGCAGAAAATCAACGCAACCTTGGACGTTGAGATGACAAAGCTCCGCGAGAAGTACCAGGATGAGCTGGCGAAGCTCGCCGAAGAGAAGGAACGGGCATTCGATGTTCTCCAGACATTCGCCATCGAGCAGAAAGACACCCTCTTCACCAAAAAGAAAAGCCTTGACACTATCCACGGCACCATAGGTTTCCGCACAGGCACACCTAAGTTAAAGACATTGAAAGGTTTCACTTGGGGAGCCGTCACCAACCTGCTGAAGGAGTTTCTGCCGGCATACGTCCGCACCGTCGATGAGCCCGCCAAGGATAAGCTGCTTGCCGACCGCGACACTGAAGAGGTGCAAGGCAGCCTCACAAAGGTTGGCTTGAGCGTGGTGCAGGATGAGACGTTCTACGTTGAGCCGAAAAAGGAAGGTGAGGAATGACACGCATCACCAACAACCACGAAATCTGGGCCACGTGTCCGGTGTGCGGCTACGAATACGACAGGCGCGTCTGGGGCTTTGAGTGCCCCAGATGCGCCAGCCGCGAGTTTAAAAACACAAGAAACAATGCGGAAAATGGACTTAAACGAAATAATTAACGAGGCTCTGAGGCTTCCGAAAAAAGACAAGACGCGGCTCATCAATGCGCTGCTGGAGTCGATGAGTGGCAAAGGCGGCGGCTTTGTGTATCCGGTGTTCCGCGCGCTGGAGGACTTCAGGGCGCGTCACATGGAGTTCAAGGGCACGGGCTACACCGGCACGAAAGCCGACTTCAAGTGGATGAGGCAGCTGCTGGAGCTGATATACGCTAAGACCGTCGAGGGGCAGAGCAATGGCACCCTCGTTGTGACGGAAGATATACTTATCGGGAATTTAAACGCTTTTTTAAAAGCGGTTAAAACACTGAAAAACACCTGGTACTTCGACAACCGCTTCACTCCTGAAGGGCTGGCGAAGGATTTCGAGAAGATATATTCGCAGATAAAGCAGCAAAACGGCTATGAACGGGCAAAACGCGCTTGCGATTATCTCTAAGGAGTCGCTTACACCTGCGGCACTGTCACAGGCGGTGCGCGAAGCCGGAATCACGACAGTGAGGAAGTCGGTGGAGAGTGACTTCCCGTCGATCAACAAGATTGTCGGCGAGCTTGGCTATAAGGAGACCGCAGCCCTGATAGTGATGCACATCGCGAGGATAGAGGCGATGCTTAACGTGTCGCGACCGATGCAGCCGGAGGCGATGGCGGAGACCGCGAAGAGTGTTATCGACGCGTGCCTCGACAGCGGCATCAACATCAACGCCGCCGACATCGAGATTGTGTTCAAGCGCGCCCGGCAGGGCGCATACGGCGCGTTCTACGGCGGCATCGGCAGCGCCGACATACTTGGCTGGTTCAACGGCTATATCAGCGAGAAAGCCGAGGAATACGTGCAATACAACATTGAGCAATCGCGGCAGTATGATCCAGGAATGGAGCGCGCCTGTGACCGGGCGAAGGCGGAAGACAGGGTGGCGCACAGGGTGGCCGCGGAATATTACAGGAATAATTTTAAAAAATAGAGAAAAATGAGCAAGACAAAGACAAAGAAGATAGAGATACCTGAAGACGCGAAGGTGTACGACTTCGCCCCCGTGATCGAGATATGCGGCAAGTGCGGCGGGACCGGGGAGATGGATGTGACAAAGCCGTTGGCCGACAACATACTGTATCGTCTGCACGAGAACGTGTGTCCGGTGTGCCTCGGCAGCGGGCGGGTGGTGAAGACAAAGACAGTTATCATAGACATAAAGACATACTATAATAATGATGAGCCACAGGAAACGATACAGAAGCACAATAAAGAGGATTAAAGAAATCCAAGATATTGTCAGGCGGGAATACGAGCCAGGTAACCAGCAACGCTGCTACAAGGCGGTGTGGCGCAGGTTCATATTCCCGCGATATGGCATCTGCTATGATACTTTCCTGTCTTATATCGGGGTAAGGCCGTCTGATCTCGTGGAGGAACAAACGGAGAACGACGACACCAACCAGCTAAAACTTTTTTGAAAAAAAATGAAAATTTTTTAAAAAAAATGTATATACAATAAAAAAAAGTTGTATATTTGCAACGTCAAACAATTAAAACTGATGAGCCAACAGGATAAAACCGGCGACAAAAAAATGAATAGAGTTCTCAATTACAATGGAAAAGTCGAGGTCGTGAAGTCCACGCAAGAAGCAAAAGCCTTCATCGAAAACCTCGGTTTTCAACTGAATCCCACAACGGAGGAAAACATCGAACTGATGTTCGGTGAACTCGAAAACCATCATTTCGGCTACTATTTTTACAAGAGAGGTTACAGGGTTGAGTGCCTGAAGCCGAAAGGCATCAGCACTGGCGACATCAAGTTTGCCCCGACTGAATGCGCAACTACTAAGGAGTATGTGCAACGCGAGGATGAACGCAATGCCCGTTATAACGAAGTTGTCAGGGACATTGTGGCTGCCGCCAAGGAAGCTAAAGAACGCCTGTCGAATGGAGAGAGGGCAGCGGTGTACTATGATGACCGCCGTGCCGACATCGTCAATCCGTGTGTGGCTGTCACAATCTGCTGGGGCTACATCATGCAGGATTGGTGGAAGCAGGAGCGTACCTTGCATGTGTGCCTTGACACGCTTATGGTCGAGGATGTGGATGTGGATGTGAATGTGTTTGATTACCTCAAAAACCTGAAGTGATGAAAAAGACATTGTGCTACAGTGTGCGTCTTGAAAGCCTTGTGAGGATTAGCCCCAAGGCTTTCAAGGCCACGGCCTTCGACGGCAGCTCCGACATCATCCCAGCATCGCAAGTGTTTGGCCCCGACTTTGATGTACAGAAGTCGGATGCCTATTGGATTGCAGCCTGGCTGCTGGAGAAGAAGGATCTCCAGTACTCAGCCAAGAAGCAAGCCTGGTTTGACGAGGCCGGCAACCGCCTCCCAGATTACCATATCGAGCGTCACGAGCCTGCAAAGGTTGACGCGGTTAGCAGTAACGAAATCAAGGAGTTGAAGAGATGAACCTGCTACCTCAACAATATGACGCCAAGGCGCACCTGCGGGAATGGAAGGTGGGTGCGCTCTTCATGGAGCCGGGCACGGGGAAGACCCGCGTGGCCTGCGAGCTCGTGAATGAGGTGCAGGACATCGACCTGGTGGTGTGGATTGGACCGTTGCGGACGATCCGCACCACCGATGGCATCCCGTCGGTGATGGATGAGGTGGCCAAATGGGGCGGGTTCCGCTGCGAGGCTGTCTATTACGGTGTGGAGAGCATCGGCGGCAGCGACCGCATATATCTGGAATTGCGGCAGCGGGTATTGGCCGCCAAGAAACCTTTCGTGGTGGTTGACGAATCGCTGAAAATCAAGAATGCCGATGCCAAGCGCACCAAGAGACTGCTCGACATCGGCGAGCTATGCGAATACAAACTCATCCTCAATGGCACCCCATTGAGCCGCAACCTGCTTGACCTGTGGAGCCAGATGGAGTTTCTTTCGCCCAAAATCCTCAACATGAGCATGGCGAAGTTCAAGAATACCTTCTGCCGCTACACCACCATCACGAAGAGGATAGGAGGGTGGAAGACCTACAGCCGCGAGTTCATCACCGGCTACGAGAACGTGGACTACCTCTATAGCCTCATCCGCCATTATGTGTATGAGTGTGACCTGCACCTGAACATCAGCCAGAACTATTCGGATTGGAGCTATTCCATCACAGACGAGGAGCGGGAGCAATACGAATGGCTGAAGGAGCAGTTCCTGTCGGATGAGCTGCTGGAGTTCCGCAACAACAACATCTTCCTCGAAATGACACAGAAGATGCAGCACTGCTATAGCTGTTCGCCTGACAAGTTCGACACGGTTGACCTTATCTTGGAGCGTGTGCCCGAGGAGGAGACCATCATCTTCTGCAAGTACATCGACAGCCAGGAGGCTTGCCGAAAGCGTTACCCGAAGGCAGCGGTATTGTCGTACCAGAAGGAGAGCTTCGGGCTGAACCTTCAGCAGTACCACAACACCATCTATTTCGACAAGATTTGGGATTTGGCCCTGCGGATCCAGAGCGGACGGCGCACCTTCCGCACCGGTCAGGAATACGACTGCAAGTATTACGACCTCACCGGCAACGTGAAGCTGGAAGGCCTCATCGACCGCAACATTGCCAAGAAAGTGTCGATGACTGAGTATTTCAAAGGCAAAACAAAGGAGGAACTGTATGAATGTCTATGAGGCCGCACAGGTAAGAATCGCCAAGGCTTTCGATTCCTTCGGTTATGTTTACGTGTCGTTTTCGGGCGGCAAGGACAGCGGCGTGTTGCTGAACATGGTGGCTGCCGAAGCCGCGAAGCGTGGCAGGCGTTTCGGCGTATTCCACATGGACTACGAGTGCCAGTACCAGATGACCACGGAATATGTGGCCGAAACGCTGGAATCGTTTACCGATGTGGCCGACATCTACCATGTGTGCGCACCCTTCAAAGTGACCACCTGCACGAGCATGTTCCAGTCGTATTGGCGGCCATGGGACCCGACGAAGACCGACATCTGGGTGCGTGAGAGGCCGCAAGGCGCCTACATCAGTTTCCCCTTCCTGCGCCCGAACATGTGGGACTACGATTTCCAAGTCGCATTCGGGGCATGGTTGGCAGAAAATAAGCAATGCCCTGTGTGCTGCATGGTAGGCATCAGGACACAGGAGAGCCTGAACCGTTGGCGTGCCATCTTCAGCGACCGCAACTATAAGAACTTCAACGGTTGGCGGTGGACAAAGGACATGGAAAACGGTGTGGTGAATGCCTATCCCATCTATGACTTCACGACCGAGGATGTTTGGATTGCCAACGCAAAAAACGGTTGGCGATACAACCACCTCTATGACATCTATTATATGGCGGGCGTGAATATCGACCAAATGCGCGTAGCCTCGCCGTTCATCAGCGAGGGACAGGAGTCGCTGAAGCTCTATCGTGTGATCGAGCCGCACACCTGGGGCAAGTTGGTTAGCCGCGTGAATGGCGTGAACTTCACTGGCATCTATGGCGGTACCACGGCCATGGGCTGGAAATCCATCACCAAGCCGAAGGACTACACATGGGAGCAATACATGTACTTTCTGCTTGACACCTTGCCGCCAAAGACCAAGGCGGGCTATCTCGCCAAACTTGAAACCTCTATCCAGTTTTGGCGTGAACGTGGCGGCTGCCTATCAGAGGACACCATCGCCAAACTCCGTGCCGTTGGCGTGAAGATGGAGGTGCAAGCCACCACCAACTATGCCACCGACAAAAAGCCGGTGCGCATGGAATACCTTGACGACATTGACATATCGGAGTTTAAGGAAATCCCAACCTTCAAGCGGATGTGCATTTGCATCATGAAGAATGACCACCTATGCAAATATATGGGCTTCTCCCAGACCAAGGAGGAGATGACCCGCCGAAAGAACATCATCGAAAAATACCAGAACTTGCTATGACATCACCTGTTTACAACGTGAAGGCCGTGCCCATCGAAAAGATCAGGGCCAACAGCTACAACCCCAACGCAGTGGCACCGCCCGAGATGAAACTGCTTGAGCTGTCGATATGGGAAGACGGCTACACCATGCCGATTGTGTGCTACTACATCCCCGACAGCGACACTTACGAGATTGTGGACGGCTTCCACCGCTACACTGTCATGCTGACCAGCAAGCGCATCCGTGACCGCGAAGGCGGGATGATGCCTGTCGTCACCATCGACAAACCACTGAGCAACCGCATGGCTTCGACCATCAGGCACAACCGCGCCCGTGGCGCACATTCCATCGAACTCATGAGCAACATCGTGGCAGAACTCACGAAGTCAGGCATGAGCGACACATGGATCTTGAAGAATATCGGCATGGACGCCGACGAACTGCTTCGGCTGAAGCAGATCAGCGGCTTGGCCGAACTGTTCAAAGACAAGGACTTTTCAAATTGTGAAGAAATATGAAACGATACCGTATCAAAATCAAACTGGGCAATGGGGATGAAGTGAAGTCCACCGTCATGGCTCGAAATCAGGCCGATGCCATCAAAAGGCTGGAGCAAACCCCTGAATTTGCAAGGTTCGTCGGACCGAACGAGATTGTCAGCATGGATGTGGAGCCTATCCCTATCGAGCCTATCGACAATGAGCGTTTTGCCGTGACCACCATCGACAACAAGCCCGGCTGGTATGTGGTGGCCGACCTCGACAACAAGCTCAAGATTGAGTGGAAGAAAGGCAAGTACAACGAGACGCAGCGGGTTCTGCCTATCGGCAAGGGCAAACCATTGGACGCACAACAGGCGGCCACTGCCATGCGTGAGATTGCCGACTACCTTATGGACAACTTTAAAGAACTGATATGAAAGGACAAACCAACAACCCAAACGGAAGACCTCCAAAGACTGACAAGAAAATTCTCTGCTGTTTCCGGCTACGTCCTGACGTGGTTCGCCGCCTCAAGGAATTAGCGGAAGAGACGCACACGTCTCAGGCATCAGTAATCGAGAGCCTTATTCTATTTTGTATCCATTGGTCAGATGATGCGTGCTGTATTTAAGTTCTGCGCTGCGGTCGAAGACATGCGTCTTGTAAACCTCCACGCTGTCAACGTAATGCTCGTGGTTGTGGTTGACGATGCTTTGTTCGCGCGTCCACGTGTTTGAAAAGCCGAGAACACTATCTGCTTCAGGTGTTATGATGATGCCCTGCATGGCATTGAGAACCCTGCTTGGTATGGTGAGATATTCGAGAGCCTGTGTCCTCTGCTCTGATGGGGTATTGGCCGGTGTGTTGGCGTACCAAGGTGTGACGATGTGTAGCTTGACTGTTATTTCGGCTTCCTGAATCTTATGGCCTGTTGTCCGCCAAACCATGGGGTCGAACTCCACGAATACCGCCGGTGTCAGGAACGGCGTTTCCTGCTCCAGAAATTCAACCTGCTGGTTCCATAGGTCGAAGTGTTGGAAAAACTGTTGGTTGTTGTCGTCTTTTATGGCCATCAGTCTTTGCTCGATGGCGAGATAGAGTGTCTTAATCATTTTGCGATTTCTTTAAGTTTACGTTCAAGTTCTTCTATTATCATTTTGTTAAGTTCCGGATGTTCGCCCATGAACTGGCGTTTAGGCATCTTGAAGCCTGCACCGCGTCCGGCTCTCAGACCCTCGTTGTGAACCCGGGCGTACGCCTTGTTGCTCCCGATGGGCCGTGTCCAGATGGTGACGCTTCCCGGAGACTCCTTTTGCACCTCTATGGAACGCCCAAGGTCACCAGTGTCGCCGGTGAGGATCTTTCGTGTCAGTTTCGCGCCATGGTACGGGTTTTTGACAGTCTTGCCGTTGCGTGTCCACGCCGGCATTCTGCGCTGCACCTCTTTCCAGTCGCCAGCGCGCTGCCAGCCTTCAATCTGAAAACGCGACTTGAAGAACCGCACCGCCACCGCTCCGACAATCCTTGGAGCGTATTTGTCGAAGAGGTCTTTAAACTCTTCCTGAAGATGTTTTAACCGATGTTCAAATTCCTGTGGTGTCACTGATTGTTGTAATTTTGCGGATTGTTTAACTTAAAATTTCATTCTTATGGAAGATAAACTGTTCAATCATTTCATGATGAGAGGAATGTTAAACGGTTTCGCTGAATTGCAGGTTGAGAAGTTCCGAACCGCTTGCCGTAAAGCTGTATTGGAAAACCCGCAACTCGCTTTCAGTGATTTGCTCAAGGCTTGCAGAATATATCTTGGTTTCATTCGCGATTTTCCCGAATGCGACCTTGGAGATGCTGTTATACCTGCGCAGCTTTGACAACGTTTGCGAGTGCTTCCGTGACTTTTTTCGCTATGGTTTCGGAAGCCTCGTTTTCGTCTTTCACAACAATTACAAGGTTTCTGATTAAGGAGTCGATGTTGATTGGGGTGTTACTTTTAAATTTTTTCATGATTTTTTTAAATTTTTTGTTTGTATATTCAATTTTTTTTGTATTTTTGCAGAGTCTAATATTTGTCCAGGACCCATGGCCTTGGAAACTTTAGGCAGACCCGCCTTGGCGGGTTTTTTATTCCACATTGAATATTTCCATTTTTCCTTCTCCTTCGTTAATCACGCAGTAAATATGCTTGACATGAATGTTAATATGTTTCAGTTCCCCAGTTTCTTTATCTTCATGCTGTATTTTTTTCAGTTCCAGAATGCTCTCCTTCATTTTTTCTGAACTGAACATTGATGGTTTGTGAAAGTAGAGACAAATAGAATCTGCTTTTTCAGTTACATAGGAAAGACTATTGAATTTGCCAAGCTGAATATTCTTTTTTACCAAACGGTTGCGATAACTCTCTGTGGGAGTTGTAATGGATCTTATGTCTGTACGCTTTCCGTTAAGGAGCAAATCTAACGCAGTGTCAAAAGATCCTGAAGTATTGATTATTCCTTCCTCACAGAGTATCGCACTGTTACCCAAACGATATAAAATATCTTGGCATTTGTATTCCAATTGGGTTGATGTAAGACCTTTCCCATCTTTGGTAAGTTCCTTGAAGAATGTTTCTTCTTTATCAGCCGAATGCACTTCGTGTCCCACATGTGTAGCCTTCACGCCGCCAGTCTTCCAATCAAAATCCACATCCTTGTAATCCGGATTATTGTGCAGTGATATATACTCCTTATGGTGTTCTTCTATTGGTCGGAAGAACTCCTCCACAATTTCAGAACCATGCTTGCCGGCATTTTTCACATAAGGGCACTCGTCAGTGAAAATCTTTCCTGTCTTTGCCGGGTTGCCTTCGAGTCCTTGGGCGTGGATGGCCCCCTTCTCGGTGCTGTAGTCGGCCAGTTGCTTGGGGGTGAGGCCGCGCGTGTTGACGGGGTCGTCGGTCTCCTCCCAGTCGCATTTGCAGTTCCAGAGGGTGCCGGGCTGGTTGTGGGTCCAGAAGTCGTCGCCCTTGGGCAGCACGAGTCCGTAGAACGGGATATGTTCCTCTCGTGGGTTCGCGCTGCGGGAGGGTAGCCATTTGAGGTTGGGGTACAGTTCGTTTGAAACAGGGTCGGACGTGAAATCGTGGTATTGCCGTGCGGTTCTGGCGCGCGCCGTGGCGGTGTTGTACTCGGCGGCCTGCCACCTGTTGTATTTGTTCAGAATGGCTTTGCCTTTTGTATCTATTTCACCGGCTTCAAGGTCTGCGAGTTCCCTTGTGGCGTGATATGCCTTGTAGGCCGCAAAACGGCTCACGTTGGCGTTGAACTGTGCGGCCATATCTGTATGCGCCTCGTCGCCCACAACGCCGGAAACCGCTTTTCTGAGGTTTTGGCTATATGCCTCATAGAGGTCGGGGTTGATGTCCGGCACCACGCCGTTCTTCAGGTCGTCGAGAACCTTCTGATAGAGTTCCCTTTTCGATAGGTTGTAAACAGCCGGGAACGTGGCGACGGCTTTCACCACTTCAGACAGTTTGCCGTCGAAGTACAGTGTGTCGAGGTCATTCAAGCCCTCATAGCGAGGGCTTACGCGAAAAAATTCACTATCCTGCCCCAAAGGTTCTTCGGCTTGCTGTCCTGCCGGGGTTGCGACCCGATGCTGTCATCGACGAAGCCGCCGACACCTATCATGCGCATCGCCTGGTTCTGCCTCATCTCCTCCTTCATCTCCTCGTAGTTCTCGGGCTTCGGGATGTCGAACTCCTCGTAGATGAAGTCGTCGTCAACAGGAACCTTGTCGGAGATTTCCTTTACGACGTTCCATTTGGTCTGCAGCTTCTCCCAGTCGGTCTCGAGACCTTCGTACATAATCTCGCCGTTGGCAGGGTTGAAACCGAAACGCTTCAGGATAGCGCGGAACTGGGTGTTAAGAATCGACAAGATGAAAAGCTGGTCTGCCGCGTTCTTTTCGGCTTCCGATTTCTTGTGAACCTCGCCGAGAGACTGAGAACCTATTTCTCCCTGTTCGGTGGTGAGAGTGTTCCCAAGGATAATTTTAGAGATGGCAGCATCGCATTTGGATATGAGAAGGTCGTAAACATCCGCGCTGCTGGTGCTGCCTCCGGTGTCGTGCAGGGTGAGTTCCGCGCTCTTCGGCTTGATGATGTAGCCTGCGGCACCCCATTCCTCCATTGCCTGTTCCAGTTTGGCCCGGGTTGCCCGGTCGTAGTCGTCATAACTCAGCTCGCGGAACGGCATGCCGAACATCTCGGCGAACTGCGACCAGTCGCCGAAGCCCCCGCGCTTGTATATGACATATTGTGCAACGGCGGCAAGCAGTCCCATGTCGGTCGGTTCGCCGGCAGCCACCATGTAATCCGCAAGCGGCTTCTCTTTGAAGGGGAAATCCCGCACGGCCATGTTCTGTTCGATACTTATACATTCAAATCCTGGTTCGGGATGGACATGTTTTCGCGGAATCAAGTCCCATTCGAGACGGTAGCGCTCCTCGCTCTCGTCGTACCATATTCTGTTGATTTGAATGAGCGTGAAGCCGTATGCGATGGTTTTGTGCAGCTCCTTGATGAAGCGGCGCATATCAGGCGAGTTGAGGAGTTTTGTTATTTCCTGGTCTTCCGCACCGTCACGTTTGAAAAGGAGCCTTTTGTTTGTGACAGCGTCGCTCCGCTTGTCCCAGGTACTGATTACCTGACCGTCGAGTTCGATGTCCTTGTAGAGGTCATACAGTGCGACCCTCGACGGGTTCGTCTGGTTCTCGAACGCCTTGATTGCGTTGCGCCAGTTCTCGATGTTCTGCGTGTTGCGGTTGGGAACGCGCACGTTGATGTTGGTTATATTGATGCCGTTCTTCGGCAGCTCACCTTTTTTTCTTGTCACACCCATTTGTTCTTCCTTTTCTTGTTACCGCCATATTTCACATAATTGCTGCCTTGTGAGCCGCCGTCGAGCCTTGTCAGTCCGGGCAGCGAGGCACGTTCGCTTTGGATGTCGCGCAACAGTTTGAGAGCGTCTTTGTAATTCTGTCTTCTGATTTCCGGCATTGACGTCGGGTTGCTTATGGCGTAGCATCTGTAAAGTGCTATGTCGCGTACCAACCGGAATACCGTCGCGTCGCGGTTGTCGCCGGTCTTGCGGAATTCCGCATCGATGTCGTATCTGACACAAAGGTACGTCCTGACCTCGGCGACAGCCTCGCTGATAGCCTGCCGCGCATTGTCCTGATTGCGTGTGATGACGCCGAGGGTCTCTTCGCTGATGCCTGTCTTCAGGTCGTTGTAATCAATATACATGGCACCTCCTTCTCTTTATTTGGTACAATACAGGCATACGCGCCGGAGTTCCATCGCCCCTCTCAGCTCTCTCTTGAGTATTCCGCAGTCTATCAGGTAGTTAATCTTGTCTCGGTCGTAAACATGGATTTTTCCGTGGATTTTGATAACGTAAAACCGTTTTCTTGTCAGAAGATGCATTTTGTCTGCATGACGGATAGCGCTCCGAACTCTGACGTAATTCATAAATCTTTTGCATAATGTGAACATTTTTGATTGTGTTTGAAATTATTGGATGATATTATACTCGCTTCCTGTTGCGTGGCCGTCTGCCAAGCCGGAAAGCGTCAGGTGCTGAAGTTATAAGTTTCTCGTTGGTTTTGAACACGCCTCCCTCCACGGCATCCGCGCCGTCGGCCGGGGCACTTAGTTTTGGTTCCAGAAGAAGGAACTCCTCCTCGAGGCGCCGCATGTGCGGATTACCGGACTGGGCCTCGTTGAAAACCAGTTTGCCCATACGGTTAAGCGGCTCAAGATTTCCCTCGATGCGGTCGAACTTGTCAGGCTTCTTTCGTGCGTCAGGCGTTATATTGATTAGCCCGGACGTTTTGGATTTCTCGTTGAAAAGCGGAACGATGACCTGCTGATAGAAAGGATCCTGAAGGGTGTTGTTCTCAATGAAGTTGTAAACCTGCACACCTTGCGGTATCTCCACGTTAAGTTCGTAAAGCCAGTCCACGAACTCGGCGTTGGTGGCGTGGTCGAGGCGGCAGTTGATGATGTAGTATTTGCCGTCGTAAAATCCGATGGTGACAGCCGCCTTCAGGGACCCCGCCTTGTTCTTTGAGTTTGAAGGCGAAGGGTCGCCGTAGCATATTATGAACCTGAAGTTACGGAGCTGAGGCACTTTGCCCCAGAACATCTCCTTGAACACCTTGCCTTCGGTGAGCGGATTGTTGAAATACTCCTGCTGTGCTGATCTGGTTGAGATTTTGGAGAGGATGAAGTCGATATCCTCCTCGGAGTTCTTTTCAGGCCATGAGGATTTGCCGTTCTTGTCGCGGATGTTGATGACATCCATCTTATCGGCCACCTTGCCTGCACGGACGACACAGCAGTCCTTGGCGATGATGTTGCCGTTGAAAACGATTCTGATATTGCCGGACACTGACACTGTCGGGATAAGTGCCTGCTCTATCCAGTCCCATTTTTGGTTTATTCTATCGGGGTTGCGGCATTCCTCGTCGGTGTCTATATCGTCAACGAGGATGGCGTCGGGACGCTTTGCCTCGTTGCGTGTGCCACGGGGTGACTGTCCGGCACCGATGGCGCGGAATGAACATCCGCATTTGGCTATGAACTCGCCGACCTCCCAGTGTCCGGGGTTGGCCTGCTCGCCGTAGTCGTTGATGATGCGGCGGTTCTTCTCCAGCTGGAGCATGAACGGCAGCAGGAGCCTACAGGCGTTGTCGTAGCTGTTAGAGACCAACAGGAAGTTGCTGATTTTACCGGTAAGTGCGAGTTTGAGGAATTCCATCATCGAGCGGGCGGATTTAGCAAGCTCGCGTGACCATGCGCGAACCTCATACCATCTGTCATGGCTCATCAGGCGTTTTGTGGCTTCCTTGTGGAACCTTGCCGGCTCGGATGTGCAGTATTTCGGGAAATAGTATCTGAACCACGCCTCGTCGTCAGCCTCGAGCCTTCTTATCCTGTTGGTCTTGTCAACGGGGCTCTCGCCGCTGTCAACATCAACGTCTGATATGAACTGCGAATAATAGTCCTCCCAGTCATTCCACAGCTGCTTGTCGGTCGGTCTTCTGAGTTTACCCATTGAAGCAGGTTTTTAGATAGTCGTTGAAAAGCCTCGCGACGTACTTGCTGGTCTCAAGGTCTGTTGTCTTGCGCACAAAGGCAAGGAACTCCTTGCCTGTGGCCATCTTCTCGGCGGTGTTCGTCTCCGTTTCGAGGTTCTTTATGGCTGCGGTGATCTTCAGCACCGCGTCGGCTTCTTTGGATAAGAAAAAACGCTGCCCGTCGGGGCGAAGCTCGACGGTGTCGTTGTACTGCTTGAGCTGCCGGTACAGCCTGGCGAGCTGGGTGTCCTTCTCGACAAGCATGGATACCTTCATCTCCTCCCATTTGCCATCGCCCACCCATTTGCAGACGGTGTTTTTCGATACGCCGACTCTCTCGGCTATCTCAGCCTGTGTGATGCCGTGGTCGTTCAGGTACAGCTGCTTGGCGTAGTCCTTCTGTTGCTGTCGTGTCAGTTCTGACATAGTCAAATGTTTGTGCAAAAGTCCAAATTGTTTTTTGATTATTAAAAAAGTGCATAAAGAGTTTTGACACTTTTTGTATGGGTAGCCGATTAGTGTGAATTTTGCAGCAGAATTTTCAGAAATGGAAAAGGAAAAGACGCAGACACAACTTATAAATAAGGTGACCGGCACCACAGCCGAGATATACATGTACGGTGTCATCGGCTCAGGCCTTGACATCGACGCCAATGTTGTAGTGGCCGAGATTGAGAAGCTGCGCAAGCAGGGCTTCCGCAACTTCAGGTTCTATGTCAACTCCGAGGGCGGGGAGGTCATTCAGGGCAACGCCCTGTTTAACTATCTCGATAGGACGGACATAAAGGTCGAATGGGTGGTTGATGGTATAGCCGCATCCATGATGGCGATGCTTATCTCCAATCCGAAACACAGGGTTATAGCGGCGAAGTACGCCTCTTTCATGTACCACAGGGTGCAAGGCACCTGCAACGGCAACTCTGACGAGGTGCGCAACCTGGCTAATATGATAGACACCTTCGAGAAGTCGCTGATTGAAATGATGGCCGCCAAAATGAAAGTGTCGCCCGAAGCCGTGAAAAAGGAGTTCTTCACGGATGGACTCGACCACTGGATGAATGCCGAGGAGGCAAAGGCCAGAGGTCTTGTGGATGAGATTATCACAGGGAAGAATATCACGCCGGCACCGAAGGAGCTTTCGGGCGTTAGTGCCATGCGTGACTTCTATAACAAACAATTATTCAATTTTCACAACAAAACACAAAAAAGCATGATTGAGAACAAAGCAACAATTGCACAGCTGCTCAACATCGCCGAGAAAGACGTTGAAGACAACGAAAAGGTGATGACTGCCGTGCAGAATGTCGTTACAGAGAACGGCAACCTCCGTAATCAGCTCAATGCCTCAGCCGATGAAATCAAAGCCCTGAAGAATCAGATTGCGGAGATGGAGTCGGCAAAGGTTAAGTCGCTTATTGACTCAGCCATCGCCGCAAAGAAAATCGGTGAGGATGAGAGGGAGGACTACACTAAACTCGCAACCGACAACTTTGAGCTTGCAGAGAAGATGATCGCAAAACTCAAAGGTGTGGACCCAGTCGTCAACCATCTCAACGAAGGGAACGAGCCTGACGAGGAGAAAGACTGGACTTTCGACGACTACCACAAGAGGGGTAAGCTCGAAAATCTGAAGTCAACAAACCGTGAGAAGTACAACAGACTCTTCTCCATCAAGTACGGACACAAACCAAACAATTAATTAGGATATGACAGCAATCAACATGAAATTCAACGCGAGCTACAATTTCGTGGCTCCCGACATCGAAGATGATGCCGACAAGAAGATTGAACCGGTGTTTCCGACCAGCGAGGTGGTGACACCCGATATAAGCTCGAACAAGGCGACGGTTCAAGTCCGCCGCCAGAACACCATCGTAAAGCTTGGCTCACTGTCAGCGGCCATGGAACTCACGCTTGAACCGGAGGCAGCGAACCTTAACACGGGTGCCGTGGTCATTGTATCGTGGACATCAGACGGAACTGCACGCAACATCACCGTCAAGATTGCCTCAGACACGGTAGCCACGCTCGCCGGCACGGCCTCAACGAAGGTTACCAAACAGCTTGTTTGGGACGGCGAGTCATTCCTGACAATCTAAATTCACAAATCAAAAAAATCCAACACAATGAAAAGAACAAAGTTCATTCTCAGTTTTCTCACCGCGCTGCTGTTCGCCGCGGTGGTAGGAACAACGTTAGGGGCCCCGGCCGGTGTAGGCGCGTTGGCCTTGTCAATGATTCCACGTCCGCATGCCGGCGTGATGATGGTGGGTGTCACACCCGAGATCTGGACAGACTACATCGTCGAGAACCTCTTTAAAAACAGCGAATTCATACTTCATTCCATCGACGAGAGCCAGTACGTCCTGCAAGGCGACGTTGTGCACGTCCCTCAGGCCGGCGCACCGAGTGCTGTGAAGCGCAACAGAGCCAACTTGCCGGCGACAATCACGCGTAGAACCGATGTGGACGTGACCTATGCTCTTGACGAGTTCACCACCGACCCGCGCTTTATTCCGGAAGCCGACAAGGTCGAACTCAACTACGACAAACTCGCTTCCTGCATGACAGAGGATATGTATTACCTGAGACAGGTGTTCGCCGACACAATGCTGTGGAATTGGAGACCGAAATTCTACATCAAGGCCTCCAAGACAAAATCGGCCAATTACCTCGTCCACGGAACCGGTGTGAGAACGGGGCTGTGTGTCGATGACTTCTCCAAGGCGAAGGTCATCTTCGACCGCTGGCGTATCCCGCACGACGACAGACGGGTGATTCTCTCCACCGATATGTACAAGCAAATATGCGACGACGTCAGGAACTCCACTAACGAGAACCTGTCGGCAATCTACGACAACGTTAACGGACGTTTGAAGAAACTCGAAGGTTTCTCTATCGACGAACGCGCCACGGTACTTCTCGCCTCTAACTCAACCCTCACGGCGGTAGCGGGGACGCAGTACTACCAATTCAGTGCATCCGATTTGAACTATACCCCGGAGGATTACGAAGACATTGTTGGCGGCGACAAAGCCGCCGCGACAACGGCCTGTGAAATCGGTCTGTTCTGGCACCCCAACTTCGTCCGCCGCGCCATGGGCTCGACGAAAATGTTCAACAATGACGGCGACCCGACCTACTACGGCGACATCTATTCGTTCCTGCTAAAGGGCGGCGGCCGCATCAGCCGCGGTGACTGTAAGGGAGTGCTTGGCGTCATTCAGGAATACCATGCGTCTTAAATGACAAGATATGAAAACGAGCGACAAGGGCATCGAACTAATAAAAGGTTTTGAAGGGCTGTACCTTCAGGCGTATCTGTGCCCCGCCGGGGTATATACCATCGGATGGGGGCACACCTTGGGCGTGACGCCGCACCAGCACATCAGCGTCGCGAAAGCGGAGAGTCTTCTTCGCGATGATCTGCGCCACGCCGAGGTGTGCGTGTCGAAACTGCCAGGCCTCAAGCAGAACCAGTTCGACGCCCTTGTCTCATTCGTGTTCAATGTCGGCATCCGGGCGTTCGAGGACTCGACACTTAGAAGGCTCGTCGCCGCCAACAGTGATGATGTGTCCATCAGAAACGAGTTCATGCGCTGGAAGTATGCGGTCGTAGGCGGCCGCAAGGTTGTGTTACCGGGACTTGAGAAACGTCGCAAGGCGGAAGCCAATATGTATTTTAACAACATCTGATATGAACTGGAATAGCATCATTGCGGATATAATTGCTCTCCTCGCGTTGTGCGGCTGGTTTACCAACGGGCGCAAGCACCGTAAGGAAACGGAATCCATCGCAGCCGACACGAGAAAGAAGGATATGGAACTCGGCAAACAATATGTTGATGAGTTTAAGGATAACATTGTTAAACCGTTACAAACCGAACTGAGAGGGCTTAAACGTGAAGTTAACAAACTGCAAAAAGCTGTCGAGCGGGTTAATGATTGCGACTATCGCGACGATTGCCCTGTCCGCGCAGAGCTGCAGAAGCAGGCAGCCGCTGATAATGTTTCAGAGAAATGACAGTGTCATTGTCGAGGACAGGTGGCGCGACAGTATCATCAAGCTGCCGGCAGACTCCGCCTGGTTGCGTGCCTGGCTTGAATGTGACAGTACCGGAAACGTCCTGCTGAAAGAGCTCCAGGCCGTCAACGGCAGAAACACAAGCACCGGTGCCACTATCATTAGAACAGACACGGTGACGCTCTTTGAAGTGAACTGCAACACAGACAGCCTTGAGCTGCTGCTGAAGATTCGCGACCGCAGGATTAAGGAACTGGAGCGGAGTCTGGAAACTCAAGTCAGAGAGGTTGAAAGACAGCTCACGGGGTGGCAATTCATCCAAATGTATCTCGGCCGCCTGTTCCTGATGCTTATAGCAGCTCTGGCTGTTTTAATTGGAATCAAACTCTATTTAAAACGATAAAAAATGGCAAAAGACAACAACAAAACCAACTCTCCCCAAAATGAAGGCGAAGCCTGTTTTCCGAGTCCAGACCCGAAAACCGATGCTGTCGGTATAATGATGCGTCTCGGCGTTAAGGAGTTATGGTACACCACCGACGGACAGTGGTTCACCACATCCGCCGACGCACAGGCTCATGTAGCCGATACTGAATTTGAAGTTGAACATTACAGAAAGAAAGGTTTCTAAATTATGCTACCAAATGTTAAAATAGATTTTGCAAACGGTCTTCTCGGCGCAGTCGGCGCAATGAACGACGGCGTTGTGGGACTCATTGCCACGGCCACGGCTGTCTCGCAAACCATCAACCTCGTGGCAACGACGACATTTGCGCTGAACACGCCTTACAAGATAACATCGCTCGACGAACTTGTGGAAAAGGGCGTCAACAGCTCTTCCACCGGCGCCAACGCCAACCTGTACAAATGTGTGAAGGAGTTCTACGATGAAGCTCCTGCCGGCAGCGAGTTGTGGCTGATGGGCGTGGCCGACACCATGACTGTCGATAAGATGGTTGACAAGACCGAGGCCAATGGCGCGAAGAAACTCATCTGCGCAGCCAATGGCGACATCAGGATTCTCATTGTTAAAGTCACAGACGGCTCAACCTATACTGCCACGGTGACGCATGCCATTGACGCCAAGGTTGAGACCGCGATTACCAAAGCGCAGCAGCTGGCTGAAGAAGCCGCCGAAGCCCTCTACGCGCCTTTGTTCACAATCCTTGAAGGCCGCCACTACAGTGGAGTGGCATCAAACTTGCCGGATCTTACCGGGGGCAGTGCCAATCGTGTCGCCATCCTTATCGGCGACACTGTCGCCAGTTCAAAAGGCGCAGCAGTAGGGCTACTTGCGGGCAGACTCGCGGCCATACCAGTGCAGCGTTCCATAGCCCGTGTGCGCTCGGGCAGTGTCGGGGCGACACTCCTGTACATCGGCTCCGCCACAGCTGAAAACGGCGACCCCGCGACCATCAACGACAAAGGGTTTATATGCCCACGCACATTCGTAGGTAAATCGGGTTATTTCTGGAGCGATGACAAACTTGCCACAGCTCCTACTGACGATTACGCTCTTATCCCTCGCCGCAGAACGATTGATAAGGCATATCGCATTACCTATCAGACTCTCGTTGATGCCCTCAACGACGAGTGTCCTGTAACCGATGAAGGTAAGATTGCTCCTCCGTATGTCAAGTCGGTTGAAGCTGCCGTCGAGTCGGCAATCATAAATCAGATGACATCTGAAGGCAATCTCGGCGTCGATCCGTCAGACCCGAACGACATGGGTGTGCAGTGCTACATCGACCCTGACCAGAATATTGTCGCCACATCAAAATTCAAGGTTAAACTCCGTGTTAAGCCTTATGGCTATGCGAAATACATTGAGGTCGATCTTGGTTTTAAAGTATCTGAATAAAGAAAGGAGAAATTATGTTCAACAGTAGGGAATACGAATTCGCCGATCTGACTGTAATGGTCGGAGGCAAGGACATTGTCGGTTTGCGCGGCCTCAAATACAATGTTAAACAGGAAAAAGAGGTTGTGTACGGCAAGGGCAACGAGCCAATAGCCATACAGAAGGGAAACAAGTCTTACGAAGGCGAGCTGGCAATCCTCGCCTCGGAGCTTGAGACACTTCGTCTCAATGGAGGAGGCACTATCCTCGGGCTGCAGGTAGATATAGTGGCCGTCTATGGTAATCCGTTACAAGGGGACGTGATGGTAACTGATGTTCTGCAGGGAGTGCAGTTCACCGAGGAACCCAAGGAATACAAACAGGGAGATAAGTATGCGGAGATTACTCTACCGTTTGTCTTCCTACGTCTTAAAAAAGCGTCGTGATAACAGCTCCGGCATGTCTCTGTTATTCCATGATGACGTGCCCGGAGCTGTTTTTAACAAAAATTAAACGACAATTTAAAAACATTTAAAAATCATCAAAAATATGGAAAAAACAGAAAACAAAACGGTGGGACAGGCAACACCGGAACAAATCAAAGCCTGGAAGGAAAAGTACGGCGAGATTTTCGCTGTCAAATGTGGTGGTCATGTGGCCTATTTGCGCAAACCAAGTCGCAAGGCTCTCAGTTACGCATCAGTGGCCGGAAAAACCGACCCTCTGAAGTTCAACGAGGTAATTCTTAACGAGTGTTTTATCGGCGGTAGCGAGGCTGTAAAAACCGACGACGCTTTATTCCTCGGAGTGTCAGCCAAACTTGATAAAATAATCGAAGTGAAGGAGGCGGAACTGGAAAAGCTCTAAAGGCTGCCGAGGTCTCGGACGGCGACAACTTGCGTATTCTTGACGCCCAGCTGCGCTACTATATGCACATCGCCGACCCCGACAGCCTGAGTGACACTGAATGGGCAATGATGGTCAAGGAACTCGAATGGATTAGGAAGGAAGAGGCTAAGGCAAATAAAATATACTAATAAAACTTTGAAATAAAAAATGGCAGATAATAAGGTTGAATTTATCATAAACATTGGCGGGACCGCTCATAAGGGCGTCGCCACGCTCAATGCCGCCATGGGTAAATTGAATCTTACGTCAACAAAGACGACATCTCTATTTGAAAAGATAGGTGTTGCCACTGTAAGGCTTAACAACATCATGCAGTTTACCAAATCAACCATTGGAGCTGCCACATCCGCATTCGATAATTTTGCCCGGGCTAACCAAGTGCAAGTTGAAGCCGAGACAAAGCTTGAGCGTGTCATGCGTAATACTATGGGTGCCACAGCCGAAGAGATACAATCTATCAAAGACCTTGCAGCCGCCCAACAGCGGCTGGGGGTCATCGGTGATGAGGTGCAGCTTGCCGGAGCCCAGGAGCTCGGCATGTATCTGACAAAAGCCGATACGCTTCGCCAGTTGGTTCCTGTGATGAATGATATGATAGCCAGACAATATGGAATGAACGCCAGTCAAGAGAGCGCGGTCCATATCGCCTCTATGATGGGAAGAGCTCTCGACGGTCAGGTTGGTGCTCTTTTCCGTTACGGATACAAGTTTGACGAGGCGCAGGAAAAGATTCTCAAATACGGGACAGAAGAGCAGCGTGCCGCTACACTTGCCGAAGTGGTAAGCAAGTCGGCCGGTGGCATGAACAAGACTCTCGCACAGACACCGGAAGGACAACTTAAACAAGTCTCCGACAGGATAGGCGATATACATGAGCGTATCGGCAAGTTGTACACGCGTCTCAAGTCAGCGTTCGCACCTATTGTGGATTCTATCCTGGGTATTGTCGATAGGGCCGTATCTTATATTGAAAGCAGACAAGAACAGATACAGGGCGTCACTGACAAAATTAATGGAGCCTTCCAAGATATGCGCGACTTTATCAGTGAGCGCATGGAGGATATTCGCGGAATTATTGACGATGTTTTAACACCCGCTGTTACAGCGGCGTTCAGAGTGTTCAATATAGGATGGAAAATCCTCATAGGCACGGTTAAAACGATGATTGATGCCATACTTGCCGCCTATCGGTTTGTCAGTGATTGGTGGCCGCTTCTTTTAGGTGTTGCCGGAGCTATATCGGCAGTCACGATTGCAATGAAATGGCAAGATATAGTCTTATCCGTTTTGATAGCCAAGGAAAAAATAGCCGCCATGGCCACAAACATCTGGACCGGGGCTCAGGCTATACTGAATGGTGTTATGACCGCCAACCCGATAGGCATGATTATCGCAGGTATCGCACTGCTCATCGGTGTTATCGTGGCAGTATGCCGGCACATAACCGGCTGGGGTTCCCTGTGGAAAGGCGTCGTCGGCTTCATGAAGTACTCCTTCTACGCCTTCATCGACGGGATAAAGCTGTACTTCACCACGTGGGCGGAAGGGTTTATGATTGGCTTGGACAAGATCCGTCTCGGATGGTACAAGTTCAAGGAATCCCTCGGTATAGGCGACAGCGCGGAGAACCAGGCGGCAATAGCGGAGATAAACAAGGATGTCGAAAGGCGCAAACAGGCCGTACGCGATGCCGCCGACAAGGTGATGGAGAACACCGCCAAGGCGAAGGAGTCGCTTCAGGGCATTGAGATGGGCTGGAAGAAAAGCGAAAAATCAACGTCCGACGGCGGCTTGAAAGACAAGATCGGCATCAACAGCCAACTTGAAGACTCTGTCAATGGCGCACCCGGCGGCAAAGGCGGCAGCGGTAGTTACGTAGCGGGAAGGACGGCACATGCAGTGGCCACTGGCGGCACGCGTAACACTCAGATAACAATCAACCTCGGAAAGATGGCCGACATCAACTTCAACGGCAGTGTCGGCGAGAACGCCGAGAGCCTTAAATCACAGCTTGAAGAAGTGCTCCTCAGAGTGCTTTATTCGGCACAATTGGCAGGATGATGGGAAGCATGACACAACATATCGACGACGCGACCAATCTTTCAGGATTAGGCATTAAAAGTGCGCTCGGCTATGCCCTGCCACCTATAATACCATTCAGGAACATCGTCCGCGTGCTTGACAAAGCAGGCGATACAATCACAAACCCTGCAGTCGAAGCTGAAGCGCAAAGGGGGCTGGCCGGACTCGGTCAGGAATTCTTCCAATGCAAAATGGCGTTTGAACTTGACGGTGTAAAGTGGGACTTGCCGGTTGACCCTATCATGGCCGTGAACGGCAAGAATGTCATTACAAGAAGATATGTGAGCAAATTCGAGAAGCGCGGTTCGATTAAGGAATGCTGGAGCCAGGATGACTTTGAAATCACCATCGGAGGCGTTCTGATAGGTGTTGACAACGATGATCTGAAGCTCCAGATATCCCGTTTGCGTAAGATATGCGAAGCGAAGGAATCTGTGAAAGTCATCTGCGACTATCTCAACAACGAGGACACTTTCAACATCAACCAAATAGCCATCGAGAGCTACGACTTCCCTTTCACCAAGGGTATGGAGAACCAAATGTTTTCAATCAAGGCTTACAGTGATGACGGGTATTCATTATTGGAGGAGGCATGATATGTTTATGATGAACTGGGATATTACGATAGGCGGCTACAAGCTGAAGCTTCTTGAAAAGGTCAATATCAAGCGGTCGGTGGAGCTGCTTGCCGATACAGCGGTCATCACCATTCCTGGTTCCGTCTTCAATAAGACGATCGAGGTTGAAGACAAGCTGAATGTTGGCGACGAAGTGTCTATCAAACTCGGCTACGACGAAGACCTTCAGGAGGAGTTCAAAGGCTATTTGAAAGCCATTAAAACCGATGGCGGCAGTCTTACTCTCGAATGCGAAGACCCTATTTATCTGTTCCGCAAATCTGTCAAGGATGAGGAACTGAAGGAAGCTAATGTCAACTCGATACTGAGCAATATCTGCTCGCAGGTCGGAGACTTCGCGGTGTCGTGTGATTACGACTTTAGCTACGAGAAGTTCGTGATAAGCAACGCCACAGGTTACGACGTGCTGAAGAAAATTCAGGAGGAGGCGAGCCCTAACATCTATCTGAAGGACAATGTGCTGCACGTGCACCCGCAATATGCCGAAATTTTCGGCGAGGTTGCTTACAACTTCAAGACGAACATTGAGAACAAAGGCACCGACCTGAAATACAAAGGCAAGGATGACCGCAAGCTGCTCGTGGTGGTTGAGAGTACCGACAAGGCCGGTAAGACTATCAGGGTTGAGAAAGGCACCACAGGCGGCGATAAAATGACAGTAAAACTTTCAGGCGTTACCGATAAGGCCTCTCTCGAGGCTAAAGCTCAACAGGTTCTTGACGCGAGGGTTTATGAAGGCTATGAGGGACACATCCAAAGCTGGCTCATCCCATTCGTCGATGCCGGATATAAGGCGAAGATTGTTGATGACGACTATGAATATAAGAACGGAACTTACTACGTAATCAGTGTCGAAACCGACTTCTCCCAATCAGGTGGGGTAAGGAAGATAACACTCGGAAAGAAGTTAAGCTGATGGACAGGTCAACGGAAATAAAGAACGCAATTAAGAACATCGCAGGAGGAGGCGGTTCTGTATTTGTCATGGGCGAAGTGGTTTCAGTTGAAAGCGAGACCTGCACCGTGAAAATCGCAGACCGCCTCACGGTGAGCGATGTGCGTCTTAACGCTTCAGCTGACGGGAATGCAAACAACATCCTTGCAAAACCCGTCAAAGGCAGCATGGCCCTGATGGCCGACCTTAGTGGCGGTGAGTTGCGCGAGTTGGCAATAATAGCTCTTTCGGAGATTGACACTATTACGGTAAAGTTTGCCGGCGGTGTCGTTCTCAATGGCGGAGAGAATGACGGTCTTGTAAATGTTATAGAACTGACACAGAAATTGAATGCAATCGAAAAGGACATAAACAACGTCAAGCAGGTGTTCAGTTCATGGTCGCCGGTTGTGTATGACGGCGGCGCGGCCTTGAAAGCGGCCATCGCCACATGGGCAGGACGGCAGCTGCAGGAAACGAATCAGGACGATATTGAAGACAAGCTTATAAAACATTGAGATATGCCATTGGATAAATACACATTGAAAGCAAAGCTTAGAGCGATTGACCCCTCGGACGGGGATATTGTGGACAAAATGGTTGACGCTATCGACGAATATATAAAAGGAGCCACGGTGACTGTTGCAGCCGGAATACCTGTAAGTACGGCTGGAAGTGCCGCGGCGCAAACCGGAGCAACGACATCTGTAGGAACAGGAACAATTAGTTGAGAGTATGGCAAAAAATACTGACATATTGATTGGCAATGACATCGACCTGATTCTGTCGGGTGGTGACCTTTGTGTAGGTGACAGCACGCTGCAGAACCAATACCTTATTCTTGCGGCCCAGAAAGGCGAGTTCAAGGAACATCCTCTTTTCGGCGCCGGCATCGCCGACAGCGTGAACGATGAAGACAACACTTACTGGAAGCACCGCATCAACGAGGAACTGAAACGCGATGGCATGATCGTCAAAAAGATCGAGATCAACGGAGAGACTATAAAAATAAACGCCGAATACAAATGAGAACAATCGCTGAAATAAAGAAGACAATGACCGATGCGGTGCTCGCCGACGCCACACTGGTTCAGGCACTTGACCTTGATACGACAAAGTCGTGGGACGAACAAGTCAGCGCCGTGAGCATAGTCAATCTGGTGATATACATAGTTGCCGTCGGCCACTATGCGATGGAATGGATGTTCGACCAGTTTACACAACACGTGGAGGACCGAATCGCTGCCGCTTATCCAGGCTCTGTGTCATGGCTGTACAACCGCGCGATGGAGTACCAGGACGACGGCGACGCCAACGCCTATTTCGCAGCGCATGGGCAGTACGAGACAATCGACGAGACACGACAGATTGTGAAATACGCCTCTGTGGTGGAACAATTCAACACTGTGACGGTGAAGGTGTCGGGCGAAAACTACGAGCCCCTGACGACCGCACAGCTCACTGCGTTCACGGCTTACATGAATGCCTTGAAGTTCGCCGGGGTGCACATCGCAACCACGAGCATCCCGTCGGACGAACTATCATTAACCCTCCGTGTGTGGCGTGACAGACTGATCATGCCGTCTGAAGACGATGCGGCGATAAGCGCAGCCGCCACGGCATACCTTGACGGCATACGCTATGGCGGGGTGTTCAACAAGACAAAGCTCATCGACGCGCTGCAGAACGTGCCGGGAGTAACTGATGTCACAATAGAACTGTGCGTGTTCGACGCGCACGACAGTAACACGACGCACACACTGCTCGAAGCGCAGAACTATGAGTCAATAGCAGGGCACATAACACTTAACAACCTGATTGTAAACTATGAGTAAATACGATTTCTCATCGGACGGTATGTTGTCGCTTCTGCCGACATCGCTGAGAAAGCCGCGGCTGACAGGCCTGATGCGCTGCCTTTTGAGCCCGGTGTCTTTTATGCACGCCGCCTTCACGGCATACAAGGAAAAGAAGGAATACCGCCTATCGCACAACGGACAGGTATTCAGCCTCGCACAAGTCGTCTGTGACTTCTGCGACAATTCCGGCTGCCGCATCACCGACGGCAGCTACATCGACGAGGTTATGCTTCCATATTCCGGAGAAGGCGAACTCATAAACCACCAGGTCGGCCTGCCACATGATTCAACGGTCACACCCGTACTTATGGTGCCGTGGCAGGGTTTCGGACAGACCGGGCAGGCGGATTTTATCGTCCATCTCCCGGCTGAGCTCGCAGGTGGCCGCGTTGACCTCGCCGCCCTCAGGCAGCTTATCGATGAGTACAAGATTGCAGGCAAGTTCTACACCATCGTCTTTGATGGTGTAGAGCAGGACACATACAGTTTCGAGTGGTCTGACGGTGTGTGCCAGCAGGTTGAGGATTATGTCGATAAGTACAGCTTCGCATGGTCGGACGCCGTTTGCGCACTCGAGGAGACATACAGCTTCGCGTGGTCGGACGCCGTTTGCGCACTCGAGGAGACATACAGCTTCGCATGGTCGGACACCGTTTGCGTACAGATATATACAGAAGACACCTATGAGTAAGTTTAACCACAAAAACACAAAAAAATGGCTTATATAAACAACGGATATGCAAGAAAAAAGACGCTGGCCGTCATATACGGCAGCCAGACCTACACTTACAGTATCACTGGGGCATTCACAGACCCGGACACCAGTACCAGCTACACCGCCCTGTCGGACACCCAATTCGCGCGCCTGTCAGCCAGGGATTACGAGACAAGAAGGCGGGCGTTCGTCCGGTACGTGTACTCGCTACACAGCGGTCTCGAGGACGCCTGCTCTGACCTGACTCTCGGCAGCTATGAGCAGAACCTAACATTATGTCCGGTATTAGCAGGGGAGGAACGCGAATGAAAAAGCTTAATTTCACAGCAGGGAGCATCGCCCCGCTTTGGCAGAAAGATCTGGAATTTATGCAGTCTGGCATAGCTGAGGCTATTGCCGCCGTCTTACAGGGTCTTGAACTTGGCGCCGACAATTACCTCGTATGCGGATGCGCCATCACCGTCAATACGGCATTATCAAAGGTCTCGATGACGGAAGGCTGGTGTTTTTATGAAGGGGAATTGCTGCCTGTAAGGGCTCTGCCCGTGACAAGTTTCACAGGTGCAAAACCGTATATCAAGTTATCACTGGTGACTGCATACAATTCTGAAGGTGACAGGCCTGTGTCGCTCGCCGGGCAAACTGGTTCCGCGCAAATGTGGCAGGATTGCTATCTTGAGCCGTCGGTCGCTCTCAGCAACGACAACTACACCCTTGCGCTAACGGAAGGCGCATGGACACTCGCCGAGCGCATCAGCGAGATGTCCAAGATAACAGACACCGGTCTCGTGACTGCGGATTTGACGTTCGGTACCGGCTCGATTAGTTACAGACGTGTCGGTGGCACCGTGCAGCTTTACGGCTCGGTAATGAACGATGCGCTCGGAGCCGTGTCTGGACAGTTGGCCACAGGCCTTCCAAGACCCGCCCACCCGGTGCGCATACCGCTAAGCGACGACGGTTACCTGATACTCGCCGCCAGCGGCACCCTAACGGCATACAACACAAAACTGTCGAAGATATACTTCGACAATATCATTTATGTTGCAACACCATTGTTCGGCGGTGACGACGGGCACCACTCAACAACCGGCGACCACAGCCAGCAGGGAGGAGCTGAGTTATGAAATATGGTGAGGTATTGAACGGGCAGACGCTCTTCGACATCGCACTGCAGTATTGCGGCAGCATTGAGGCGGCATTCGATATAGCAAGCCTCAACGACATGCCAGTCACATCGTCACTGCGCCCCGGTGAAACCATCCGTCTTCCCGATGTGGCAAACAAAAGGGTTGTGAATTATTTTAAGGCAAACGGAATAAAGCCGGCAACGGCATTTGTATAACATAACAAAGAAAAAAAAGGATAAAAATGAGTTTAGACACACAAAACATCAATGCAAGCCTCGTCGGAGGACTGACCTCGGACGGCTTGACGAAAAACGGTTCACATGCCACATTTCTCGCTTTGTTCGATGCCGTAGAGAGCACCGCGGTCGCGGTGCTCGAACAATCGCCAGACGGCGCGAACTGGAGTGAGCTTGAGGAATCCGAGGTTACAATTGAACCCGGACAGACGGAGCAGATGTGGGTCGAGAACAACACTCCCCGCGGAACTCTGCTGAGGTTGAAAATTACAGAGACAACCGGCACTTTGGTTGCCATAAAACTATTGAGCAATGAGTAAGACGAAAATTATAGGCCAGAAAGGCGGCACCAAAGACGGTCCCTCTCAAGCCATAATTGACTCCATGGCACAGCTAATCTCCAGCGAGTTAAAAACCGCCTGCATCGACTTCCAAGCCAACGCCGACACGATACAATGGACTAACGGCTACGGCAAGGCGGCGCATGTGACGCGCCTGCTGGGTGTCAACGTTGACCACGTGCTGGTGTCATACGGCTCAGTACTGAAAGAACAGCAAGCTCTCGGAGAGCAGGACTTCACAATAGATGACGGTGAGGTGCTGACGATCAGTATAGTGCGCACCGCCGAAGCGCAGGACGCAAGCCTGACAATGGCGTTCGGATTGGTGGCGGAGGAGACGTGACAGAACTAAAAGGCAAGGATGCCCAGCGGCTCCCATCTGTTGGCCGGTGTCGGCCGTGCGAACAATGCGAACAATGTCGGCAATGCGAACAATGTCTTCGGGGTCGCTGGTTCCTAAGTACCACGAAAACAAACAGACGGCATCCGAGCCTTGCCCTTTCGGGCAGAACAACACGCAGAACAGAAGCCCGGCTGGTAGGCGCAAAGCCGACGGCGGGACAACGTGGAGACAGAAAGATTTAAAAAACACAGATACACGGCAATGAGGAGAATCGGCGATATATGGCAGGAGATTGTAAGAGCCACGCCCGAGACAAGGCGCAAGGAGATGGAAAATGAGACATACACCTTCCATCCGCTGCGGCACATGTACGTCAACGACCGCAAGAAGCGCAGCGTCTGGTATGCCAACAATGCGGACAAGGAAATCCTCGCGCCTGTGACGAAAGTGCTGTCCCAGCATATAATACCGAAACTGTCCGGACACACCTACTCAAGCATCAGGGACCGCGGTCTCATGTCGATGCTCGCCAAGGTAGAACAACTCGCAAGGCGGCACGCCGAAGGCTACTACGTACAATACGACATTGCGAAGTACTACGACAGCATAGACCACACCCGGCTGCTGGAATGTCTGTCACATTACATAAAGGACGCCAAGGTTCTGACGTTTGTGGAGCGGCGTCTGAAAGCCTGCCCCGTCGGGGGGCTGCCTATCGGGCTCTCGTTCTCGTCATATCTCGCAAACCTCTTTCTCACAGACTTCGACAGATGGATGGATGCCGAGGGGTTCGACTACGTGCGTTATATGGACGACGGGCTGGTGTTCTGCCGCGACAAGGAGGAGGCGGTCGCCTGTCTTGAAGCCATAACATCAAGGCTTGCGGCGAAAGGCCTTGCAGTGAAGAAAAACGCCCGTGTGGCGCCGGTGGGAAGCGGCGTCATCTACTGCGGCTTCAAGATATGGCCGACACACACACTGTTGCGCAAGAACATAAGAGAAGCCGTCAAGAGACGTCACCGGACGCTTGAGAGGCGCGGCGCAGACGATGAGATGTACAAGCGCCGCATGGCGCCATATTTCGGATGGATGCTGCACACCGACTCCTGGCATCTGATGCGAAAGACAATGGGAGAAAGAATAAGGGTTTTTGAGCATAATATTATGGAATACAAAAGACTGAAAGACAAAAAAATCGAGCAGAACTGGTTCGCGCTGCCCAAAGAGGCGCGCATCAGCATACGCGACATAATGGGAAAGGATGTGGTAATCTTCGAGAGCCAGGAAGTTGAGGTGTTCAAGGAGCGCAAGTGCGCCTTTCGTTTCGCGTTCCCCGACAGGGAGGACGAGATGCATTACGCCATCACACGTTCAGAAGTGATAATGGACAGGCTTCAGAAGGACGCGGCGGCTTGGCCCGCCGTGGTGACATTCCTTGAGAAAACGGGCGCAAACGGAAGAAAATACGTATGTTATGAGTAAAATTATAAAAAAATAAAAAATGGCAACAAGAAACTACACATGGCTGACCGCGCCGACAGGCACGGAAGGCACAACAACGGTGTATGTCGACGGCGATTTCGGCAGCGACATATACGGCGACGGGACACGGCAGAATCCCTACCGGACGCTTACAAAGGCCTATAACGCAAAATCGACGAAACCAACAACGATAGTGTGCCGCGGCCTGTTCTCGGAGCAGATGTCAGACGGCAACCACGCTTGCGCTATCAAAGGCGACTTTTGGGGTGCTGCGACGTTCGACGGACAAGGGCAGATGCTCATTTACGGCTTTGAACACAAAAAGATGATTATCCGCAATGTGCCTTACTCGCAGGGTGACGAGACGGTGTGGAGCGGCTCCCATCTGTTGGCCGGTGTCGGCCGTGCGAACGCTGCGAGCTCTGTCGGCTCTGCGGCCTATGTCTTCGGGGTCGCTGGTTCCTCTGTCTGTCTGCATAAGACGGCGTTGTACTTCGGCTACATAGGCGGCAATACCGCCGTCGAACATGTCGTGTACGACAGCCCCGTGCACAATTCAGTATATCCCCTGAAGCTTGCTGGATACGGAGACATGATTATGAAAAACTGCACTGTCTATGGCGTGCCGAATATCGCGGACAGGAGCAAGGCGGCCAACGGGCGGACGGTGGCGGGTACGGTGTTCGGACGGTTTGCGATGGTGGCTAATGAGCAAATCAAGCGAACGTTTCAGGGCTGTGTTTTCGCATCGGACGTGACATGGTGGTGGCTTACAGCCGACCGAGGGGATGAAGGGAGTCCTGAGCAAATCGTCTTGACAGGTAGCACCTCGGCGGAGCGACAGCAGTCGCTGCTTGACCAGCTGACGGAGCGTGGATATGCGGCAAACTTAATGCCCGTATTCTCGGACTGCGTGTTCTCATCGCAGACCTCGGCGCAGCTGTTCAACGCGCCCGAGCAAGGCGACTTCACCCTCATTCCCGGTTGCGACGCCGACTGGCAGAACGCCAAAAACACTTATTGCGGCGCGCTTCCGCCAGCACTGCACATAGCAGTCATGACGGACTCCACGGGCGTGGCAGGCACGTGGGACGAGAGAAGCGTGTCAGGGTGTCTTACGGTTGAGGCACCGGACAATGTCCCGACAATAACGCTTGACACCGACAGCCCTTCGGCGGAAGGTGAGATTTTCTCGAAGATACTGACAATCGACCCCGCGAGAGTGCAGATTGCGAGCGTGTGGGCGGAGGTGGCGAGCCGCATGAGGAGTTACGGTACGCGCCTGTGGAAGGAGAATATCATGGGCTCGGAATATGCCGCCGGTGAAACGCTGCCTATTGGAAAGTACATCGTAAAGGGTGCCGGCGGCATCGCTTACGACGGTGAACTGCTGCAACCCGGCGACACCGTTTACGTGTCTGCTACGGGAACGACCTTTGCGCTCGACGGCGGGCAAGTCAGCACGATGGTCGAGCTGGTTGACCCGACGGTGATGGACGCAGTGTACTGCCGATGCCGTTCCGTGGTGTATGCCCGTGTTGGCGTGAATGACGACCTCCAGCTCGGAGCGACCTATCTTAACGACGGGACGGAGAGCATCACATATCATAACCGTGTGATAGTGCCCGGTGAGTCGTTTGTGTGCATGTGGAGCGGCGAGCGTTTCACGTGCGAGGATACTGACCAGAAAATTGCCGTGCTGTTCGACGACACCCGCGTTCCAGCCTCGGAGTGGATTCCAGCCGCACTGATGGGGGATTATTTCGTCGGCAAGACAGGCGGAGCGATAGAACAGGACGAATATGGTGTGCCGCTGTCGTCGGGCAACATGAGGGCGTATGATGTCAGTCTGGCAAAGTCCACGATGGATAAGCGTTATATTCAATTCTGCTTAAAGGTGAGACGTTATGGCACGGGTGAGATTGGTTGACAGTTTCTCGGTGGGCGTGGCTCGCATAGCGCGCGCCACCGACCCCGCGCGTGACATAATCACCGCCGGTATGAGTGTGGGCACTGTTCGCATAGCGCGCTCGTCTGACGTGAGTCGTGGACTGCTCAGCGGCATCAGTGTCGGCAAGGCAGCACCGGAGGACATGAAAGACTTCACGGTTGTGCGGGCTTTTGAATTTTAAAATAACAGGAGGCATAAAAAAGCCCTCCATCTCCGTTGCTCGGCTCCTACCCCAGAGCAACGACAAAGGTGCACACACACCACGACAGAAGGCGTAAGTCTTCACGGTGTGTGTGCACCTTTTTCATTAAAATGGTAGGAGACTGCAAAAATACGCATTTTTTGTAAACATTAACCAAAAACCAAAATTATTTAGAACCAAAACCAAAATTTTGAAACCATAATTATTAACCAAAAACCAATAAAATGACAGCAAAAACCAAAACATGGTCATCCGCGCCATTGCCGTTCCAAGGGCAGAAGCGGAATTTCGCGTCAGCTTACAGGGAGGTTCTGAAGCTTTATCCCGATTGTACCACCATCGTTGACCTGTTCGGAGGCTCGGGGCTTTTGGCACGCATATCAAAGGACGAAAGGCCTGATGCGAGGGTTGTCTTCAACGACTTCGACAACTTCGCCGATAGGGTGAGGAACATCCAGAACACCAACCGCCTGCTACACGCATTCAGGGATGTTGTAGCCGGAATAAAGAGGCATTCGCTCATCCCAAAGGAAAAAAAGGAGGCCATAATTTCAATGCTTGAAAAAGAGATAGGTTTCGTTGATTACATCTCATTGTCATCGTCGCTTTTATTTTCGATGAAGTACGAAACCTCGCTTGATGGACTGAAAAAGCAGACCTTCTATAACAATGTGCGCCTTAACGACTACAGCCCTGCGGACGGTTATCTCAACGGTATCGAGGTCGTGAAAGGCGACTACAAGGATATCTTTAAGAGATACAAAGACGCTGGCAATGTGCTGTGGCTCGTTGACCCGCCGTATCTCTCGACAGACTGCACCACCTACAACAACCTTTATTGGAAACTCAGCGACTATCTTGACGTTCTGCGCGTTTTACACGGCACCAGTTACGTTTACTTCACTTCTAACAAGAGTTCCATCGTCGAATTGTGCGAGTGGCTTGGTGACGGTCGTGTGACCGTCAATCCGTTTATCGGAGCTAAAATGATAACGGTCAAAGAAAACATGAATTACAACACATCATACCTTGACATCATGCTGTACAAAAGAAAGGAGGCTGTATGAATAAATACCATGAAATGCTTGAGAAGATTCTGATCGAAGGTAAAAGCCAGACCAATAAAAAAGGGAACATCCGATATCTGCTGAATGAGCGGATGGAATTAAAACCGGCAGACCTTCTGGAGATTTTTGAGGGTCATCCGATAGCCCGTGTCAAGCTGAAGAGCGAGCTGCGGCTGTTTATGGAGGGCGAACGCCTTACGGAACGTTATAGGGAGGCAGGTATAAGCTGGTGGGATTATTGCGGTTCAGTCCTTGTAAACAGTTACCCAACATATATGGAAAAACTTCCACCTTTGATTGCTAAAATAAACAGAGAGAAACGTAGCAGCAAGAACTACGTACTATTTCTCGGTGCCACCGATGCGGAAAGCAACCAAGCACCGTGTATCTCGCTTGTGCAGTTCCAGATAGACAACAGAGGACTGGTCATGACTGTTTATCAGCGAAGCAGCGACGCTAATCTCGGGTTGCCGTCAGATATGTATCAGCTCTACCTTATCTCAAGACAGATAAACATGCCGCTGCGCTCAATAACATTATTCCTCGGCAACGTTCACATATACGAGAACAACATCGAGAAAACCAAACAGCTGTTAGCTGGTACTGAGGGTATTAAATTCGATTTAAACGTCGGTTAACTGATGTTAAAACAGAAGAGGCTGCGCAATTTACGCAGCCTTATATTTTTGTCGAAAAATGTACTTTTTAATTTAAAAAAGTGGATTTTTCAATTTTGTGATTATATGACGTTCACACTTCCTGCCACGCAGACGCTGACAGAAAACAGTTTCGGCAACGGTGCGAATCCTATGGTGGCGAAGTCGAACAGCAACTACCTTGCGTTCAGGAACGTGTGCGGAGGCATAGCCGTGCGTCTGTACGGGGCCTCGACGGGAACCATGGACAAGATTGTGGTTACGGGGAAGAACGGCAAGAAGCTGAACGGCACCTACACTGTGAGCTACAGCGGAAACACACCGAGTGCTACGCTGACTTCCGGCAATACGAATGTGATAACTTTGGAGTCAGCCTCACCGATAACGCTGTCCGCGTCGTCTGCAAGTCCGACGGTGTTCTACGTGATGTTGCCTGCGGGTGATTACAGTGACGGGTTCAACGTGACGGCGTATGGCAACAACGGCACTATTAAGCTGCTTGACCAGGATTTCGCGAGTGTTCCGACTGTAGAGCGGAACAGGCTGTACCTGCTTGCCCCGACACAGGTGTCGGGAGTTCCTGCGGTGACCACGAGTGCGGCTACTTCGATAGGTACCACCACTGCTACTTTGAACGGCAACCTGACATACGCGGGTATCCCTGCGATAACGGAGAAGGGATTTGTATATAGCACTACTGCCAGCACTACCAGCGGGCTTATTGTAGACGGTAGCGGTTGCACCAAGGTGACGGTGGACGGCACTGCCACGGGAGCTTACACGTACAACGCCACAGGGTTGAGTTTGGGTACGAAATACTATGTGAGGGCGTATGCCATCAATGACGTTTCCGCGACACCTGTTTACGGCGATGTTGTTGAGTTCACGACATCATCAATTCCGGGTACGCTTGCGAGTGCGAAAGAGTTTTCATTAAGTAGCACCACGAAGGTGTACTTCTCGAAGAGCAACTTGGTTTATAACAGCAAGTATATGTTCAGCGATGACCAGACATACTATGTCAATACTGCTTCATTGAGTGCGGATCCGCGTACATTCTTCAACTGGAGCACTGCGTGCGGCATGGCGAGCCAGACGATATACGACAGCGACGGCAGCACCTTGTGCAACACCGGTTGGAGGGTTCTCACAAAGACCGAGTGGGCGTATCTTTTAGAACGCACTGTAAACGGTAACGCTGGAGACGGCGGGGCATACCGTAGAGTAACATTGACTGACAGCAAGGACGGGATATATGGTATGATAATCTTTCCTGATAACTATACAGGGACCGTGCCGTCTAACGGAGCGTCCATTACGAAGGCGACATTTGAGCGCACGTATGAGACTGCGGGTTGCGTGTTCCTGCCGGCTTCCGGCTACTTGTATGGTTCCTCGGTGCTCAATGACGGTTCCCACGGCTACTACTGGTCTTCCACGGAGAGCAGTAGCAGCGCAGCCCACGACTTGCGCTTCGACTTGTACAGTGTCAGCGTGGTCAACGTGATCAACAGCTACAGCAAGACTTGCGGCGAACCGGTGCGGTTGGTTTTGGCCAAGTAATTTTCCTGTGCCGAGGCCAGACGAAGCTCAGCCCCGTGTTTCGTCGGTTGCTGTAGAGTGCGGGCGGCGCGTGAAGTGAACCTCATAAGCACACCTCTGTTCATAAAGGGCTGACACCTATCATCGGTGACAGCCCTAAATTTTTTAAGTTCTATAAGAGTTTAACGACAGTAATAATGCTGATTAAAACGTGATGTCGGGTATCAGATAATTTGTCACGTAATCGAAAACACCGTCTTCGAGCGAGGTGAACGGCTTGTCGTAGCCTGCCTTACGTAGTTTTTCCATGTTTGCCTCAGTAAAATATTGATACTTATCGCGTATGTCGAGAGGCATGTCGATAAACTTGATGTTCACGTCCTTTCCCATCGCCTTGAAAGTGCTGACAGCGAGGTCGTAGAACGAGCGAGCATGTCCCGTGCCGAGATTGTAAAGCCCGTTTTCAGGACGTTTCTCTATCAAGAAAAGTATCACGGAGGCGATGTCTTTCACATAAATAAAATCTCTAAGCTGCTGACCATCAGCGTAATCGGGACGATGTGAGCGGAACAGCCCGACCTCGCCGCTGTCGAGAATCTGATGGAAAGAATGCAATATCACCGATGCCATGCGTCCCTTATGATACTCATTAGGTCCATAGACGTTGAAAAACTTCAGTCCCGCCCAAAACGGAGGCGTCTTTTCCTGTTTGAGTATCCATTTGTCTATCTCATTTTTCGAGCGTCCGTACGGGTTAAGCGGTTGCAGTTTCTCAACAACGTCGTGGCTGTCGCGGTAACCCATCTCGCCGCCACCGTAGGTGGCGGCGGACGACGCATAGACCAGCGGAATAGCATATTCCGTGCATAACTTCCACAAATTTTCGGTGTAATCGACATTAAGATCCACAAAAACGTTCCAATCGAACTCCGTGGTGTCGGTACGCGCCCCCAGATGCACCACGAAATCTACTTTCTCGTGGTTGTCTGTAAGCCACTGAAATATTTTTTTCCTGTCAAGAAGGAGCTGATATTTCTTGTTGATATAGTTTCTTTCTTTTTGTCTCTTCGAGAAGTCATCCACAAGGACGAGGTCGTCCCTGCCCTGCCGGTTGAGGCATCCCGCCACAACACTCGCAATAAATCCCGCTGCACCTGTAATAACTATCATGTCTTAACTTATTTGATTTTGTTCTGTTCTTGTCTTTAAATAATTTCTCCATTTCTCAAGAACCGCATCCATGTCTGAAGGCAACTTAGAGTCGAAAAACAAAGTCTTGCCCGTAGCAGGGTGCACGAAGCCGAGCATCTTAGCGTGAAGACAGTGGCGTGGCATCTCACTGAAACAGTTGTCGATAAACTGACGGTATTTTGAAAATGTTGTTCCTTTTAATATCCTATCGCCACCGTACAAAGCGTCGTTAAACAGCGGATGCCCCGCATACTGCATGTGTACGCGTATCTGGTGCGTGCGTCCCGTCTCCAAACGGCATTCCACAAGTGTCACGTAGCTGAAACGCTCCAACACCTTGTAATGCGTGACGGCATTCTTACCCTGACTGCCATCGGGATATACAGACATGGCCACCCTGTCGCGCACCGAACGTCCAATGTTGCCTTCGATAACTCCTTCATGATCAGCGAAATCGCCCCACACAAGAGCCTGATAGCGTCGTGTTATCGTATGCTCAAAGAACTGATTCGCAAGGATGGTCTGCGCCTCCTCATTCTTAGCCACAATCATCAGACCAGTGGTGTCTTTGTCAATACGATGCACGAGATACCCGAAGCCGTTGTCAACTTTTGAGCCGTTTTCCTTGAAATGGTACGCCAAAGCGTTGAGCAAAGTGCCGTCAAAATTGCCGTGACCGGGATGTACAACCAGCCCAGCCTGCTTGTTGATGACAATTACATCATCGTCCTCAAAAACAACATCGAGAGGGATGTTTTCAGGCGTAATCACAATCTCACGAGGCGGATATGCTAACACAATACTCACAATATCAAGAGGTTTCACCTTGTAATTCGACTTCACCGGCTTGTCATTGACGAGTATGCTGCCTGCCTTGGCAGCATTCTGAACCCTGTTTCTTGAGACGTTTTCCAAACGATTTTGCAGAAACTTGTCAACCCGCACCACCGCCTGACCTTTGTCGGCAACGATACGGAAATGTTCGAAAAGCTCTGTGCTCTCCTCACTGTTATCTCCAAGAACTCCTACAAAATCTTCCGACATTTTTCTTACCTACTTGAAAATGAATAATTTAGATGTATCAGACATCCCACCTTTCCCAATGACGCGAATCATATATACTCCATCAGATAAATCACTGATATTCAACTCGTTAACATATCGACTGCTTTTAACAACTCTCCCTGAAACATCATAAACACAAATCTCCTCACAATTTTCCGCATCAATGCCACTGATATGCACAACGTCGGAGGCAGGATTAGGATAAATCCGCAAATTGCTCGTAACTTCCTGATTTTCTTCTACTCCAACAAAATACGGCTCTCCACCCATCACTGGTCTTATCATGAAAGAACCCACAAAGGAAGTGTTTTTCCATCCATTTCCAACCTCATAAAAACAATATTGTCTGTTGTCGTTGGATGTGTCGAATCCTATATTTATCGATTTTGAATATTGTTGTCTTATTCCAACATAAAAAGTGCTGTTCACCTTCACCACTTCATCAAATTCATAGTATGAAAAATTGTAAACAAGGCTGTCATCCCATATAGGTCGTTGATTTTCAAGGGTATAAATCACCTCTCCGGGTTTTCCGTTATTGTCTCTCCACACCACAATATCGAAAAAGTTATAGTTCGCGTCGTTGAAAGTGCGGTTGAAGAGAATCTGCACGCCACCGAGTGTGTCAAGTCGCGTCACGTTGAACTGCGCTGCCATGTAGGTGTCGTCGGGAACAAGACCGTAGCCCTTCTCCGGCACACCGTCGTCGTATGAAAAATAATTATAAAACCCTTGTTTGCGCACCATAACATCTCCAGCTACCTCACCGCTGTGCTCGTCAACAACCTCAACACTATGACGAATAGTGAACGTGGTGGTGTCATACGTGTTATTGTACGGATAAATGAAATCACCCATCGTAACACGCAGAGAATCAACACCTTCACTGGAATATTGACTTATTATACTCGGATTATTCTGATAATAATAACTCCACGACGGATTATTGTCATCGGTAACCTCACAGGAATATCTGATTTGATGTGCATTTACATCCAAATTGGTGAGAAACATATCAAAATTATTGTTAATAGCGACGATAGGATTCTCTTTATAATGTTTGTAAGGCATTGACTGATAACGACTTAAAAACGACGGAGCCGTCTCTGTAAGACTAACGAGCGGATAAAAATCATTATCAACACTTCTATTTTTATCGAGATAGACAAAATCGATATTCCACTGGTCCATATTGCTCCTGTCATTAGGGTACATAGTGGTTGGCAAGGTGCCGTAATTAAAGAAAAGCAGGTAGAAATCCTCAACAAAGAAACGTTGGTCGGTAATAGGAATCATCACTTTCTTGAAGAAATGGTTTTCGCCGCAACTGAGAAGAAAAGTGTCGAGACTCACACCCTCCGTCGCCCACATCTGTTTCCACGCTATGTCTCTCACCGTCACCGAATCTTGAGTTATGGTGTCGAAAATCTTGTGGTCGTAGCCGTATCCGAACTGAAGCACTAACGAATCGTCTCTTTCAGGACTGTCGCCTCTGCCCCCAGGCTGATAATAAAAACTCAGATATACGGAATCGGCTGGTGTAAGTGCTTGTTTTCCAATACTGTCAAGTCGTATCCTAACCGAAAGAAGCGAGTCGGCAATGAAAGGATTGCTACTGCCTCGTGCATATACTTTACCAAACTCATCAATAACATCTAAAGTAGCAGCACGTTGATTTACAGGCTTGTACGGAAATCCAGAATTTGCAATCACACACAATGACTGCCATTTTTTTTGGTTCAGATAGGCACCATTACCTTTGAAATCATCGAAGAAAGGCAACGTTACGACCGTCTCGCTCTCCGATTTCTGCGATATCATCTCGTAAACACCTCCGTAAAAGTTAGTAAGATACTCTTGCGCAAAACCGTTCAAGCAAAAAACAGCGAACAATATTATCAAAAAAAATCTTTTATTCATCATAGAAAAAATTTGTATCTATTTCATAATCAATATAATCTAAATTATCAAAATCGAATTCCTCCTCAACGATGGGCCTTGGGCGTTCATAAATCATCTCCATGTCGCGTGCGCGTTTCACCGAGTCGTAAGAGAAACTACGATGTTTCAATATATAATTGAAACTGTCAAATACGTAATTTATGGTGTCAGACTTAAATTTTTTCAGTCGCATCTGCTCCACTATGGAGTCACGGCGGAATTTTTCGTATTTATACCACGCAAAATCGAATTTTTTTATGGATTTGTACCACACATTCACCGTCGAGCCGAGTGGCACGGTGAGGTCGCGCGAATATTCCGGTTCCATTTTGCTCACGAAAAGAGCGTCATAATCATCGGTGTCGATAAAAATCTCCGTTCCGATGTTTAATGAGGCATTATTAATCTGACCTTTGACATCATTATAGTTAACTCCCACTAAATCAGGGAGATGTGTGTTACGCTCACCTCTGCCATAGCCCACCACGAGTGTTATCGCACTGCCTTTCACCACGTCGTCACCGGGTTCAACCACGTCGCCTTTCATCTTCTGCTCAACCACGGCATTTCTGGCAAAGTAATTGATAAACTCGAGCTTATCCACCTTAAGTCCCGCCGAATTAAGGCTCACAATGGCCTGACGCAGCGAGAGATTGCGCAGATTAGGCATCGTCACTATCTCCGGTGCTATCGATGTGCGGATAATATAGATATTTCGACCACTCTTCACCTTGGCACCGGAAGCCGGATTCTGTTGATATACAGCACCTTCCGGAAAATCTTTGACATAAATACTGTCGAGAAGCAAAAAATTGAAATCGTCATGATAACGTTCCAGCACTTTCTCATAATTCATCCCCACCATGTCCGGCACAGTGATTTCCTCACCGTGACGAGTGAATTTACTGAGATAATGAAAAGTAAATTCCAAGGCTCCAACAAGTAGTAACATCATGATTATCAAACTGATATAGAACCATTTATCTTTCAGAAAACGAAAAGCGCTCTTTTTTTTATTTTTTTCGTTAACCATAACGTCGTTTTTTTGTAATTTTGACCTCGCAAAGATAATCAATTTAATTGAATTTAAGTTTATTTGAAATGAAAAAAATAGCAATAGTGTGCGGAGGTTATTCCGGAGAGTATGAAATTTCGGTAAAAAGTGCAAAAGTTGTGAAAAAACATCTCGACGCCGCCAAATATGAGACGTACATCATTGTGATACAGAAAAGCTGCTGGTACCATCTTGATGACGACGGCACGCGCACTGATGTCGATAAAAACGATTTTTCCATCATGGTGAACGGCTGCAAGGTGGTTTTTGACGCTGTTTTCAACGCCATCCACGGCATTCCGGGCGAAGACGGGGAACTTTTAGGCTACTTTGATATGCTTGGTTTGCCATACACCTCGTCGAACTTCACCACCTCGGCACTTACTTTCCATAAAGAATTTTGCAAAAAGGTGGCAGAGGCAGCCGGTGCCAACGTGTCACCATCCATTATCATTAATAAAGGAGAAAACTACGATGCGTATAAAATCATCAAAACGTTGGGACTGCCATTGTTTGTGAAGCCCACGCGCAACGGCTCGTCGGTGGGAGTGAGCAAGGTGCATACGGCTGACGACTTTGACAATGCGGTGAAGATGGCGTTTGCCGCCGGCAATCAGGTGATGTGTGAGAAATTCGTACAGGGACGCGAGCTGGCGTGCACCGTGATGGAGGTGAAAGGCAAAACAATGGTGTTTCCCGTCACCGAGATAGTAAGCAAAAACGAGTTTTTCGACTACGAGGCAAAATACACCTCAGGGAAATCTAACGAAATAACGCCGGCTGATTTGGATGAGGTCTCCGAGATAGAGGTCAAGGCGACCTCAGCGATGCTGTACGACAAATTAGAATGCCGAGGCTTCGCGCGTTTCGACTATATTTTGACACCTAAACAATTGGTTTTCATCGAGGTGAACATCGTCCCGGGTATGTCGGAGGCATCCATAATGCCGAAACAAGCCGCCTGTATGGGCATAACCCTCGGACGGCTGTTTGAGATGGCTTTAGAGAACATCCTTGACTAAACTGTCAGTATGTCTTTCTGCTTCAGTTCGTAAAGATCGTCGATTTTCTTCACGAATTTGTCAGTCAGTTTCTGTATTTCTTCCTGAAGTTGTTTAACTTCATCTTCCGAAACGCCTTCCTTTTCAAGTTTCTTAGCGTCGTCGTTGGAGTTACGGCGTATGTTTCTGATACTCACTTTAGCGTCTTCGGCGGCTGTCTTGGCACGTTTCGCCAGTTCCTTACGACGTTCCTCCGTCAATGGCGGCACCAGAATCCTCAGGAAATCCCCTTCATTCTTAGGGTTAAAGCCGAGATTTGCGGCCTGAATAGCCTTGTCAATGGCACCGATAGAGCTTTTGTCGAAAGGCATGACGATGATTTGACGCGCGTCGGGAGTGCCAATATTGGCGGTCTGCTCGATAGGGACTACCGTTCCGTAATATTCCACCTTGACGCCCTGAAGCATCATCGGACTCGCCTTGCCTGCCCTGATTTTCTGAAACTCCGATTCAAGATGCTTGACGGCACCTTCCATCGACTCGGTGGTCTCTTCCAAAATAAATTGAGATTCTTCTGTCATATATCTTAATTTTTCGCTGCAAAAATACTATTTTTTTGTCAAAAAGTACAAATTTTATATAAAAATGTACATTATTTTGTCACAATCGTCCCGATTTTCTCGCCATTGAGCACTTTTGTGAGGTTACCTTTGGTGTTCATGTCGAACACAAGCATAGGCATATCATTTTCCTTGCACATAGTGAAAGCGGTAAGGTCCATAACTTTCAGGTTTTTATTATACGCCTCATCGTAAGTTATTGATTCATATTTAGTTGCGGTCGGGTCTTTTTCAGGGTCGGCGGTATAGATACCATCCACGCGGGTACCTTTCAGGATTATTTCAGCTTTCACTTCTACGGCTCGGAGTGCGGAGCCGGTGTCCGTTGTGAAGAACGGGTTGCCGGTGCCGCCGCCGATGAGTACCACGTATCCATCTTCGAGGAGTTTTATTGCCTTGGCGCTACTCATAGAGTCAGCGATGCGGTCGATGTAAAGTCCCGACAGCAGCGCGGCTTTCACGCCTTTAGTCTGTAGTGCCGATTGCAATGCCATGCTATTGATGACGGTGGCGAGCATTCCCATGTAGTCGCCTTGTATGCGGTTCATGCCCTTGCTGGCACCTTGGAGGCCGCGGAAGATGTTGCCTCCTCCTATCACGATAGCAATCTGCGCACCGGCGTGCACAGCATCCGCAATCTCTTCAGCATAATCGTTAAGTCGTTGAGGGTCAATGCCATACTGCTGATTCCCCATTAAAGCCTCACCACTGAGCTTCAGTAATACTCTTTTATATTTCATAATTTTATAATTTATTGATAATCAATTATTTAAAACCAAAATCCAACGTTTATAAACCCAACAGGTCTGGAATTGATGTTTGAACCCATCAGACTGACTTCCACAGGACCTATCATAGTGTCAACACCAAGCGTGAGACCGCCACCAGCAATGAAATTGTTTGAGTCGAACCAGTCACCACAATTTTCTGTCATATAACCGAAATCAAAACTGACGACACTATATAGTATCTTATAAAAATTCCATTGCCATGCTAACTTTCCAATCATTATATGGTCAACAATCTTGTCGATAAACTCGAGGCCTGTATAATTGATGATGTTGTCAAAATACTGCATCTTCGACTGTCCTCCGACAAAAAATTTGTAAAAAACAGGCACATCGTCGGTCCCAATCTTATATCCCGCCTCCAATCCTAATCGCAAGGAATTTTTCCTGCTTACTGGAATTGACTTCACTATGTTGCCGTGCATGATTACCGAGCTTTGCCAACCCATAGAACTCAAAGTTCCACCATTATTGATTCCCTCAAATAAGACACATTTTCCTGTCAGGTTTACCCTCCATCCCCGTCGGGTAAAGTTAGGAACATCCTCATTTCCAAAGAAATAGTTGAGATACAGATATGAGTAGAAATGATAGTCGTTCACAAGTCCTTTGTTGCCCACAAGGTCGTGCATGTGCACATAGTCAGCCACCACTCCGAAGCGTATCTGCTGCGTCAGCGACGGGACAATCTGGGCAAAAATATCCAACCGGTTGTCCTGAATGCTATATGAATTGGTAATTTGCCTGTCGGCATACTGATTCATATTCATCGAATACACGCCAATTTCCGTTCCGAATCTAAGAAACTTTCCTTGATGTTTGCTGAATCTCACTTTAAGATAAGGCTTTTCCGCAATATTTAGGTCAAGGCTTAAGGTTGAACGGTTGATACCTCCGAGCACATTCTTAAGAGTAAGATTTGCCAGCGTCCCGATGCCGTAGTCGGTGTCGTAATGTATGGCAAAAGCCACCGACAGGTCACCAATCTCATCACAATGCAGTGTCAGTGTACTGCCATCAGCCACATTGCTGACCTCATACCATAGATTTTCATAATATCCCGAAGCCCTAAGTCTTACTATCACTTCCTCAATGTCATTGACCGACATTTTCGCAGGGAAAGTCTTCGAGAACGCCCTCACTACGTTCGCCTCATGTCTGCCAGAAATTCCATCAACGTGTATATCTACAATGTTGAGGCTGTCGATAGGTTGCACATGAGGACGTTCTATCACAAAAGGTTGTATCCCCTGCATAGAGTCGGCAAGACGTTTTAACTGAGGAAAAAACTCATCGGCGGCATCCTGACCAAACTGCAAGATAGAGTCGAAGTCGTTGAACGACATCGTGCCACGTCCGTGCAGGTTGGGTTTGATATAGATATCGCAATGCGACTTGGCGTACCTGCTTTCTTCAAGCGATGACAAGTTCAACAAACTCGACAGCAGTCCAAAAGAATTGTCGATTTGCTCTGCGGGGACAGACTCATCTTCCAAATCGATGCCGATGATGATATCCACGCCTTTTTTCTGCATGTTTCTCACCGGGAAATTGTTGACCATGCCGCCGTCAACAAGAATCTTGTCGTCGATATTGACCGGACGGAACAGGAACGGTATCGACATGCTCGCCCTCACTGAACGCGACAGTATTCCTCGGTTCATCTCGTATTGTGTGGCGTGTTCCACATCGGTGGCAACGCAGAAAAAAGGCACCGGCAAATTCTTGAAGTCGTGAATATCACATGCCGGAAGCATAAGTTTCGACATCAGCAGGTTCACATAAACGCCGTCAACTAACGAGCTTTTTACCTTTATCTTACCTTGTGTTATCGGGAAAGTTGCAAGATAATGCCGTTCATACATCTTCTGTTCCACCGGCACATAAATTCTCGGAATCTTGTCGTAAATCACAGCGTTCCAGTCTTGTTTACGCACAAGTTCTTCCATGACGTCAGGGTCATAGCCCACGGCGTAAAGAGAGCCTATAATTGAGCCAATACTGGTTCCTCCGATATAATCGACAGGGACGCCAGCCTCATCAAGTGCCTTAAGTATCCTTATCTGCGAAAAACCCTTTGCGCCGCCTCCACAAAGCACTACGCCTACTTTAGGGCGATGACATGCCGTGATGGTGTCGGATGGGTTCTGAGCATTTGCATACAATATCGCAAACACACAGATCATGACACCAAAGACCTTTTTTATACTCACTTTTAAACAATTATTATCTATTCCAGTTTTCCGTGGCAGTTCTTGTATTTCTTGCCACTGCCACACGGACACGGGTCGTTACGTCCCACTTTTTTCTCTACGCGAATGGGTTGCGTCACCTGATTGTCCTGCGTATTGCTGTGAGCCTGCGACAACAAATCGGTACGCTGCTCCTTCAGCTTACTCCTGTCGATAGCCCTCGCACGGTGTTCACGTATGTTGTTAGGGTCTTGCACAGGCAGGTCTGACTTCATCAGGAAAGAGATCACTTCGCGGTTGATTTTCAGAATCATCTCTTTAAAGAGGTTGAACGACTCCAGCTTATAAATCAGCAACGGGTCTTTTTGTTCGTACTGTGCATTCTGCACCGACTGCTTCAAGTCGTCAAGTTCACGCAGATGCTCTTTCCACGCGTCGTCTATCATACCGAGTGTGATACTCTTCTCCAACGCCAAAGAGATGGCGCGAGCACCGTTCTGCACCGCTTTCTCAATGTTCACCACCACGTTCATACCCTTTCTTCCGTCGGTAAACGGGATAAGTATGTTCTTGTAACCCGGCTGTTTCTCGTAAATCTGGTTGATGAGAGGCAACGTCTTCTCGCCTACGAGCTGCGTTTTCCTGTTATACGATTCCAGAGCTTTCCCGAAGAGCATGTCGGCGAGGTCTTCCACCTTGCCATGTTTCAGTTGCTCCTCATCGAAGGGCAACTCTATGCCCATATTCGACAGCACATCAAGCTTAAGTCCTTCATAATCATCGGTTTCCTTATTTTTCTCGATAAGCGATTCACCGAGGTCATACATCATGTTGTTGATATCTATCTGCAAACGCTCGCCGAACAAGGCATGACGACGTTTCTCATAGATGGCTTCGCGCTGTGAGTTCATCACGTCGTCGTATTCGAGGAGGTGCTTACGCACGCCGAAATGGTTTTCTTCCACTTTCTTCTGTGCTTTCTCTATCTGCTTGGTAATCATGGAATGTTGAATCACCTCGCCTTCTTTCATGCCGAGACGGTCCATTATTGGCGCGATGCGCTCGGAGCCGAACATTCGCATGAGGTCATCTTCCAGCGATACGAAAAACTGTGAGCTTCCCGGGTCGCCCTGACGACCGGCACGCCCTCTCAACTGACGGTCAACACGACGTGACTCGTGCCGCTCCGTGCCGATGATGGCAAGACCACCCGCGTCTTTGACACCAGGCCCCAACTTGATATCGGTACCACGACCCGCCATGTTGGTGGCAATGGTGACAGTGCCGGCAAGACCGGCATCCTTCACAATCTGAGCCTCTTTGAAATGCAACTTGGCGTTCAACACATTGTGTGGTATGTTCTTACGCGTCAGCATCCTGCTCAACAACTCCGAAATCTCAACCGATGTGGTACCTACCAACACAGGCCGACCTTCGTGTACGAGTTCCACAATCTTATCGATGACGGCACTATATTTCTCGCGCTTTGTCTTGTAAATCAAATCCTCGAAGTCGTCACGCGCAATGGGTTTGTTGGTCGGAATAACTACCACATCAAGTTTGTAGATGTCCCAAAACTCACCCGCCTCTGTCTCAGCAGTACCAGTCATACCTGCAAGCTTGTGATACATACGGAAATAATTCTGCAAAGTGATGGTGGCGTATGTCTGCGTCGCCGCCTCCACATCGACGTTTTCCTTGGCCTCAACCGCCTGATGCAGACCGTCTGACCAACGACGACCTTCCATGATACGCCCCGTCTGCTCATCTACAATCTTAACTTTATTGTCAATGATGACGTAATCAACGTCTTTTTCAAACAGAGTATATGCTTTAAGCAGCTGTTGCACGGTGTGCAGCCGGTCTGACTTCTCGGAAAAGATACGCAGCAACTCCGATTTTTTCAACACTTTCTCGTCTTCGCTGAGCCCCGACTTTTCAAGGTCGGCAATTTCAGAACCTACGTCGGGAATGATGAAGAACGACGGGTCGTTGTAAGCCTTCGACAACTCTTCGCTACCTTTGTCTGTGAGAACCACGGTGTTAAGCTTCTCATCAATAACGAAATAAAGTTCATCATCAATGACATGCATGTTTTTACTTTGCTCTTGCATGTAGAAACCTTCTGTCTTAAGCAACAACGACTTCATTCCTTCTTCTGAGAGAAATTTTATGAGTGCGCTGTTTTTCGGCAGTCCGTGGAAAGCGCGAAACAGCTGGTCGGCACCATGCGACCTCTCTTCTTCGGTGGCATTAGGATTGGTCAAAATCTTTTTTGCTTCCGCAAGACATTGAGTCACAAGACGTTTCTGTGCCTCATAGAGTTTCACTACGTCGGGTTTCAACTGGTTAAACTCCTGGTCATCGCCTCGTGGTGTAGGACCACTAATAATGAGAGGCGTACGTGCGTCGTCTATCAACACGGAGTCAACCTCATCTACAATGGCATAGTGATGCTTGCGCTGCACCAGCTCGTCGGGATTGCCTGTCATATTGTCACGAAGGTAGTCGAAACCGAACTCGTTGTTGGTTCCGTATGTGATGTCGGCATTATAAGCGGCGCGACGTTCTGGTGAGTTAGGCTGATGTTTGTCGATACAATCCACGGTGAGACCGAGGAAATTATACAATGTACCCATCCACTCGGAGTCACGTTTTGCCAAGTAATCATTGACAGTTACGACGTGCACACCACGTCCGGCAAGGGCGTTTAGGTACACCGGCAAAGTCGCTACGAGAGTCTTTCCTTCACCTGTCGCCATTTCTGCAATCTTACCCTGATGCAGCACTATGCCGCCGATAATCTGCACGTCATAATGTACCATGTCCCATTTGAGTGTGTTGCCACCGGCAACCCAACTGTTGTTGTACAAAACACGGTCACCCTCAATGCTGATGTGCTCATATTTTGAAGCAAGCTCACGGTCAAGGTCGGTGGCAGTGGCCTCAACAACCTCGTTATCCTTGAATCGCTTGGCTGTCTCTTTCATCACGGCAAACGCCTCAGGCAAAATGTCGTTCAAAGCCTCCTCAATCTTTTCAAGTACTTGTTTTTCAAGCTTATCAACTTGCTCGTAAATCTCGTTTTTTTCCTCCAAATCCATGTCAGGATTGCTCTCTACGCTGTCTTTCAACTCAGCAATTCTTGCCTCCTCGGCGGCAATATGATTCTGGATGTATTCTTTAAATTCTACCGTCTTGTGACGCAGGCTGTCGATGTCTAAATCCTTGATTTTCTCATACGCATCAAGGGTTTTACGCAATAAAGGCTGCAATGCCTTGTTGTCGCGAGCCGATTTATTTCCAAATAATTTTGATAAAAATCCCATATTCTATAATTTAAAAAAAACTGATAACAAAAATCATGCAAAAGTAATAAAAAATTACGAATATTTACTAATTCTTTTTACGTGAAAATCAAGATATTGTTCAGGAGAAGGCGCCGGTGCCATCCCGATTTTTCCTTTTTTCTTCAAAATGATATACGCAGGACACATTTTAATATGATAATCTTCAAATAAAAGTATGCTGTCGCCAAGATTAAGAACAGACCAGTCATATCCTTGATTTTCAAATAGTTGCACACAATCACTGAACGTTTCCGATGGTACTATTGTCAATATTTTGACCAAACCTTTCCATTCTTTGTGATATTCGTTCAAAATTGCAAATTCACGCTCAATAAGCGGTGAGACGCGTTCAACAAACTGAATTAACACCATATCATCATGATAATCAGAGAGTTGCACATTTTTCCCATTCTTATCTTTCAATGAAAAAAACGGGGCGTCGGAATCATACGAAAGTGCCGTTATCTGTTTGATGAGATTTTGCGCTACATCCCTGTTTTTCAAATATTTAGATGTGGTTTCTATCTTTTCAAGATAATTTAAAATAATATTTTTGTCAAACGTGTTTTCGTAATAAAATCTCTTCAACTCTGTCATCAAGACCAATTCGCCAAGCTGCGGATTTCGTGACAAAAAGTCATTTTTTTTGAGGTATGACATAGTGTTTTCGTAACCGGATTTAAACTCTTTTTGCAACTCCTGCTGATTGAACTCGCGCATTTTGAAAAAACCGCCAAACAGCTCCTTAAAAGTGTCCATGTAAGCTGTTTGTGAATACAAAACTTCTTGATTATCAAAGTATTCCGAAATAGCTTTCTTGGCATTTGCTGCCATGACGACCGCTGCTTTCCTGTATTTTATGAAATCTCTGACATAATCAGATTCTATCTCTCCAATATCTCTAACTATTTGATTATCAAGGCTGTCGAGAAGATATAATTTTCTGCCACGATAAATCTGATTAAAATTCTGATAAAGAAAATCATTTATAAGTAGTTCAGTATCAATATATTGCGAATAAAAATTATCATCATCGGCATGATTGATTTTCATAGTCGGATGTTCCCTATCGAAAAAAGACACATCAGCTTGATATTCGGGAATGTCAATTTCAACATCATATTTCGCGTTCGGGCAGAGGATGAAATCAACACGTTCAAGGTCGATTGCAATTTGCGCGGGAGTTATCTCCTTTATCTCAGCTTCAAGATAAAAATTCCCGTCTTTATCTGTGTGTGTCTCTGCAATTTTCGTCTGCTCGCCGCTGAACATCTCATCGTATGCCAAGAGACGAACTAACGCATTGATTTTGTTGGTATTACCAGATATTGAGATTTTTTGTCCGAAAGCATAAATTGGACACAAAAATACAAAAATCGTCCATAAAACCAAGTATAAATGGCTGATTTTCAACAATTTCAGTATTTCATTTCTATTTTTCATAAAATCCTGAATTTTTCGGGACAAAATCGCTCACGTCGCCACCGTTTTTCAACACGTCGCGTACCAGTGTCGATGAGATGAAACGGAGGTTCGGGGCAGAGAGAAAAAACACCGTATCGACATCGGGATTAAGTCTTTTATTCGCTTCCGCCATGAGGCTCTCGTATTCAAAATCGAGGGTGTTACGCAATCCGCGGATGATATATCCAATGTTCAATTTCTTACAAACATCAACCGTAAGTCGTTCATAACTAATGACTTTCACTTTCGGATAATCGGCAAAAGTGTTACTAATCCACCTTTTTCTGTCTTCAAGCGAAAAAGAACTTTTTTTATCAAAATTCTCCCCTATCGCGATGATAATCTCATCAAAAAGAGGCATTGCCTTAAGCACAACATCCTCATGCCCACGCGTTATCGGGTCGAAAGATCCGGCAAAAATTCCAATTTTCATATTTTAAAATTACACCTTTAATTAGTACCTGCAAATTTACAAAAAATTATTGATATGAGGAACCAATGTTCTCAACGATGCGAAAGTGTTTTTTTCAAACTCCGCAACATGTTCTTTATCAACGAGATACACTCTACTGATTCCTTCTTCGGTTTGGGGAATGTTTTTCATTCCTGAGTTTGTCTTCATCAAGAACCAACTCGTTTTTTTCATAACCCACTTATTATCAACGATATAACAGTGCCAAGTGGAAGTCAATTCCTTTACAATTTCAAGATTTGTTATGCCTGTCTCCTCCTCCACCTCGCGCACAGCTGCCTTTTCGGGATATTCTCCTTTTTCGATATGACCTTTCGGCAAGTCGGGGATACCGTTTCTTTCTATTGCAACAAATTGATTATCAATAAGTACCACTCCTCCGGCAGCTGGTGCTTGACGAAAGACCGATTTCACAGCGAGGGCTAAGTCATCACCGTTAGCATCACCGAGGTCGAGGCTTTCCAAAGTAGTATTTTCAAGCCAATTTTTTATTTTTTCAATCAGATAATCAACATTTCTAACGCATTTATTATCATGCGATAACAAATTTTCTGAAAAATTATTTGTCAACAATACTCTGTTATTACAAAAAAACCTGTACATTTGCATAAAATTTAAATTCATATTATGAACGAACAAGAGACCGCTTTAGCATTAGCGAATTTCCTGCTGCAAATTAAAGCAATAAAATTGAATCCTGCAAGTCCTTTTACATGGGCAAGTGGATTAAAATCGCCTATTTACTGTGACAACCGCATCACCTTGTCACATCCGCAGATACGCACTTTCATCCGCGAGGCGTTTGTGAAGATGTGCATTACGCGTTACGGCAAGCCCGACATCATTGCCGGCGTTGCCACCGGGGGCATTCCTCAGGGTGTTTTGGTGGCTCAGGACCTCGGTCTCCCGTTCTGCTATGTCCGTTCGGAGGCTAAGTCGCACGGGCTCAACAACCAAGTGGAAGGCGTTGTGACACAAGGAGCTTCGGTAGTGGTGATTGAAGACCTCGTCTCCACCGGGAAATCGAGTCTCGCGGCGGTGGAGGCGCTGCGCGAGAAAGGCGCGGTGGTGAAAGGCATGATGGCAATATTCACCTACGGCCTCGATGTCGCTGCCGAAGCGTTCAATAAAGCCGACTGCGACCTCGTGACCATCAGCAACTACGACGCTCTCATCAATAAAGCCGTAGAAGAGAACTACGTGAACGACAACCAGATGCAATCGCTTCTCGAATGGAGGAAAAACCCGCAGAAATGGTCTGACGACCATTTAGTTTAAAGTTTAAAGTTTAAAGTTTAAAGTTTAAAGTTTAAAGTTAGAATTATGTTGATTCAGTCACAATATGTTGATAACAGCAAGAGTGAGCGGGATTTCTTCACGCTCGTCAGCGACATGCGCAACATACCGGCATTGTTGCCCGAACAGGTTGTCAACGTCAAAGCCGATGAAGACAATCTCTCGTTCACGGTGCAGGGCATGGGCAGCATCGCTTTGAATGTAAGTCAAAGAATATCTTACAGTTTGGTGCAGTTAGCGCCTGTCGGGAAGACACCTTTCCGGTTCACTCTAAGCATCAAGATAGCGGGATTGGGCAATCAATGCCGCGTGATGTATGAGATTGACGCCGACCTCAACCCTCTCATGGCGATGATGGCTAAACGTCCGCTTCAGAATCTTGTCGATATGATGGCGGAAAAAACTGTAACTCTTTGACGTCACACACTATAGCGGCTCCTTCTTTGTCTTGAAGAAGGAGCCGTCCGTATTTATCAAAACCAATGATAATCAATTGTTTAACTTGGTTTTGGTGCTTATAAAAAGCCCATTCGCGGTAACGATACAGTTTTTCGATGTACTTTCTGTTGATTTCAGCACACATTTCATCGGAACGCAAACTTTCGACTGCATCTTTTATATTGACAATCAATAAATTAAGAACGTTATCGAGATTAAAATCCTTGCCTGTTATCATCTTTAGAGAGATGGGATTTGGTAACTCTTTGCTGAAAAGCGTCTGATTCACATTCAGCCCTATCCCGATGATGGAAAAGCCCATCATCATGCCCTCGACAGTGTTTTGAATCAATATTCCGGCAAGTTTTTTATCACCAAAATAAATATCGTTAGGCCATTTTATTGAAAAATCAGCCTCAAGAATCATGTTTTCGAGCGTTTTCACGATGGCAAACGACACTGCCTGCGAGATTTTAAACTGATTTTCTGCTTCTAAGAAATTGACATTCAATGCAATACTGAAAAGCAGGTTCTTACACGCCTCGCTCTGCCATTTGTTTTTATCCATTCCACGCCCATCTGTCTGGTGAGAAGCCACAACCACCATGTCAGTAATGTCATGTTTTTCGGAAATTTTGTCATACAAAAATAAATTTGTAGATTTCAATTCATCAAAACGCAAAATTTTCAGTGACATCGCTCGATTTATTTTCTTTTAAGCCACAAAAATAATTAATTTTTGTCAGATAGGTGTCAAAGCATCGAATTTTATGAGTATCTTTGCAAAAAATTTTTTCAGGATGAGAATAAGACACGAAAATGACAATACAGAAGAAGTTTTAGCCACTGTGGTTGAGACGATGCTTGAGAGCAAGGCGAAAGAGGTTACATCATTGGATATGAGAGAGTTACAGTCGGCGGTGACTGACTATTTTGTGATATGCCATGCTCAATCGAAGACGCAGGTGACGGCCATCGCGGAGAAAATCATCGACAATGTGCGCAACAAATTGCGCGTCCATCTGTACCATGAAGAGGGTTTTGAAAATTCGGAATGGATTTTGTTGGACTATATTGATGTAGTCGTACACGTGTTCTTGGAGCCGAAACGCAGTTTTTATAAGTTAGAAGAACTCTGGGCTGATGCGGAACGAAAAGTGTATGAGGATTAAAAATGAATTATTATGGCAGAAAATCCTTTTCAAAAATTAAACGGAGAAAGCAATAAGCCTAAGAAAAAGATAGGTTTTTATTGGATTTACATAATCTTGATAGCCTTTTTCATCGGGTCGATAGCATTCGGAGGCTCAAGTTCAGCCAAGGAGATAACGATGACAGAGCTGAGCAAGATGTTACGCGAGCAGGACATAGCGAAAATTGAGCTTGTGAACGGCAAGACAGCTGAGATTTACCTTAACGAGCAAGGCATAAGAAAATATTTTCCGGGCGAGAGACCGCAAATTTTTGGCAAGTCACCGAATTACACTTTAAAGGTGTCGGAAGACCGTCTCTATGCCAAAGTTGACGAGGCGCAGGAAGGGCTCATGAATCCTGTGGAGGTCATTCCTGTGGAACGTCACAATTGGGGTGCGGAGATTATAAGCTGGGTACTTCCTTTTGTGCTCCTGATAGCTTTCTGGGTATTCATCATGCGCAGGATGAGTGGCGGAGCCGGTGGCATGGGCGGCGGTCAGATTTTCAGTATTGGCAAGTCGAAGGCCACGTTATACGACCATGAGAAAGACAGCAAGACGACATTCAAAGACGTGGCTGGTCTCGAAGAGGCGAAGGAAGAGGTGATGGAGATTGTCGATTTTCTTAAGAACCCCAAGAAATACACGCGTTTAGGTGGTAAGATTCCAAAGGGCGTGCTCCTCGTCGGTCCTCCCGGAACGGGTAAGACTTTGCTTGCTAAATCAGTGGCAGGCGAGGCTAACGTGCCGTTTTTCAGCATCTCAGGCTCCGATTTTGTAGAGATGTTCGTAGGCGTGGGCGCCTCGCGTGTGCGCGACCTCTTCAAGCAAGCCAAGGAGAAGTCTCCTTGTATAATATTCATCGACGAGATTGACGCCATTGGACGTGCGCGAGGCAAGAACCCGATGAGCGGAGGCAACGATGAACGTGAGAGCACTCTGAATCAATTACTTACTGAGATGGACGGCTTCGGCACCAACTCCGGCGTCATCGTATTGGCAGCGACAAACCGCGCCGACATCCTCGACAAAGCATTGATGCGTGCCGGACGTTTCGACCGTCAGATTTACGTGGAGCTGCCTGACCTCAACGGTCGGCGCGAGATTTTCGAGGTACACATGCGCGGACTGAAACTCGCCAGCGACGTCGATAAGGAGTTCCTCGCCAAACAGACACCCGGCTTCTCTGGTGCCGACATCGCCAACGTGTGCAACGAGGCGGCACTTATAGCGGCACGCCGTAACAAAGAATCTATTGAGAAACAAGACTTTCTCGACGCCATCGACCGTATCGTGGGCGGACTGGAGAAGAAAAATAAAGTCATCACAGAATCAGAAAAGAAAGTGATAGCTTTCCACGAGGCGGGACACGCCACCACAAGCTGGATGCTCGAATACGCTCACCCGTTAGTGAAAGTGACCATAGTGCCACGAGGCAAAGCACTCGGCGCGGCATGGTACCTACCCGACGAAAGGCAGATAACAACAAAAGAACAGATGTATCATGAAATGATTGCCACACTCGGCGGCCGCGCCGCAGAACAAATCATATTTGGACACATCTCCACAGGGGCGTTGAACGACCTTGAAAAAGTGTCGAAACAAGCTCATGCCATGGTGATGTACTATGGTCTCAACGAGAAAATAGGCAACGTAAGTTATTATGATTCAACAGGTCAGCAAGACTACGCCTTCACCAAGCCTTACAGCGAGAAAACGGCACAAACGATAGATGAAGAAGTGAGCAAACTCATTGAGAATGCTTACCAAGACGCCCTGCGTATCCTCAACGAACATAAAGACGGCCTGACAAAACTTGCAGAGAAACTTATCGACAAGGAAGTCATCTTCAGTGATGACCTTGAAACTATCTTCGGCAAACGTCAGTGGCAACACGAGGAAAGGACGTTCTCCAGACGCGAGGAAAAAAAGCCTGAAAAAGAAAAACAACCCGATAACCCAGAGGAATATATTGATAATCACGATAATACAGAAAATGCGGAAGTTTAAAAATTGTATATGAAGTGAAAATATTCTCATTAGGCGGACTCAATGAAAGTACCAACAAGGAACAAATCCTTGCTAAGGTGCGTTCTGCCGTCATCGCTAAGGACGAGAATTTCTTCACTGACGTGAACATGCAGACTGACACATGGCAACCTTTTAAAGAAGAAGACGGTGCCGACTTCACTTTCGTGGAACGTTTTAAAGAAAACGGCGGCATATTCGTTTATTTTGAGAGTAATCAGGACTTTATTGAAGCACTGAAACAATATATTATTGAAAATCAATGGGATAAATTAAATTCAACAAGCCACAAGATGCAAATGTTGTTTGAAGGCTCCGGTATCGAACTCAGTCATAACTACGACACACCACGCAAGAAAATCGTAAGCATCACCGACTGTGAATGCTTGATAGCACAGACAGGAAGTGTAGTCGTTACCGACAAGTGTGCAGGCTCACGGGCAGCATTTTCATTAAGCGACATTCTCTTGATTTACGCCAGACCAAGCCAGATTGTGGCTAACATGAAGAACGCAATACGACTTCTGAAAGAAAGGTACAATCAGGACAGACCTTCAGAAACCGTGATAATCAGTGGTGCGAGCCGAAGCAATGAAATTGATAATCAATTAGTTATCGGTGCACAAGGCATAAAACAATTAGCGTTGTTCTTAGTCGAAGACGAATAATCATTCCTTAACGAAACGTTTTGTCTGAACAAGACCATTTGACGTCATCTTGATGAGATATGTGCCTGCTGGCAACTCGCTCACGTTGATGTCGAATGATTTCTCATCAACCGGCTTGCCAAGTATCATCTCGCCTGCCACGTTGTAGATATCATATTGATTTACAGTAACTTCACTCTGAATCATTAGCTTTTCAGTTGCTGGATTCGGGTAAAGCGCAACCAGACTTTGCATATTCTCAGTCACGTCGTTATAAGTTCTGTAAAGCATAATATTATCAACGTTTACCATAAACTGATTGGTGCAGTTGTAATGCACTATCGCGATGTAGATATCCTGACCCTGATAGTCTCTAAGGTCGATGTTGTGAACGATGTGACAAAGTCCCACATGTCCTTTGTTTCTTGTGCATTTGTTGCAAATGGAGCAAGAAGCACAATGATTAAAGCGAAAAACAATGATTTCTTAATAGATCTATATGTTAAAAATTTTATTGTCTTATCGATTTTATCTGTTGTTCGAGTACTGCTATCTTAGCCTCGGCATCGGATTTTTTCTTGCGTTCCTTATCGACGACTGCGGCTGGGGCTCCGTTCACGAATTTCTCGTTGGATAGCTTCGCCTCGACAGATTTCAGGAAACCTTGAGCGTATTTCAGCTCTTCCTCAAGCTTCTTAAGCTCAGCCTCAGTGTCAACGGAGTCGGTGACAGGAATGAAATATTCCTTCGAGCGCACAATGAATCCGAAAGCGTCAGCTGGTTTCTCTGAAGTGTAAACTATTGATTTTATGTTAGTTAACTTCTCAATAATACAATCAAAGTCCTTGTTTGCAGTGCCATTGCCGATAACAACCAAATCCAATGCCTCCTTGAACGAGATATTCTTCTCGGCACGAATCTTACGGATATTGTTGATGACTTCCATAGTGAAATCGAACTGCGCAAGCACCTGATTATCAACATCTTTCTGTTTCGGCTGTTGAGCGATGATGATGTCGTCGCCCTCTTTTCTTTCATCGAGGTTATGATAAATTTCTTCGGTGATGAATGGCATGAACGGATGCAGCAGCTTCATGAGGTTTTCGAAGAAAGTGACTGTGGCTCTGTAAGTCACGCCATCGACAGGCTGTCCCATCGGGGTTTTCACCATTTCGAGATACCACGAGCAGAAGTCGTCCCAAGTGAGTTTATAGACACCCATCAAGGCATCGGAGAGACGATATTTCTCGAAGTTATCGTTCATCTCGGCCAGCACCTGGTTATAACGCGCGTCGAACCATTTCACAGCCATTTTTGCGGTGTCGGGCTGAGGTGCATTTTCATCGACATTCCATCCTTTCACGAGGCGGAGGGCGTTCCAAATCTTGTTGCAGAAATTACGTCCCTGCTCGCAAAGTGCCACGTCGAACAGGATGTCGTTTCCTGCCGGAGCCGAGAGCAACATACCCATACGCACGCCATCGGCACCGTAAGTCTCAATGAGTTCTATCGGGTCGGGTGAGTTACCGAGCGATTTCGACATTTTGCGACCAAGTTTATCACGAACGATACCAGTGAAATACACGTTCTTGAACGGCACTTTTCCCTGATACTCCTCGCCCGCCATAATCATCCTGGCGACCCAGAAGAAGATTATGTCGGGAGCGGTGATGAGGTCGTTTGTCGGGTAGTAGTATTTAAACTCGGCGTTGTTGGGGTCGAGGATGCCGTTAAACAACGAGAGAGGCCACAGCCAAGAGCTGAACCATGTGTCAAGGCAGTCACCATCACGACGTAAATCGTTGAGTGTCAGGATGTTATTACCTGTCTTTTCTTTTGCGAGAGCCAATGCCTCCTCATCGGATTCAGCCACCACGTAGCCGCCTTCCGGCAGATAATATGCCGGAATCTGATGTCCCCACCACAGCTGGCGGCTGATGCACCAATCCTTGATGTTTTCGAGCCAATGACGGTAGAGGTTGACATATTTCGCGGGATAGAACAATATCTCGCCGTCTTCCACGGGTTGGAGGGCTATCTTGGCGAGGTGTTCCATCTTGAGGAACCACTGCATCGAGAGTTTCGGCTCAATCGGGACGTTGGTACGCTCCGAATACCCCACCTTATTGTTATAGTCTTCGATTTTCTCTAAGAGGTCGGCCTCTTTCAGGTCGATGACAATCTGTTTGCGGACGGCTTCACGGTCCATTCCCACATACATGCCTGCCGCCTCGCTGATAGTGGCGTCATCGTTGAAGATATTGATACTCTGAAGGTTATGTTTCTCGCCGAGCATATAGTCGTTTACATCATGTGCCGGTGTCACCTTCAAACAGCCGGTTCCGAACTCAATGTCAACGTATTCGTCTTCTATGACCGGGATCACGCGATTCACCAACGGTACGATTACCTTTTTGCCTTTCAGATGTTGGTTTTTCGGGTCGTTAGGGTTGATACACATTGCCGTGTCGCCCATGATTGTCTCCGGACGTGTTGTAGCCACCACTGCGTATCCGTTTTCGCCTTCGATTTTATATCTGAGGTAATAAAGTTTGCTATGTTCCTCTTTATAAACGACTTCCTCGTCGCTGAGTGCCGTGAGGGCTTTCGGGTCCCAGTTGACCATACGCACGCCTCGGTAGATGAGGCCTTTTTTATAAAGGTCGCAGAACACGTGTATGACGCTTTTTGAGCGTATCTCGTCCATGGTGAACGAGGTACGTTGCCAGTCGCAGGAGGCACCGAGTTTTCGGAGCTGTTTCAGTATGATGCCACCGTGCTCGTGTGTCCAGTCCCACGCATGTTTCAGGAACTCCTCGCGTCCAATGTCGGTCTTCTTGATACCTTGTTGAGCCAGCTTGTTCACCACTTTTGCTTCAGTAGCGATGGATGCATGGTCGGTGCCAGGCACCCAGCAGGCGTTCTTTCCCTGCATGCGCGCACGACGTACCAGCACATCCTGGATGGTGTTGTTCAGCATGTGTCCCATGTGAAGCACTCCCGTGACATTCGGAGGCGGAATCACGATGGTGTAAGGTTCGCGTTCGTCGGGCGTCGAATGAAAATAATTTTTCTCCATCCAGTGTTCGTACCATTTCCCTTCGGTAGCCTGCGGGCTATATTTACTCGATATTTCCATAATCTGTACCAGATATTTAAAAATTTAGAGATTCAATATTCAAAATTCAAAGATTTAAGAATTAATTCGCAAAATTACGATTTTTCTTGTTTATGAAAAAATATTTTTATTATTTTTGTACGATTTTTTGATATGAAAGCGAGAAATAAAATCTATGTATAATTAAATTTCAAATTTTTATGACATCATTATCTATTTTAAACTTATGGAACACCAATCGCACTTTAGTGATTTTGATTGGCATCCTCATCGTTGTCATCCCGTTTCTGATTTATTATCTGAATCAGGCGAAGAAATATCACCCGAAAGGGTTGATTGCGGCAGCATTGAGCAACATGGGCGAGCGTTTCGGTTATTACATCATGAACGCCATCCTTCTGTTGTTCTTAGTTTCAAAGTTCGGTTTGCCGGACAAGACCGCGAGTATGATTTACTCGGTGTTTTATTTCGGAATTTACGTCTTGAGCTTGGTAGGCGGTATCATCGCCGACCGCACCCAGAACTATCCGAGAACAATCCAATGGGGCTTGATTATCATGGCTGCGGGTTATGTAGGATTAGCCATTCCGTTGTTCAGCAAAGACGCCAACGGCATCATCATGGACAACGGTGGTGTCTGGTGGGGTATCTTGATCTTCACATGCTTGGCTTTGCTCTGCATCGCCTTCGGTAACGGTCTTTTCAAAGGCAACCTGCAAGCTCTCGTCGGAAAATTGTACGACAAGTTCGAGGCCGATGCCGCCGAGAAAGGTCCCGAGGCTTTAGCGGAGGCAAAAGACCGTCGCGACAGCGGTTTCCAGATTTTCTACGTATTCATCAACATCGGCGGTGTGATTGCCCCGTTCGTGGCTCCAATGCTCCGCAACTGGTGGTTGAAGGCTCATGACTTCGTTTACAATGCCGACATGCCGGCACTCTGCCATCAATATCTCGCTAACGGCGAACAGACACAGAAGTTCACCGAGACGATGGCACATTCGTTAGTTGAAGGCGCAGCCACACCTACCGACCTCGTGACATTCAGCTCGAACTATATCGACGTGTTCAACACCGGTGTTCACTATGCATTCATCGCCTCAGTGGTGGCAATGATTATTTCACTCGTGGTGTTCCTCTGCACAAAGAATAAATTCCCGCAGCCCGCAAAGAAAGAGAAAGTAGCTGTCGTGGAATACACTTTAGAGGAAAAACAGGCTATGGCGAAGGAAATCAAACAACGTTTGTATGCTTTGTTCGCAGTTCTCGGTATCGCCATCTTCTTCTGGCTCTCGTTCCACCAGAACAGCCAGTCGCTGACGGTGTTTGCCCGTGACTTCATCATCACCGATTTCTTCCCACCTGAGATTTGGCAGGCTCTTAACCCATTGTATGTCATCATTTTGACACCTATAGTGATGCTCGTCTTCGCTGCCTTGGCAAGAAAAGGCAAGGGAGTCTCTACACCACGCAAGATTGCCTACGGTATGGGCATCGCAGGCATGGCATACCTCTTCCTGATGGTGCTTTCCATCTCCTGCCACTATCCTTCAGGCGAGGAATTTCGCGCCATGAACGAGACACAGATGGCTGCTGCAGGTCTTTCAAAATCAGGACCTTGGGTGCTTATCGTGACATATTTCTTCCTCACGGTAGCAGAGTTGTTCATCTCGCCGCTCGGACTGTCGTTCGTCTCTAAAGTGGCTCCGCGTCACATGGTGGGATTGTGCCAGGGCTTGTGGCTCGGCGCAACAGCTATAGGCAACCTCTTCATCTTCGTCGGACCTCTCATGTACAACGCTTGGGACATCTGGATCTGCTGGGGCGTGTTCCTCGCAATCTGCGTAGTCTCGATGTCGGTGATGTTCGGCATGGTGAAATGGCTTGAAAAAGTAACAGCGTAATAAACGTTTGACCTTGAAAATGTTGGGACGCACGTACCGTGCGTCCCAACATTACATAAATTGCAATTATGAAAAAATTGTATATCAGAGACGAACTCGACCGTCAGAACCTTTTCGATAAGATGAAGAAAGTGTTTTTCGCTGACGGAAAGTTCGTGGCGGCCGAACAAAGCATCTCCACAATGCTTAAAAAGCTGATTTAATACCGTTTACGGTTTTTATCGCAATAGACTAAAAATACGGCCGGCTTCTTGTTCCAGTCGTATTTTATTGATTTCCAATCAGATATAGATTTACTCACAATTTTTTCGTCGTCCATTGTGATGTTGGATGCCACGCATAGCATAGTATTCGGATGGCAGTTTCTCACCAAGTCGTCAATCATGGCGTTATTACGGAAAGGTGTCTCTATGAACATTTCCGTCTCGTCGTTGGCAAGCGACTGACGTTCAAGGGCTTTTATTTTCTGGACACGTTCCGGATTTTTTATAGGCAGGTATCCGTGGAAGCAGAACGCCTGTCCGTTGAATCCCGAAGACATCAGCGCGAGAATCATGGCGTTAGGACCAGTGAGCGGTACCACTCGTATGCCTGCTTGGTGTGCAAGTTCCACTATGAGTGCTCCTGGGTCGGCCACGCACGGTGTCCCCGCCTCCGACATCAGTCCGATGTCGTTTCCATTAAGTGCTTCGCCCAGATACGTCATCAGGTCGGGATTCTGCGGGTTGTGCTTGTCGAGTTCCACGAAAGTGAGGTCATCGATGGGACAAGGTATGCGCATCTTACTTAGCATACGGCGTGCTGTGCGGACATTCTCGACCACAAAGAAACGTAACGTCCTGACGATTTCCAGTGTTCCGGCAGGTAGTACTTGCTCCGCAGTTGTAGCACCAAGCAGCGCAGGGATGAGGTATAGCTTTCCAAATGTCTGATTCATAACGACTTATTGAAGACTATGTTCTATCTTATCAGCGATTGCGCGGAACTGTTTGTCGGTTTCAAGCAAGTTATTAACCGTCTTTAGTGAGTGTATCACCGTAGCATGGTCTTTGCCGCCACACTGCTCTCCGATGATTATAAGCGACAACTTAGTGTATTTTTTTGCGAAATACATCGAGAGCTGGCGTGCCTGCACCACGTTACGTTTTCTTGTGGTAGTGAAGAAGTCGGCCTGCGAGGTGCCCATCTCTTCGCACACGGTGCTGATGATGTAACTTATTGTTATCTCACGGTTCGAGTTATTGACGAAACGCTCCACCATCTGTTTTGCAAGGTTAACTGTGATGGCTTTTTTGTTGAGTGACGACTGTGCTATCAGCGAAATTAGGAAACCTTCCATTTCTCGGATGTTAGTCTTGATATGTTCCGCGATATAGTTTACCACGTCGTCGGATAGTTCAACGCCCTCATTGTATGCCTTACGTTTCAGGATATTACGTCGTGTTTCCACATCAGGCAGCGACATTTCCGCCGAGAGTCCCCATTTGAAACGTGAGATGAGACGTTGTTCCATGTCTTTCAGTTCCGCCGGTGGCTTGTCGCAGGTGAAGACAAGTTGCCTGCCCGTTTGTTGCAGGTGGTTGAAGATATGGAACAAGGTGTCTTGTGTCTTCGGTTTTCCCGAAAGGAACTGAATATCATCGATGATGAGCACGTCTATCATCTGATAGAAATGCACAAAATCGTCACGACTGCTCTTGGAGCTGTTGTTGCGGCACGAAGCCTGAAACTGCATAAGGAACTGTTCTGCGTTTACATAGAGCACCGTGAGATTGGGAAAATATTTTTTCGTTTCAAGGCCTATCGCCTGGCAGATATGTGTTTTTCCCATTCCTGTAGGACTGAAGATGAACATCGGGTTAAACGAGGTACGGCCTGGGTTTTTAGCGATGGCGAGACCGGCCTCGTATGCCACGCGGTTGCATTCACCGACGACGAAATTATCCAGACAGTAATTTTCGTTAAGATTTGACTCAATATTTATCTTTTTTATGCCGGGAAGCACGAAAGGATTAGGCATTGCCGTTTCAGGCCTGTCGAAGTCAATTTGAATCTGTTTCGGCGGATTTTTAGTGTTGGTACGGTCAACCGAAGGCTGTTTCACGACGACGGGACGGTTCACGTTATTATCCATCATGATGCTGTATTCGAGTTTGCCTTCCGGACCGAGCACCTTGCGAATCGCTGCTTTAATGACTTTTATAAAACGGGTTTCCAGATATTCATAGAAGAAATCGGACGGCACTTGAATGGTGAGAAGACCGTTCTTATAATCGACAGGTTTAATAGGCTCGAACCAAGTCGAATAAGCCTGTGTCGGAACGTTCTCCCGAATCATGGCAAGGCAATCATTCCATATTTCATTCAATTCTCTGTTCTTCATTTTTTCATTTACATAAAAATCAACGATTTACAAATGCCGTTTTCTACAAATTTCCGTTTACAAATATCAACATAAAAAAGTGAATAAAAATTTATTTTTTATATTGACTTTTAAAAATCTTTTATATACATTACGAGGTTTCACCCAAAAATGACCCCAAAAACGCTCAAAACAACTGATTTCAAACGGTTTTAAGGTATTTTACATTTACTCCGTAAATACGTTTTATTTTTTTAACAATTCTGTCGGAAATGCCTTGTCTTATTGATATTTCGAGATAGCATCGCATCTCAAATTTGGGGTTGTGTTGTTCAAGATTTTCATCTTTCAAGACACGCATTACCTCATTTAGGAGCGGATAATCAAATTCGAGCGAATAAATTTCATCGATGGTTTTTTCAATGATGGTGCAGTTGTCGAGAGACTCGCGCGCTGCCGTTTTATATGCGTTGATGAGTCCCGGCACGCCCAGCAGCTGTCCGCCGAAGTAACGGGTCACGACCACGCAGACGTTGGTGACATCTTTCGAAAGTATCTGATTCAGAATAGGTTTGCCGGCTGTTCCCGACGGTTCGCCATCATCACTGGAGCGGAAACAGGCCTTATCGGGACCAATCATAAAGGCGTAACAATGGTGCTTGGCGTCGAAATATTTCTTTCTTATTTCGGCCACACACGCCTTCACCTCCGCCTCCGAATGCACCGGAAACGCCTCGGCGATAAACTTGGAGCCTTTCTCCTTGTAAAGCCCCTCGCCTTTCGTGGTGATGATTTTATATGAATCTTCAAAAAGCAACTTAACACAAATTAACGTTACATAATTCCTTGCCAAAGTTTGTCACACCTGCTTGTATGCGGGCAACGGTTTTAGCCGATGGTCGGCTTTTCCCTGTAACATAATGACTTAATTGATGGCGGTCGATACCTGTCAACTTTTGAAGTCCTGCAAGACTTATTATTTTCCCGTAATACTGCAGAAAACTAACCGTATCATATCTATATTCAAATTCAAATTCCGGAAGAATTTTTCCCTTTTCTTTCCACATTTCTTCGATTTCCAGATGACATTCATGAAAATCATCCAATGCATCCTTCACACTTTCTCCAAATCCTGCAATCATGCAAAACGGATTCTCGTCAGTGCAAACTGCAAAAAGACCGTCACTGCCAACCTCTATAAAAACATTTATTTTTTCCATTTTTCCCCTTTGTTTTAATAATTTGAGTTAAACCCTTATCCCTGCTTCCTGCCTTATTCTATTAACAGTTCCATTAGGTATTTCCTTTGGTCCGTGTCTTGGCACAGGAAACATCTTTCCCGTTATTGGACTAAACCAATGGTCATGTCGTTTGCCGTGTCTTAGAAAATAACATCCGGCATCTTTAAGTTTCCTTTCAAGTTCCGTGGTTCTCATCAAACATCCATATTTGACATTGCAAAGATACACATTTGTGCATTACAAAGCAACAAAATTTTTTATTATTTTTGCAGTGTGAAAACACCATCAAATTCGGTTCGGGATTGTCGTAGGCATTATGCGGGCGAGTTAGAGAAGATTTACGGCTCTGACGAAGCTAACGCATTGATAATGATTTTATTAGAGCATTATTTCAATATCAATAGAGTAAAAATCGCGATGAATCCCGATTTGAGATTGAGCGAGTCGGAGCTGCTGACGCTGCATTTCGCCGTGAAGGAACTGCTGAGAAACAAACCCGTGCAATATGTCATCGGGGAGACAGAATTTTGTGGGATGCGGTTTTTTGTGGATGAAAATGTGTTGATTCCGAGGCCGGAAACGGAGGAATTGGTTAGTCTGTTGGTCAGTTGGTCAGTTAGTCAGTTTGAAGTTACAAGTTTGGAGTTTAGAGTTGATTTTCTCTCGTCATTTCGACCGGACATCGAACGTAGAGAGATGGTAGTGGAGAAATCTCCGGCAAATATTTCCATCCTTGACATCGGCACCGGAAGTGGCTGCATCGCCGTCAGTGTTGCCAAGTTGTTGAAAAACAGCGTGGTGACTGCCGTTGACATTTCCGGAAAAGCGTTGGAGGTGGCAAAGAAGAATGCCCAAGCGAATGGTGTTGATGTAAGATTTATTTTAGATGACATTTTGAATCCCCAAAATTCCGAATTGATTGAAAATCAGTATGATATAATCGTGAGCAATCCGCCTTACGTTTGCGAGAGCGAGAAAAGAGAGATGCGCGCCAACGTGTTGGATTACGAGCCGGCGACGGCATTGTTTGTGCGTGACGAAGACCCTTTGATTTTTTACAGAAAAATATTGGAATTTGCACAGAAGGCGTTGAGACCCAATGGCTTAGTATGGTTTGAAATCAATGAAAAATTCGGCAAGGAGATGAAGAATCTCTGCTTTGAGAAGGGGTTTAAAAACGTTGAAATAATCAAGGATTTCAGGGGAAGAGAACGATTTGTCAGAGCATGGGTTTGACCATCATTTTTTTATTTTTAAAAAAAAATTAGCATAAAAAGCAATTTGTATTAAAAAAACGTATCATACCCCCTATTTTTCGGACCAGTGCATAAGTCAAACAAAAAACAGCCTGATTCATAAAACGTCCCCGCTTTCTATATTCTGTCTTCTGTCTTCTGACTTCTGAAAAAATTACCCCATCAGTGTGCCGACTAATCCCTGACGGATGGCCGAATCCACTACACAAAAGTGTAAAAATTCGCCCAACAAGCACGATTTATCATTTTGGATGTCAATCGTTTTGAGAGAAAACCTTAACTTCGCAGGTTATATTTCAAGGAAACAACACATTAAATAGTATCATAACATTAATTAAGTCATCAAACCATGAAGCGATTTTTTTTAATCATCGTAACCTTGGCCATCTCAACCTTTGCCTTTGCCAACGGCTACAAGACCAAAACCGACATCGCCTATCGCGACGCGTCCACGACTAAAGACAAATACGCCATTGAGCGTTGCAAACTCGACATCCACTATCCCGTCAAGGGCAAGGATTTGCCCGTCGTCATCTTCTTCCACGGTGGCGGAATGACGCAAGGCGAGAAGTACATCCCCGACCCGCTCAAGGAGTGCGGCTTCGTCATCGTCACGCCCAACTACCGTCTGATGCCTGAGGCCGCCATCGACGACTGCATCGACGACGCAGCGGCAGCGGTAGCCTGGACGTTCAAGAACATTGAGCGTTATGGAGGCGACCCGACGAAGATCATCGTGTCGGGCCACTCGGCAGGCGGCTACCTAACCAACATGGTCACCCTCGACAAGAAATGGCTCCAGAAGTACGACATTGATGCCAACGACATCAAGATGGCGGCACCGCTCAGCGGGCAGGTCATCACCCACTTCGCCATCCGCAGCCAGCGTGGCATGGACAGCAAGCACCCGCTCATCGATGAGTATGCTCCGCTTTACCACGTCCGTGGCGACGCCCCCATCTACATCATCATTTCGGGCGACCCGGAGGGTGAGCTTTACGGACGCTGCGAGGAGACAGCCTATTTCTGGAGGATGCTCGTCCTCAACGGTCACGAAAACGCCACCTTCTATAGACTTGATGGCTTCGACCACCTGACTATGGTCGTTCCCGCTACCGAGTTGCTCCGCGACCGCATCTGCAGGCTCTTCCCTGACCAGTTCCCCATCGTGGACTGGAGGCAATACCTGTAGGCGAAACGGGGTTACACTTGAAAATCCAAAGGTAACAAAAAACGTAGGGACGCGCCTTGGCGCGTCCCTACGTCATTCTTTCTTCTTCCTTCTGACTTCTGTAAAGAATTAAACCATCAGTGCACCGACTAAGCCCAAAATCGCGTAGAATTCCGGGAGAGCTGCGTAAATCAGGGTGTTGGTGAACACGTTGTGTCCCTGGCTGATGCCCACGATGCCGTTGGCGCAGACCTGCCCCTGACGGATGGCTGAAATCATACAGACGAGACCCACGCAGAGACCCACGCCAAAGATGATGAGACCTTGCTCGGGGCTGGCTTTCATCTTGCTGAGAAGCATGAAAAACGCCACAAATCCGTAAATACCCTGTGTAGCAGGCAAAGCCGACAACACCATGAAGTTTCCTGATGCCTCAGGACGTTTCTTGAGACCTCCCTCGGCGGCGTTGCCAGCCGTTGAGGTGCCGATTGAGCTTCCGATACCTGCAAGGGCTAATACCAAGCCCAAGCCGAGATAACCTAAGATTGTTGCTAACATAGTTTTATGATTTAAAATTTAACATTCAAAGATTTTTAACATTAATTAATCGTCAATTTTTTATTACGTTTTTGTTTGTATTAAGATTTCTCCACTCCGCTTCGCTCCGGTCGAAATGACAAAGGGAAATATTCGCTCAGGTCTCCACTCCGCTTCGCTCCGGTCGAAATGACAAAGGGAAATATTCGCTCAGGTCTCCACTCCGCTTCGCTCCGATTGAAAATGACGGCATTGTCATACTTTTAACTTTTTAATGGGTTATACTTTCTTCCAGACCCTTCGTATCCTGAGTTTTTGAAAAACTCAAGGAAATTGAGTCGCAGCGGATGCACGAAAGCACCCAGCACGCACATCGCGACGTTCAGGGTGTGACCCACCAATACGATAAGGATGAAAAACACCCAGCCGAAGCCGCCATCGCCGAGAGCCTGCAATCCGATGGCGTTGAACGCCTCGCCGAGCTTGGCACCTGCCAGCCCCAAAGCATACAGACGGAGGTAACTCAGCACGTCGCCGAGCAATCCCGTGGCGGTGTTGTAAGTATCCCACAAGCCGGAGCCGATGTTAATCAACGGGTTACGATGTATGTCGTTGAGGAAGAAGATTCCCAACGCCGAAAGCACCCCTATCACTATGATAACCCATTTCGTCACGGTGGAGTCGAGCACACCGATGAGCGCGAGACCTCCCACTATGACACCGCCCACAATGAGCAGCGTCCAGCCCCATGTGCCTAAAGAATTGGCGAAACCGTTGACTTTCGTGGTCTGATACGTCTTCACCACCATAGCAAGACAGATGTGTACGATACCAACCATTATGGCTAAAACCATAGTGCCGTCGAAACCCGCTATCTGCGAAGGCAACATACATTTTTTCACTGCATCGGGAATGATGCTCCAAGTCAGCATGTCGGTGGAGAAGAACGTGTGGAACAGCAGCCCTATCACCGTGGTGGCGATGCCGAGTGTCACAACCAATGGCGATATGTCGGGCATCATCTTCTTCAAACCGAAACCTAACAGTATGAGTATCAATCCGTAACCGGCATCACCCATACAGAAGGCGAAAAACAGCATGAAGAAGATGGAAATCCACACCGTAGGGTCGAACTCGTTGTATTTCGGACGACCGTACATATCTGTCAACACCTCGAACATCGAGACGAACTTATTGTTTTTCAACTTGATAGGCGGGTTGTCATCGACCTTTGCTTTGTCAACGAGGTAAAGGACTTCCTCTTTGTCGAGCATCTCTTTTAGTGCCGTTTCGTTCTCCGACGGGGCGAAACCCTCGAAGACGGTGATATAGTCGTCAGCGGCTTTCGTTCCAGACACCTTGGCGAGATGCAAATCGAGTTTCGAGAGCGTCTTGTCAAGCTCTTTCCGGATGTCTTTCTCATGACATTTCAGTTCTGACAGATGCCTCTCATTTTTTTCTATCTCAAATCCCAACTCATTGATTTTCTTCTCTATAGAAGTAAAATCACCGTCAGGAGCCGGCATCTCCTTCAATGGGAAGGCATAGTCGTCGGAGTCGGAGACCACCACGAAATAGGTATAGCCGTCAACCGTCGAAATCTCGCTCAGCGCGTAATCCGACTGCCAGGCGGGGTCAAGCAGCGACGCCTTGGCCTTGTAGAAATGCAGTTTCAGACCACGTTCCTTGAGTTTTTCGACAGTTTTCATGTCGAACTGTCCCCAAGGCAGGCGTTCTTCGAGTTCCTTGTTAAGCTGCGACATCTGTTCTTTTGCCGCATCGATCTCGCGTACTGTCTCGATGACGTTTTCCGCAAGGTCGCCGTAAGTCTTGTCGGCAAACTCGGCAGCTGTCACATTTTTTAGCAACGACAAGGCCTTACGGTATGAGCCGGCCTTTGACGACAGTTTCTCTGACTTCTCATCCACAGCCTTGGTGGAACGAGTGATATCGACTACGCCCACGCGCTGCAGTTTCTGGAGAAACGCCTCGTTGTCGCCGCTTAGCAGGATGAAATTATATTTAGTCATTTCAGTTACCATGCTCTGCCTCCTCTTCTTCAACGATGTGTTTGTTTTTCACGATTTTCTGCGAAGCCTTGTCGAGGTTCTCCGCGTCTTCCATATATCGTTTTATCTTACGTATGGCTTCGTTATAGCCAGGAATCTGCACCTTTTCGTAAAGGTTGACTTTCTGTGTGGTCTTCTTCCGCTGGTAGTCTAAGATGCGGCTCACCTCGGTATAGACCTCTGACTCGATGCCGAGCTGTGCAAGGTTTTTCAGTATCTGCACGCCGTCGGCATACCACATCGGCTTAGTGAAGAGGTTGATATCCTTCACTTCGTAAAGCACCTCTTCCAATGCCGGCACCGGCACGCCCGCAATCTTGACGGTCTTCAGCTTGACATCGGTCACCGAAATCAGTCCCGGCTCAAATTCATTCCAAAGCCGTGCCATGTACTCATACGACTTGAGTTCGGCCTCTAACTGTGCGACAAGCCTCTCCGAATGCTGCTTGGCTTTCTTCACCTCAAGACGCAGCGCGCTCTCCTTGCTCTTCAGCGTGGGCAGGGCACGGGTACGCGTCTTGAGCTGTTTGTTAAGCTCGTTCAGCGAGGTCTTGTTATATTGAAATTTGATGGCCATTTTATTCAGTTTGAAGTTTGCAGTTAACAGTTTGCAGTTGTTCAGTTGTAGGGCTGTCACACTGTGGCAGCCGTACCGGTTGTTCAGTTGTCAATTTTCCTTGGCTTTCCAATATTTCTGAATCAAACTCTCTTTCAGTCCTGTCTCGGCCTTGGTGAAATACTTGCCGAAGAGCTCCCAGCCGGTATCGAGCATCTCCTCAATGGAGATATTAACGTCAATGGCTAAGAGTCTGGTGGCGTATTCCTTGGCGTAGTCGAGGCAGCGTAGGTCGTAGTCGCTCAGGTCGAAGCCGTTTTCCAACTTGGTCTTGGCGTTGGCGGCGTCGGCATAGAGGCGCACTGAGGTGTTCATCACCGCGCTATGGTCTTCGCGGGTCTTCTTGTTCTGCACCAACTGTTTCAGTCGCGACAGCGAGCGGAACGGGTCAACGATGACCTTGCCCGAGTCAGGGTCGGCACGAAGGAACAGCTGTCCCTCAGTGATGTAGCCCGTGTTGTCCGGGATGGCGTGGGTGATGTCGCCGTCGTTCAGCGTCGTCACCGCGATGATGGTGATGGAGCCGCCGTCGGGCAGCTGCACCGCCTTCTCGTAAATCTTCGCCAAGTCGGAATAGAGCGAGCCGGGCATGGAGTCCTTGGAAGGAATCTGGTCCATGCGGTTCGAGACGATGCTCAACGCATCAGCGTAAAGCGTCATATCTGTAAGAAGCACAAGGACTTTCTCGTTCTTATCGACGGCGAAATACTCAGCGGCAGTCAGTGCCATGTCGGGAATCAGCAGACGCTCAACAGGCGGTTGGTCGGTAGTGTTGACGAAGCTGATGATTTTATGCAGTGCGCCTGCGCTCTCGAACTCATTTTTAAAAAAGAGATAGTCGTCGTTCGACAGGCCCATGCCGCCGAGGATAATCTTATCGACATCGGCGCGGAGAGCCACCATGCTCATCACCTGGTTGTAAGGCTGGTCGGGGTCGGCGAAGAACGGGATCTTCTGGCCTGATACCAAGGTGTTGTTCAAGTCGATGCCCGCGATGCCTGTAGGGATAAGCTGCGAGGGCTGGCGACGCTTGAACGGGTTCACGGAAGGGCCGCCGATCTGGCGTTTCTCGCCTTCCACTGCCGGACCGCCGTCGATAGGCTCGCCGTAGGCGTTAAAGAAACGTCCGGCGAGGTCTTCACTCACATTCAGTGATGGCGGTTCGCCGAAGAAGGTCACCTCGGCGTTGGTCGGGATGTCCTCAGTGCCGCCGAACACCTGCAAGGTGACGTTCTTATCCTTGATTTTCACGACCTGTGCCAGACGACCTGCCACGAGAGCCAGCTCATCGTTTGCAACTCCTTGAGCCTCAAGGGTTACCGTCGCCTTGGTGATGGCGGTAAGCTTAGTATATATGCGTTGAAAGGCTTTCTCACTCATGTTTAAGTTCCTCCTTTAACTGTCCAAGATATTTTTCAAATTGCTCTGATTTGTATTCCGAATAGTTCATCTGACGGCAGATGTTTATCAAGCCTTTGAAATACGTCGTACATTGCTCGAAGTTGTCGAACTTGAAGCTGCGGTCGCATATCTCGAGAACCAAATCGAGCATAAACTTCTGTCTGTCCAAAGGCGTTGAGCCGTCGATGTCGTCGAAAGCGTCTTGCTGAAGAATCACGAAGTCCACGAGTTCCGACTTCCAATACTGCTCATGGTACGACATCGGCACGCCGTCGTCGCCCAAGATGTTGATTTGCTCGTAGGCGTCTTTACCTTTACGGATAATATATTTCGTCTTTGTGACCTTATCGACCCATCCTTTTTCGATCTTATTGTCGAGATATTCAATAATCTCAGGGTATTCGAGATATTTCGAGTAAGAATCGACGGGGTCAACGGCGGGATAGCGTTTCTTGTCGGCGCGGTTCTGCGAGAGGCCGTAGAAGCAGCGAGCAGCCTTCTTCGTCGATTCGGTGACCGGCTCTTTGAGGTTACCTCCGGCGGGCGACACCGTTCCGATAAAGGTGATTGAGCCTGTGGCTCCGTTGTTCAGCCTGACGAAGCCGGCGCGGGCGTAGAAGTTGGAGATGATGGCCGACAGGTCAACGGGGAAGCCGTCCTGACCGGGCAGCTCCTCCAAGCGGTTACTCATCTCACGCAAGGCCTGTGCCCAACGCGAGGTGGAGTCGGCTAAAAGCAGCACCTTCATACCCATGGCGCGATAGTATTCGCCGAGTGTCATGGCGGTATAGACCGAAGCCTCACGCGCCGCCACCGGCATGTTCGACGTGTTGCAGATGATGATGGTGCGCTCCATCAGGCTTCTACCTGTATGTTTATCTTTCAATTCGGGGAACTCGGTGAAAATCTCCACCACCTCGTTGGCGCGCTCGCCGCAGGCTGCCATGATGATGACATCGGCATCGGCTTGCTCAGCGAGGGCATGCTGAAGCACCGTCTTGCCGCAGCCGAAAGGTCCCGGGATGAAGCCTGTGCCGCCCTCCGCGATGGGGTTGAGCGTGTCGATGCAACGCACGCCGGTCTCCATCACCTTGAAGGGACGCGGTTTCTCGACATAGCCGCCCACCGCCACCTTGACAGGCCATTTCTGCATCATCGTGACGTTGACTTCCTCGCCGTCAGCGTTAGTTAAGACTGCGATGGTGTCGGTGATTTTGTATTGACCGGCTTCGGCCACCGATTTCACAGTGTAGGTGCCTTCAAAGGCGAACGGCACCATAATTTTGTGGGGCAGCCAGCCTTCCTTGACTTCGCCGAGCCAGTCGGCGGCGGCGACTTGGTCGCCTGCCTTGGCGATGGGCGTGAAGTCCCATAACTTGTTCTCGTCCAACGGCTTGGTATATTCGCCCCTCTTAAGAAAGACATCTTCCATGGTGGCGAGGTTGTTTTGCAGGCCGTCGAAATTACTCGAGAGGAGACCCGGTCCGAGGGTAGCCTCAAGCATATAGCCTTGGAACTCCACCGGACATCCGATTGTCAGTCCTCGTGTGCTTTCATACACCTGCACCGAGGCTTTGTTCCCGTTCACCTTGATGACCTCCGCCATCAACTTGACGCCCGCCAAGTCGATGTAGCAGATTTCATTCTGTGCCACAGGTCCGTTCACCTCCACAGTGACGAGGTTTGCAATGATTCCTGTAACTTTTCCTGTTGTATTCATGATTTAAGATTCAAAATTCAAGATTTTATAGTTGAAGAAACGATGTCCGCTGAAATTGTTGCTTTTACCATTGTTGTCTTGTTTTTTAATTTATAACCTTTTTTGGTCATATTTTCCCTCCTCCGCTCAAATCCAAATGTTCATTCGTCCCTCTGATTTCTTTCACCAACTTGCGGAACAGCTCCTCACCCTTCGCAGCGTCGAGTTCAGCCCAGCGTTGCACCGTCTTGGCCTTCACTAAGAAAGCAAGTATCGCATTCATGTTAAAATAATCCATGCGTGCTATGTCGCTCGCCTTCTCCCACTTCAGCTCATCCATCTTCTGCTCGCGCCTCACGAAGTCGCTATCCTCCAGTATCGCCTTTATCTGGCTCTCCTCCTCAAAGTCGGCTTCAGGCATATCGACGAAGTAGGCGTCGCCTTGTTTGCCGAGACGTTTGGCAAGATATGCCACCTTCATGTTACGCAGCCTGCCGTCGAAGTCGAAGTAGTCCCGTATGAAACGGCTCTCGCTTGCGGCGGCTTTGGCATAGAAATCCGCGCCAAGGGTGTCCTCGTCGAAGCCTTCCTCAAGAAGTGCAACCAGTTTCTGGTCATCTTCCGAGAGAAGCTCGACAATCTGCTCCCTGACTGCCGCATAGTCGAAGGCACCGCCATCGTAGTTAACCGCTATCTCCGGCAGACTCGCGACGATATAGACGTAGTTCTCCATCAGCCGAACAGAATTTTCTTTGTCGCGGGACGCAGATAGTTGGAAATCAGCTGGATGAACTCGTCGTCGGTGAACTGCAGCACGTAGCCGCCGTCCTTAGGCGCGACTTTGAAGCCGCCGCCGAGCTTCTTGTTAAAGCTCACGGTGACTTCATTTTTGAACATCTTACCTATTTCATTCTTCACGAAAGGCTCCACCTCCGCCTTCATCGCCTCAGGCAGAATAAAATCCAATGCCACCGGCGAGGCGTTCTCTGGATTAAATGCTTTCACTATGACTTTTATCAGTTCTTTCACGAAATCGGCCGACGACATTGAGACCTTGACGCCTTGCTCGGCGGCGTTCATCACCACCATCTTCTCTATCTCCTGCTTGGTGACGGCGATGCTCTGTGTGGCGGCCATCTTCACGTCGGCGTTGACCTTCGTCTTCAGCTCGTCGGCTTCCTTATTTGCTTGATTTACAATGCGCTCCGCCTCAGCTTTAGCGTCATTGATGATTCTCTCAGCCTCTTTCTTGGCGTTCTCCACTATCTCCACGGCGTCGTGATTGGCTTTCTCGACACCTTGTTCGTAGATTTTCTTTGTTAAAATATCAAGTTTGTTATCCATAATTTTTAAATTTTATGCGTCAATATTTGCATACGTGGCGTTCTGCTCTATAAATTCACGGCGCGGACCCACCTCGTCGCCCATCAGCATGGAGAAGATGTAGTCGGCCTCGGCTCCATTCTCGATATGAATCTTACGCAACGTCCTGAACTCAGGGTTCATCGTCGTCATCCAGAGCTGCTCGGGGTTCATCTCACCGAGACCTTTGTAACGCTGCACGTGGGCGTCGCCGCCCATTTCTTCGAGCAACGAGATTCGTTGTTCCTCCGTCCAGCAATATTTCTCTTTCTTGCCTTTCTTCACGAGATACAGTGGCGGCGTAGCGATATACACGTAGCCTTTTTCTATGAGTTCGGGCATATATCTGTAGAAGAACGTCAGAATCAGCGTAGAGATGTGGCTTCCATCGACATCGGCATCTGTCATGATGATGATTTTATGATAACGCAACTTCTCGATATTCAATGCCTTACTATCTTCTTCGGTGCCTATTGTCACGCCGAGGGCAGTGTAGATGTTTCTTATTTCCTCGCTCTCGAAGGCGCGATGTTGCATAGCTTTCTCGACGTTCAGGATCTTACCTCTCAGAGGCAGTATAGCCTGGAACTTACGGTCGCGGCCTTGTTTTGCCGAGCCGCCTGCCGAGTCGCCCTCAACAAGATACAGCTCTGTCTTCTCAGGGTCGCGTTCCGAGCAGTCGGCGAGTTTGCCGGGGAGTCCGCCGCCCGACAATGCACCTTTACGTTGCACCAGCTCGCGTGCCTTACGCGCCGCATGACGCGCCGATGCCGCGAGTACCACCTTATCGACAATCATCTTCGCCTCTTTCGGATGCTCTTCAAGATAATTCGAGAGATGCTCGCTCACAATCTTATCGACGATACCCATCACCTCGTTGTTGCCGAGTTTCGTCTTGGTCTGTCCCTCGAACTGCGGTTCCGGCACTTTCACCGAGATGATAGCCGTCAAGCCCTCGCGGAAGTCGTCGCCGCTAATCTCGAATTTCAGCTTCGCGAACATGCCTTCTTTGTCGGCGTAAGCCTTCAGCGTCCTCGTCAGTCCACGACGGAAGCCTGCGAGATGCGTGCCGCCCTCGTGAGTATTGATGTTGTTGACGTAAGAATGCAGGTTCTCGGAATAAGAAGTGTTATATTCCAGAGCTATCTCCACCGGCACGTTGTCCGTTTCTCCTTGAATAGCAATAGGTTCCGGTGTCAGCTTCTCACGGTTCTCATCAAGATAATTGATAAAATCGATAAGACCGTTCTGCGAATGAAACACCTCGCTCTTGCCTTTGTTACCCGTTTCAGGGTCGAGGCGTTTGTCGCTGAGTGTTATCTTGATACCTTTGTTAAGATAGGCAAGCTCGCGCATACGTGCAGCGAGAATATCATAGCTATATTCTGATGTGATAAAGATGCTGTCGTCGGGTGTGAATGTTATCCTCGTGCCGTGGTCTTTGGTCTCACCCACCACCTTGACGGGATACAGGGGTTTGCCGTATTCATATTCCTGCATGAAGACCTTGCCTTCGCGGTGCACCTCGGCCGTCAGGTGTTTCGACAATGCGTTGACGCAGCTCACGCCCACGCCATGCAGACCACCCGACACCTTGTATGAGCCTTTGTCGAACTTGCCGCCGGCATGAAGCACCGTGAGAACGACTTCAAGAGCCGAACGTTTCTCTTTCTCGTGCATTCCCGTAGGGATACCACGCCCGTTATCAACGACGGAAATAGAGTTGCCAGGCAAAATCTCAATGTCAATGTTATCACAAAAACCAGCCATCGCCTCGTCAATGGAATTGTCAACCACCTCGTAAACAAGATGATGCAAGCCTCTCACGTTGACGTCACCGATATACATGGCAGGACGCTTGCGCACCGCCTCTAAACCTTCAAGAACCTGAATGTTGTTGGCACCATAGTTGCTTTCAGCATTCTGGATTTTTTCTTCTTCTGTCATTTTCTATGTCTATTCTTTAAAAAATTATCTAAAACAATAATTTGCAAAGATAAAAATTTTTGGGAAATAAACAACAAAAAAACTAATAATTTTTTCTCTGTTTTGTTGATTTTTTTTGTCTTTTTGGTTAAAAAACTTAGAAACGATATTTCAAACCTGCGAAAATCTCGAATCCGACGCTTGGATAGTTGTAATAGAGCTGATATTTGTTGTGAAAAAGGTTGTGAATTTCTGCGAAGGCGGCGAGGTCATCTGTCATTTTATAATCTGCGCCAAGCTGCACATCGAAAGCAGGTTTCAACTCAACAACTTGTTTATCAAGGTTTAATGCCTCACGCTTCCCGATGATGTTAATAGCAGCATTGAACTTCCACGTCTCGTCGAATTGATAATCGCCTCGAAGCGTAATGTTGAATTTGGGTTTATACCATGCATTGCCATACAAAACCGCCACCGATGGAATATGAATTATCATCATTTCCGGTAGTTTATAACTGTTGATTGACAGTTCGGCCGCGAGACTCATTTTTTCAGCCACCGCCCAGCGCACATCAGCCAAGATATTCAGCACATTGCAATCTTGTAATATCAAATCGAAAGCCTGAAGATGATAAATCGTTGCATCCTCATCGTATGTCGCATAAAAATCGGGGTCAGGAACATAAAAAAGCGCGTTTTTTATTGAGCGATACCTCACCCCTACATGTGCATCTACGTTGTTGATAATCTTGACTTTAATACCACTTTGGAAATCAATTTTCGTCTTCTCATAGCCGAACTCGCTAAAGTTAGCGAAGTTGGTGGTTATGAAAGGATTTTCCGCCACCACATCAGCAAAAGTGTTGATTTTAGAATGTCCTCCCAACTTGGCGTAAAACTCGAGTGTGTTGTCGAGTATGAAAACGCTTCCGGCTATGTCAGGATAAAATCCGACGTTGTCGCTTGTCTTGAAATCGACGCGCAGACCCGCATGGATGTTGTAAAAAGCACCACTCATAGTGAAATAAGGGTTCACCGCGAGGAGGAACTGTCCCTGATAGACGTTGTCGTAACACATCTCCATGTCGGCGGCGGCAGTCTGCAAATCATCAACGTTTCGGTCGCTTATCCAGTTGTCGGAATAAGCCAGATGGGCGATGGCGTTGAGCTGATGCTCGGTGATGCTGCCCGCAATCCATGTAGCTTTGTAGGAACCGCCGAACTCATTATATAAATCACGGTAACTCGACCCGTTGGCAAGCCACTTCGCACCCACGTTCACCGAGTGAATGTTGCGTCCGTTGCCATTGTCAACGTCGGCACGCAGATGATACATGTCGTATTTATAATCGCCGGACAAACGCAGCTGTCCATTCTTGAACTTATTGATTGTCATCACGTTAAAGTCGTTGTTCATAAACGACGACTTCTTATAATCTTTCATGTCGAGCCACGAGGAATAATGTTTCACGCCCACTCCAAGACTCATGTTGCGCGACACATCGGAGTAGTGACGGAACAAAAACAGAGGCGACACGCGCGTTCCCAGCCCCGCTTTCAAAAAATTGTTTTTTCCGTCGATGCCGTATTCCGCTTTGTAACTCAGAGCACTCATCGTCTCCACCTCAACATTATATCCATAGCTGAAGTCTTTCGCATCGACCTTGTAACTTGGAAGCTCAAACTCATTGACAGGTGTCTCCGGCATCTTTTGAAGACGCTCCGACCGTTTTATCTGGGGCTTGTACGAACTCTCCACAGTCACCTGCTCGTTATGCGACTGCGCATTAGCAAATAGTCCCGTAAAGACAAATAACACACTGATTATCAACATTTTAACTCTCATCTTACACCCTCCTCATTAATAAATTCACTTTTCTCTATCGTCGTGAGTTTCTGCTCTGCCAAAACGCTCGGTTCCTCGCCGGCAGGGTAGTTCTCGATGATGCTCTTCAGCGTTTCTTTCGCCTGAAAAACATTGCCTTTCGCAACATACACATCGCTCAAAGTGACGAACGACATAGCCACATAATAACTGAATGCGCTGAAGTTGTCGGAGATGTAAAATACCTTTTCCTCCGTCTCATCGAGGTTGCCGGTATTCCAGTTGGCGAGCACGACATGATACGCTGCCTCCGCCCCAGTCTCAGTCCTGTCTTTCTTCGCGCATTCCTCAAGTTTTGCAAGTGCCGGCACGAAATCGTTCTTTTTATACAACGACATTCCGACAATATAATTCGCAAAATTCTTCTTTTTCTGCGAAAGATTCTGCACACCCAACAGCTCATTTCCTCTTGCTACGGCACCATCGTAGTCGTCTGTCTTATAACAGCATTCCATCGCCCCCTCTATTGCTTGTATCTTAACTTTTTGATTTTCAGTAATTTGCAACAATCTCTCATAATAACCTCTTGCCTTAGCAAAATCGTTTGCCGCCTTGTCCATGTCGGCAATTTTCAGCAAAGCATTGTCGGTATAATCATTGTCGGGCTGTGCGATGATGTATTCCAAATAAGGTCGTGTCTCTTCTACTCTGCCCAACTTTTCCAAAGATGTCAGACCATAATAATTAATTTTCAGCAGATAAGCACCTTTAGGGAATTGCTCAATATATTGATTCACAGCACTTAACGCGTTTTCATATTGTCCTTGATGGAAGAAATTCTCTGCCGTCGCCAAAGAAATTGAATCTTGTTCTGTGACGCTTGTCGCGATGCCTTTTTCCTCTGTATATTTATAAAATTCGGCGGTTTTATTTTCTTCCATATAGATATTTCGCATGATGTTGAGTGCCTCATGTGCTTCCTCCGTATTTGGGTAGTCATCGACCACTTTTTTCAATGCCGACAGTGCGTTATCATATTGATTATCATTATAATACAGCATTCCTATCTTCATCTGTCCTTGTCGTGCGTATGCCGAACGCGGGCGTTCTTTCACGAGACGGTTGAATGCCGCGATGGCGGCTCGTTCGTCGTTAGTACTTAGATGCGCCATCCCCGTCTCATACAAGGCTCTGTCGTAAAACGACGATGTGATATAAGTCTTAGTTAACTCGTTCATACTCTTCACCTTAGCATTCATATCGCCGAGAGCGCCGTAGCCCATGCCTTGCTGAAAGAGGGCATAATCGGTGCCGCGTATGCCGAGTTTAACAGCGTTATCGTATGCCGAAATCGCTTTCTGATAATTGCGGTCCATGAAATAACAGTCACCGACGCGCATCCAAGCGTCTGCCTCATATTCCTTGTCGCCTTTCATCATATTGATGAAATAGCTGAAATTTTTCACCGCCGCAGCGAAATTGCCTTTCGAATAGGCGATATATCCTAAATTATAATAGGCGAGTGGCAGATTGTCCGACTGGCCGGAGCCTTCCGATTTCAGGAAAGTGACGAAGTTTTTCTCGGCGTTAGTGTTGTCTTTTTTCTGGAAATAGCTGTCGCCGAGCCAGAAAAGAGCTGCCGACTTCAGCCTTGGCGATGCCTGACGGTTGTTGACCGTCTTGGTGAGATAAGCTATCGCATTATCATAATCCATTGCCGTATATGATTGAATACCAATGTTATATGTCAGTTGAGCATATATTTTATCCATCTCGGCGTTTTTCTCAGGATATTGCTCCAACGCGCGGATGGCTTTGTGGTAGTCTTTCGAATTAAGATAAAGATGAATTATCATCATCTGCGCCTCTTCTTTTCGTGGCGAGGTAGGATTTTTTGTGATGAAATCGTAAAGTTGCGTCACAGCCTCGTTAAAAGGGTCAACGCCACTGATGAAACTGAGCCGTGCGTAGTTGAACAACGCCTCCTCGCTCATCTCATGGTCGAAATCGTCCTTATAGGCTGTAAGATATGCGTTTCGTGCGAATTTATCCTGACCTGTCTTAAGGTAGCACTGCGCCAGATAATATGAGGCATACTGTGCGAGTTCGTCATTGTTTTTCTTCTTCGTGGCGTTCTGGAAATTGGTGACAGCCCCTTCATAATCAGCGTTTTTCACCTTACAGAAGCCGATACGGAACTCCACTTCGCGTGAGAATGCACGTCGTGTGTTGTCGCGCGCGATGCCGAAATAACGCAAAGCCTGTGCATAGTCCTGCTGCTGATACCACGATTCTGCTATTATCAGTGCCAGCTCCACTTTACGTGTACCCTCAGCGTTGGCAAGCACGGTGTCAGCGTCATGTGTCACCGCGGTGAAGTTGCCCATTACGTAATCGATTTGCATCATATAAAGCGGCACCACATTCTTGTATTTCGGCGAGTCTTCTATCTTGTTAAAATGAAATTTAGCATCCTCATATTTCTCATTGACATATTGAATATGAGCGTAATAGTAACGAGCATCGTCTTTGTAAGGGCTTGTCATCACTGCCGATTTATAAAACAGAGGCGCAGCTTTGTCAATGTCGTTAGTCTGGTAATATGCAAGACCTTTCTTAAAATAAAACTCGGCACGCTCGTCCTCTGAAAGGCATTCTTCGTCAACGAGGTCGTATTTCTTCAGGGCATCGCGGTATTTCTTGTTTTTGAAAAGCATGTTGGCATAGAGGAAATCGGCTTTGTTGGCAAAGGTACTCGTCGGGTTTTCCTTCGAGAAAAGCATAAGTTGTTGTTCGCCCGCACCCATATATGACGAGCATGCCGCCTCATAAAATTTAGCCTCTATGGTTTTTTGTGCATCCTGATTGTCGGAAACTGTCAGATATTTATGAAAAAGTTCTGCTGCCGAGCCGTAATTTTGGTTGTCGAAGAGCATCTTAGCCTCTTGGAAAATCTCTTCAGGCTCGTAGTTTTCAATTCTCTTCTGCGCTGATAACGAGAGAGTTACAACAAAAACCAAAACAATTAAGGCATATATTTTTTTGCTTTGAGACATAAAGACAAATTTTTTGCTAATTTATAAAAAATTAACGAAACGTCGGCTTTTTTATTATAAAAAAACCGACGTCGTTTTAACACAAAAGGCGTAAGCGGGATTCTGTACTCATTGCTGAGTGACTGTCATTTCTCTAATTCAGGCGTCGCCGTCTGACTTTAGCAACCTACCCTCTCGGCTCGGACGAGCAGCCCTCTCGGTCGTTTCCGACCTTCGCCGGTATATTTGGTCTTGCAGCCCATAAGGTTTACCTCTCCCACGTGTCGCCACGTAGCAGCGTGAGCTTTTACCTCGCGTTTTCACCCTTACCCTTCGACAAGCTCAGGGCGGTAATTTTCTGTGGCACTCGCTGTCGTCGTCTCCGACGCCTTCCCGTTAGGAAGTATGGTGCTCTGTGCTGTCCCGACTTTCCTCACGCGGATTTATCATCCGCCCGCGACAGTCGCCTTTTAGGGTGCAAAGATACGACATTTTTCTTTACTCCAGCCGCCTTTATCGAGAAATCAAACAAATAATTTTTAATATCCCAATAAAAAATGCGATGAATCGCATATATAAACTAAAATGACAGAGGCTACTGCACTTCCCAGTCCTCAATGGTCCAGGTGTCGATGTCGAAGTTAATGCCGGCCTTGACGAGCTTGCGCGGGTCGGTGGCGAACTGGGCGGCGTAGTCCTTGGCCTCAATCTGCCGCAGAGCTTTCTCCGCGGTGCTCTTCACCTTGAACTCGAAGAGGTAGATGGTGTCGGGAGCCTGCACTATCATGTCCACACGACCGGTGCTGCAGCGGACTTGCGTCTGCACATAGACGTTGAGCATGGAGAGGATGAGGTAGAAGGTGTACTCGTAGAATCCCTCCTTGGTAGAGGCTTCGGCGAGCTTCTGCTTGAAGCCCTCGACATACGGCACTCCGGCCAAGAAAGCCTTCAGCTCGCGCAACGCCTGGTCAACGTCGCCCTTGCGCAACGCCAGCCACATCTTCCGGGCGCCACCCTGCCTCACGTCGTTGTCCTCCAATCCGGAATAATAGGGCAGCAAGCCTTCGACAAGACCGTTCCGCACCTCGGTATTTGGGATGCCGAGAGTGTAGTCCTCCAGCTCACGGTCATAGCCCTTGATGGTGAGGTAGCCGGCCTGGTAAAGCAATGGCAAGGCGCTGGTCAAAGTCTCGGTCGCACGATAGAATGCCGATGCCGATGCCGTGATATTGTCCAATTGGGTTATGTCGGTATCAAAGCGCCTCATCTGATGCAACAGGAACGTCGGCGTACCGCTCTCGAACCAGAAGTTCTTCAATTGCCTTTGGTCGAAGCAGTTGAAAAGGCTGTAAGGGTTGTACACCTCCTCGGAGTCCTCAGAGAAATGGTAGCCGTCGTACCGTTTCTTCAGCATCTGATGCATCTCCTCGTGCGAGCATTCGTATTCCTCGGCCAGCAGGTCGATATCTTCTTTCAGCACCGTTGTCAGCTCGGTCTCCGTGATGCCGCAGATGGCAGAGTATTGCGGAACCATCGAGACATTTTTGATGTTGTTCAGCGTGGAGAAGATGCTCAGCTGGCTGAACTTCGTGATGCCGGTGAGGAAGCAGAAGCGTATCATCGCCTCGCATGCCTTCAGCGGCTGGTAGAACTCCTGCATCACTTTGCGCATGGCATCGAGGTTCTCATGCTCGTGCATCACCTCCAACAACGGCGCGTCGTACTCGTCGATAAGCACCACCACCTGGCTACCATGTTGTTCGTACTGTGCGCTAATCATCCCCATCAATGCTCCTCCCGGCGTCTGTGCGTCGCCTATGCCGTCGATTTTCAGCGAGCGGAGCATGAACATTATCTTGTCGCGCAACTCCTTAGGGCTTTCCTGTCCCTTACAGGTGCTCATGTCCACATGTATCACCGGATACTGTCTCCATTCCTGCTCTAATTCCATGATTTTCAGCCCCTCGAATAGGTCGCGACGCCCCTCGAAATACGACTTCAGGGTCGTCGTGAGCAGCGACTTGCCGAAACGTCGGGGTCGGCTAATGAAAGTGTAGGTGCTGCCGTTGGCTAATTGCCACACCAAATCGGTCTTGTCAACATAGACATACCCCTCCTCAATAATGCGTTGGAAGGTCTGAATCCCTATTGGGTATTTGCGAAACTGAGTATTCATATCCGTATAATATTTCAAATTGCAAATTGCAAATATACGATTAAAATTCGGATTAAACATCATTATCTCGAAAAAAAAATGACAAGGCAGGGGCGAATCACTTGCCCCTATTAAAGGTTAAGATACCTCGTATATCCAATATTGAAAACGCCGTATTTACCGAAGACAGGCTCCGCCAAGAGCAGACGGCGGCGCAGGTTGTAGTTGCGCCAATGCGACAGAACGCCGCAGTAGGAATTTAATGAGGCATACCACTTCCCGCGAGCTGATTGCGCGAGATTATGCAACTTCGCCTTGATTCGCACAACAGTGTTGCGAGAGATGTAGATGCGATGAGGCTTAAGCCACGCACCCAAAAACTCCGTGCCGTGCCACACCGACGTGATTTTCAGCTTCCCGTCGTGGAACGTCAGTCCCAACTCCGTCCTTAAAAACATCTTGATTTTGGCAACTATCGACAGCAGCCAGCTCTTGTCGCGGCCCACAACGTAGAAATCGTCAACATATCTTCCGTAATGCTCGCAGTGCAGCTCCCGCTTCATGAACTGGTCCAAGACGTTAAGATAAACGTTGCTGAACAACTGCGAGGTGAGGTTCCCTATCGGAAGACCGCAGCCCTCAGGAGTGTGATAGAGCGACTTGTCGTACGGCAAGTCATCCCATTCCTCTGGCTTCCCGATGATATTGCAGTCGATGATTGGATTCAGAAGCACTATCTCACGGGTGAGCCAGCCGATAAACTCCATGTCCACCACATCTCTCCAACGCTCCTGGCGGTGTCTTGAGATTCTGTGGTACGACATCTTGTTGAGGCTCCTCAAAGATATTTCGAGAAGTTTCTGGCGGTTGATGTTCATGAAATAGCCCCGGATGTCCATTTTCATCACATAGCACGGCACCTTGTAGTTACGGCTCTCTTTCC